>WNFC01004756.1_pt1 | contig 25578 bp, 29 predicted proteins | sample 5400541 | NCBI WGS metagenome assembly WNFC01 (sample SAMN13153342, study PRJNA577476) | soil metagenome | isolation source: 120 cm saprolite under Douglas fir tree site 2 hole 2 replicate 1 | place: USA:California | collected 2015-04-18 | reverse complement strand
AGATCCTGGACGTCCGGGCCGACATTGGTCATGCCCCAGGCGATTCGATCGTTGTGACCTATGATCACTCCGGGCAGGCCGGGCGCGGTGACGCCCGCGACGCGGACGCCCGGCGCGCTCAGATGTACGAGATACCAGATCGACGGCGCCGATGCCGCCAGGTGTGGATCGTTGGCGAGCAGCGGCTTGCCGGAGGCCGTGCGCTTGCCGCTGACAACCCAGTTGTTGCTCGCGGCCAGGCCTTCAGCGTAGAGACCAACTCTCTCGAGCGCCTGAGCTGCAACTTCCTGATCCTTCGCCAGCGCCGCGATCAAATCTGGTGAAGCAGAACCAGAACCCTGGATTCGATCACCGTTCGATGCGTTACTCTTCGTGATGTCTTTACCCACAACGAGGACGTCGAGTGGAGAAAACTCCGGCAGCAGCGCAGCGCGCTTCTCAGCCGGCAGACCGGCCAGCGCCTCGCGCATGATGTCGAGCCGCCAGGTGGTCGAAAGCGCTTCAGCAAACAACTTCGTGATCAGCAAAGAATCCGCAGGCGTCCACGGTCGCGGCCTGCATTGAAGGATCTGAAACTCCGGCGGCAAAGACTTCGCGTCGAGCGAGTTGATATAGGCATTGACTCCGGCTGCATAAGCTTCAAGCAGCAGCCGTGATCGCGGCGCAGCCTGCGCGACTTCGGCCTCTGCTTCCTGCGCAAACCCGAGCATGCGGTGTTGCTTGTCCTGCTCGAGCGCCACGTTGTTCGGGCCAGCACCCAGGATCTCTGCCAACTCACCTCGCGCCGTACGGCGCAAGAGATCCATCTGCCACAAACGATCGCTGGCCGTCACATAACCTTGCGCGAAATGCAGGTCATCGTCGTTGGTCGCTTCGATATAGGGGATGCCGCGTTCATCGCGCCGGACGGTGACGCGGCCGCGCAGACCCGACAAGCTGAGACTCTTAGTGGATTGCTGCGCGACCGTGCGAGAACTGGGAGAGTTGATTGCCGCTAAAAAAATGCTTGCGGCCAGAGTTAGCACGAGCAGTTTCTTAAGCACGCTGGTCATAGTTTCGCCTTCGTTTCGGAGATTCCGGATTACAACGGTCGGCAAATGTTAACACATTCGTGGGGGTCGACAATTCGCGTTGACGCTTTGCTCTGGCTGGCATTACAATCCGCAAGAAGTCGTTAACTGTCATGCCCAACCGAATCAGGTCAGCCGCGTGCGCCATTTTCATTGGATTGAGTTGTGCGATCGTCGCGAGCGCGCAGCAGCGTCCGCTAATCACTGAAGATGTGGACATCATCCCGCCGGGCTCGCTACGCATCTCAGCGGGAGTTGATTTTGTGCAGAAGGCACGGTTCCCAGTTTCCGGCCTGACCGGCGATTTGACGCGTGCGGGCGTAATCGGCATCAGCATTGGCCTGGCCCCAAACGTCGAAGTCCAGATTGAAGGAGTGGCGCAAAACGTTTTGAGCATCAACACTCGCGGCGCGAGCGCGATCCCTTTGAGTCTCGCCGCCAATGCGAACTCGACCAACGACATTGGCGACTTTATGCTCTGGACCAAGATCAAACTGCGCAACGAAACAGCGCACTTACCTTCGGTGGGATTTCGTTTTGGCGTGCAGTTGCCCAATTCGAACCAGGCGCGCGGAATTGGCTTGAACCAAACGAACGCCTACGGCCAGGTGCTGTTTGGCAAAAAGTTCGGCCAGGACGCGCGCGTCAATACCTTTGGCAATCTGGGAATCGGAATCCTTACGGCGCCGACGGCCTTCTTTACTCAGAACGACGTATTGACTTACGGCCTGGCCGGGATCGTGCGACTCAACAGGCAATTCAGCCTCGCGGGAGAAGTGAACGGGCGCACGAACACACGACCGGGTAGCGGGCCTCTGGGAACTGAGTCGCAAGGCGAAGCGCGCATCGGGATGCAAGTGCGCGCGTCGGGCTTGCGTTTTGATTTCGCGGGCATCAAAGGATTGACCAATTTTAGTCCGCACTCAGGAATCACCGTAGGCGTCACCTACGATTCTCCGTCCATCTTCAAGCCGGTCAAGTAAATCAGGGAACAAGTGACAGGTGGTAAGTGACAAGTTAGAATCTCGTGGTGTGCGTTTGTAACCTATCACCTGTTACCTGCGACATGAATCATGTTTGATTGGTTGCATGTACTCGGCCGGCGTTTAGGCTATTTCATCGTTCATGTGCCACTGTATGTGGCTGGGCCGGCGATGATCGTGATTGGCGCGCTCGACTCGTCGCTGTTGTCCCTGCCCGAAGTGAACGACTATCTCGTCGTCGCTCGCTGTTTCGCGCATCCGCGGACGGTTTTCTTTTTTCCGCTGTTTGCGGCAACTGGCTCGCTGCTAGGATGTCTCCTGCTCTACACGATTTTGCGTCGCGGCGGACAGGCGGTTCTGCACCGGCGCTTTCGCATCGATCACGTTCAACGAGTCGAGCGGGCGTACGCTCGCTTTGGAATCCTGGCGCTGGCGGTGCCGGCACTGTTGCCGCCGCCGATGCCTTTCAAGATTTTTGTGGCCACCGCCGGAGCGTTGCAATTTCCGCGGCGGCGGTTTCTGGTAACCATTTTGCTGGCGCGTTCGTTACGTTATTACGTAGAGGGCACGCTGGCAGTTTTTTACGGCGAACGCGTGGTGCGCTTTCTGAAGGACAACGGCATAATTATCATTAGCGTCGTTACCGGCATTTGTCTGATCGCGCTCGCTACCTATCTTCTATCAGGCAAAGGCAGAGCAGCCGTAAAAGTGGGTAAGGAGACTCGCTAAGGAAACAACTTGAATTCACTTATTCATAGCATAAGCGGAGGGCTCGCGAGGTTTTCTGTTTTCCTGCTTTCATTCGGACCCTTTGGGTTGCTGGCGATCGCATTTCTCGATTCAGTGCTGGTGCCGATACCCGGCGGCGTTGACGCAGTGCTGCTGGTGCTTTCGGCTTCGCGGCCGGCGTGGATGCTTATTTACGTTGCCGCAGCCACGATCGGATCGACAGCCGGTTGCGTCGGTCTCTATCGCATTTCGCGGCGTGCGGGAAAGCGTGCCCTGGCGCGCTTCTCAGAATCGAAGCAAAAACGCGTCAAGGATTTGATCGATCGCTATGACGTGCTGTCGGTGCTGGTCGCCTCGCTGCTGCCGCCGCCCTTCCCCTTCAAGCTCTTCGTCGTTTCCGCCGGCGTGTTTCGGCTGCCCCTGCTGCGCTTCACGATTGCGATTGCGGCCGGCCGCGCGTTTCGCTATTTGTTCCTGGCTTATCTCGCCGTGCATTACGGTGAACACGCAAGGGAATGGCTGGCGCGATACTATCCGGCCATCGGCATCGCCCTCGCCGTGCTGGTAATCCTGGCGTTTGTGGGAAAGCGACTGTTGCGATCGACAGTTGAGATCGAGCCGGTTTCAGACGTTGAGGCTTAGCTGGAGATCGAATTCTGCGCCCGGCGCTCCGGCATCGGCTCGAAACGTGCGTGCTTCGGCCAGCGTCCGCACACCGCTTGCTTCAAGCTGATCGAGCAGGCGCAGCAGGATGCGCGCAGTTGTCAGAGCGTCGCCGGCGGCGCGATGGCGCTCCGGGTTTTCAAATCCAAAGTGATCGGCGAGCGCATCAAGGTTGTGACCGTCCGAATTCGAGACGAGGCGGCGGGCTAGATCAACCGTGCAAAGCTCGTGGTTGCGCATCCGGTAACCGGGAAAGACGCGCGCGATTTCTCGATTCAGCAGCGGCAGATCGAAACTTGAGTTGTGGGCCACGAGCACGGCTTCGCCGGCAAAGTCCAGCCACGCGTTAACGATGTCACCAAACTTTGGCGCCGCCGCGAGCATTTCATTGGAGATTCCGGTCATGGTGGCAATAAATCGTGGCAGGCGCGCCTCTGGATTGATCAGCGTCTGAAAGTCGTCCATGATCTGGCCGCCGCGAACACGATAGGCGCCAAGTTCGATGATTCGCGCCGTTTTCGTTCTCGCGACGATCGCTTCGACGTCGAGCACGACGAAATCGATTTCATGTAGCGGGCGAAGTTCCGTGTCGTCGGCAACAATTGCCAGGTGCCCGGCCTCAACTCTGAAACGCGGATCGTTGCGGATTAGATCGCCGACCATTAAAGCCGCCAGCTCTTCGCCGGCATGCGAAAGGCGAAACACCATATCGGCGATTTCGGTGAAAGCTGCGCGCCCGTCGTTTGCGGTCAAGAGATCAAAAGTGTCCTGAACCAAGGTTGAGTCAGAGATGAGATTGCGCGGGATTTCCATCGAAGAGCATTGTAGACGTTAAGGGAAGTTTTTGAAACGGCTAGTTTCGGCGACGGGCGTTTAGAGTACCGACTTTAGTCGGGCTTTTGTTTCTGAGAAAGAACCCAACTAAAGTTGGTACTCTAAACACCGCTGCAATGTAAGAGATGAAAGCTGACGAAGTAATCGAAAAGTTCAAGAGCGCTGGCGCGCTGCTCGAGGGCCACTTCATTTTGTCCAGCGGTCTTCACAGCCCGGTTTACCTGCAATGCGCGATTGCGCTGCAATCGACGGCGGTGTCGGCGGAGTTTGGCGCGGCGATCGCTGAACAATTTCGCGGTCAACGGATCGAAACCGTGGCATCGCCGGCCATCGGCGGCATAGTGATTGGCTACGAAGTGGCGCGGCAACTTGGCGTGCGATTCATTTGGACTGAACGCGAGCAGGCCCGTATGACTCTGCGCCGCGGTTTTGGCGTCAGCAAAGGCGAGCGCATGCTAGTCGTCGAAGATGTCATTACCACCGGAGGCTCGACGCGCGAAACGATCGCAGCCTTGCGCAACGCCGGGGCCGACGTGGTTGTGGCCGCGTCGATCATCGATCGCTCGGGCGGCAAAGCTGATGTCGGCGTGCCGCGTGTTTCGCTGGCGACGCTTGAGGTTGCTGCCGTCGACCCCACGAATTGCGAGGCATGCAAGCGTGGCGAATCGGCGATTAAGCCGGGAAGCGGAACAGCAGTAGGCAAATGGCAGTAGGCAGGAAGCAGAAGGCAGCGAGAATGAACTTGCTGCCTCCTCGTACTGGATGCTTTCTGCTTTTTGCCTACTGCCTTCTGCCTTCTGATTTATGAACTTCAGACTCCTCCTTCAATACGACGGTACGGACTTTCACGGATGGCAGACGCAAACTGAATTGCGCACGGTGCAGGGCGAGCTGACGCGCGTGCTTTCGTTGCTGGACGGACGGGAAGTCGTCGTTCACGGGTCAGGCCGCACCGATGCCGGCGTGCACGCCGAAGGACAAGTCGCCAGCGTTGAGCTGCAACGCGAGCTTGCACCGCAAAAACTGCGTGCCGCGATCAATGGCAATTTGCCGGCTGACGTGCGCGTGTTGTTCACTGACATTGCGCCCGAAGATTTTCATGCGCGCTATTCGGCGCGCAGCAAGACCTACGTCTATCGTGTCGTTTCCGGTCAGGTGATGTCGCCTTTCTGGTCGCGCTATGCGCTTGCGGACGCGCGCGCTCTCGATCTCGAACACATGCGCTCTTGCGCTTCATCGTTTCTGGGCGAACACGATTGGACGGCATTCTCTGCGGCCCAGACGGAGGCGGGGTCGCGCGTGCGCACGATCTCGTCGCTTGAGATCGACTCTGGCTGGGACGCGCGCGGGCGTTGTCATCTAATCCGAATGACGGTGACGGCGGACGGTTTCCTGCGCTACATGGTTCGTTCGATTGCCGGAACATTGCTCGCCGCCGGTCGCGGTGAAATCGACGGAGCGACGATTGCCCGCGCCATCCGCGAAGGCGAACGCGAGTTAGCCGGCGCAACCGCTCCCGCCCACGGCCTCACGCTCAAGAGCGTGAAGTACGATTGACAGGGTGTGGCGCAGGGGCAAGAATGAAAGAGCCCGTAGCAATAACGGTATTAATCCGATTTCAATAATCGAAGTGCTTGCTGATTTCGCTGAAGTAGTTAAGCCAGGCACGCGCGACGATCTCTTGCTGTCATCGATTGCCTGGGATCGTCTGCCGCGGCATGTGGCGATCATCATGGACGGCAACGGCCGCTGGGCCGCGCAGCGCGGCCAGATGCGCGTCGCCGGGCATCGCGCGGGAGTTGAAGCAGTGCGGGCCGCGGTCGATACCAGCGCGCGGCTGGGTCTCGGGGCGCTGACGCTTTACGCTTTCTCGACTGAGAACTGGAAGCGTCCGCGTTATGAAATCGACGCGCTGATGCGCATGTTGCGGAAGTATCTGCGGATCGAACTTGACGAGATCGACCGCCAAAACATTCGCTTTCAAACCATCGGCCGGATCGCGGAGTTGCCGGCGAGAGTTCAAACCGACATTGCCGCCGCCACTGAAAGAACTGCGAAGAATACGGGGATGGCTTTGAGCATCGCGCTCAACTATGGTGGCCGCGCAGAGATCGTGGATGCTTGCCGCGCAGCGATGCAGCGAATGATTTTGGAAGGAAAGTCGCCGGATGATTTGACTGAAGACGAAATTGCTCGCGAACTTTACACGCACAATTTGCCGGAACTTGATCTGCTGGTGCGCACCAGCGGCGAGTTGCGCATCTCAAATTTTCTCTTGTGGCAAAGCGCTTACGCTGAAATCCACGTAACCGAAACGCTTTGGCCCGATTTCCGCCGCGTGCATCTGCTCGAAGCGATTGTCGCTTACCAACAGAGAGGCCGGCGCTTCGGAGGACTGAAAGACACCGAGCCCCTGGCAGTAGCAAACGGGTAGCGGAGTGGTCAACAACGGGGCAGTAGCCCGACCGAAAGGGAGGGCGTAGGATCGTCGGAATCCAATCGTGAAAACTTGAAAGCCCAACCACCAAAACAAAAACCGAAATCAAGATTTGCGGGTATTCCACCGTCGCTCGCCAGGGTCTTGACGGCGGTCGTCTTGCTGCCGATCCTGATTGCTTCGATCGTGATTGCCAAGCTCGCTTTGCTTTTTGTTTTGATAGCAGCGGCGGCTATGGTGATTGCGCTTTACGAATTCTGGCTGCTCGCCCGGCGACAGCAGGTAAAAGCAGACCTCGCCACCATGTTTTTGGGCGGCGTGGCCTTGCTGACGATTTTCTACTTCGCCGATCCGCGCACCGGCCTCGACGTTGAAATGATGCAGGCGATCATTCTCGTGTTTACGATGGGCGCGCTGGCCTCGGCGATGTTGCGCGGCGCGCCGTTCGACAAAATGATCATGTCCGTAGGGGCGACGGTGCTCGGCGTGCTTTACGTCGTTTTGCTGGGCGGCCATCTGGTCGCCGTGCGGGTGGGGTTTGCGGCTCCGCTTTCGCGACACCTGCTGGCGTTCTTTTTTCTGGTGATCATGAGCGCCGACTCCGCGGCTTACTATGGCGGCCGGATGTTTGGCAGTCACAAGCTGGCGCCCGGAATCAGCCCGGGCAAGACGTGGGAAGGCGCGATCGCCGGCATGATGATCAGCCTGCTGGCGGCGGCGCTGGCGCACGTTTGGTTTTTTCCGGAACTGCCGCTCCGGTTCGCGCTGCCGCTGGCGGCCGCGATGAATATCCTGAGCGTGGTCGGTGATTTAACTGAGAGCGCTTTGAAACGGAGCGCGGGCGCGAAAGACACCGCGAACATTCTTCCCGGACACGGCGGCGTGCTCGATCGTTTGGACAGCTTGCTGTTCAATGCGCCGGTCATCTACTATTTTGCGAGGCTGTATTTCAAATGAGTACCAAGAAAATAATCCTGATCATCGCCGGAATCCTCGGGGTGCTGGCCCTGGTGGTCGCGCTGGTCGTCGGCGGGGTCTTCTGGTTTATGTTTCACACCATTGGGAGCAGCGAAGCCGCCGAGGCCTCTCGCACTTATCTTCGCAACAACCAGGCGTTGAAGCAGGATATCGGCGAGGTGAAAGATTTTGGTTCGTTCATTACCGGCAACGTCAACGTTGCGAACGGAGATGGCGAGGCGACTCTGTATCTCAAAGTCATTGGCGAGAAGCGAAATGTCAACGCCAGAGTTGATCTCTCTTATCGCAGCAACCAAAACTGGCGGGTCACCGGCGCGTCCTACGATCGTGACGGACGGACGATTGACTTGATGAAACCATACGAACAATCACCGCCCCCATCCGAGTAAATTCATGACCCTCCGCGGTGTTTCAATCCTGGGTTCGACAGGTTCGATTGGATGCAATACGCTGCGCGTCGTCGAATCTCTGGGCCCCGAAAGGTTTCGCGTGGTCGCGCTCGGCGCCGGCCGCAATATCGCGAAGCTCGCAGATCAGATCACTCGCCATCAACCCGATCTGGTTTCAGTTCAAACCGAAGAAGCCGCCGAACAACTGCAAGCGGAATTGCGCCGGCGCGATATTCCGCCGCCGCGGATAGCCGTCGGCGAGAGTGGTCTGATTGAGGTGGCCACGCACGCCGAAGCGGACTGTGTCGTTTCGGGCACTGTCGGCGCCGTTGGATTCGTGCCGACGCTGCGCGCCCTGGAAGCGGGAAAGCGCGTGGCGCTGGCGAACAAAGAAACCCTCGTGATGGCCGGCGAGTTGATGACCCGCGCCGCCGCAAAGTCCGGCGCGGAATTATTGCCGGTTGATTCCGAACACAACGCTTTGCATCAGTGCCTGCGCGGCGAGCAGCGATCTGAGGTCCGCCGGATCATTCTCACCGCGTCGGGCGGGCCGTTTCGCACGCATGACAGGGCCGCGATTGAAACCGCCACGGTGGCTGAGGCAATGAAGCATCCGACCTGGAACATGGGCGCGAAGATCACGATCGATTCGGCGACGTTGATGAACAAGGGTCTCGAGGTAATCGAAGCGCACTGGCTGTTCGGTTTCAGCGCTGACGAAATCAGCATTGTCGTGCATCCTGAATCGGTCGTGCATTCGATGATCGAATTGATTGACGGCTCAGTCATTGCGCAGATGGGCGTGACCGACATGCGCCACGCGATCCAATACGCGCTGACTTATCCTGAACGCCACGCTTCGGACCTTCCGCCACTTGATCTGGCGAAGCTCACCTCGCTTCACTTTGAAGAGCCCGATCTCGAACGCTTTCCCTGCATCTCTTTGGCGTACCGCGCTCTGAAGACGGGCGGCACGCTGCCGGCGGCGATGAATGCGGCCAACGAAGAAGCTGTTCATGCGTTTATCGACGAGCGCATCGCTTTGACCGATATCCCGCGCGTGATCGAAAGCGTGATGAGCCGGCATCAAACGCGCCCGGCGACCGACCTGGAGGCCGTGCTCGATGCCGATCGAACCGCGCGCGCCGCGGCTGCTTCGATTATCGAGAGCCTGTCGCGCGCACCCGCCGCCAGCAGCGCCGCTTGATTTGAACTGCCGGCTCTCCTCGGTAATGTGTTAGTTTCCTGATTTTGAGAGATTGGCTTGAGATGGAAAACGATCCACGAAGCCACACGAAGCAGCTTTGTTCGTGCGATTTAGTGTGGTTTCGTGGATCGTTCTTATGTTAATCCGCGGAAACACACGAAACGAAACTCAGACACTATCTTCTCCTCTCTCTGTTTGACCCGCCACCGTGCGCCACGTAAACTCGTTTTGGAGAGATCATGATTCACGTCATTCTTACTTGGGTGCTTCCCTTTATCGCGGTGCTTGGCGCGGCGGTTATTTTGCATGAGTTTGGCCACTTCCTGGTCGCGAAGCTCTTTAAGATTCGCGTCGAGACTTTCTCCGTCGGTTTCGGGCCGCGATTGATTGGCCGCAAGTGGGGCACGACCGATTATCGAATATCCGCGATTCCGCTGGGCGGTTACGTCAAACTCGGTGGCGACGAATCGAACGCCCCGATCGAAGGCGAAGGCGCCTCGGACATTCCGGCGTGCGAACGTTTCGACCTGCGTCCGCGCTATCAAAGAGTGCTCGTCGCCTTCGCTGGTCCGGTGATGAACATCCTAACTGCTTTGGCGATCCCGTTTGCGGCGGCTTTGATGTACGGCGTGCCGTCGATGCCCGCGCCGGTTGTCAGTCTGGTAAGGCAAGGCGGTTCGGCTGACCAGGCGGGACTTAAACCCGGCGACCGGATTATTTCGTTTGAGGGAACACAGAACCCAACGTGGAATTACATCACCGGCAAGGCATTCCTTCGACCCGGCCAGGAAGCGCATATGGAAGTTGAGCGCGATGGCAAGCGACTGCCATTGACGCTCAAAGTTCCCAAGCGGACAGACGGCGGAAATGAAATCGGCGAACTCGACTTCCAGCCTGACTCGGGAGCGCTGCCGGTCATTGTGGATTCCGTCACGCCAAACATGCCGGCCCAGGAAGTTGGCTTGCGGCCCGGCGATCAGATTGTCGCGGTTGACGGCCAACTGGCGCACAGCCGAACACAAGTTACGCAATATATTCAGGATCATCGAGAAACCGCGATTCGTTTGACGGTTGTGAGGGGTGACGCCCGGCTCGAATTAACCGCAAAGCCTAAACCAGACGAATCCAATGTTCCTCGTCTGGGCCTGCGTTTTGCGCTCGAGCCGCGTGAGCCTGCGGGTCCAATCAGAGCGGCGAGTTTTGCGGTCAGCCAAAATGTTGAAATCATGCAGTTGACTGCCGATGCGCTGGGGCAGGTATTTAAAGGCCAGCGCTCAGTACGCGATACACTCTCCGGTCCGATTGGAATTGCCCGGGAGTCTTCGCGCGCGGTTACCGAACTAGGTTGGGCCGGTCTGGTCATGATGCTTAGTTTTCTCAGCCTGAACCTCGGAGTCTTTAATCTGCTCCCGATTCCGGTGCTCGATGGCGGCGCGATTTTTCTTTTGCTGATCGAAGGCGCTTTGGCAACGATGCGCTGAAACAGATATCGATCTGGCGCGGACCAGGAAACAGTGCGCCGGCGACGACCACGCCGGCGAAATAGATTAGTGTTCAGAGTTCAACCTTTAGGTTGCCGCTTTGGGGAACACAAGCTAAAGCTTGAACTCTGAACCAGAATCAATATGCGAAAGTCAAAGGCAGTACAAGTTAAGCACGTCCAGATCGGCGGCGGCGCTCCGTGCGTCATCCAGTCGATGACCAAGACCGACACGGCTGACGTGGGCGCGACAGTCGCGCAGATTGAAGAGATGGTCACCGCCGGTTGTGAAATTGTTAGGCTCGCTGTCCCCGACAACGACGCGGCGATTGCGCTCAAAGAAATTCGCAAGCGCGTGCCCGAAGTTCCGATCGTCGCCGACATTCACTTCCATTACAAACTTGCGTTGTTAGCTTTGGAAGCCGGCATCGACAAGCTGCGTTTGAATCCGGGAAACATCGGCAAGCACGAACGCATCGTCGAAGTGGTGCGCGCCGCGCAGGCGCAGAAGGTCCCGATTCGCATCGGCGTCAATGGTGGGTCACTGGAAAAAGATCTGTTGCAGAAGTACGGGACGGCCACGCCGGAAGCGATGGTTGAATCGGCGATGCGGCACATACGGATTCTCGAAGACCTCGACTTCACCGACATAATCATTTCAATGAAGGCCTCTGACGTGCAGCGCACTGTGGCTGCCTATCGTTTGCTGGCTGAGAAAGTTGACTATCCCTTTCATCTCGGCGTCACGGAAGCCGGCACGGCATTCACGGGCACCGTCAAATCATCAATTGGCCTTGGCATTCTGCTGCATGAAGGCATCGGCGACACGATTCGCGTTTCGCTGGCGGCCGAACCACAGGAAGAAGTTCGCGTCGCCTGGGAAATTGTGAAGTCGCTGGGCCTGCGCACGCGCGGTGTGACCGTGGTTGCGTGTCCAACTTGTGGACGACTGGATGTCGACAACTTCGTCGGCATCGTGACCGAAATCGAAAAGCGGCTCGCGCACATTCAGGAGCCTTTGCATCTTTCGATCATGGGCTGTGCGGTCAATGGTCCGGGCGAAGCGCATGATTCGCAACTCGGCATCACGTTCGGCCGCGGCGTCGGCATGATCTTCAAGGACGGCGTCCCGATGCGCAAAGTCGCCGGCGAAGATATCGTCGAAGCGTTTGTGAAAGAGACTGAGAAACTTCTCGCCGAAGGCGCAGCGGCAAAGTCGGAAGTGCGCCACGAATTGGTAAGCATCACCTAGCTGCCGAGCAAACCGCTCTTACTGAAGGCTGCCACCGTGGCGGCCTTTTTGATTTCCTACCTTCTAATCGTCAAAATCCGCATTGACTCTCAAAGTCCGTGGTGATAGTAATTATCGCCGTTAATACAGGTTTCTTTTCCTGCACTTTTTCTAACCAGGCTTCAATCCAAGCGTAATCGCGGTCCCGTACCTACATTGTAGTTCGTTGGCCAATATCTCTGAGGAGGTTTTCAGATGAACACCCGACACCGGTCCCGATGGTACTGGCTAAGCCTGTTTGCTATCGCTGTCCTTCTCTTTTTCGCGAGGTCTGGCGCGACGCAGAAAGCGCCGTCGAAAGATAACTCAACGGTTGAGACCGCTAATGGGCTGACCATCGTTACCTTTCCGCTCGCGCCCGGCAACATCATCGTGAAACTTCCGGACGACATAATGGCTGGAGATACGATCTCTGGAACAGTGATCGAAGAGCCGAAGGGAAGCAATGCTCAGGAAAAAGAAAAGAATAAATCCACGCTTGATGGTCTGGTTATCGATCTTGAAGGAACGAAGGTGCCGGCGAATCAGCCTCGGTTCACCTGGACTCCGCCCGTGCCATCGGCGCCCCCCGTTCAATATCATTTGAGGATTGTGCCGGCTTTTCCTGGTTTATCAGCAGATCACAGTGCCGAGTAACGCGAGCCCGAAGAAGATCAACTTTACGATTACTGACAGAGATACGAGAAACAACACCTGCGCTTGTAAGTAATGACTTCAGCCGTTCAGGACAACAAGACCCTGCAAGAGTGGCGCACGACCGCGCGCTTTTGGACGAAGCACAGCGCCACCATCCGCACGATGTTCGCGCCTTTGACTGAGGCTTTGATCCAGGACGCGGGCATCGGTGAAGGGCGGGCAGTGCTCGATGTAGCCGGCGGGGCAGGCGAGCCTTCACTCACGATCGCGGAAATAGTTGGGCCGAAAGGAGCAGTGACGTGCACCGACGCTGTGGCCGAAATGGTTGCGGCCGCTGAGACTGAAGCGCAGCGTCGAGGGCTGACGAACATTGCGTTTCAGCAGTGCGTCGCTGATTCGCTGCCTTTCGAAAGCGACACGTTTGACGCGGTAGTTAGCCGGCTCGGCGTGATGTTCTTTCCCGATCCGCTCGGCGCGCTGCGCGAGATGCTGCGCGTCGCAAAGCCGGGCGGCTCACTGTCGCTTGCCGTTTGGCACCAGAATGAGCTGAATCCATTCACTCACATTGTTACTGACGTCATGTCGCGTTACGTGGATTCGCCACCCGCCGACGCGGACGCGCCCAACGCGTTTCGTTTTGCGGAATTCGGGAAACTCGCTGGTATTTGCCAACTCGCCGGAGCCGGCGATGTTCATGAACGAGCGTTTCGTTTCCAAATCGAGGCGCCGATCTCACCCAGTGAATATTGGGTACTGCGCTCTGAAACTTCGGACACGTTAAGAGAGAAACTAGCGAAGTTATCCGGGGAACAAGGTCTGCGAGTGAAGCAGGAAGTACTGGAAGCCGTTGGTCAATTCTTTCCGAACGACCAGATGAGCTTTCCGGCGCAAATGATCATCGTGACGGGAAAGAAGGCTTTATAGTCTTTAAACCTGAAAGGAGACTGGCACCATGGGGCGAATCCTTGCTTTTCTTTACGGCGTAGTGAGTTACCTGATCTTCTTCGTGACTTTTCTTTATGCGATCGGTTTTGTGGGAAACGTGTTTGTGCCCAAGTCGATCGATTCCGGCGTGGCGGGCCCTTTCACGCCGGCCCTGGTTGTAAACGCCCTGCTGCTCAGTCTGTTTGCTGTCCAACACAGCGTTATGGCGCGGCCCGGGTTCAAGAAAGCGTGGACGAGGATCGTTCCGCAACCAATCGAACGCAGCACCTATGTTTTGCTGGCCAGCCTGTCATTGGCCCTGCTGTTTTGGCAGTGGCGGCCGATGCTGGATGTTGTTTGGAGCGTCAAGAATTCTTCGGCCAGCCTGGTTCTTCAGGTGGTTTTCTTCGCGGGTTGGGGGATCGTGCTGTTGAGCACTTTTCTGATCGGCCACTTCGATCTGTTTGGCCTCAAGCAGGTCTACTTGTACCAGGTCGGCAAAGCATACACATCGTCGGGCTTCAAGACCCCGGGCCTATATAAGCTCGTTCGTCACCCGATCATGCTCGGGTTCATTATCGCCTTTTGGGCGACGCCGAAGATGACCGTTGGCCATCTGGTCTTTGCGTTCGTCACGACCGTATACATTTTAGTCGCTATTCAATTTGAAGAGCGCGATATGATCGGCGTTTACGGCGAGACCTACGAAGAATACCGGCGAAAGGTCTCGATGCTATTGCCGATACCGAAGGGGAGGTAGCGTCCGCCCTGGAGATTGGGCGCCTGTGCCCACGCCTAACCTGCCATCGTTAGCAGCAGCGCGTCGCTGGCGATCTTTCGGTTGAGGTTAACTTCGAGCGCGCCGCGCAGCTCTTCGATTTGCTTAAGCCAGGAACCAGCCTGCTCGCTCTTTAGCTCAGCCGCGACGGACTTGAGTTTCTTGAGTAGATCGCCGTTGACGATCGTTTCATCAGGGCGCCCCAGCCGGAGCGCCCACGCGTCGCGAATCAAACCCTCAAGCGCATCGAGCCGCCGCTCGTATTCATCGCGGTCTTTCGGCGCGGCCAGGGCCTCCGCCGCGCGCAGCAGTTGCGCGCGGTCACCCGTCACGGTCAGCGCCGTCAGCACCTCAAGCATCGAATCACGTCGCTCGCGATAAGTATCGATGTCGGTAGCCAGGGCCCGGCCCAGACTCCCGCCCGCAGTGCGCGACAACAATTCCGCATCGGCGGCGGGCAATTTCTTTTCTTCGATCAAAAAGGTTTCGATTGCCTGACGCGGAATCGGGGCCAAGCGAATCGTCTGGCAACGCGAACGGATCGTTGGCAAAAGCGCGGTCGGATTTGAAGTTGTGAGGATTAGATGCGATGTTGGCGGGGGCTCTTCCAGAGTCTTCAGCAACGCATTAGCAGCCTGGTCATTCATACAGTCGGCGTCTTCGACGATGAAAACGCGCGCGGCGCCTTCGAATGGCCGGAAGTTGGCTTCACGCTCCAGCTCGCGCATCACTTTCACTCTGATGATGTTCTTGTATGGACGCGCCATGGCCACATCAGCGTGCTCACTCCAGATCAGCCTTTCCTTATTGTCATCGTCGTCGCTGAAAGGCGGAAAAGTAGATCGCGAGATGCGTTTGCAGGATGAGCATTCGTCGCACGCTTCGACACCGACGCGGTTGCGGCAGTTCATAGCTTTCGCCAGCTCGAGCGCGAACAGCTTTTTGCCGATACCTTCCTCGCCGGTGAACAGCAGCGAGCCGGGCACGCGCCCACTCACGAGCAGATGCCGCAGCGATTCTTTTACTTCGTCGTTGCCGATGAGTGTTGAGAACATAAGGGCAAAGGGACTAAGGGCAAAGAGCGAAGGGCAAGACGCAAAAAGGAACCATTTCTAGCCTCTTGGCGCTTTGCTCTTTGCGCTCTGCTCTGCGCCGAGTAGTCCGCGCTTCTTTAGAAACGGAATCACAATATCCATGACGGCCAGGTGTGTTTCCTGAACCGAACCGCGCGCGTTGATCACCTTGACTCGATCCGGCTCAGCTTTCGCGATTTGGACGTATGCATTGCGGACGCGCGTGTGAAACTCCGCGTCCTCGATGTCCAGACGGTCGGTGCGCTTGCTTTCTACTCGTCGCCGCGTTCGCATCGTCGACTCAGCCACCGACAGATCGAACAGCAAAGTCAGGTCGGGCTTCAGTCCTTCCGTGGCCAACTGCACAATCTCCTGAATCAATTCCGGCGCGAAGCCGCGGCCCGCCCCCTGATATGCGACCGTCGCGTCGGCATAGCGATCGGAGAGCACGACCTGGTTAGCAGCGAGCGAGGGCCGCAGATGCTTGCGTACATGCTGGGCGCGATCGGCCGCAAAAACCAGCAATTCAGCGAGCGGATCTACCTGCTCCTGCACATCCAGCAACGCCGCGCGCAGCTTTTGACCCAGAGGCGTGCCGCCTGGCTCGCGAGTCGTCACCACCGTGACGCCGCGCACGCGCAGTTCGCTGGCCAGCAAGCGAAGCTGGGTAGACTTTCCGCAGCCGTCAATTCCTTCGAAGGTGATAAAAGCGCCGGCCATGTTCTTGCTGAAGGTGGTGCGGGTCGGATTCACGAGGCGGCCGGCTCTTCAATTGGTTCAGCCGGACTGTCGGATGCCGGCGTCTGCTGTCCGCGTAACTCGCCGGTCGCGCGCCGGGCCTGGGAGATCGTTGAGATGGCGTGTTTGAAAATCAGCTGCTCCTGCGCGCTTGATTCAAGAATCAAAGAGAACTTGTCGAAACTCTTGATGCGACCCAAAAGCTTCGCTCCGTTAACGAGATAGATCGTGACCGTGGTTTTCTCGCGGCGCGCGAGATTGAGGAAGCCATCCTGAATATTTTGCGGCGCTGGTTTGACGTCCACGAATCGTCCAATTTGTTTTCGTAACCGAACCTGCTTGAGCGGCCTCAGAGTATAACACGCTCTCAAACCTGACAAGGTCTTTCTCCCGATGGAATACCAAGGCGCTGGCGGCGGCGACCAGGTCGCGACTTCCTAACCAGGCAACGCGAACACCTCCTGCTGAACGCTGGCATCGTCGCCGAAACCGTCGAACGATTGCACGTCCGGTTCATGCCGGAACCAGGTCAACTGCCGCTTCGCGTAATGACGCACGTCAAGCTTTGTTTGTTCAATCGCGCTGCGGAGGTCGCGCTGACCTCGCAGATGCTCAACCACTCGCCGGTAGCCGTGGGCGCCCAGCGCGTTTGATTCGGCCGGCACTCCCTCGTCCAATAGTTGGCGGACTTCAGCGACCAATCCATTGGCAAAATGCTTTTCCGTGCGTTCGTTGATGCGCGCGTACAATTCCGAGCGCGGCGGATTCAGCGCGAAGATGCGAATGCGCGCGGCGGCGGCCGGCGGTTCCGGGCGCAAGGGCCGCTCACGTGAAATGTGTTCGCCGGTTTGCAGGCAAAACTCGATCGCGCGCTGCACCCGCGGCCAATCACGCGGATTCAACGTATCCGCTTCCGCAGGGTCGAAACGTTGCAGGATGCGATGAAGACGTTCGGGGCCGTGACGTTCGCGGATTTTGGTGAGTCTGGCGCGCAGCCTTTCATCAGTTGGCGGGCTGGGGAAAAAAGGTTGACGCAGCGCTCGCAGGTAAAGTCCGGTGCCGCCCACCAGCAGCACTCGTCGACCGCGCGCTTCTATCTCATCAATCTTTTCGGTCGCCGCGCGCGCCCAGTCGGCCGCCGTGAAATTGATGCGAGGTGAAACGAAATCAATCAGGTGGTGCGGGACGCCGCGTCGCTCTTCGATTGGCACTTTCGCGGTCGCGATCTGAATGCTCTGGTAAACCTGAACGGAATCGCAATTGATGATTTCCCCGCCGAGACGAAGGGCCAGCTCGATTCCCAGCGCGCTCTTCCCTGAAGCAGTCGGCCCAACGATCGCGATGATGCTGGGATCGCGGACGTTCTGTCCGCCTTCGCTGGGCGCGCAGATATCCTGTCCGCATTCCTTAGATCTTTGCTCGTCTGGATTTGGAGGACTCACCCGCGAGAGATGATAAGCCGAATCGCGATCACGAGCCAGATGACCGCGAGCAGGATGATGGCGCCAATGATTTGATTGCGGGAGAAACGCATTTGTTTCCAGTTATAGAGGAAAGTTAGCACACGTTGACGACGAATGGAGTAACAGGAAGGCGCGCGCGCCGGTGGCACAGCATCAAGCAAGTTATGACACTAACGTGGCCAACTTCTTTGATTGCGAACGCGGTAGGTAGAGAGTCTAAGGATTGTCTTGGCGCGGTACGCTCGAAGAAACCAAACTTGTGCGATAATATTTTGTTCGAATGAATCTGAGGGAATAATCATGAGCAAGGTGCGACGACCTATAAAGCCAGAAGACTTTACCGAAATCCCACGAATCAGGGAGATCATTAAGACTCTGCCGAAGGAGATACGTGTTTGTTCAAGACACGACAAAGAGGTAGATCTCAAGCTGGGTGAGCTTCTTCCTAACCAAGGTCCTGGCGTTCCCTTCGCGGAAGCGTATTGGGAGGGTTGTTGCGACGAGGCAATCGATGCAGTGATCGACGCCGTCCAAAAGAAAACGTTAGAGTTGATTGATCGCGCTAAACAAACGTACAAGGAAGAGCTGGCAGGCGAACTTGAGCCTGAGCACATGGGAGAGATTGTTGCAATCGAGCTAACAACCGGAGACCATTTTGTAGGTGAGGATGAAGTTGCCGCAGCCCACAAAGCTCGTGCGGCAGGGCACCAGGGAATGCTTTACTTTCTACGGGTCGGCTCTCCCTACGCTCACCGCCTAATGTCGCCTCGCCAGTGATGCAGACCTTCGGCTATTTCAATCTGAGCGACGAGCCCGTAATCGAACTCGGGATTGGCTCGTCGCGTCTAGAGAGCTGCTGGTGGATACAGGCTTCAACGGGAGCTTGATCATTCCAAGTCAGATGGCCAACCGGCTCGATCTGAGATTCGAAGGTCCTGAAGAATTTCAATCGGTGACCGGAGAAGTGTTCTTGGCGGATGCTTATTCGGTCGAACTTGATTGGTTTGGCGATAGGGTTAGAGTAGCGGTTGCGGCCAGTAAACATGTTAACGAGGCAATTCTCGGAGGCCACATGCTAAGAGATTGTCGTCTCACGATCGATTACGGGAAGCGCGCGGTGATGATCGAACCAAGTTAGTAGTGGCTGTTTTGGGTTTGCTTGGTTCTGACATACCCTAATACATCTTCGTCAGTTCGATCCCGGTGTAGTAAGCCTTCAAAATCTGTTCGGAGCTGAAGCCTTGCCTGGCCAAACCGTAGGCGCCGACCTGGCACATGCCTACGCCATGGCCCCAGCCGCGTCCGGTGAAGACGAATCCCGCGACGCGATTGCCGGCGCCGTAGACGCGATCGAAAACGAAGAGCTGTTCGCGCAAACCCAGCGCCGAACGAATTCGTCCACCGCGAACGTGCGCCGTGCCCTGGGTGCCTACGACTTCGAGATCGATCACGCGTCGTGAAGATCCGCGCCCCGCCACGCGCAGGTCAGTAATCGCGCCGATGCCGCGCACTGATCGTCCCAGGCGCGCTTGCACTTCGCCGAGCGAGAGCTCCGCGGTCCAGTTCGTGAACGGCGAAAAGCGCTCTGCGGAGGCGCCGTTAGGCCCCGGCCGAACTTCGAGATAATCAACTTCACCTTTGGCGCTGCTGACGTGGAATGCCACGCCCTCGCCGCCGACCAGGGCGAGCGATTTCATCTGATAGAGATTCTCGCCAAACTCGCGGAACAGAAAAGCGTCGTGGCCGACAACCAGCGGCTGGTCCTTGCCCTTGTTCGAACGCAGAATCATCACGCCGCCAGTGGCGGGTCGCGCTGTCCCTTTCTGCAGGCTCAGTATTCCGCGTGCTTCCAGCAAGTGCGCGATGGCGTGTAGCGCGCTCGCTCGCGACATTGTTTCCTTCGGCCGCAGTGTCGCATCGGGAAAAAGCGATAGATGCCCGTCGCGCAGCAGCATCGCCACGTTAGCCCGATCGGCTTTGGGGACCTGTTCGCCGTCGTGAAACGAAAGCAGGTAATCCACGTCGGCGTTATTCAATAGTGTATCCGCGCGGTTGTCGCCAAAAACCGCCATGACCAGCGCCGTGCTGAATGCAGGCGCCCTGGTTGCGTCGTCAAGCCACTGATACGAAACCTTGCGCGAGAGCAGGGCGGCGGCATTCAGCCATCCGCGTGCTTCGGTTTCGGAGACGCGTGCTGACAGCCACGAACTGGAAACTTTGTCGACCGGCAAAACAAAACCGTTCACGGCCAGCAGGGCCACGTCACGCGCGAACGCTAAATCCTTCTCGTCTTTGATCTCGAAAAGTTCGCGCGAGCTCTTGATCATGAATGGCGCAAACGCGGCCTTACCTTCCGCGGCGCATTCGCGGCCGCGCAGGTAGGGGACCGCGTTGGGAAAAATATTCTCGGCATCTTCAGTGCGTCCGCCACAGGTCGAAGTGTAAAGCGCATTGATTGGCTCACCCTGATAAGTCGCGATCATGCCGCGCGTCTCATCGACGGCGCGCGACGACAGAGAATTCTCGCTCGACAGACCACGGTAAACCTGAGACCGCGTGGTGGGCAGCAAATCAAAACCTTCAGAAGCAAACTGGCCGCGGTTCTTCAAAGCGTAAGTGCGCGCGGCGATGGCCTGGGCTTTGTGAGCTTCGAGGGCCGGAAAACCGCCGGCCGAAAGTTCGTTCGGAATCACGCCCCGCACATAGTCTTCCAAGCCGATCACGTTCACGACCGTGAGCGCGCCGCGCGGAGTCGCGAACACTTCAATGCGGCCGCGATAGGGTTTGTCATTGAAGCGAATTGGCGAATTGACCTCGTCGCTGGAAGCAAAAATTAACGGCGCGCTGGAGCGAAACAAAGGCGCCGAGCCACGGGCAAAAGCGATTAGTTCGCGGGTCGGGACGCTGGGACGCGACGTGAGCCGGATGGTGTTGGCCGCTGATTTCAACGGCGCCGCCCCGGGCGTTGCCCGCGGCTGGCTTGTGGTCGCAGGAGTTTGAGCTGGTCCCGCGTCGCGCCCGGCGGCGCGCACTTCAAAGCCTGCTTCTTCAAGTTTGGCTTTGGCGGTCTCCGAATCTTCGAGCGATTCCTTTGGGACGATCACGCGCCACTTGTCGGCTTCGGCGATGGCGCGCGCTCTCTCACCGGTCAATTCATGAACTGTTGCCACCATTCGCTCTGCCTCTTCGCGCGACAGCGATCGGGCAATCTCAATATCATAGGTTTGCTCGCTAACCTGCCGAGCCGGCGAAAGCAGGCGCGATTCGACTCGCAGGCGCGTCGTCTCCAGCGGTTGCGGCGTCATGTCCAGCTCCGACGCTTTCAACAGATGGCCGGCGGTTGAAATCGTCGCCGCGCCCACGTCCGTCGAGAGCGCGATGCGCATCAGTGGTTCATTTATGAGTTGGGCAGGTTCGCCGGCGGCTTCCCGAAACGTCGAACTCGGCGGCAAAGGCCATGTGCGTCTGGTCTTCCCCTCCTTCGCGGCCGGCGCGCGCAACTCTTGTGCATTGATTGACGGCGCGACAGTGAGCGGCGACAGCAGCAGGCTCGCAAGCAGGATGGAAACTGAGATTGAGCGACAATGACTGTGCATGACGGATTGAATCTCTCCGGGCAAAACCGAAGAGCCAGCTGGCGGGCCGACCTCATGGTACTAGAACTATGCCGGCGTGAAAAGCTCTGTCAGAAAGTAGTAGTGTCTTAGTTTCGTTTCGTGTGTTTCGGGGATCACGCAAGAGCGATCCACGAAATCACACCAAAACGCACGAACAAAGCCCCTTCGGGTGGTTTCGTGGATCGTTTTCCGCATGCTGATTTCCCAAAATTAGGAAATTGAGACACTACCAGAAACTAGAGTCGCGAGTCAGCTTGATCTGAAAGCTCACGGCACAGTCTGACGTCTCAAGCGTTCTGGCTAGAAGGAAAAGCGTAAATGCAGCTCTAGTCGCCGGTTGTTTGCGCTCTCAGAAAAACCTCCGAGCACCTGGATTGCCGGGCTCAAGTCGTTGGCGACCGTTGGACTGTAGGTACGAAACAACTGAAAGCGCGTTTCGTTGATCGCGCTCTTTCCCATCACCGCCGTTTCCGTAATCTGGAGGGTGTGATTCTGGTTCTCTTGATGAGTCCCACGAGAAACCAAATTGAAGCCGCCGATGCCCGCGCCCCGAATATCAGTGTGATTGAATCCATAGCGAAGTGTCAGCGTATTCTTCGCGTTGAGTTGGTAATCAAGACGTGGATTGATTCCGAAGCGGCGCTGCGGCATGCGAAAGATGTCCACGAACGGATTGACGATCGCGAAGGTTTGCGGATCGAGAGTGATCGCGTTGATGACCGAGCCGTTGTCCACCTCATACCGACCCGCTTCAAGGCAGAGACGCCGTCTGAGCCACGGCCGAAAGCGAAGCGGCAAGAACAATCAGCAGTGCCAAGATCAGCTTCATCGGATTCATCCGAAACGAAATCAAATAGCCGAACCGGTACCAGCAATCGGCCGAGCCCCGCCGGAAAACTCACTTGCGCGCGGGCATCGCTTCCATTCGGCGATTTACCTCATCCCAATTCACGTTCTGCATGAATGCATCGACGTACTTAGCAGCGGCAGCGCCGTAGTCCATGTGATACGCATGCTCATACATGTCCAGGACCAGCAGCGGATAGCCAAGCGTCGCACCGTGCGTGTGATCCCAGGCCCAGTAGTTGTGAACTTCGCCGGTGTGCAAATTGCGAGCAAGAATCACCCAGCCCGATCCGCCGCCGAGCGCGTTTCCTGTCCTCTTGAACTCCGCCTCCCACTGTTCGTAGCTGCCGAACCATTCCTTGATCAGATCAACCACCTTGCCGCTGGCCTTGCCATCGCCGCCAAGATTCGCAAAATAGTGATCGTGCAGCACGACTGATCCGGTGCGCACCAGTTCTTCGCGCTTGAGATCGCCGTAAATGTATGGTGGCAGATCCTTGTCACCAAGCATCGCGCCGAGTCTCTGCTCGACGGCGTTGAGCGCTTTGACCGCACCACCATAGTTATTTTCCCAATGCGACTTGATCAGCTTTTCGGAAATGCCTTTGAGCTTTGTGGGATCGAAAGGCAAAGGCTTCGGCTGATGCTTTCCGGCAAAGGCACGCGCGATCGGAATCGCAGTCGCGGCTTGTTCCTCGGTCGTCGCTTTCACTTCTTCACCTCCCACCAGATTAGTCAGCGCGACTCCGGCCCCGCCGGCAGCCATGATAGTCATCGCTCGTCTTCTCGAAACGGTGTTCATTTTTGTCAATCCTTTCGCAAAAATTGTTTGTCCAGGCCGCGCCTCAGCCGATGGCCAAAGGCATCAACGCGCCGGTTTGTTCTTGATGCTCGCATAGAGCGCATCGTAAACGAAAGCGGCGCGCGCCGCCGTTTCGTGATCATCTTTGGTGACCAGCGGAAAGCCTCCAACTGTTCCGATAACGTTTTCTCTTTTCTCATTGCCCTCTCCCTCTGGGAGAGGGTTGGGTGAGGGCTTGACGCTGGAAGCCTTTTCTTACCTATGACCTTACGAGAGATGATTTCGCTCGTTGAGCGAAATCATCTCTCGTAAAAATTCAAATGTTCGATCCACGTCCTAAGCCCTCATCCCCTTCTCACTCCCAGAGGGAGAAGGGAGATAAGCTTCCGAATGTGTGGCGTAAATTGCAGCCGGATCCAACATTCTTGATTCGCGAAGTATGTCAATACCCCCGCTATCGCAGGCGTTCTGACAAGCTAACTCGCGTATCGTTCTTCGACGGTTGCGGCGAACACGATCGTGCCGATGATACCGATCGCGCCGGCGACAACAAAAGGAGTCTGGGGCGTGATCTTCCACAGCAAGCCGCCGATTGCGGCCGCCGGCGTGATCGAAAGACTGCGAATCAGATAATAGAGCCCGACCGAACGCGCGCGCAGATCGTCCCGAGCAAAGTCGACGATCATCGCCTTGCGCGCCGGTTCGCCGATTTCGCGCAAGCCGCCGATGACGAAGGCCACGACCAGCAGCGCAAAGCTCGTGGCAAACACTACGGCCAACGGAAACAGCGCGAAACTAAGGAAGGTGGCGATCACGAACGGCTTGCGCCCCACGCGATCGGCAATCTTGCCCGCTGGAATGTAAACCAGAATCGAAGTGGTCATCTGAATAGCGATCAGCGTGCCGTAACGCGCCACACTGAAGTGCAAGACGTTGGTTACATAGAGAATGGCAAAGACACCAGTCATGCCTTCACACGTCCTGATGATTAAGTCGGAAATGAGCAGGCGTTTAAGCGCGGTGTGGAACGACTGCCATACGCCGCGCATGTTAATGGCTTCGGCGCGTTTTACCGGGATGTTGATTCCCAGAACCAGCAGCGCCGTTAAGGCTGCCAGCGCGAGCGTGATTATCAAACCGATGTGAACGCCGGATAGGACTCCGCGTGAAGCAATCAAGGCGCCGCCAATGATCGGAGCGATCACGATCGGCACGCGTTTCAAAATTGATTGCAACGTGAAACCCATGGCGCGGCGTTCGCGGGGCAGGGAATCGCCGATGACCGCGAAGATGGCAGGGCTGGCCATGCTGTGCCAGGCCAGCGACAGCGCTAAGCCGACAAAAACCACGGGCCACGAAGGACTGAACAGGTAAACGACGTAACCGACGGAAGCGAGCGCGATGAAGATCAGAAAAGCCCGGCGCCGGCCGTAGCGATCGGAGAGCCAGCCGCCCGGATACTGGTAGACCGCGTCAAAAAAATCTTGCCCGGTCCCGAAGAGACCGACGATCGGCGCGGTCGCGCCGAGAGCTTCCAGATACTTGGGCAAAAACTTTGTCCACAACTCCTCGCCAAAGCCGATCAGCAGAATTGCCGCGGACGCGATGGTGACGTTGCGCTCGAGGCTGAGGAAGTTGGCAACTCTGGCGCGCCGCGATCCTCCGCTACCTGCCTCGTGATTTCGCTCCATGTCGGTGTGGGCTACAGATTGCCGAGGGCGGATACCGCGAGCGTGTGAAACTGGCGCCGCGTCGCATTGATGTTAATAAAGGGAAGGGGATGATCGTGCGTGCGGTTCGTTAGCAGAACAAATACGCGCTGTCTTTCAGCATCGATCCAGCAACTAGTGCCGGTAAATCCATTGTGACCAAAAGCATCTCGCGACAGGGCCGGACCGGCGGTGGAGTCTTTCGTGGCGGCGAGCTGCCACGCAAACGACCGGGCTTCATTCAATCCTTTCGTCATATTCTGTCGAAACAGGTCGCAGGTTTCTTTCGAAAGCAATTCGGAGCGCGCGGCAATAAACTGATTAGCCAAACGCAAAGTCTCGCTCGCAGTCGAAAACAGTCCCGCATGGCCCGCCGCGCCGCCGAGGAAATAAGCATTGCCGTCGTGAACCTCGCCCCAGATGATTTGCTTGCGCCATGCCCAACTTTTAGACTCCGTCGCAGTTGACGAGAGGTCGCCCTCGCACATCGCCAGCTCATAGGCGTTGCCGGTCTCGCTCGCGGCGATATCTGTCCGCAATTCGCGCGCGGGATTGAAGAATGTGCGCCGCAGTTTAAGCGGATCGATTATGTCGCGTTGCGCAAGTTGATCGAATGGCGCGCCGGTCAGTCTTTGCAGCAAGAATCCAAGCACGATGAAGCCGGGATCGCTGTAGGCGACTCGCTTCCCAGTCTTGTATACGAGCTTCTCGTTCGCCATGGCCGCGAGTGCACCCTCCTTATCACCCGCAATGAGGTAGAGCGGGCGCCACGCCGGCAGTCCGGAAGTATGCGTCAACAACTCGCGCACGGTGATCTGATGTTTGTCGGCGCGATCGAATTCCTGAAGGTATTGCGCCACGGAACTGTCGAGCGTCAACCGGCCCGATTCCACCAGCCGCGCGCAAAGCAAGCCGGTCACGAGCGGCTTTG
>WNFC01004504.1_pt1 | contig 25579 bp, 27 predicted proteins | sample 5400541 | NCBI WGS metagenome assembly WNFC01 (sample SAMN13153342, study PRJNA577476) | soil metagenome | isolation source: 120 cm saprolite under Douglas fir tree site 2 hole 2 replicate 1 | place: USA:California | collected 2015-04-18 | reverse complement strand
AGCTCGAGCGCCTGCGCGCTGCGGAGACCGTAGACCTGGGCGATCCCGTCTCCCACCTCGGTGACGATCCCGACGTCGGCACTGAGGACCGGGACGTCGAATTCCCGAAGGCGTTGTTTGATCAGGCTGCTGATCTCGTCCGACCGGATGCCCACTGATTCCTCCCTCCTACCCAGCCAGCTGCTGTCGAAGCCGTTGGAACTGGGTCGACACGCTGCCGTCGATGAGCCGATCGCCGACCTGAATGCGGGCCCCCGCGACCAGTCGAGGCTCCACCTCGTGGCGGAGCTTGACCTCGCGTCCCAGCCTCCCCGCCAGCGCCCGCTCGTACCGCCGACGATCGGCGGCACTGAGTGCAACCGCGGTCGTCAGGGTGACGTGCACGATCCCGGACGCCTCGTCCGAAAGGCGATCGAATTCGTGGCGGATGGCCGCCATCTCGTTGGTCCGTCGATGCTCGATCAGGAGCCGCAGCAGGTTCTGGGCCCCAGGTGCCAGCTCGGGAGCCAGGCGGGCGGCCAGCTCCATCCGGCGCGGCATGTCGACCGCCGGGTTGGCAAAGGCCGCCCGGAGGACGTCGTCCCGCAGCAGCTCGTCGAGCTTGGCCATCTCGCGGCGCCAGCCCTCCAGGTTGCCTTCCTCTATGGCCAGCTGGAAGGCGCCCTCCGCATAGCGGCGCGCGATGTTGCTCTTAGGCACCCGGGGTGACCTCCGCCACCGAGACGTCCTCGATCGCCCGCTCGATCAGTTCCCGATGCCGCTCGGCGGTCAGGGTCTCCCCCACCACCTTCTGGGCAGCGGTGACGACCATCTCGGCGACCTGGTCCCGCAGCGCATACATCGCCCGCTGCCGTTCAGCCTCAATGTCCCGGACGGCCTGTTCCAGGATGCGCTTCGCTTCTTCTTCGGCCTGCTGTTTCACCTGCTGAGCGACCTGTTCGGCCGAGCGGCGAGAGGCCTCAATGATCCGCTGACCCTCGACCCGCGCTTCCTGAATCGCCGCCTCGGCGTCGCTCAGGTACTGCTCCGCGTCCTGGCGAGCCTTCTCCGCCGCCGCCAGCTGGTCGCCGATCTGCTTCTGACGGGCTTCGGCCGCCCGCAAGATCGGGGGATAGACCCAGCGCGCCAGGATGCCCAGCATCACCAGGAAGGCGATCAGCTCGACGACCGCCGTGGCGTTGAGCTGGAGCGGCCCCAGCGGCGCGGCGTCGAGCGGCACCATGCGTTATTTCACGCCCGCGGCGATGACAAAGATGAACAGGATGGCCAGGGCGAAGTTGATGAAGTACATGCCTTCGGCCAGCCCGATGATCAGGAACATGATGGTGGTCAGCCGCCCCTGGGCCTCCGGCTGCCGGGCGGTACCGGTGATGGTGGCGTGGCCGGCCAGCCCATCGCCAACGCCGGCGCAGATCGCGCCGCCTCCCAGCGCTAGCCCGGCGGCAACCAGGCCGCCCCCCACCGCCACCGCGTGAACCATGGTGTCCAGCAGGACGGCCCCCATGGCGATTGCGTGAACCATCTTTCTTCTCCTCCTTGTTATGCGGCTGCCGGCTGCTGAGACCGGTGTCCCGCATGGCCCTCTTCTTCTAGACCCTCGCGCGCCTGCCCGAAATAGATGATTGTCAGCAGCATGAAGATGAACGCCTGGATGGTGCCGATGATGAAGACGTCAAAGAACTTCCAGACCACCAGCGGGAGCCAGGCGATGAAGACCGGTGCCAATTGGATAATGATGAAGATCATGACCACCCCGGCAAAGATGTTGCCAAAGAGCCGCAGGGCCAGGCTGAGCGGCTTGGCGATTTCTTCGACGATGTTGATCAGGACAAAGGGAATGCGAATCACCAGGGGGGCGTCGAACGGTTTCGTGTAGCGGCGAAGGTATCCGCTGATCCCCAGCACGCTGACGCTGTACCAGTTGGTCATGATGAAGACCACGAGGGCCATCGCCACCGTCTGGTTCACGTCGGAGTTTGCGGGAATCAGGTACCCGCTGATCCCCAGTGGGAAGAATTCGATCCAGTTGGCGACCAGGATGTAGAAGGCGATGGTGGCTGCCAGCGGGATGACGAAGCGGGCCGTTGGACCGAGCGTCTCCTCGACCTGCTGCCGGATATAGGAGAGCAAGAACTCAAGGACCAGCTGCAGCTTGCCGGGCACGCCGTGGCTGAGCCGATAGGCCACCGCAAAGCCGATGGCCAGCGTGATCACGATGGCCAGCCCGCTGGAGATCAGGCTGTCGACGTCCAGCGCGCAGAAGGGCGAGTTGCACAGGCTGATGGTGGGATGAGTGCCAATCGGCGCTTCCTGCAGCAAGATCATCGGCTCATCAACCCCCAGGCACCGGCGAACGCCAGGACGATCTGCGCACCCGCAACCCCGGCGAGCACCAGCCAGGCCAGGCTCGGACTGAGCGCGAGCCCGAGTCCGACCGCCACGATCGACAGGATCAGGAGCCGGACCATGCTCAGGGCGCCAAAGCCCATTCCCAGCCGCAGGGAGCGCTGGATCATCGGCCCGTTCGCGGCGCCAATCACCAGCCCGAGATCGAGGGCCAGTCCGGCGCGCAACCGGCCGATGGCTGCCATGCTAGCCAGGACGACGACCGCCACCACGGCCGTGGCCAGGATGGCGGTTCGGACGGTGCGGTCAGCCGTCATCGGCCTCGCTCATTGATAGCGTTTCCAGCGCGCGTAGAGGCCCGCCGCAGCCGCCCCGATGCCCGCCAGCAGCCCAATGAAGAGGAAGAGCGGCGAGGTCCGCAGGATCGCGTCGAGTGCCAGCCCGGCCAGGAACGGCACGATGAATGCCGCCGCGAGGAAAAGACCTAGGCCCGCCAGCTCAGCCCCGGAGGGACCGCGGTTGCCTGACATCACCGGCTGTCCGGCGACGCAGGACAGGCCGGCAACCGGGCGGCCATCAACCGCTGCAAGGTGGGCTCTCAACCGAATTCAAGCTTAGCATCGGCCGAATTTGCGCCGCAATCGAGCAGCCACCTGAAGCCCGAATCCGGGCTTATCGACGTCGCAGGCGACGCACAACAATGACCGCGATCCCCAGCAACAGCAGGACGATGGCGCCCTGCAGCACGCGGTGGTGGCCGTAGACCGTCAGGCCAACGGCGGCGAAAATCGCGGTCCCGAAATAAAAGATCAGGGCTGTCTCCCGCGGACTCAAGCCAAAGTCCAGTAGCCGGTGGTGGAGGTGTTCCGCATCGGCCTGGGCGATGGACCGGCCCCGGAGCCGGCGCCGGATGATGGCCCAGGCCGTGTCCAGGATGGGGATGATGAGGGCCAGGATCGGAACGGCCAGGGCGTACACCACCGCCCCCTTGGCCACCGACAGCACGGAGATGGCGGCCAGCGTGAAGCCAAGGAAGTGGCTGCCCGCGTCCCCCATGAACACCCGGGCCGGGTGCCAATTGAAGAGCAGGAAGCCGACGCAGGCGCCCATCAGCGCCCCCGCCAGGATTACGATGTCCCATTTCTGCTGGGTGATGGCGGCCAGCAGGATGGTGCCGGCCACGATGGCCACCACCCCCGCGGCCAGGCCATCCACCCCATCCAGCAAGTTGATCGTGTTCTGCAGCGCCACGAACCAGAACAGCGTCAGCGGGATCCCGACCCATCCCGGGAGGTAAATGACCCCAAAGTGGGGCAGCGCGATGAACGCGATGGTGAAGACTGGGTTGAACGCCAGGATGAAGAACAGCGACACCCCCACCTGCAGCCCCAGCTTGGGCAATGCCCGCAGCCGCCGCAGGTCGTCGAAGATCATCACCGTAGTGATCGCGGCCGAGCCCAGTAACAGGCCGAGCGTGTTGGGATGCGTGGAGAAGATGGCAGCCGCAATGCCGAAGCCGACATACATGGCGATCCCACCCAGCCGCGCCGTCGGCTGGCTGTGAATGTCGCGCTCGCCGGGATGGGCGACCGCGCCCAGCCGGAAGGCCAGCCAGCGCGCCGGCAGGATGGCGATGGCGGTCGCCACCAGGGCCGCCAGGAACGGGAGCACGGCCGGCCCGAACTCGGGCGTGAACCCGAGCACGCGATCGAGCTGAGACTCTAGCAGCACCGCGCCGACAGTCTAGAAGGCTTTAGTAGGGAAGCGGAAAGCGTTCGCAGAGGGCGCGGCTCCGCCGGCGGACGTCGTCGTGGACGCCGGCGTCGTCCAGGTGGGTGATCAGCGTCGCCACCAGGTCCGCGATCTCCGTCATCTCCCCCTCCCCCATCCCCCGCGTGGTGACCGAGGGCGAGCCCAGCCGGATGCCGCTGGGGTTGAACTTGCTGGCCGTGTCGAAGGGGATGCTGTTGCGGTTCACCGTGATCCCCACCGTGTCGAAGATCTCCTGCACGCGCTTGCCGGTCAGCCCCAGTGGGCGCAGGTCGATCAGCATCAGGTGGTTGTCGGTGCCGCCGCTGATCAACCGCAGCCCACGCCCCGTCAGGCCGTCGGCGAGCGCCCGCGCGTTGCCCACGACCCGCTGCGCGTAGCCCTTGAACTCGGGCGTGCGCCACTGTGCCAGCATCACGGCTTTGGCCGCCACCCCATGGTTGTGCGGGCCACCCTGGCTGCCCGGAAAGACGCTCTTGTCCAGGTCCGCCGCGAACGGCGCCTTGCAGAGGATCATCCCGCCCCACGGTCCGCGCATGGTCTTGTGCGTGGTGAAGCTCACGAAGTCGGCATGGGGAACCGGGCTGGGGTGCGCCCCGCCCGCCACCAGCCCGGCGAAGTGGGCCATGTCGACGAAGAAATACGCGTCGACGGATTTGGCGATGGCGGCCATGCGGGCGAAGTCCAGGATGCGTGGGTAGGCGCTGTAGCCGCCCAGCAGCATCTTGGGTCGCACCTCCTGCGCCTGTCGCTCGAGCACGTCGTAATCGATGCGCTCGGTCTTGGGATCAACGCCGTAGGGCACGAAGTGATAGAGCTTGCCCGAGAAGTTGACCGGGCTGCCATGGCTAAGGTGGCCGCCGTGGCTGAGGTCCATGCCCATCACGGTGTCGCCGGGCTGCAGGACGGTGGCATAGACGGCGTAGTTGGCCGTGGTCCCGCAGTGGGGCTGCACGTTGGCGTGCTCGGCGCCAAACAGCGCCTTGGCTCGCTCGATCGCCAGCGTCTCGATCCGGTCCACATTCTGGCAGCCGCCGTAGTAGCGCTTGCCCGGATAGCCCTCCGCGTATTTGTTATTGAGAAGCGATCCCAGGGCCTGCAGCACCGCCGGGCTGGCGATGTTCTCGGACGGGATCAACTCCAGCGTGTACTGCTGCCGGTCGAACTCATCGCGGATCGCCTGCCCCACCTCGGGGTCGACCTCGTCGATCTTGCTTGTCAGATCGCGGGCAACCTGGACCATGCCAAGGATTATCCGGGATCGGCCGCGGTTATCTCCGAATCAGGTCGGCCGCCGGAATGAGGCCCTGCCGGAGGATGCGCGGCTCGGTCCCGCTCAGGTCGAGGATGGTGGACGGCTGTCCGTTGGCCGGCCCGCCGTCGAGGATCAGGTCGAGCTCCTGGGCGAAGGCCGCCTCCACCGACCCGGCGTCCGCCGGCGGTGGCGCGCCCGCGTAGTTGGCGCTGCTGCTGGCGATCGGCTCCGTCAGGCCGCGGAGGAGCTCCAGGGCCACGGGGTGGTCCGGCGCCCGAAACGCCAGGGTGGAGCCGCCGGCACCGACGATGGGCGCCCCCGAGCGGCGCATCAGGACCAGGGTCAGCGCCCCGGGCCAGTAGCGGGTCATCAAATCCTCGGCCTGGGGCGTGACGATCGCCCATTCGGGCACCTGGGTGGCGTCGGCCACCAGCAACACGACCGGCTGGTCGGCCGGCCGACGCTTGATCGCGTAGAGCCGGCGCACCGCAGAGGGATCGCGGGCCCGGGACCCGATAGCGTACAGCGTGTCGGTCGGGAAGGCAATCACCGCGCCCTGGAGGAGCCGGCTGATGGCCTGGTTGATGTAAGGAGGCTCCGCGGGCCAGCGCACCATCAGAGGCGCACCTCGACGGCCCGCGAACGCCGGCTCAGGTCGGCGAGCACGCCAATCGTCGCCCCCGGGAAGCTCGAACGGGCGAGACTGGCCACTGAGCGCGCCTGCCGCGGATCGCACTCGATGACCATCGCGCCGCTGGGCCGAAGCATGCGAGGAGCGTCGGCCAGCGCCCGCCGGATCAGCCGAAGCCCGTCGGCACCGCCGTTGAGCGCCCGTTTCGGCTCATGCCGAACGTCCAGCGGCAGGCGCCGAAGGGCCGCCGCGGACAGGTAAGGCAGATTGGCCAGCACCAGGTCAGTGGGCCGAGCCCGCCCAAACAGGTCGCTCCGGCGGACCTCGACCCGGCCGGATACTTGCCGGGCACGCACATTGGCTCGCGCCACCCGGAGGGCTCGCTCATCGGTGTCCAGGGCCTGGACCCGGGCCCGTGGGCAGTTGCGGGCGACGGCGATGGCGATGGCGCCGCTGCCGGTTCCCAGGTCGATGACGTCGCGCGCCCCGGGGTGGTCGTGGAGGAATCGCAGGCCGGCTTCCACCAGGACCTCCGTATCCGGGCGAGGGACAAGCACGCGGTGGTTCACCCGGATTGGTTCCCCGAAGAACTCTTTGACGCCGGTCAGGTACGCAACCGGGACCCCGTGCGACCGCTGGGCCAGCAGGAGGCGAAAGCGCCGGGCCTGGGACGCCGTGAGCCGGCGATCATCGTGGGCCCACAGCCATTCCCGCGGCCGTTTCATGACGTGCCCGAGCAAGACTTCAGCGTCGAGCGCGGGCCTCCCGATGCTGGCCTGGGTCAGCCGCCGGCGGGCCGCGCGTAACTGGTCACGAACGCGGGACCCGTCCTGGTCATTGGACCTCACCGTTGGCTCCACCGTCGCGTCCGGACAACCGGTTCGCCTGGTCCGCCGCCAGCAACCGGTCCAGCACCGGGTCCAGGTCGCCCGTCAGAAACTGGGGCAGCTTGTAGTACTTCAGGTCGATGCGATGATCGGTGATGCGGCCCTCGGGATAGTTGTAGGTGCGCACCTTCTCGCTCCGTTCCGCCGTCCCCACCGCCGACCGGCGCACCTTGGTGAGCTGGGCCGCCTCCTGTTCCTGCTGGCGGGCCAGCAGGCGGGTCTTCAGCACTTTCTCGGCCTTGGCCCGGTTCTTGAGCTGCGAGCGCTCGTCCTGGATGGCGACCACGATCGGCTCGCCGCCATCCTCCGGTGTGTAGGTGAGCCGGACGGCGGAGTCGGTCGTGTTCACGCTCTGGCCGCCGTGGCCGCCCGAGCGGTAGACGTCCACCTTGAGCCGTTCGGGGTCGATGGCCACCTCGACGTCCTCGGCTTCGGGCATCACGACCACCGTCGCGGTGGAGGTGTGGATCCGGCCCTGGGCCTCGGTCTCGGGGACTCGCTGCACGCGGTGCACGCCGCTTTCGAGCTTCAGCCGGGAATAGGCGCCCTTGCCGCGGACTTCGAAGATGACCTCCTTGAAGCCGCCCCGCTCGGTGACGCTGGACGACAGCAGCTCCACCCGCCAGCGTTTGAGCTCGGCGTAGCGGCTGTACATCTTGAAGAGGTCCGCGGCGAAGAGCGCGGCTTCCTCGCCCCCGGTCCCGCCGCGGATCTCGACGATCACGTCCTTGTCGTCGTTCGGGTCCTTCGGCACCAGGGCCGCGTGCAGCTCCCGGGCCAGCCGTTCCTGTTCGGTTTGCTGCCGCTCCAGCTCCTGGCGGGCGTAGTCGACCATCTCCTCATCGCGCTCCGTCTCCAGCAGCTGGCGGGCGTCGGCGATGGCCTGCTCGGCACGCCGGTATCGCTGGTATAGGTCGACCAGGGGGCGCAACTGGGCCTGCTCCTTGCCCAGGCGCTGGACCTCCTTCAGGTCCTGGAGCACGTTCGGATCGGCGAGCCGGTCGTTGATCGCGTCGTAGCGCGCCCTGACCGCCTCCAGCTCTTCGAACATCAGGCCGCCGCCTCGGTCTCCTCCTGTCGGGCGCCGTTGAAGGCGGCCAGGGCGACCGCAATCTGGCCGTCATCGGGTTCCCGGGTAGTCAGCTTCTGCGTCGCCAGCAGCGGCAGCACCAGCACCTTGACGATCGGGTTTCGCCGGTGGCGACCGAGGAAGCGAATGCACTCGTAGGCCACCATGGCGATCACCGGGACCAGGAGGAGGCGAGACAGGATCAGCCACACCAGGGCCGGCCGCCCGACCAGGGAGAAGACAAAGACGCTGACGATCATCACGGCCAGCAGGAAGCCGGTGCCGCAGCGCGGGTGGAGCGTGCTCTGGGTCCGAATGTGCGCCACCTCCAGGGGGACGCCCGCTTCAAACGCATTGATGGTCTTGTGCTCCGCGCCGTGGTACTGGAAGACCCGGCGGATGTCCTTGGTCAGCGAGATGGCGTAGAGGTACACGATCAGCAGACCGATGCGGATGCCACCTTCGATGAGGGTGAACCGGAGCGCGCTGTGACCGCGGCCCAAGAGGCCGGCCCCCAGCAGGGGCAGCCCCAAGAAGACCCCAATCCCGAAGACGGAGGCGATCACCACCGTGATGGCGATAGCGCGCGGCGTCAGCTCGACATCCGATCCCTTGGCCTGGATATTGGCCGAGTAGACGAGGGCTTTCATGCCCAGGTGGAGCATTTCCCAGAGCCCGGCCAGCCCCCGGAGAAAGGGGAGCTTCCAGAAACGGCTGGTGTAGACCGGGGAGCGCAGCCGCTCTCGGGTCACCAGGATCTCGCCATCCGGTTTGCGGACCGCCACCGCATAGGTCGTCCGGCCCCGCATCAAGACGCCCTCGATGACGGCTTGGCCGCCGTAAAAGAAGGTGTCCTGTTTCATGGCAGCATATTAGGCTGAACCCGCAACGCGCGGGCGGGTTAGCGCTTGCGCTGCTGGCGCTGGGTGAACCGGTCGACGCGTCCTTGGGTGTCGACGATCCGCTGCTGGCCGCTAAAGAACGGGTGGCACACGCTGCACACCTCGGTCTTCAGCTCCTTCTGGGTGGAGCCGGTGACGAAGGTGCTGCCGCACAGGCAGTGCACCACCGCGTCGTGGTAGTAGGTCGGATGGATAGTGGCTTTCACGTGTACCTCATTCTATCAACGGGCTGAGATCAAGACGGCCGACGTGTTCAGCATGCCCACTCCGAGGGCCAGCAGCAGTCCCAGGTACAGGGCGCCGATGATGACCTTGGTCTGGGCGTCGACCGCGTAGTAGGCCGGGTTCAGAGCGGTCGACCGGAACCGCTGCAAAGTGGCGAAGGCGCCAAAGATGAGGACCAGGAAGAGCACCGGGCTCACCGTATTCCCCGCTTGCATCTCGAACAGGAGCAGGCCGGCGGCCACGGCCAATCCGGCCACGTTGAACCATTTCGAAAGCAACGACAGCACCCGGCCGCCGTCGAGGGGCGTCACCGGCACCAGGTTGAAGAGGTTGATGAGGAAGCCGAAGTAGGCAAGCGCCCGGAGGAGTTGGCCGGTGGCCGTGCCGGGCATCGACAGGTAGCCGAGGTAACAGACCCCGGCGGCGATCGAACCCAGGATCGGGCCCCCGATCGCCATCACGGACTCCTGGGCGACGGTGCGCGGCTGCTGCTTCATGCTGACGAACGCGCCCAGGAAGGGGATCAGGATCGGGAGGGTGACCGGCAGGCCGATGGCGCGGGCGACCACCACGTGGCCGCTCTCGTGGACCAGGATCAGCAGCACGATGCCAACCCCGAACGCCCAGCCGAAGAGCTGCGCATACAGCACCGCCGTGACCGCCGTGGAGACGGCCGTGAACCAGATGCCCTTGAATTTCAGCGCGACCAGCAGCACGTATTGGAGCTTTCCCAGGACCAGCCCCAGGAAGGCGAGGACACCGGCCACGATGCCGCCATTCCGACGGGTACGGCTGGGGGGCGTGGCCGGGATATCGGCCTGCACGGGATAGTCGCTTCCCGGCTTGTAGTCGGCCTGGCCGTAATAGGAATCTGGCATGGTCTTGGAGAAACTTATACCCGGATCAGGCGATCCCAACCAGCGCCCGGGATGGCTGGGGCCAGGGCCGGGTGAAGTTACCCAGGCGCAGTTCCGGGCATCTCAGCCGCAGCTCCCGAACGAAGGCCCGCATGCCGATCCCCGGGCTGCGCGCCGGAATCCGGCGGAGCAGCCACAGCGGATCGACGTTCAGGCTGCGCAGCTGGACCTGCCGCACGCCGTGGTCCCGGACAAAGGCGGCCAGGGCCTCGATCTCCGCCGGCCGGTCGCTGATGCCGGGAAAGGTCAGCAGGTTGACGGTCACCTGGCCTCCGGCCGCTCGCAGGATATCCGCGCAGGCGGCGACCTCATCCAGGCCGTATCCGACGGGCCGGTAATAGGCGCGAAAGCACTCGTCGTCCAGGCTGAAGATGCTGATCCGGGTGGAGTTGAGGCCGGCGCCGACAAGGGAAGGCGAGGCGCGTTTGCGGCGAGTCCACGTCGCCCCATTGCTCGGAGATGCAGCCGAGGCAGGCCGCGTTGCAGGCGGGCGAGACCGGGATGGCCCCTTCGCCCTCTCGAAGGAAGAAGTTCTTCGCCGTCAGGCACCGATAGTCGGTGGCGCAAACTGTCAGATGCGGCACCAGCCGGTTGTCGGGGAGCGCCCGAGCCGCGGCGGCCAGGCCCCGGGCGACCTCACGGTCCTGGTAGCGATCAGGGTTCCAGGCTGCCCAGCGGTCGGTCCGGACAGCGGCGGCGTGCGGCACGCCGTCGATGGAGGCCACGGCCGCGTATCCGTACAAGGGCAGCACCGGCGCTCCCGCGTCTTCCTCGTATGCGGGAAGCCACGTTCGCAAATAGCCCGGCGGGAGCACGGCCGCCACCGCCTCCTGGTCGAGCACCACCCGCGCCCCCGAGGCATCACGCCCTACAGCGTGCCGCCCGGGCAAGTGCATCAGCGCCGCGCCCGGCGGCAGGGGGATCAGCCGATCCGGGTCGCCTTCCTCCCAGCCGGTGCGCGCGATCGCCCGCAGCCGATCGTGCGTGGCGATCCGGCCACCGGATGAGGCTGACACGGCGCGCACCACGCGAGTCTAGCGAACGTCCTCAGGCAGGCTTCAGAGCGCGGACATGGAGAAACAGGGGGATCCGCAACCAGCGTGGGTCCCTCGGGTCTTGCAGCGAGCCCTGGCCCACCGTCACCTCACGCAGCGCTTCGACCAGAAAACCGGCCTGCTCCAGTGCGGAGAAGTACCCTGCTAGCGGTCGGTGCTGGCTGTGAAACGTCATGGGCAACCCCTCGCGCTCGATGGCGTCCGAATAGGTGTGGCGTGCGAAGTAATCGTCGGCAATGATGAAGGGCGCGTCGGGCGCGTCGCTCGAAAATTTGCCCGCGGAATTCAGCGGATGGACGACCGCCAGACAGAAACGGCTTCCCGCCGCCAGGACCCGGAATGCCTCGTGCACGGCGCCCAGCATGTCGTCCATGTCCTGGAGCGACATGAAGGCGACCGCCAGGTCGGCTGTCTGATCCGGGAGCGGAAGCCGCGCCGCGTCGGCAAGCAGGACGTCCATCGAGGGGTCCGCTTCGCGCGCATGGGCCACCAGCGTGGGAGAGGCATCAATCGCCATCACCCGGTGGCCGCCAGCCTTCAGGTCCCGGGCCAGCCGGCCTTCCCCGCAGCCAATGTCCAGCGTGAGACGGCCGGGCGATGGTACGAGCGACAGGAAGGCGTCTCGATGAAAGCGCCAGTAACTGTCATGCCCCGGCTGGCGCGCCCAGCGCACCCAATTCCGCGCCTGTTCTTCCCACCCCTGCTGCAACGTGTTGTCCCCTCCCTGACGAGTCATCTTGTCAGGGTGCAGGTACCTCTCCACGTGCTTGCGCGCCCGCGGCAGCGTGAGGGGTTGGGGAGGGTGCCGCGAGGTTTCACGACTCGCCATTATCCGGCACGGAATGGGCTGGCCGATAATGGCCCACCCTGCTCGATTCGGGGACCCGGGCTAGGCGAGGCGCCCCACATCTCCCCCATCGACCTTCGTTCCCAGCTCGAGCAAGACCGGGATGTGGTCCGACCCGGGGATGGCAAGCCGCCCGGTCCGATGCGGGATGCCCGCCGGAGCGGCGAAGATGGCGTCCAGCTTCTGCCGGACGCCCAAGCGTTGATGCGTCCAGCCGATCCGCCAGGTCAGCTCCTCGAAGCCGGCGACCTGGGCGAGCCGCCGCAGCTCCGACCACCGCGGACGGCCGCCGATGCCGTAGGTATTCATGTCACCGGCGATCAGGGTGACGTCCACGGGCTCCCGGGTCGACGCGTCGGCCAGAATGTGGGCCAGTTGGGCATGCTTGTGGGTGATGCCGAACACATCCAGATGGACCGCATACACGCGAACCCGGCGATGATCGATGCGCGCTTCCATGACCACCGCGTTTCGACGCGTTTGGGGCAGCGCGCGCATGACCCGACCCGAGGGCGTGGGAAGGTTGACGGCCTGGACGTCGAACGCGTCGACGGTGCGCGCGTTCCAGAGGAAGCCGTTGGCCTGGGGCCGGCCCGACACGACCTGCGCGGTGATCTGGGCCCACTTCCAGTCGGGACCGAGACGCCGAGCCATGACCTCGGCATCGGGGCGCCCTTCATGAACCGAGAGCTCCTGCAGGGCCACCAGGTCCAGGCGCGGAAGGGCGTCCAGGCTCTTCAGCACCCGGGCCAGCCGGTGCCCGAACTCAACGTTCCAGGTAGCGAGGCGCAGCATTCAGGGACCCCGCCGATCAGGATAGGGACGGCCCCCTACCCACCCCCGCCAGCCCCGTGACCGTCTTTGCCGGTCGGCGTGCCGCACTCCGCATTCTGATCGTCTGGGCCATCAGCGCGGTCGCGCTCCATGCCGGTGCCGCCGTCATTCCCGGCGTCCACGTGGCCGGCTGGACGGCCGCCATCGTAGGTGCCGCGGCCATCGGGCTCCTCAACGCGCTGGTCTGGCCCCTCCTGATTCGGGTTGCGCTGCCCATCACGGTCCTCACCATTGGCATCGGCGCGCTGCTCTTCAACGGGGCCGTCGTGTTGGTGGCCGGGGTCGTGGTGCCCGGCTTCACGGTCGACAGCCTTTGGTCCGGGATCGCGCTGGCCATCTGGCTGACCCTGGTGAACACTGCCGCCACCACCGTGCTCGCCATCGACGACGACGATTTCTACTACCGGAGTGTCGTCCGACGATTGGCCGGACCCCAGGGCGCCATCAACTCCAAGGTCCCCGGCGTCGTCTTCTTCCAGCTCGACGGCGTCGCCTACGAGGTGCTGGTGCACGCCATCCGCAACGGCGACGCCGTCACCATCGCGCGCTGGATTCGGAGCGGCTCCCACCGTCTCCTGCCCTGGGAGACGGACTGGTCTTCGCAGACGGGCGCCTCCCAGGCCGGCCTGCTGCACGGCTCCAACGCCGACATGCCCGCCTTCCGCTGGTGGGAGAAAGAGCGGGCCGCCCCGATGGTCAGCAATCACCCCCAGGATGCCATGGAGATCGAGCGCCGCCATTCCAACGGGCGCGGGCTGCTGGCCTTCGACGGCGCCAGCCGGGCGAACGTGCTGTCCGGCGACGCCCCGCAGAGCTCCTTGACCATGAGCACGGTCCTCAAGGGCGATCGTCCCGGGCGGGTCGGCGAAGCCTACTACGCCTACTTCGCCAATCCCTACAACCTGATCCGCACCATCCTGCTCGCCCTGCTGGAGATCGCGACCGAGATCTGGAATGCGGCCGAGGATCGGCGCCGGGACATCGAGCCCCGGGTGCACCGCGGGTTCGTGTACGCGTTGGTGCGAGCCTGGACCTGCGTCGTGCAGCGCGACCTGCAGATCGAGACCGTGATCGGCGACATCTATGCCGGACGGCCGGTGGTCTACACAGACCTGCTGGCCTATGACGAGGTGGCGCATCACTCGGGAACCGAGCGTCACGACACCATGCGGGTTTTGCGCCGCATGGATCGGCAGCTGGCTCGCGTGGAAGCGGCGGCCAAAGACGCGCCCCGACCCTACGCGTTCGCTGTCCTTTCCGATCACGGACAGACCCAGGGCCCACCCTTCCGGCAGCGCTGGGGACATTCGCTCGAGGAGGTCGTGCGCCAGGCATGCGACGCCAGCACCGTCGAAGGATCGGGCCTGGGCGACGAGAGCTGGGGCTACCTGGCCGGCTCGCTCACCGAAGCGGTGGGCGGCAGCGGATTGCCAGCCAAGCTCCTGCGACGCATCACCAGGAGCCGGACCACGGATGGCGTTGTCCAGCTCGGTCCGGCGGCCGCGGCCGCCCGCCGGCGCCGCCAGAATGGCGCCCAAGCCGAACCACCCGAGGTGGTGGTCATGGCGTCAGGGTGTCTCGGACTCATTTACTTCGCGCGGCGGCCCGGGAGGCTGACCCTGGAGGAGATCGACGCCGCGTATCCACGCCTGATCCCCGCGCTGCGCGCCCATCAGGGAATCGGGTTCGTCCTGGTTCGATCCAGCCAGCACGGTGCCGTCGTGCTCGGCAACGCGGGCATCCACTACCTCGATACCGGGAAGGTCGAGGGTGTCGACCCGCTGCGACCGTTCGGCGTCTATGCCGCGTCCCACGTCAAACGGACCGACGGCTTCGAGCACGTGGCCGACCTCATGGTCAACAGCGCCTACAATCCCGACACCGACGAGGTCTTCGCCTTCGAGGAGATGGTGGGCTCGCACGGGGGCCTGGGAGGACCGCAGTCGTTTCCTTTCGTGCTCGTGCCCCGCGGGTGGTCGATTCCGGATCAGGCCGTGGTGGGAGCGGAAGCCCTGCACCAGTGGATGCGGCGCTGGCTAGCGGACCTCGGTCAAGCCGAGTATCGATAGCAATCCCAGCTCGACCGATCGCCCTCCCCCCTTGCGGGGGAGGGTCGGGGTGGGGGGTCTCGCTTTAGCGGAGTTAGTTAAGGCAAATAATCCAGCGGGTTCTGCGGCACGCCGTGGTAGCGAATCTCGAAATGGCAATGCGACCCGGTGGCCCGGCCGGTGGCGCCCATGTAGCCGATCAGCTGGCCGGGTTGGACGAGCTGGCCGGCGGCGACCAGGACTTCCTGCATGTGGCCGTACACCGTGGTGAAGCCATTGCCGTGGTCGATCTGGACATAGATCCCGTACGAGCCCCAGCCGGCAAACACGACCTTGCCGCCGTCGGCGGCGCGCTCCGCCGTGCCGTAGGCATTGGCGATATCGAGTCCGGGGTGCCAGGGCAGGAAATAGGTGGTGATGGTGCCATGGGTCGGCCACAGGAACCGGACCAGGTGGTGGCGCGTGTCGGTCGGCGCGGCGGGCGTGGTCCGGCGCGGGAGCTGGTCCGTGGAGACGTCTGGAACGAAGAGCTCGGCCGGCAGGGGCGCGCCCAGTGCCAAGTTGTTCAGGTCGCGCACGACCGCCGGGTCAAGCCGCAGGGCAGTGGCGATCTGGACCAGCGACTGGCCCGGCTCCACCGGCACCATCGATCCGTCGATGGGAGGCAAGGCCAGGACCTCGCCCCTGACCAGCTGGTCACCCGAGACCAGGTGATTCACCTGCAGGACCGTCTCCACCCTCAGGCCGGCCCGGGCCGCGATGGAGCCGATGCTATCCCCCGGCAGGACGGCATAGGTGGTCACCGGTCGAAGTTGCTCAGCCCGGGCCGCGCTGGTGTAGGGCTTGAGCATGCCGTCGGCATGCAAACCCGCTCGTGCTAACGCGGTGTCCGCCGCCGTGGTGGCAGCCGCATCTTGCAGTTGATGGTGGATGCCGATAGGCACCAGCGCGCCGAGCAGGATACTCAGGGCAAGCACCCACAGGTGGGCGCCGTAACGGACGATGCCTCCCGCCAAGCCCGTTTGCGACGACGACGAGGGGGCGCGGGCAGCCGGGGCGCGGTATTTCGCCCTGGACAAGACGGGCGCAGTCTAACAAAGGCCATCTGAGGAGTCAAAGAAGCGCCCACGCCATTTCACGCTGAGTGGAAAACGGTGGATAAGTGTCCCGGATCGGATGTTCGGTGAGAAAGTCGCGACCTCGGCGGCCGGTGCCAAGCCCGGATCCACTGAGCGGACGAAGCAGATTGGGATGCGGGGCGTGGCGAGCCGAAGGAGGCGACGAGCACGTGAAGGAGCGCATCCGTCGATGCGTGACTGAGCGCGCGCAGGAGACGACGCCCGGATCGGCCGCATCCGCGCACAAGATGCGAGTTCGTTTCGGTGGATTCGGGCTTCGGCAGGGGTGGCGGAAGGAGGCGCCTATCCGTCGATAGGTGACGACTTCCGCCGGCCCCCTAACGCCGGCACCAGCGCCGAAGGCGCCCGGCCGCCCAGGCCGATGAATTTCCAACGAATTTCTGATCCGGGACACTCAGTTAACGGACTTTGCGGTGGGCTCCCTCGACCGACTTCAGCGCGTAATGGTGCTTGGTGATCAGGTGGCGGACGGTGCCGCTCTTGCTGCGGAAAACGACCGATTCCGTCTCCGCCCAGAAATTGTGATAGATAACACCGTGCAGGAATTCTCCGTCCGTGACCCCGGTAGCGGCGAAGGCGACATCCTCGCCCTTGACCAGGTCCTCGCCGGCGTACGGGCGATGGAGGTCTTCGAAGCCGACGCTCCGGGCCCGCTCTTCGTCGTCCTTGGAGGGCAGCCAGAGGCGACACTGCAGGTCGCCCCCCAGGCACTTGAGCGCGCAGGCCGCCAGGACCGCTTCCGACAACCCGCCGACGCCCATCATGACGTCGATCCCCGTGCCATCCAGGGTGGCCATGATGGCAGCCGCGATATCCCCGTCGCTGAGCAGGCTGATGCGGGCCCCCACCTGCCGAACCTGTTCCATCATCGGTTCGTGCCGCGGCCGGTCCAGCATCACCACGGTCAGGTCCGAGACCTGCACCTTCTTGGCGAACGCCACCCGCTGCAGGTTGTTCTCGACGGAATCGGTCACATCGATGGACCCGCGAGCGTCGGGGCCGACGGCGATCTTTTCGGCGTAGAGCCGCACCGGCGTCGACAGCAAGGACCCGCGCTCGGCGGTAGCGATCACCGACACCGCGTTGGGAAAGCCCTTGGCCACCAGGCTGGTGCCGTCCAACGGTTTGAGGGCCACGTCGCGCACCTCGCCCGTTCCGTCCCCCACCCCGTTGCCCACGGTCAGCGGCCCCACCCCGAGTTCGTCGCCGATGACGATGGCGCCCTGCATGTGGACACTGCTGAGCGCCTGGTGCATGGCGGTCGCCGCCGTGCCCTTGATCCCCTCGCGATCCAGGTTTCCCATCCAGCGCCCGGCGGACAGGGCGGCGGCCTCGGTCGCCCGCACCAGCTCCAGCCCGATGTTGGCTTCAATCGCGCGCGGCCGGGCGATCCCGCTCGCCGGCGGGGTAGGAGCCTCGCGCCTCACACGGTCCGGTTTTCGGGGGCGGGAGTGGGCGCCCGCTGGACCCCGTCCGCCGCCAGCAGCCCGGCGCGGGCCCCGGCCGCGCGCACGAACTCGCGGAACAGCGGATGCGGGCGGTTGGGCCGGGACCGAAATTCAGGGTGGAACTGCGACGCCACGAACCACGGGTGATCTTTCAGTTCAATGATCTCGACCAGCCGGTCATTGGGCGAGGTGCCGGAGAACACCATGCCCGCCTCCCAGAGCGCCTCCCGGTAGAGGTTGTTGAACTCGAAGCGATGGCGATGGCGCTCGTACACCACCGGCTCGCCATAGGCCTGGGCAGCCTTGGTGTCGGGCTGCAGCTTGCAGGGGTACAGCCCCAGCCGCATCGTCCCCCCCTTGTCGGCCACATCCCGTTGCTCGGGCAACAGGTCGATGACCGGGTGGCTGGTGAAAGCGTTGAATTCGGTGCTGTTGGCATCGGGCGCGCCCAGGGCATCGCGGGCGAATTCGATCACAGCGCACTGCAGGCCGAGGCAGAGGCCAAGATACGGGACCTGCTGGGTCCGGGCGAAGCGGGCCGCCACGATCTTGCCCTCGATCCCCCGATGCCCGAAGCCGCCGGGCACCACGATCCCGTCCACCGTCTCCAGGGCTCGCAGGTCCCCCGACTCCAGCGCCTCCGACGCCACCCAGCGGATATCGATCCGGACGTTGTGGTGGATGCCGGCGTGGCGCAGGGCTTCGGTGACGCTGATGTAGGCATCCGGCGCGGGCAGGTATTTGCCCACCACGCCGATCTTCAGGGCCGCGGTCGGATTCTGGATCCGCCGCACCATGTCCTGCCAGCCACTGAGGTCGGGCGGCTGGCCGTTCAGGTCCATGGCCTCGGCGATGAAGGTGCCCAACCCGGCTTCTTCCAGCATCAGCGGAACCTCGTAGATGGACTCGACGTCCGGCAAGGAGATGACCGCCCGCTTGTCGACGTCGCAGAAGAGCGCGATCTTCTCCTTCAGGGACTGGTTCACCGGCCGCTCGGATCGGCACACGATGGCGTCCGGCTGGATGCCGATGCTGCGCAGGGCCGCCACGCTGTGCTGGGTGGGCTTGCTCTTGAATTCTTCCGAAGCCTCCACAAAGGGGACCAGCGTCACATGCACGTAGAAGACGTTGCGGCGGCCCAGGTCATTCTTCAGCTCCCGGATCGCTTCCAGGAAGGGCAGCCCCTCGATATCGCCGACCGTCCCGCCCACCTCCACGATCACGACCTCGGGGTTGTCCGCCCAGGTGACCCGGGTGATCCGCTCCTTGATCTCATTGGTCACGTGCGGGATCACCTGGACGGTCCCGCCTAGGTAATCGCCTCGGCGTTCCTTGGCGATCACCTCGGCATAGATCTTGCCGGTGGTCACGTTGCTGGCCTTGGTCAGGTTGGCATCGATGAACCGCTCGTAATGGCCCAGGTCCAGGTCGGTCTCGGCGCCGTCGTCGGTGACGAACACCTCGCCGTGCTGGTAGGGGGACATGGTACCGGCGTCGATGTTGATGTAGGGATCGAGCTTTTGGAGGGAGACGCTCAGGTGGCGGGCCTTCAGGATGGTCCCGATGGACGCCGCAGTAATCCCCTTGCCAATGGAGGAAACGACCCCGCCGGTTACGAAGACGTACTTCGGCACCGGACCACTATCTTACCCAAAAACACGGCGTTGAAGAAGGTCCACGACAGCAAACCCACTTGCAGGTGCCGTCGGCAGACTGTGAAACACGGCTTTCAAGAAGGTCGACGAATACCAGGCCCACTTGCTGGTGCCGTCGGCAGACTGTGGCATATTTTGCAGAACGTGTATCCCTACGGACTCATCGGTAATTGCGAAACGGCCGCGTTGGTTTCGACCGGCGGCAGCATCGACTGGTTCTGCTACCCGCGCTTCGATTCACCCTCCATCTTTGCGGCGCTGCTCGACCGGGACCGGGGCGGCTCGTTCAGCCTGGCTCCGGCCAATCCCATGCCGCCGGGCGAGCAAGCCTATCTGCCGGATACCAACATCCTGACCACCACCTTTCAACGGCCCGAGGGGACGCTGGTGGTCACCGACTTCATGCCCTGCTTCCTGGAGGGCGATCGCTTCGTGGCGCTGCGCCGCATCTGTCGAAGCGTGGAGGCCCGCCAGGGGGCGGTCGAGGTCGACTGCGTGCTCGACATTGCCCCCGACTACGCGCGGGGGCGAGGCGCCTATATCGAGCGAGACGGCCTGATGCTGGCCTCGGGCGGCTCGCAGGAAGTGATCCTCTCCTCCACGCTGCCCCAGCGCGGCACCATCACCGAGGCCGGCGGCCGGCCCCGCTATGCGCTTCGGTTCCGGCTGGAAGCCGGCCAGCGGGCCTGGTTCACCCTGGGCTATGGCGAGCGCTACTTTGCCCTGGGGCGCCAGTTCCCGAGCAGCAGCGATGCCACCGGCCTGCTGGCCCGAACCGCGGAGTACTGGACCAACTGGATCGCCCAGTGCCGCTATGACGGCCCGCTGCAGGACGCTGTCCGCCGGTCGGCGCTGGTGATCAAGTTGCTGACCTACGCGCCCAGCGGAGCGCTGGCCGCGGCGCCCACCACGTCCCTGCCCGAGGATCCGGGCGGCACTCGGAACTGGGATTACCGCTACTGCTGGTTGCGGGATGCGTCGTACACGGTCGCGGCCCTGTTCCGGGCCGGCTTCTCCCAGGAGGCGGTCGACTTCATCAACTGGATCCGCGACCGCGCCTACCAGCACGACTTCGCCATGCAGATCGTGTACCGCGTGGACGGCGACCCCCAGCTGCCCGAGCAATACCTCGATCACCTGAGCGGGTACGGCGGCGCCAAGCCGATCCGCATCGGCAACCGGGCGGCGGGCCAGAAGCAGCTGGACGTGTTTGGCGCCGTCATCGACTGCATGGCGATCTACCAGGCAAAAGGCGGCTTCATCTCGGCCAAGCTGTGGCGCGTGATCGAGCGCTTCGCCGACGAGATCTGGGCCATCAGTCGGGAGCCCGACAATGGCATCTGGGAGTTCCAGGGCGAGCGGAAGCATCACACCCACTCCAAGCTGTGGTGCTGGGTGGCACTGGACCGGGCCATCCGGCTGGCGCGCGGCACCGGCTACCTGGACAAGGTGCCCGAGTGGGAGCGCCATGCCCAGGCGTTGCGCGAGGAAATCGAGACCCGGGCCTGGAATCCGCGGCTGGGGGCGTTCACTCAGGCCTACGACGACGACTGCCTGGATGCGGCGGTCTTGCAGATGCCGGTGTTGGGCTTCCTGCCGGCCGATGATCCGCGGATGCGATCGACCCTCGAGGTCCTCAGCGAGCGGCTGGTCAATGGCGCCTACGTCCGCCGCTACGACTGCAAGGACGATCAGGGCTACCTGAGCGCCGCCTTTCTGCTGTGCAGCTTCTGGTACGTGGACGGTTTGATCGGACTCAACCGCCTGGACGCCGCCGAAAGCCAGCTCAAGAGCCTGATCGCACTCGGCAACCCCGTCGGCCTGCTGGCGGAGGGCGCCGATCCCATCAGCGGGGCGGCCCGGGGCAACTTCCCGCAGGCGTACAGCCACCTGGCCCTGATCGACAGCGCGATCCGGCTGGAGCGAGCCCGCACCGCCATCGCGGCCCAAAAGGCGGCGACCTAGGGCCCCATCTCGTCCCCTCCCCACCGGGAGAGGCCGGGGAAGGGGTCGCGGTTTATTAGTCGACCGCGCCCGCGGTCGCCGCGGTGGCGTACATCTTGTCCCCTCCCCCTTGCGGGGAGGGGCAGGGGAGGGGGTCGCTGCGGAGGATGTTAGTCGACCGCGCCCGCGGTCGCCGCGGTGGCCACGCCGCGAGCTTCGAGCAGGATCAGCTTGGGCTCATCCAGCGGCGGGGTGCCGGCCAGTGAGAGCTTGGCCAGCGGGGTCAGGTCGGTGACGCCCATTTCCTTGGCAAACTTGTCCACCGGTTCCAGTTCCTGGGCGAGCAGCGTCAGACCTGGGAGCTTGTAAGAGATCGGCACCACGTACTTGGGTTCGATCTGGTTCACGATTTCGGTTGCCTGCGCCGAATTCAGGTGGCTGCCTCCGCCCACCGGCACGAACAGGATGTCGACCTTGCTACCGATGGCCTCCAGCTGCGCCTCGTTGAGCTCATGCCCCAGGTGTCCAAGGTGGCACACGGTGAGCTCGTCGATGTCAACGACATACACGAAGTTCTTGCCGAGCTGGGCGCCCTGCTTGGCATCGTGGTAGGTCTGGATCCCCTTCATGGCGACACCCTTGATCTCGAACTCACCGGCGCCCGTCACCTGGTGAAAGTCGCTCCCCAGCCCCTGGAAGCTGAAGTGGGTCGGGTCGTCGTGGGTCCTGATCACGATCTGAACAGTCAGCCGCACCGGCGCTAGGCCCATTTTGGGTTCATAGGGATCGATCAACACCGAGGCGTCGCGGCCGCGCAGTCGCACCGAGTTCAATCCGAAGTACGTGACTTCCATCGACGCTCTACTTTACTGACTCCCCGGTTAGACCCTCCCCCGCGAGGGGGAGGGTCAGGGAGGGGGTGTCGCTGGTGCGCGCCGGCTACATCCGTTCGGGGGCAGACACGCCCATCAGGTCGAGCGCGTTGGCCAGGGTGACCCGAGCGGCCTCGCTCAGCTGCAGGCGGGCGGCGCTCAGGGGCTGGTCGTCGACGACCACCCGCACGTTCTTGTAGAAGACGTGGATCCGGGCTGCCAGCTCGTTGGCGTAGAAGGCGAGCCGGTGCGGCTCCAGCGACTCGGCGGCCTCCCGCACCACGTCTGGCCAGCGCACGACCGCCCGCAAGAGATCCAGCTCCCACTCGCTGTCCAATCGCTCAAAAGCGGGCGCCGCCTGCACCGCGGCTCCGAATTTCCGGACATTGCTGAGGCGAGCATGGGCGTACTGCGCGTAAAACACCGGGTTCTCGTTGGATTGCTGCTTGGCCAGGTCCACATCGAACTCCATGTGCGCGTCTGACGAGCGCAGCAGGAAAAAGTAGCGCACGGCATCGGGACCGACCTCGTCGATCATCTCCTCCAGGGTGATGCCCACCCCCGATCGCCTCGACATGCGCACAATCTCCGTGCCGCGCCTGACCGAGACCAGCTGCACCAGGATCACCGTCAGCCGGGCCGGGTCGATGCCCAGGACCTCCAGCGCCTGTTTGAGCCGGTTGACCTGCCCCTGGTGGTCGGCTCCCCAAATATCGACCACCCGCTGGTAGCCGCGCTTCTCCAGCTTGTCGCGGTGATAAAAGATGTCCGCCGCGAAGTAGGTCGGCTCTCCGGTGCGCTTGTAGAGCACCTCGTCCTTGTCCCCCCCGGTGACAAACCACACCGCGCCGTCGCGCTCCACCACCCGCCCCAGGCTGCGCAGCTTGGCCAGGGTGTCCTGGTCCCATCCCTGATAGAGCGACCGCTCCGAGAACCAGGCGTGGTGGGCAATCCGCAGGCGATCGAGGTCACGGCGGATCGACTCCAGGTTGGCGGCGATGCCGAACTCGGCCAGCGCCTGGACCGTGGCACTCTTTCCCAGCTTGGCAGCAGCGGCGCGGGCAATCTCCTCCACGTAGGCGCCCCGGTACCCGCCCTCGGGCGCCGGCTGGCCGCCGATGGCGGCCTGGATCGATTCGCCAAAGAGCCGGACCTGGTTGCCGGCATCGTTGACGTAGTACTCGCGCTGCACCGCAAAGCCGGTCGCCTCCAGCAGCCGGGCGACCACGTCGCCGACCACCGCACCGCGGGCGTGGCTGAAGAGGAGAGGCCCGGTCGGGTTTGAGCTGACGAACTCCACCTGGACGGGGAGCTCATGGCCCAGGTCGCTTCGACCCCAGCCGGCGCCCGCTCCGGCGATGGGCTCGACCTGGGCCTGTAGCCACGACGGCCGCAGCCGAAGGTTGATGAATCCGGGTGGGGCGATCTCCACATCGGCGAATCCGGCGGGCAACGACAGCCGGCCCGCCAGCCCGGCGGCAATCTCGGTGGGCTTGCGGTGCAGTTCGCGGGCCAGCTTGAGGGGCAGGGTGATGCTGTAGTCGCCGTGGGCCGGGTTGGCGGTCCGTTCTACCACCAGCGCCGGCAGCGTGACCCCGGCCAGTCCTGGCAGGCCGGGAGCAGCCCGGCGGACGGCCTGGTCGATAAGGGTCGAGGGCGTGGGGACGCCGGCGACGATCAGGGGTGCGTGCCCAGCGCCACGTCCAGGCTGAGCTTCTGCGTGCTGCGCTGCACGGTCAGGGTCACGTGATCGCCCGGATGGAACTGGCGCAGCACGTCCTTCAACGGGTGCGCGTCATCGAGGCTCTGGCCATTGACCGCCGTGATCACGTCCTTGACGCGCAACCCGGCCCGGGCCGCCGGCGACCCAGCATCGATGGCTTGCACCAGCGCGCCGACCGGGATGCCGTTGGCGGTGGCGGTCGTCTCATCGACCATGGCGTAGGTCACGCCCAGGTAGGGGCGGTTGATGTGCCCGGTCTTGATCAGTTCCTGGGCCACGTCGTGGGCCGTGTTGCCGTTGAGCGCGAAACCCAGCCCCGGTCCGAAAGAGGCCTGCTCGATGGCAAAGTTGATCCCGATCACGTCCCCGGCCGAGTTCAACAGCGGCCCGCCGCTGTTGCCCGGGTTGATGGACGCGTCGGTCTGAATGGCGTTCAGGATGGTTTCCTCGACGCCGCTCGACTGGTTGAGGATCTTGATCGAGCGGTGGAGCGCGCTGATCACCCCCTTGGTGACGCTGTTCTGCTCGCCCAGGGGACTCCCGATTGCGATGGCCAGCTGGCCGACCTCCAGCGCCGAGGAGTTGCCAAACTTGAGCGTCGGGAGGTTGGTGGCGTTGACCTTGAGCACGGCGATGTCGTCGTCGGGGCTGGTCCCTACGATGGTGGCGTCATAGACCGTCTTCTGGTCACGCAGGATGACCTTCAGCTGGCGGGCGTTCTCCACCACGTGGTTGTTGGTCACGATGTAGCCGTCGCTCGAGATGATGAACCCGGACCCGATGGCGTGTTGTTCCTGCTCCACCAGCAGGGTCGGATCCACGATCTGGGTCTTGATCTCCACCACCGCTTTGCCGGCCTGCTTGGCCACGTTGATCACGGCCGACTCTTCGGTGAGGGTGTTGGTGATCTGAGCCAGGGGCGGCGGTGGCGCACTGCCGGGGGCCGTCGGGTGGTTCAGCTGCTGAGCGGTGATGATGGTCGCTCCCGAGCCGGCCAGCGCGCCCACCAGGGCGGCGACCACGACCGGGACCAGGATGCCGGCGCCCCGCCGCCGCGGAGCCCGTCGTTCGACGGGCGCGACTGAGGGAACCGGTTCCGGTGGCGGCAAATACTGCGGCTCAGTCGCCATCGCTGCCAGCCCAGTCTACCGGTCGGGCAGCGGCAGCCAGGTCAGGACCAGCTGTTCCGTTCTCGCAAATCCGGCCTGCTCGTAGAGCCGTACCGCCTGCGGATTGGTCTCCCGGGTCCAGACGCATGCAAAGGTGACGCCGCGGTCGCGGAACAATTGCACTGCTTGGCGGAGCAGGGCGGCAGCCAGGCCCTGGTTCCGATACGGGCGCTCCACGAAGACCTCCGCTACCTCGGCCTCCAGGCCGGTGCCCGGATCGAACAGTACGCACCAGCACAGCCCCACCACCCGGTCCTGTCCGTCGCGGGCCCCAAAGATGATGTTCTCGCCGGTAAAGTGTGGCCGCACCGGGCGGCGCACGTCCTGGGCCACCACCTCGGGCGTCAGCTGCGGATGCTCGTAGTGGCGCTGCTCCTCCAGGATCAACTCGGCCAGCAGCGGTCGGATGGTGGCCAGCTCGGTTTCGGCCAGGATCTCGATCTGGAAATCGTCTGCGGTCATGTGATAGTAGCCGTTATTATAACGATCGTTATCATGGAGCCATGACCAACCCGTTCCACTATGGCTCGCCGGTCACCGGGGACCGATTCACCGACCGGGCCAGCGAGTTGCAGGCCCTGGTCACCTGCATGCTGAAAGGCCAGAACGCCGTCCTCCTCTCCCCCCGGCGCTACGGCAAGACGTCCCTGCTGAAGCGGGCCGTGCAGGACGTCCGTCAAGCCAAGGGTCGGAGCGCCATGGTGAACCTGATTGGCTGCAGCAGCCGCCGCCAGGTCGCCCAGACGCTGGCGACCGGGATCGCCCATGAGGCCATGGGCTGGCTGGATGGGCGGACCGAGCTGCTCCGCGAGCACCTGGCCCGCGTGCGGGCGGGCGTGTCGC
>WNFC01005376.1_pt1 | contig 25588 bp, 23 predicted proteins | sample 5400541 | NCBI WGS metagenome assembly WNFC01 (sample SAMN13153342, study PRJNA577476) | soil metagenome | isolation source: 120 cm saprolite under Douglas fir tree site 2 hole 2 replicate 1 | place: USA:California | collected 2015-04-18 | reverse complement strand
CGGAGATGCTGGTGGTGCCGCAGGCGTTGATCGTGCCGCAGCTGGGCGAGGGCGTGGTGCAGGTGGCGTGGGAGGTGGTGGCGGAGCAATTCCCCGCGGCGGTATTCGCGGTCGAGCCGGCGGAGGTGAAGGAGCGGATTGTGAACGGGCGGCTGCTCCTGCCGCTGGACGAGATCGTGCGGCAGCTGTCGGCGGACGTATTCGCGGCATCGATAGGGCGAGGGCCGGTGGAGGTGCCGGGGATCGAGGGCTTCCCGGCGCCGTTCAAGCCGCCGGGATGGGAGGAGGCGCGGGTAACCACGGCTCGGCCGCCTGGCGAGCCCGAGCCGCTGTCCATCGAGGTGCCGGACGCCGCCGAGGTGGCGCGGGACCTCGCGCTGACGCCGCCTGAATCCGACCTGCGCAGGCCCGACGAGCCCGCCGACGTGCGCATGGAAGAGATCGAACCTGTGTTGCCGCCCTCAGAGCCCGAGCTCGCCGTGGCGTCTTTGCTCGAAGAGGCGCATCCGGCTGAGCCAGTGGAGCCGCCCCAGAATGTGGTCGAGATCGAAGAGGTATCCGAAGTCCTCGACCTCGACAGCTTGCTCGAGAGCACTCCGGCGGTGGCGGCCCCCGAAGCCGGGCGCGGGCCTGCCGCCGAGCTCGAGTCGCCGGCTCCGGCCGCGCGCCTGGAAGAGCTGGTGCGACACGAGCCGGCACCGGACGCGGCGGTGCCGGACGTGCCGCTGCCAGACGTGCCGCTGCCAGACGGGCTGGCGCCAGACGAGCTGGTGGCCGACGAGCCGTCGTTTGCCGAGGTCGTCGCTGCCGCGCCGGTGGCGGCGGAGGCGCCAGTTGCGAAGGATCTGCCAGTTGCGAAGGATCTGCCAGTTGCGAAGGATCTGCCAGTTGCGAAGGATCTGCCAGTTGCGAAGGATCTGCCAGTTGCGAAGGATCTGGTGGTGCGGATTCCGTTCGACCGGGTGGTGGGGCAGCTACCCGGAGATGCTGGTGGTGCCGCAGGCGTTGATCGTGCCGCAGCTGGGCGAGGGCGTGGTGCAGGTGGCGTGGGAGGTGGTGGCGGAGCAATTCCCCGCGGCGGTATTCGCGGTCGAGCCGGCGGAGGTGAAGGAGCGGATCGTGAACGGGCGGCTGCTCCTGCCGCTGGACGAGATCGTGCGGCAGCTGTCGTCGGATGTATTCGCGGCATCGATAGGGCGAGGGCCGGTGGAGGTGCCGGGGATCGAGGGCTTCCCGGCGCCGTTCAAGCCCCTCGGGTGGGGAGCGCCGTCTGAGCCGGCCGTTGCCGAGCCCAAGGTCACGCCGGCCCCGGCTTCGCCCGCTCCTCCGCCCATCATGGCGGAGCCCGAACCGGTGCCTGGGACGACGCTCGAGCGCCAGTGGGTCGCGCCGGGCGTCCAGACGCCCGCCATCGAGACGCGGCCTCTGCCCGAGCCTGAAGCGGTGCAAGTCGAGCAGCGAGGAAATGCCGAGAAGCTCGCCGCCCTCCTCGTTCCGTGGGAGACGGCGGCTCTCGACGAGGTCCAAGTCGGAGATTTCGCGATCGTCAGCGTGTCGGCGGCCGGTCTGGCCGGTGGGGCGGTGGCGGCCGCCGCCGGCCGCCTGAGTCCCGTCATCGCGCGCCGGGCACCGCGGCCCGTCGAACAGGCGACCCTGCGCGGAGTCGGAGGCACACTCGTGCTCACGCCGGTCGGATCCGGATGGAAGACGGGCACCGCGCTCGCGGTGGGCCTGCGCGCGGCCGGCGCCCTGGCGCGCCTCGAGATACTGGCTCGGCGCGCGGCTGCCGCCTATGATCCCCCGGGATCGATGGTGCGCCCGCACGAGGCGATGCCCGCCGCGAGGCTCGACACCGAGCCGCCGCCCGCCGCCGTTGCCGCCGCGGCACAGGACCTCGACGCCTTCGGGCCGCTCCAGGCTCAGTCATACCGTGAGCCCGCGAGCGGGGCTCTCATCCACTGTTTCGTTCCCCCGGGCGCGTCGGCAGCAGAGCTGGCGCCGTTCGCCTGGGAGCTCGCGCAGTGTATGGCGCAGAGTCCCCAGGCGGGACCGCTCGGTTCCTTCGACTCCGCCGTCCTCCGCTCAGGGACAGAGCGCGTCGAGATCCGCCGGCTGCCGTCGACCGCGGGGCCCGCGCCCGTTCTCGTCGTGGGGGGCGTCGACATGGGCCGGCCGGGGCTCGCACGCCTGCAGGTCGAACGGGTAGCGGCGCGGCTCGGCGCGGCCTGAGGACACCATGGCGATCATCAACTACGCGCAGAAGGTCATCAACTTCAAGCTGGTCTACTACGGCCCTGGAGTGGCCGGCAAGACCGCCAACCTCCAGCACATCCACAAGAGCCTGCCGGACGGCAGCAAGGGCGGACTGATCTCGCTCGCGGCCGGCGACGATCGGACGCTCTTCTTCGACTTCCTGCCCGTCTCCGCGCTGACCGTGCGCGGTTTCACGGCCAAGTTCCAACTCTACACCGTGCCCGGTCAGGTCTACTACAACATGACGCGCAAGCTCGTGCTGCGGGGCGCGGACGGCATGGTCTTCGTCGCCGACTCGCAGTGGGACCGGCTGCGCGAGAACGTCGAGAGCTTCCGCAACCTGGAAGAGAACCTGCGCGAGTACAATACGAGTCTGGACGAGATGCCCTACGTCATCCAGTACAACAAGCGCGACCTGGCGAACATCGCACCTCTCGACTACATGGAGTTTCTCCTCAACCGGCGACCCAAGAGGGTCCCGTTCTTCGAGGCCGTGGCTGTCAGCGGCGACGGCGTCTTCGACACCCTTAACACCGTCTCCCGCATGGTCCTGGTGGGCGAGTTCGGTCAAGAAAAGGGGGAGCACCGTGAGACTGCATGACGTGGTCATCCACGAAGGCGACGCGGAGAAGATCAACACGGTCCTGACGACGTTCCTCGGCGAGTCCGGCGCCACCGAGGCCCTCCTCATCGACCGGAGCGGTCAGCTCCTGGCCGCCACCGGCGCGAACCGGGCGCTCGACACCGTCTCGATCTCCGCCCTGGCGGCCGGCGCGTTCAGCTCGACGGGCGCCCTCGCCCAGCTGCTGGGCGAGACGGAGTTCACCGTGCTCTTCCACCAGGGCAACAAGGAGAGCATGCACGTGTCCACCGTGGACGACCAGGCCATCCTGCTCGCGATTTTCGGCGAGCGGACGACGGTGGGCATGGTGCGGCTCTTCGCGAAAGAGGCGGCGACCGCTATCGGGCAAATCCTGAGCGAGGCGCGCAGCAAGCCCAGGAGCATAGGCGATCTGTCGGCGCCGCTGACCGCCGAGGAATCGCGGACGAGGTTCGGAGAGCCGAAGAAGTCCTGATCGCAGCGCCGGCAGGACAGCCCGCGGCGCGGTGAGGCCGCGGGTCGAACGGAATTGCGTTCCTACATGTCGTCGGGACTAGCCGGCACCGGAACCGACGCTCCCCAGGTGCCCTCGAGCGTGGCCAGCGCCTTGCGGAGCGCCCACTGCACCAGCCCCACGTTGACCTCGCGATCCCCCAGCACGACCACGAACCCGACCGGACTCGAGCCCAGGAACACCGTGCCGTCGTCAGCCGAGAAGAGGGCCGTGTGGAAGGCCGTCCGCTTCAGGCGGTCGGCGCCAACCTCGAGCTCGCGCCCGAGGGTAGCAGTCAGCGCCGCCAGGGGTTCGACGGCGATGCTGCGGGGCAGGCTCGAAGTGATGACGAGCCCGTCGGCGGCCACGACCACTCCGCCGCGGACACGGTCGATCTTGAGCATCTCGGCCAGAATGCGCCGGAACTCGCGGGCGCGCGCCGAAGCGGGCCGCGCGGGCGGCGCCGGATCTGGACTCACGCGCGAACTCCCAGCTCACGCAGCGAGTTGGTCCACAGCTTGTCGGTCTCGAGCAGCCCGAAGCCGACCTTGACGTCCTGCGGGAAGCTGAGCGCGAGGATAAGACGGTCGTTGCTCCGGAAGAAGGTGGTCTCGGTGACCGCCTGCACGATGCCCCGTCTCAACGAGCCGAGACCGGCCCGCTGTAGCGTCGCCGAGGCGATCCGGTACACCTGGGTGACGTGAGCAGCCAGGTCCTCGGCGTCCTTGTCGCCCTGCTGTGAGAAGACGAGCGTGCCGTCGGCCTGCGTGAGCACGAACTCGCGCCCGCCAGCCGGCGGCTTGAGCTTCTCCACCTGGATCGGCGGGCCCGCGTAGACCGGCCGCTGACCCGCGGGCGCCTGCGTCATGGCCCAGCTCGACACCATCTCCTGTAGCGCCCTGGCCTCGGGAAAGTCCGGATAGTACTGTAGCGCCTTCTCGAGGAAGGGGCGGCACGCGGCGAGGTCGCGCTCCTCGAGCGCGATCTTGGCGAGGCCCAGGAGCGCCCTCGGGTGATAGGGGTCGAGGTCGAGGACCGACTGGAACTCGGCCTTGGCTGGGCCGATCTGGCGGAAGGCCAGGTGGAGATAGGCCGACAGGAGATGGCCGACGCCATTGTTCGGGGCGAGGCGGAGGCCCTGGGCGACCAGTTCGGCGGCCTCTTCGAAGCGCCCTTCCTGACGATAGAGATCGGCTCGCCGGAACAGCGTGGCGGCATTGGGCGGACGCGTGAAGCTGGTGATCGCGTCCCAGATTCGCGACAGGAGCCTCAGCAAGCCCACGTGGTTTGACTCCCTCCCGCTCGTGAAGCCGCCGCCCAGGGGCCATCCGCCCCCTCCTGAAACTTGACGGCAAGCATAGCACAGAGGCACGGAGGGATCCGCACTCTGCGAGGTTCAAATTTGACCTCTTCGCGGCGATCTGACAGGATCGACGAAGCGGGAGTCGCTCCGATCCGTGGCCCGTTCGATCCCATGTCCCGGCCGCGCCTGGTCCTGGCTGCGGAGGAGGAGACAGTGGCGAAAATCCTCGTGGTGGACGACGAGCCCGACATCCGAGCCCTCTTGGGCGAGTGCCTCGTCGTCGCAGGATTCGAGACGGTCGAGGCCGGTGACGGGGATGAGGCGCTTGCGGCCGTCCAGGCCGAGCATCCGTCCGTGATTCTCCTCGACGTGAACATGCCCCGGCAGGGCGGCATGGAGGCGCTGCCCGAGCTGAAGCGGATCGCCCCGGACGTGCCCGTGATCATGTGCACCGCGCGCATGGACGTTCCGACGGCCGTCCGGGCCATGCAGCTCGGCGCCTACGACTACCTGACCAAGCCCTTCGATCCCGAGCTTCTCGTGCTCACGGTGAAGCGGGCGTACGAGCGCCAGGAGCTTGTCGCACGCATCGACCTGCTCAAGAGCCAGGGCGAGGGGATGTCGCTGGCGGAGCGCATGGGATCGAGCCGCGCCATCGAGTCCGTGATCCAGCAGGTCGCCAAGGTCGCCCGCTCGAGCTTCACGGTGCTGATCCAGGGCGAGACGGGCACGGGCAAGGAGCTGGTGGCTCGCGCGATCCACAACCAGAGCCCGCGCCGCGGCAAGCCTTTCGTGGCTGTGGACTGCGGGGCGATTCCCGAGACCCTGGTCGAGTCCGAGCTCTTCGGCTACGAGAAGGGCGCCTTTACCGGCGCCATGCGCCGCAAGGAGGGGCGGCTCCAGGCGGCCGCCGACGGGACCGTCTTCCTCGACGAGATCGGCAACCTGCCCCTGCCCATGCAGGCCAAGCTCCTGCGTGTGCTCGAGGAGCGGCAGGTCACTCTTCTCGGTGCGACCCGACCGGTCTCGGTGGATGCGCGGATCATCGCCGCCTCGAACGTGAACGTCGAGGACGAGATCCGGGCCGGCCGGTTCCGCGCCGACCTGTTCTACCGGCTCAACGAGTTCGGCATCAGCCTGCCCGCGCTCCGCGACCGGCGGGAAGACATCGCGCATCTCGCGCGCCGATTCCTCGACGAGGTGAGCATGGAGCTGCGCCGCCCGGTGCACGGCATCACGGAAGAAACGATGGATCTGCTGGGCCGCCACGACTGGCCTGGCAATGTGCGGGAGCTGAAAAACGTGATTCGCAAGGCGGCCCTGCTGGCCACCGATGAAGTGACGCCCGAGTTCCTGCCGGCTCTCGGCGCGCGCCGCGACGCCGGGCGACCGCCCGCCGTAGCGCCGGCCGTGGGTGGAGAGCTGTCACTGCGCGAGGTGGCCGATGTCGCCTTGGCCGACGCCGAGCGACGGGCCATCCGTGAAGCCATGGAAGCCGCGAAGGGAAACAAGAGCCAGGCGGCGCGGCTACTCCGCACGGACTACTCCACGCTGCACACGAAGATGAAGCGCTACGGCATTTCGGCCCGTGATTTCCCGGCCGCGTAGGACCGATTGTGGTCGCCACGCTATAGCTTCTCCCCAATAGTTTTCGGACCCGCGCCAGAGCCGGAGCGGCAATCCCGCCGGCGTACCTGCCGCGCTCGCCGTCCGCCCCGCATCGCCAAGTGCGCGCCCGATCAGCGGTAAACCGTGACGGGAGCGCCGGCACCCTGCCGAGGAACCCGTTGGCACCTGCCTTGCCTTTCTTGATGAGTAACCGTCGCAGCGCGGGACGGAATACTGACTGAAAGGACACATGAGATGAACGCCACGAGGAAGCGCGCTACGACAATTCCCCGGCTCCTGGCAGCGGCGCTCCCGCTGCTGCTCGCCGGTTGCACGAGTGCATTTTCCGGCCAGGACGGCATGCGCGTCGTCGTCAAGCCGGACGCCATCTACGTGGTGATGCCCGCCCCTGTGGCGGCTCGCACGATGTGCGTGGCGGCGGGCCTGCGATCCCCGGATCTCGACGGACGAAGCCTGGCGGCCGGAGGCGGGATTACGCTGACCGACGTCGGAGTCGGTGGGGCAGCGGGCTGCCAGGGCCGGGTCCGCAGCGTCATCGTCTGCGCCAATGGCGACGAGCGCTGCTTGCGCCACGAGGAGCGGCACGCGCGCGAAGGCGCTTTCCACCAGTAGTGCGACCGAGGCCATGTCCATGCGCTGCGCTGTAGCGACCGAGAGTATCGGGGCGGGCCACCTGGGGCCCGCTCCAGCGCGCGCTCCGGCCGGCCGGGCGCTCGGTGTCGCCTCGCTGAGAGAAATGGTGGAGGAGGCGGTGGCGCAGGCCGAGGCGTACGCGATCCGTCGCGCGCTGGCCTCGGCCAAGGGCAACAAGAGTCTCGCCGCGAGGATGCTGAGGACGAACTACACCACGCTGCACGCCAAGATGAGGCGCTTCGGAATCGCGGCTCAGGAGTTCCGCCTCGGTTGACGGCCCACCCGGCCCTGCGGCCGGGTTCTTTATGGTTCTCCCACCATGGTGCGCCGTCCATAGCTCTCGTTCGGGTCCAAGCCTGGGACGCGCAGTCAGGAGCACGGCGATTCGCGCCTCCCGCTCGAGTCCCAGCCGGAAACCAATAGAAAAACTGACGTTTTTGCCAATTCCGACGCCGTCACGGCTCTGGATCCACCGTTGGCATTCCGCTTGCCCCTACTAGGGTGCAAGACAAATACAGGGCGCAAGGGAGACCGATATGAGGAAAGTACGGAGTCGCGGAATTCGGAATCGATTGCTCGGATCGGTAGCGGTGGGCGCCCTCCTCCTCTCAGGGTGCGCGGGGGCTATGACCGGCGACGAGGACGTGCGCGTGGTCGCAACGGCAGAGGGGCTCTACCTTCTGACGCGCTCCCCGGCCATGGCGCGGTCGATGTGCATCGCCTCAGGCCTCGACGCCGCGCGGGCCGAAGGGCGGCTGTTCGCCGAAGGCCGTCGGTTCTCGACGAACGACAACTTCTTCCCGTCGGGGACCCAGGGTTGCCAGATGCAGCCTCGGAGCCTCGTCATCTGCCAGGAAGGCGACGGCCGCTGTGTCGTCGCCGAGTCTGCGTCCGCTCCCAAATCCCAGGGCCGGAACAAGTAGAGGCCCGACGGATCCTTGCCCATGAGCACCTTCTCCGCCCCGCAGCTGATGCTCACGTTCCTGCTGCTCGGCGCCGTGAGCGCCGGAGCCCTCTACAACTTCTGGATCTGGCTCCACCGCCGCCACGACACCCTCCATCTATGGGCGGGAGGCTGGTGCGCCGTTTCCGGCTCATTCCTGGTCAGTCACTACGTACAGAACTCGTCGGAGATCTTCGAGCGTATCGAGCTGGGCTCGCGCTTGGCCTGGGTGTGCGTGCTGCTCATCATCCTCGTGGTGGTCGGGCTGACCCAGACCTTTGCGAGTGGGCGGTGCTCCCGGCGATCGATCGTCTCTCTTGGCGGGCTCAACGCCGCGCTGGCCCTGATCACCCTGCGGACCAGCCTGGTCGCGACGGATCAGATCTACCTGCGGACCGACCTGCTCGGCGGCCGGCACTGGTCGCCGGTCCCGGGACCCTTGATGGCCCTCATGGTTCCATACATCTTCGGGGTGTTCGTCTACTGCTTCACGATCGTCTGGAAGGCGAGGCAGCTTGATCGGGGCGAGCGGCGAACGTTCCTCCTGTGCTTCAGCGTGTACATCGTGGCCGGCCTCAACGACGCCCTGCACGTGGCCCAGTACATCCAGAGCATTCGCGTGTTCGACTATACCTTCGTGGCCGTGGCGTTTGGGCTCACGTACCTGGTGGTGAGGCGCTACACGCGCCTGTCCGCGAGGCTCGAGACCGAGGTCGTCGCGCAGACGCGGGACCTCCGGGTCCGTCACGAGCAGCTCGACGCCCTGGTCCGCTCGCAACTCCGTCCAGGACCGTGACCGGGCCGCCGGGATCGTGGCGTACCTCGGCCTGCCGATCAGAGCGGCCGGCCCCGTGCTCGGGGTGCTCGTGTTCAAGACGATCGAGCCGCGCGTGTTCGAGGCCGACGAGCTGGCGATCCTCACGTCCTTCGCGCACCAGGCCGTCATCGCGATCGAAAACGCGCGGCTGTACTCGGCACTCGAAGAGCGGGTCACGCGGCTCGACGCCCTGACCGGCCTGAATCGGCTGATCTCGGATTCTCTCGACATTGACCATATCCTCAAGGCGATCGCCCATGCAGCGGCGGCGCTCATGGAAGCCGGGCTCGTCATCGTGTGGAGCGCCGACGAGGGCCGGCAGCTGATCCATGCCCGCGCCAGCTCGAACGACACGCTGCTGGCCGGGCACCCGCACCGAACGAGAGCCTTCGGCGAGGGCGTGGTCGGCCGCGCGGTGATGAACCGCCGGCCGCGCACGGTGGCGGATTTCAAGAGCGGCGGAGGGGAGACCCAGCAAGGCCAGTGGTTTCTCGAGCACGGGTTCCAGAGCGGCGTGGCGCTGCCGATCCTTCGAGGGACGAGCCTGCTCGGCGCGCTGTCGCTGGTCTTTGAAGGGCCCCTGAAGCCACACCTTGAGGACGACCCGCTGCTCCAGGCCTTCATCGACCAGGCGGGCATCGCGATCGAGCACGCTCGCTTGTACGCCCATCTGGATGAGCAGGTCCACCACCTGCAAACCGTCACGCATCTCAATTGGCTCATTTCAAGCTCGCTCAAGAGTGGTCAAGTGCTGCGCGAGATTACCCGGGCAGCCGCCCAGCTGCCCGGCGCGGTGGTGGCCTCGATCTGGCTGGCGAACGAAGAGACGAAGTCCCTCCAGGCCGACAATATGTCCGATCCGGTCATGGAGGCCGATTGGCCGCGCCGGACTCTGGGCTTCGAACAGGGCGTCATCGGCTGGGTGGCGCGCCATGGCCGTATTCTGAACGTTCCGAACGTGTTCAAGGACGACCGCATCATGACGCTGGACTGGTGGCGGCGCCACGGACTTAACAGCTTCCTCGGCCTGCCGGTCATCCAGGACGGCGTGCTGATCGCGGTGCTGGCGCTCAATGGCCGCGAGCCGTTTCAGCTCGATTCCGACGACGAGCGGCTGCTCGAGGGCTTCGGCGCCCAGGCGGCCTTGGCCATCCGCAACGCCTCGCTGTACGCCGCCGAGGCCGCCGCGCGCCAGGCCGCCGAGCGGGCGCTGGCAGAGGTCAAGCGGCTGCAGGGCATGCTGCCGATCTGCTCCTACTGCAAGAAGATCCGCAACGACGAGAACTCGTGGGAACAGATGGAGAGCTATATCAGCGAGCATTCTCACGCGACTTTCAGCCACGGCATCTGCCCGGACTGCCGGAGCACTGTCGTGGCGCGTGACCTCGAGCAGTGGCGGAGGAAAGCATGAGCGGGTCCGCGCGGGATTCCCGCGACGCCCCTGTCCGGATGCTCTTCACCCACGGCCCCGCCCGCACGACGGGCGGCGGCCGCGATCACGCCTGGAGGCTCTCATGAGCCGTCCGGCAGGGAGGTCTCTCTTGGAAACGATTCTCGTGGCCGACGATGCTCCCGATGTTCTAGACCTGGCCCGGGACATCCTTGAAGCGGAGGGCTACACGGTCCTGACGGCCTCGGACGGCGAGGAAGCGCTGCGGGTGGCCGAGCGCCATCCGGGCCCGATCCACGGCCTGCTCGCCGACGTGGTCATGCCCAGGGTGAACGGGCCGGAGCTGGCCGATCGGCTGAGGCGAGTCCGCCGGGAGACGAAGGTGGTCTTCATGTCCGGCTACACGAGCGAAGCGATCGGCGAGTACGGGATCATGCACGCCGGCACGCCTTTCGTCGGCAAGCCGTTCACGGCGTCGCGGCTGTCGCAGAAGGTTCGCGAGGCGCTGGACTACCGCTCGCCGTTCAAGCGCCCGGTCGCGCCCGTCCGGTGCCCGAGCCCGGTCCTCGCCTGATCCGCGGGAGAGCAGCCGCCGGTTGACGTGTCGCCGACGATCTGGCAGGATTTCGCCGATGCGCCGCCCTTCGTCCCCTCTTCGCGCGCCGATGCGCCGAAGCGGGGCCCCCGTCATTGGATCGCTCTCATGGGGATCGCTCTCATGGGGATCGCTCTCATGGGGATCGCTCTCATGGGGATCGCTCTCATGGGGATCGCTCTTGTGGCGATTGCTGCTCGGCGCCGCGCTCCTGTCCGCCTGCGCCTCGGACAAGCCCGCGCCCGATGCCTCCGCTCCGCGAGTGGCGTACCCCGCAACGCGCCAGGCAGACGTCGTCGACGAGTACCACGGCGTCCGGATCGCCGACCCGTATCGATGGCTGGAAGACGACAATTCGCCTGAAACCAAGGCGTGGGTGGACGCCCAGAACACCGTCACGTTCAGGTACCTTCGGCAGATCCCGGAGCTGGGCGCGATCCGGTCGCGGCTGACGAAGCTCTGGAGCTTCGAGCGCTACGGCGTGCCGTTCAAGCAAGGCAGGCGCTACTTCTTCACGAAGAACGATGGGCTTCAGAACCAGGCCGTGCTGTACACGCTGGCTTCGCTCGATGCCGCTCCGGCCGTCTTGCTGGATCCGAATACGCTCTCACCGGACGGGACGGTGGCGATGACGGCGTACGCGGTCAGCGACGACGGCAACCTGGTGGCCTACGGCCTCGCCACCGCGGGATCGGACTGGCAGGAATACAAGGTACGGGACGTCAGGACCCGGCAGGACCTGCCCGACCACGTCAAGTGGGTGAAGTTCTCACGCGCGTCCTGGACGAAGGACGGCAAGGGCTTTTTCTACTCGCGCTACGACGAGCCGAGCGAGGCGGCGAAGCTGACCAAGACGAACTACTTCCACAAGCTGTACTACCACCGGCTCGGCACGGAGCAGTCCGAGGACAGGCTCGCCTACGAGCGGCCGGACCACAAGGACTGGAACTTCTACGGCACCGTCACGGACGACGGTCGGTACCTGGTCATCGGCGCCTCGCAGGGCAGCGCCCGGAAGAACCGGGTGCTGTACCAGGATCTGCAAACGCCCGGCGCGCCGGTGGTCGAGCTGCTCATGGAGTTCGACGCGGAGTACATCTTCATCGACAACGACGGCCCGCGCTTCTGGTTCAAGACCGACCTGAACGCTCCTCGGGGCAGGGTCATCGCGATCGACACCGCGAGACCAGAGCGCTCCCAGTGGAAGGAGATCATTCCCGAGGGCCGGGACGCTCTGGTCAACGTCGCGGCCGTCAACCACACGTTCATCGCTTCGTATCTGAAGGACGCGCGGAGCGAGGTCAGGGTGTTCGCCCTGGATGGGTCGCCCCTGAGGGACTTGGCCCTGCCGGGGATCGGCACGGTCAGCGGCTTCTGGGGCAAGCGAACGGACACGGAGACGTTCTACTCGTTCACCAGCTTTACCCAGCCCGGCACGATCTACCGGTACGAGCCAGCCATCGGCCAGAGCACGGTGTTCAGGCGGCCGAAGGTCGACTTCGATCCCGACCGGTATGAAACGAAGCAGGTCTTCTACGCGAGCAAGGACGGCACGCGCGTGCCGATGTTCCTCACCTACAAAAAGGGGATAACGCTGGACGGGCGGAATCCGACGTATCTCTACGGTTACGGCGGGTTCAAGATCAGCCTCACGCCGGGGTTTTCCGTCGGCCGGTTGGTCTGGATGGAGATGGGCGGCATCTACGCGGTGGCCAATCTTCGGGGCGGCGGCGAGTACGGCGAAGACTGGCACGTGGCCGGCATGAAGCTCCGGAAGCAGAACGTCTTCGACGACTTCATCGCCGCGGCGCAGTGGCTCATCGGCCAGAGCTACACGTCGCCGGCAAAGCTGGCGATCGGCGGGGGCAGCAACGGCGGCCTGCTGGTGGGCGCGGTGCTGAACGAGCGGCCCGATCTCTTCGGAGCGGCGCTGCCGGACGTCGGGGTGATGGACATGCTGCGCTTCCACACCTTCACGATCGGATGGGCGTGGGCTTCGGAGTACGGGTCGTCGGACAAGCCGGACGAGTTTGGGGCGCTTCGCGCGTATTCCCCGCTGCACAACATCAGGAAGGGAGGGCGGTATCCCGCCACGCTTATCACGACAGCCGATCACGACGATCGCGTCGTCCCCGCGCACAGCTTCAAGTACGCGGCGGCGCTTCAGCGCGCTCAAGGAGGAACGGCGCCGATCCTGATCCGGATCGAAACGAGGGCGGGACACGGCGCCGGCAAGCCGACGACCAAGATCATCGAGGAATCGGCCGACGGGCTGGCCTTTCTCGTGCGCGAGCTGGGCATGAAGCTGCCCGAATCGTTCGGATCGCCCTGACGGCCGTCGCATTGGCGCGAGCTGGCGAGAACGCGGGCACTCCTGACGGACACTCCGCTGCAGTTGACGCGGTAAGAGGGAGGACACCATGAAAGCCGTCGGCGCTAGTGCCCGAGGAAGATCCGCTTCACCTCGGTCGATGCCAGAAGATCGGCCGCGGGGCCCTCGAGGATAGCCCGCCCGGATTCGAGGATGTACCCGCGGTGGGCCATTCTCAACGCTAGCTCCACGTTCTGCTCGATGAAGACCACCGTGATGCCGCGCTCGCGGTTGATCGCGGTCAGGACTTGCGCGATCTGCTCGATGACGAGCGGAGCCAGGCCGAGGAAGGGCTCGTCCACCATGAGGATCTCGGGGCGCGCCATGAGACCGCGGCCGATGGCGACCATCTGCTGCTCGCCGCCCGAGAGCGTCCCGGCCATCTGCGTCTGCCGATCGCGCAGTCGCGGAAAGAGGGCCTCGACGTCGGCGAGCGTCTCCTCCCGGCGCGCCTTGGCCCCCGGGTGATAGGCGCCCAGCAGGAGGTTCTGGCGCACCGTCAGGTAGGGGAAGAGCCGGCGGCGCTCGAGCACGTGGGCGAGTCCGAGGCCCACGATTTTGTGCGGCGGCAGGCCGTCGATGCGCCGTTCTCGAAGGCTGATCTCGCCCGAGCGGGCCCGCACGAGGCCGGAGAGCGTATTCATGAGCGTGGACTTGCCCGAGCCGTTCGGCCCCAGGATGGCCACGACCTCGCCCCGTCCGGCGCTGAAGGAGACGTCCCAGAGAATCTGGTAGTCGCCGTAGAGAACATCGAGGCCGCGGGCTTCGAGAGCCGCGCTGTTCCGCGCGTCAGCGGACATAGGCCTGCCCCAGGTATGCCTCGACCACCCGGGGGTTGCGCCCGACGTCCCCGGGCGTCCCGTCGGCGATGACCTCGCCAAGGTGGAGCGCCACGATGCGCCGCGAGATGTCCATGATGACGCCCATGTTGTGTTCGATGACGACCAGCGCCGTGCCCGCGGCGTTCATCTCGCGAACGAGCGCGACCAGTCCCGGGATGCTCCGGAGGTCCACGCCCCCGGTCACCTCGTCGAGGAGCAGGAGGCGCGGCTGGGTGGCGAGCGCCCGGGCCAGCTCGAGGCGCTTCCGCTGGCCCGTGGAGAGCACGCGCGCGTGCGCCTCCGCCTTGTCGGCGAGCCCGACTCGCTCGAGGGCGTCCAGCGCCTGCGCGCGGGCAAGGCGGGGATCCGTCGTCTTTTGAAACGCTCCCACCATGACGTTCTCGAGCACGGTCATCTGGGTGAAGGGCTTGAGCTTCTGGAAGGTGCGCGCGACGCCGAGCCGGCTGATCTCGTCGGGCCGCAGACGCGTGATGGCATGACCGTCCAGCAGGACTTCGCCCGCGTCCGCTGGCTGGAAGCCCGTGAGGAGGTCGAAGAGCGTGGACTTGCCGGCGCCGTTGGGGCCGATGATCCCCACGAGCTCACCTGCGCCTACCCGGAAGGAGATGTCGTTGTTGGCGACGAGGCCGCCGAAGCGCTTCGTGACTCCACGGACGTCGAGGAGAGTGTCTCCCATGGCGGGCTAGCCGGTCCGTCGACGCCCGCGCTGGGCGAGGGCCATGATGCCGCCGGGCTGGATCACCGAGATGACCATGATCAGGAAGCCGTAGATGAGCAGGTCGATGGCCTTGCCCGTGCCGCCCAGGTAGATGCGCGTCGCCTCGCCCAGAGGCACCAGGATCGCCGCGCCGATGAGCGGCCCCCAGAGCGTGCCCACGCCGCCGAGGACGGCGATCAGGCAGATCAGGATCGAGAGCGACAGCGGCAGCACCGACTCGGGGTCGATGAAGAGGATGTATTGAGCGTAGAACGTCCCGCCCAGCGCCGTCAGGCCGGCCGACACCGCCATGGCGCGCTGCTTGTAGCGCGCCACGGGAATGCCCAGGCTCGCGGCGGCGTCCTGGTCTTCCCTGATGGCGCGGAAGTAGTAGCCCGTGCGCGAGCGCTCGATGCGCCGCGTGACCCAGAGCGCCAAGAGCAGGATCCCCAACGCGATGTAGTAGTAGACCTGCTTGTCCCTGAACTGGAAGGCGAGGAGCGAGCCCGTCCGGTCGATGGGGATGAACAGCCCGCGCGCCCCGCCTACCCAGTCCCAGTTGATCATGAGGGTCTGGACGATCTCGCCCACCGCAATGGTCGCGATAGCGAAGTAGTGGCCGCGCAGCCTGAACACCGGATAGCCGATCAACTGGGAGAGCGCGATGGCCAGCGCCGCCCCCGCCAGCATCCCGGCCCACGGCGTGAGGCCGAGCGTCTTGACGAGCACGGTCGAGGTGTAGGCCCCGGTTCCGAAGAAGACCGCGTGCCCGAGCGAGATCTGGCCGCAGTAGCCCGCCAGCACGTTCCACGCCGTGGCCAGCATGGCATAGAGGAAGATGCGGATCATCACATCGCGCGGGTAGGGGAGCGTGAACATCAGCGGGAAGGCGAGAAGCAAGGCCAGCGCCGCGAAGCCGGCGGTGAAGGTGAGCGCCCGTGGCATCAAAAACGCCCGAACAGCCCCTGGGGCCGCCAGAGGACGACCAGCAGGTAGAGGACGAAGACGGCCACGTACTTGAGCGCCGGCGCGATCAGCAGCCCTCCCAGCACCTCGATCAGCCCCACCGCCACACCCGCCACCAGGGTTCCCGGCACATTGCCGAAGCCGCCGAGAGCCACCGTCACATAGGCGAGCAGCGCAAAAGTCGCGCCCACGTCGGGGAAGACGTAGAAGAAGATCGTCAAGAGCGCCCCCGCGACTCCGACGCAGGCGGCGCCGATTCCCCAGCCGAGGGCGAACATCCGCTGCGTGTCGATGCCCATCAGCGAGGCCGCCTGCCGATCTTGGGCCGTCGCCTGAAGAGCCAACCCGGTCTCGGTGCGGCTGATGAACCAGTTGAGGAATATGAACGCCAGAAGCGCGCCCACGCTGGCCACCAGTTGCGGCAGCCCGATGAAGAGCCCGCCCAGGGAGATGCGGCCCTGCACGACTGGATCCTTCACGAGGTGAAAGTCCACGCCCCAGATCGCCTGCGCCGCCGAGCGCAGGAAGATGGCCAGCCCGAAGGTGGCGAAGATCTGAGCCAGCATGGGCGCGCCCAGCACCCAGCGGATCAGGCCGTGGTAGGTGACGAAGCCCAGGAGGAACAACACCGCCGCCGTCAACGGCAGGGAGACCACCGGGTCCAATCGCCAGAGCGCCCAAGCCCAGTAGGTCGAGAACATCGCCAGCATCAGGAACTCGCCGTGGGCGAAGTTGACGATCTCCATGAGGCCGAAGATGAGCGAGAGCCCGGCGGCGATGAGCGCGTAAACGAACCCCATGAGGAGGCCGCTCACGATGCCCTGCAGGAGTACCTCGACGGTCATGAAGCGCTAATCTACCACCGGCAGGCCCCCGATAAGGGCCCATCTGCTTCGTTGGCTCGGTCGCTCCTCACTCTACGTACGGACAGTACGCCTCGCTCGTCGCATCCCTCGCCGCCTCGCATCTGGACCCTTCTCGGCGCCCTGCGCCGCCTCGCATCTGAACCTCTTGAGCGGTCTGGTGCGGTCGGGCTACTTGCGATCCTTCCAGGGCTGCATCGGGTAGACGACGTCGGCGGCGGCGAGCTCGAAGGGATAGATGGTGACGTACTTCCCCTTCTGGACCTGCTGGAGGATGGCCCGCACGCCGGAGTTCTGGCCCTTCTCGTCGAACTTGACGCCGCTCCAGGGCATGATGAGCTGATCGGGCGGCATGTTAGTGGCCGCGAGCGCCTTGCGTATCTCCTCGGGGTTGACGCTCTTGGCCCGGTTGATGGCGTCGGCCAGCACGATGAAGCCCGTGAACGCCCGCGCAGGCACGTCAGAGATGTCGCGGCCGCCCGGGTTGTCCTTCATCTTCTTGAACAGCTCATTGATCGGCTTGATCATCGGCTTCTTGTCCGCCATGTCGAGCGCGAAGGGCGCGCGCGTGATGTGGCCCTCGGCGTCCCTGCCCATCTCGGTGAGGAAGGTGGGGTCGGTCCAGCCGGCGTTCTGAGCGATCAGAAGCTTCGGGTTGTAGTCGAGGTTCTTCGCGGTCTTGACGAAAAGGAAGGCGTCGGAGGTATAGGACGTCGGGAGGAAAACGTCCGGGTTGGCCGCCTTGAGCTTGCCGACCTCCGCGTCGAGGCTCGTGGTCTTGGCGCGGTAGGCCATCTTGACCGATATCTCGTAGCCGTATTTCTTTGCGAACTCCTCCTGCACCTTGGCCGAGTCCACACCGAAGAGCGTGTCCTCGTGCATGATGCCCAGGGTCTTAATCTTCACCCCGCGTCGCTTCTCCAGGTCCTTCATGAAGTCGAACATCGCGACGCTGAAGTGCCCGTCGTGGGGCGAGGTGCGGAAGAACCACTTGAAGCCGCGCTCGGTGAGGCCGGGCGAGGACGACTCTGCGTTGAGATACGGCACGCCGTAGCGCTCGGCCACCTGACTCGCCGTCGCGGTCACGCTCGAGAAATAGGCGCCGTAGAGCGCGTGGACCTTCTCCTGGGTGATGAGGCGCTCGGCCTCCGCCTGGCCCACGTCCGGTTTGCCCTGATGGTCCACGATCACGAGGCGGATCCTGGCGCCTCCCAGCCCAGGCAGACCGGCGGTTTTGCCCACGGGCAGGTTCAGCGCGGAGCCGCCGTTGTTGATGATGTCGACGGCCATCTTGACGGCGTTGACGGAGTCGATGCCCACCTGGGCGACGGGGCCAGACAGCGGGTAGAGGATCCCGATCACGACTTCCTTGGGAGCTTGGGCCTGCGCTGTCGCCCAAGGCGAGAGCGCCACGAGCGCCAGGGAGAAAAGTGCGATTGCACGGCGCATACCGGGATCCTCCTCTACGGCGTGATTGATTCAGCGGGTCGGCGGTGACCGTCCAACTCGCGCGGAGTGTAGCACAGTCGCGGCCCCGGTCACGGGCCTGCTTCGACTTTCACGTTCGTGTTTCGGTGGGGAGCCTGCACTCGGGTCACTCGCCCGCCTCCTTCGACGCGCCTGCTACCGGTCGTGTCCGCCCTCCCGACCCTACCACCGCGGTCGTGCTCTTCGATCGCTGGAAGTCGCCGATCTTCGCGTCACCCCCGTCGATCGTGACCACGAGCCGATACGGCCCGGGCGTCTTGGTATCCCGGAACGTGCCCGCGAAGACTCCGTCGCCCCGGTAGTCGAGCCGCACCACGCGCGGCGCGCTCTTGGCGGCGCTTTCTCCCGGCTTGAGAACGGTGACGACCACGCGGCTCGTGTGCATGAGCGGGCGCCCGCCCACCAGCACCTTCACACGCATGGCGAGCGGATCGCCGACGAGGACGATGGGGCGTCCGAGCGTGACTGTGGAGCGGACCGAGTGCTCGTCCACGATGGCCGCGACCTCGTACGCGACGCCGCGCCGGCCCGTCAGCTTCACCGTCCAGGTGCCGTCGGGAGGGCGGTCGACCACGAAGAGGCGATAGAAGGGCCCGTCGATGAATCGCCCACGCGACGAGGCGTCGAGGCCGTTCCGCTCGATCCGGACGTCAAGCTTGTTCCCGCGCTTCCAGCTCACCGTGAAGACTGCCCGCGTGACGCCCTTCTCGAGCCGGAAGCGCTCACTGCCCGCGCCCACCACCGTGCCGCGGCGGTAGGCGACGAGCTGGGGCGTGTTCCCCTGCAGGGCGGCGATCACGCTCTCCACGAAGAATTGCCGCAGGTCGGCGTCCGGCGCCGTGGTGATCCAGCTCTGCGCGCCCGTGCCCTGCGCGATGTCGGCGAGGAGCCCGACGAACTGGGGAGTGGCGCCGACTCCAACGGTGTGGATCCGCACGCCGAGCGCGGCATCCAGTACGCGCGGAGGCTGGGACGGAGTCACGTTGGAATGGGGAAAGCTTCCGTCGTTCCTGATCTCGAGGCCGGTGGCGCCGGGGACGACCATCGGGTTCTGGTTCTGCATGCCGTCCGTGAACACGATGATGTGGCGCTGAGGGATGGCGATGACGTCGGCCGTCTCGAGCGCCTCGATGGCGCGCTGGATTCCGCCCCCCATCGCCGTGCGGTTGGCCGGGACGCTGGTGCGCTGGTTGAGGTCGCCGATGAGCGCGGTCAGGTTCCCCGATGATACGTCGACGAGCTGTTGATTGCCCGTGGCGAACGAGCCGACCTGGCTCCCGAAGTATGTGGCGCCGAGCCGATCGCCGGGGCCGGCGAGCACGCCCCAGAGCTGGATGAACAGCTCCGCCGAGTCCTTCAGGACTTCAAGCTTTGATGCGCAGCTTGGACACGCGGGATCGAGCATGCTGCCCGAGATGTCGAGAACCTGCACCACCGCCGCTCGCGGGGGTATGCGCGGCAGGTTGCCCGCGCTGGCGCATCGGAAGTCGTCAGCGGGCGCCTTCTGGTGCACGACCGTGACCAGCGTGAGGCAGATCACCGCCGGCGTGTGCGGGGTGTTGCGGTGGACGGACAGCGGGATGGGATCCGCGCCGAACCCGACGTTGGTGCGCGGCATGTCCGGGATCTCGAGCACCTCGATGTTCCGCGCGTGCGGCGCGAGGTTCTTCGCGAGCAGTCGACCCTGACAGTCGCTGGAAGGCGTGCCGCCACCCACCGCGTCACGGTTGCCATCCGCGTAGATCGTCACGTACAGCGTGCCCACGCCCACCGGGTCGTCGGTGGGGTGACGGCTCAGCGGGGCCTCGGCGCCGAACGACCCGAGTGGGGCCGACTGCGAATCGGTGATCGGGTGCCCGTTGAGGTTCTGAATGAAGTCGCGCCCGGTTGCGCCCACGACGAACGCCTGGCAGCTGTCCGTGTAGCCGTTGTTGAGCTGCCGGACCGCCAGGTTGAGCGTCAGCACTGGCGAGAGGGCGATGCCGTGGTTGGGCGGCGACAGCGCGACGAATTCCGACACCGGGTTGAAGCCCCCGCGGGGCGCGGGAAGGTCGAACTGCTGCGTCTCGAGGCTCTTGAGATACAGCCGCGCGCTGATGGTGCCCTTGCTGAAGGAAATGATCGCTACTCTCACCGCGGTCGACGGGTTCGCCATGAACGGCGTGTAGGATGAATCGTGCCGCGCCAGGATGCGCTCGACGGCGTCGCCGATGTCCCGCGCGTCCTCCACGATGGACCGGTGCTGATCGACGAAGCGGATGAAGTACGCCTCGATGTCGAGCGTGGCGGTATTCGCCGGATCATCGAGGGTCTGCTGGAAGGAGGGGAGCCCGTCGACCGCCTGGACCCAGTTCTTCCGGTAGTTGAAATCGGCGTCGTTCGCGTCGTCCGGGTTGTGGCCGTGGACAAAGAGCACGGGGCGCCGCTTCTGCGGAGCGGACGTCAACGGGTCGGCTGCGTTTCCGTTCGGCAACCAGACTTCGGACGCTGCCCCCGCCGCGCTGCTCGTCAAGGCGACGGATATCGCGACCCACAGGGCCAATAGAGCGCGCCTCAACGGCCACCTCCGGCTGAGCGCCAGACCGCGCCCGGTTCTGATGCGACTCGGCGGTGATGGTGCTCTCGCGAAAGGGACGTCGTCAAGGGGCGGGGAGCGGGCCGCCCCAGCCGGACTTCAACCTCATCGACTTCGGGACAAAAGAGCGATTGACTCTGCCCCGTTCTCTCGGCTATAAGTCTCGGGACCATAGACCGTGATTGATGCAGCGCGCAAGGCCTGCCGGGTGGGAATGTCCCAATTGCGAAACTATCGATGCTTGTCCTTTCGGACGTGTCGTCCTGAATTCCGATATGCGTCACCGTGAACCCATAGGGCCGCCCAAAGACCGTTCGGCGCGCGCGCTTCTCCGGGCTTGGCTGTGGCGCGCCGCCGAGGGATCGGAATTCTGGACGATCGTGCTCCGCATCATCCGGAGTCGGCGCGACGTGTGGCCCCTCTGCCTCGCGGCGGCGGGGGCCGTCGGCCGCGGAGCGTGGCGCGTCTACTATCAGACGCGCCGTGCGATTCGGACGCGCGCCTGGCGTGGAGCGCAGGCGACGCCCGTATTGGCCCTTCAGGTGCCCCGCGGCCGATCGTCGGTGGACGAGCGCTTCGCCCGCTCGGATCGTCCGCTGATCCATTGGGTAAAAGGCGATGGGCTCGACGACGACGTGACCCGCTCGGCCATCGCGCAGGCCACCAGGCTCTTCGGAGATGCCGTCGACTACGCTCTTGCTGTCAACAACATCGATATGGCCCGGGCGCGCCGCGTCGTGGAGTGGGCGACACAGCCGGTCCACATCTGGCGTCAGGCGCCCGAGGACAACCCGCCCCTGTCCGAGACGCTTAACCTTGCCGGCTGCCCCCCCGAGCGTTTTGGCTATTGGTGGAAGTGGTTCCCTTCGCGCATGCGCCCGCACGCTCCCGAGTGGGTGCTCGATGGTGATCAGATCGTGGTGAGCAAGCCGCCCTGGTTCGACGTCTGGGCCGCGGGCTATGATGCCATACGTGTCTCGCAGGACGACGTGTCAACACCCGAGGGCTTGCATGGCCAGTACGCGCGACAGGTCGATCGAGAGCAGAAGCTCTACTCGGGGATGCTGTCGCTGCCACCGGATTTCGACTTCTATGCGCCGATGCAGGCTCTCCTGGCCGCCCAGCCTTTGATCCCTCCGCACGATGGCCGCTGGGACATGAGCGAGCAGGGTTGCTTCGCCGCCGCCTTCAAAGGGATGGACGTGGAGCCCATCCCGCTCCATGAGTTTCCGTTCGCTCGAGCCTGGGAGCGCCATCTCGATTTCGGCACCACAGGCCGCCGGGCCGCGCCATGGGGCTATCACTTTGGTGGCGCCTTCAAGAGGGCCAATCCCCACTTTGCGCGGCTCGTCAACTCGGGCGAGATCTTCTGGCGGACGGACGAGCCCAGCGCCCTCGAGCGGGTCACCTGGCTCCGGAACTTCGGGCAATGGGGACGGGAGGGATGGTCCATGCACCCGGACCATGTTGCCCATGTCGATGCCTGCTCACGGGCCTTCCGCGCTCGTAGAGTACTGGAGCTCGGCACGTCGCGCGGACAGCTGGCTGCGCTCATGGCGGGAAACGGCTGCCTCGTGACGACGGTCGACCGCGCGGACCGGGGCGCCCGCTGTAACCTCGAAGGCCTCGGCGTCACCGTCGAGATCGCCGAGGCCGCCGAGTACCTGGCGAGGCACCCGGATTCATTCTGCCTCATCGTGGTGGACCTTCACGGAAACGACGAGGCGACCTGGCGCCACCTGTGGCCCTTGGTCAGCGGACATGTGGCGCCCGGAGGCCAGATGCTGCTCTACAATTCGCATCTGTGGCGGATCCCGGAATTTCGCGCAGAGACGGGACTCCGGTGGGTCATGGACACCCAGCTCGAAGCCTGGAGCGTCGAGGTGCGCGACAAGCCGGCGCCCGGGATGCTGATCTGCCGGCGGCGGTGAGGACGCGCGGCGATGCCGAGTCCATTTCGCGGCTCCCGAGTGCTCATCACCGGGGGGCTTGGCTTCATCGGCTCCAACTTGGCGCGACGGCTCGTGGAGCTCGAGGCCGAGGTGCTGCTCGTCGACAGCCTGGTGCCCGAGTGCGGCGGGCTAGTGTTCAACATCGCCGACATACAGGACAAGGTCACGGTCGAACGGGTGGACGCGCGTGACGAGGCCTGCCGTCATCACAATCCCGACGTGAGAATCGTCTTCGCGAGCACCCGACAGATCTATGGTCGGCCCGACTACCTTCCCGTCGACGAGAAGCACCCCGTGCGTCCGGTGGACGTCAACGGGATCAACAAGATGGCCGGCGAGTCGTATCACCTTCTCTACCACCGAGTGTACGGCCTGCGCGCGTGTGCCTTGCGGCTCACAAACTCCATCGGGCCACGCATGCGCGTCAAGGACGCTCGACAGACCTTCGTCGGACTCTGGATACGCCGTCTCCTCCAAGGCGAGCCCATCGAAGTCTGGGACGGCGAACAACGGCGCGATTTCACATTCGTGGACGACGTGGTGGAGGCGTTCTTGGCCGCGGCGACGAACGATGCAGCGGTCGGCCGTGTCTTCAATGTCGGCGGCGATGGGCCGATCAGCCTGCATTCCCTCGCCGAGCTGCTGATCGACGTCAACCAGGGGGGCGAATACGTCGTGCGCTCATATCCGCCGGAGTACAAGCGCATCGATATCGGCGACTACTATACGGATTTCAGCCTCATCCGATCCACTTTGGGCTGGGCACCGCGCATACTCTTACGGGACGCGCTCACCCGCACACTGGAGTTCTACCGGGAACACCTCGACCACTACCTCTGAGCCGGCTCGGCTGGGGCATCAGCCGGCCCACGCGCAAACCGCAGAAATCACACGATCCACGTCCTCCTCCCGCAGGAAGGGATGTATCGGCAAGGACACTTCACTCTCGGCGACCATCCGGGCATTATCGAGTGCCCCGTGAACCTCGTAGCTCCCGTAGTCCAGCAACGCCTTCTGTTCCGGGATCAGGCGTGGATAGTGGACTCCCGTGGATACGCCCGCGTCCGAGAGATGGGCGCGAAACGCGTCCCGTCGTGCGGGGGCGCAGAGGACGGGAAACAGGTGCCATACAGAAGAGGACCCCTCGGGAATGGGGATCGGCCGGACCGCGCCATCTCGGATCTTGGAGCTATACCGCGCCGCGACCCCGCTTCTTCGCGCTGTCCATTCCGCCAGCCGCGGAAGAAAGACATCGCCGAGGACCGCCGCATGCAGCTCGTCCAGGCGGCTGTTGAGGCCGGCCTCATCGTGGGTGTAGGTCGCGCTCTGGCCGTAGTGCCTGAGGGCGCGCGCCCGGCGGGCGATGACGTCGCCCGCCATGAGCACAGCCCCGCCGTCGCCGAGCGCGCCGAGGTTCTTCGTCGGGTAGAAGCTCACGGCCGCCACCTGCCCGACGGTGCCGACGCCGCGCCCTCGGAATCGGGCGCCGATTGCCTGGGCGCAGTCCTCGACGATACCCAGGTCGAACTCCTTCCGAAGGGCTTCGAGCCGCTCCAGATCGATGCAGTGTCCGTAGAGGTGCACGGGAACGACGAAGCGGATTCGGGAGTCACGGGACAGGAGGTTCCGGCATCGCTCGAGGTCAAGCAGGCCGGAGGTGTCCGTGTCGACAAACACAGGCACGCCAGCGCACCGCATCACGGCGAGCGTGGTGGCGAAAGCGCTGAGCGGGGTGGTGAGAACCCTGTCGCCCGGGCGGATCCCGAGGCAGCGGAGGCCGATCTCGATGGCGTCGAGGCCGTTCCCGACCCCGACGGCGTGAGGGAGCCCCCAGGTGGAGGCCAGGGCCGCCTCGAACCGCTCGACCTCGCTCCCCAGAACGTACCGACCGCTCGCGCCGACGCGGTCGACGGCGGCCAGTACTCCAGTCCGGACAGCCCTCCATTGGGCCTGGAAGTCGTTGAGCGGGACGGTCACCGTCGTTTCTCTGTGCGCGGGACCCGGGTCCCGCGCTCTAGTCTTGAGCCATCAGGCGGTAGAGCAGGGCCCGCTTGAGCGCGCTCGCGACGGCATGGTACCACCGCCGCGCATCTCCCGGTGGGACTGTGGCATCGATGGACCGGTGCTGATCGACGAAGCGGATGAAGTACGCCTCGATTCGAGCGTGGCGGTCTTCGCCGGATCATCGAGGGTGAGCTGGAAGGACGGGAGCCCGTTGACGGCCTGGACCAAGTTCTTCCGGTAGTTGAAGTCGGCGTCGTTCGCGTCGTCCGGGTTGTGGCCGTGGACAAAGAGCACGGGGCGCCGCTTCTGCGGAGCGGACGTCATGCTCGTTCTCAATGTAGCGACGGCGGCGGCCGCGCCGATCACGTTCTCGGGGTCGGGTAGCTCGCCGGCCGGCATTCAAGCCGTGGTCAACGCCTATCGTGCCGACCTTGGCACGTTGAATCCAAACGTAGCGGGCTCCTTCGGCAGCGGCCGGCGCGAGATCAACTGGGATGGGGTGCCGGACGCGTTGTCGGCTCCAAACTTGCTGCCCGCCAACTTCTTCAACGTGAACTCGCCACGTGGCGTTGTGTTCACGACAGCGGGCACCGGATTTCAGGTAAGCGCCACCGCGTTAAGCGGCACAGCGATCGAATTTGGCAATATCAATGCCACGTATCCCAACCTGTTCCAGACCTTCTCTCCGCAGCGACTGTTTACCGCGCTCGGCAGCAATTCGCTCGACGTGAACTTCTTTGTGCCCGGCAGCACCACGCCGGCGCTGACGCGCGGCTTCGGCTCGGTGTTCACGGATGTCGATCTCGCAAACACCACCAGCATCGAGTTCTTTGCCGCGAACAATGTTTCACTCGGCGTGTTTTTCGTGCCGGCGGGTCCAGTTGCCAATGAGAGCCTATCGTTTCTTGGTGTGGATTTCGGAAGCAACATCGTCTCGCGGGTCCACATCACCAATGGCAACACTGCGTTGGGGCCGAATGAAGCGGGCGCAGCGGATCTCGTTGTGATGGACGATTTCCTGTACGGCGAACCGGTGGGCGTCCCCGAGGCCTCCACATTGATGCTGCTCTTGGGCGGGCTGCTTGGGCTAGGGCTGATCGGGGCGTGGAGGAAGGCCTCGGCGAGACCGAAGGCCCGCATGACTGGTGTCAATCCCCGACGCGGACCCTGACG
>WNFC01001453.1_pt1 | contig 25593 bp, 17 predicted proteins | sample 5400541 | NCBI WGS metagenome assembly WNFC01 (sample SAMN13153342, study PRJNA577476) | soil metagenome | isolation source: 120 cm saprolite under Douglas fir tree site 2 hole 2 replicate 1 | place: USA:California | collected 2015-04-18 | reverse complement strand
TCTCCCGGCTCGCCCGGCATCTAGACATCGCGCGGCGCGGGGCGTTCGCCGATCACGAGCTCGAGTCGTGGGAATTCGACGTGCTCTCCGCGCTGCGCAGGCAGGGGCCGCCGTTCCAGCTCACCCCGGGTGCGCTGCTTCGCGCCACCCTGGTCACCTCCGGCACTATGACGAACCGGATCGACCGGCTGGCCACCGCGGGTCTCGTCCGCCGGGAGCCCGACCCCAGCGACAAGCGGGGCGTGCTGGTCACTCTCACCGACCAGGGCCAGGCGCGGGTGGACGCGGCGCTGGCTGACCTGCTGCGCCGCGAGCGAGCGCTGCTGGCGGGCCTGGATACCGGTGAACGCCAGCACCTGGCGGACCTGATGCGGATCCTGCTCGCCCCCTTCGACGCTCTATTATCCGCTCGCCGCCGGGCCGCCTTCGAGGCGTCGCCTTCCCTCGTCGCTCGTTCCTCGCTCCTCAGTCCAGGCGACGCCGGCGGCCCTTTGGCTCGCTTATGCGTCCAGGCCGTCCGCTACGGTGAGCCAGCGCTCTTCCAGGTCTGCCTTCTCGGCCTGGGCGGCCCGCAGCTCGGCGCCGAGCGAGGTGAGCTTCTCGTAGTCCGTCGCGTTGGCCGCCAGTTCGGCGGTGAGCTCGGTCTCGCGGGCCGAGATCCGTTCCAGCTGCCGCTCGAGGCGCGGCGGTGAGCTCGGTCTCGCGGGCCGAGATCCGTTCCAGCTGCCGCTCGAGGCGCTGCAGTTCCTTGCGGGCCGTGCGCTCCTCGGCCGCCGACGGCCCGGCCGGCGATCCCGCCGACGCGGCTGCCCTCGCCGGGGCCGGCCCGCCGCCCGCGAGGGCGCTGCGGGCGGCGCGGACGCGGTCCAGGTACTCGTCCACCCCGCCGCCGAGGAAGGAGAGCTTGCCGTCGCCGAGCAACGCCACCACGTGCTCGGTCACGCGCTCCAGGAAGTACCTGTCGTGACTGACCACCACCAGCGTGCCGGGCCAGCCGTCGAGCAGGTCCTCGAACTCGGTCAGCGTCTCGATGTCCAGGTCGTTGGTCGGCTCGTCGAGCAGCAGCACGTTGGGCTCGTCCATGAGCAGCCGGAGCATCTGGACCCGGCGCCGCTCGCCGCCGGACAAATCGCCGACCCGGGTCCACTGCCTTTCCGCGGTGAAGCCGAGCCGCTCAAGCAGCTGTCCCGCGGAAAGCTCGCGGTCGCCCACCCGGATCCGCAGCCGTATCTCCTCCACCGCTTCGCGGACGCGCTGGTCCGGGTCGAGTTCGGCGAGTTCCTGGGACAGGTGGGCCACCCGCACGGTCTTGCCGCGAATGATCGTCCCGTCCGCATGCAGCCCGGAGCTGACGGGGTCTGGGTCGGCCAGCCCTCCCCCGGCTAGCACCGTCAGCAGCGAGGTTTTCCCGCTGCCGTTGACCCCGAGCATCCCCACCCGGTCACCGGGGCCGAGCCGCCAGGTCACGTGATCAAGGAGGGCCCGCTCGTGGCCGTCGGTACCGACCGACACCGAAACGTCCTCGAGCTCGATCACGGTCTTGCCCAGCCGGGCGGTGGCTAGCCTGGTCAGCTCGACGCTGTCGCGCGGCGGCGGCTCCGACGCGATGAGCGCGGTGGCCGCCTCGACGCGGAACTTCGCCTTGGTGGTCCTGGCCCTGGCTCCCCGCTGCAGCCAGGCGAGCTCCTTGCGGGCCAGGTTGCGGCGGCGCCGCTCGGCGGCTTCCTCGCCGCGCTCGCGTTCGGCCTCCGCGAGCACATAGGCCGAGTAGCCCCCCTCGGCGGGGTGCACCTGGCCGCGGTCGACCTCCCAGGTCCGCTCGCAGACGGTATCCAGCAGCCAGCGGTCGTGGCTGACCACGATGACCGCGCAGCCCCTATCGCGCAGGTGCCTGCCGAGCCAGTCGATCGCCTCGATGTCGAGGTGGTTGGTGGGCTCGTCGAGCAGCAGCACGTCGCGCTCGGCCACCAGCAGGGAGGCCAGGGCGACCCGGCGCCGCTCGCCGCCGGATAGCCGCTCGGCCCGGGCCTGGTTGCTCATTCCCGGCAGCAGCTCGGCCATGATCGCGCGCGCCCTGGGATCCGCCTCCCATGGCGTTGCCGAAGGGCCGGCCGCGGTCCCGAACACGATCTCACCGACCGTTCCGGCCAGCTGGTCGCTCTGCGGCAGGTAGCCGAGCCGCAGGCCGGTCGCCATGGCCACCCGGCCGACGTCAGGCGCGGTCCGCCCGGCCAGCAGCGCGAGCAGCGTGGACTTCCCCGCGCCGTTGCGGCCTACTACCCCGATCCGGTCCCCGGCCGACACGCCGAGCGAGACGCCGTCGAAGAGCGTACGGTGCGCGTACGCCTTGACCACCTTCTCCAGGCTGATCAGGTTCACCGAGCTGGACGTCACTTCGTACAGGTCACATCGCTGCGCGGACGACGGCCGCGCCGGGCACCGGTCCGGTGACCCGGGCCACCGACCGGCACACGCCCGCGCCGGACATGGACACGGCCAGGTCGAGGGCGCGGTCCGCGCCGGCCGCGAGGAATACGCAGGTCGGTCCCGAGCCTGCCACCAGTGCGCCAAGCGCGCCCAGCTCGAGTCCGGCCGCCAGGGTCTTGCGCAGCGAGGGGAACAGTGACAGCGCGGCCGGCTGCAGGTCATTGCTCAGCGCCCGGCCGACCAGCCTGGCATCACCCGAGCGCAGCGCGGACATCAGCGCGGCGTCCAGGGTCGGCTCCGGAGGACCGGCCTTCACCCGGTTACCCCGAGGTGCCCGATTCCCCGCACCCTCCGGACCGCCCGCTTCCGCGGCGCGCAGCCGGTCCAGCGCCGCGTACACCTCCGGTGTGGACAGGTGGCCGTCGGCGAAGGCCAGCACCCAGTGGTACCGGGTCGCCGGGGCCAGCGCCGGGGTCAGCCGTTCGCCCCGGCCCCGGCCCACTGCGGTCCCGCCGAGCAGCGCGAAGGCCACGTCGCTGCCCACCCGGGCGGCGACCTCGAGGAGCTTTTGCTGGCTGAGGCCGGCGTCCCACAGGTCATTGCAGGCGACGAGGGCGGCGGCTGCGTCGGCGCTGCCGCCGGCTAGCCCGGCCGCCACCGGGATCCGCTTGGCGATCGTTATGTGCACGCCGCCTGGGTCGACCGCATAGCCGGCCGCCGGGCCCGCCCTCGCCGCCCGCAGCGCGGTCACCGCCCGCAGCGCCAGGTTGTCCTGGCCGGCCGGGACCCGGTCCGCGCCCTCGCCGGTGACCGTGACCCCGTCACGCCCGGCCGGCTCGGCGGTGACCTCGTCGAGCAGCGAGACGGCGTGGAAGACGGTCACCAGGTCGTGATAGCCGTCGGCTCGCGGTGGACCCACCGCGAGCTGGAGGTTGAGTTTGGCGGGTACCCGCACGGTTACAGCGGTCACGATGGCCAAATCGTACGCGGTCCTCACCGGTGCGCCGCCGCAAGACGCGCGAACTCCCCGACGCCGAGCGATTCCCCCCGCGCGCCCGGATCGATTCCCGCCGCCCGGAGCAGCCGTTCGGCCTCCGGCGCCGACCCGGCCCAGCCGGCCAGCGCCGCGCGCAACGTCTTGCGCCGTTGCCTGAACGCCGCGTCGATGACCGCGAACACCTCCTCGCGGCCCGCCGTCGTGGCCGGCGGGTCGTGCCTGGTGAACGCGACCAGCCGGGAATCCACGTTCGGCACCGGCCAGAACACGGTGCGCGGCACCGGCCCGGCCGGCCGGGCCGCCGCGAACCAGGCCAGCTTCACCGACGGCGCGCCGTACACCCGCGACCCGGGTCCCGCGCACATCCGGTCCGCCACCTCGGCCTGCACCATCACCAGGCCCCGCGCCAGCGAGGGCACGCTGGCCAGCAGGTGCAGCAGCACCGGCACCGCCACGTTGTAGGGCAGGTTCGCGACCAGCGTCGTCGGCGCCGCGGGCAGGTCACGGCCGGCGACGTGCAGCGCGTCCGCGGCGACCACGTCCACCCGGCCCGCGAGATGCGGTGCGTGGGAGGCGATCGTCCGCGGCAGCTCGTCGGCCAGGGCCCGGTCGATCTCGACGGCCACCACCTGGCCAGCGCCAGCCTCCAGCAGGGCGAGCGTGAGCGAGCCGAGGCCCGGGCCCACCTCGAGCACCACGTCATCAGGACGCAGCGCCGCTGCCGAGGCGATCTTGCGTACCGTCCCCTGTTCCACGACAAAGTTCTGGCCGAGCCGCTTCGAGGGCCGGACACCCAGGCGATCTGCTAGCGCGCGGATCTCGGCCGGGCCGAGCAACCGCACGAGCGGCTCGGCTGCTACCACGTCAACCGCCCGTGGGGCCGACACGATGTGACATCGAGGCGGTTAGAAGCGCCACGATGTCACATCGTTGCGGCTGGGACACGGGCGCGCGGGACGGGGAGCCGAGGCGGGGCGGGGCACGCCGCTACCAGGGGCCGAAGGTGCGCTGGGCGGTCGCGGTGACCGCGTCGCACAGGTCCGCCACGTCCATGCTCTTCACCTCGGCCAGGCAGCGGAGGGTGTACGCGACTTGGGCGGGCGCGTTGGGTTTGCCCCGGTTCGGCACCGGGGTGAGGAACGGGGCGTCGGTCTCGGCCAAAACGAGATCCGGCGGCGCGGCCGCGGCGGCATCACGGAGCGGCTGAGCATTGGTGAACGTCACGTTGCCCGCGAACGACATCACGTAGCCGGCCTCGGCGCACTGCTTGACCATCGGCACGTCGCCGGAGAAACAGTGGAACACCACCCGGTCCGGCGGGCCCTCGTCCTCGAGGATGCGCAGCACGTCGGCGTGCGCTTCCCGGTCGTGGATCATCAGCGCCTTGCCGGCCCGCTTGGCGACCTTGATGTGCTCGCGGAACCACCAGCGCTGCACGTCGGGAGCGGCGTGGTCGCGGTAGTAGTCGAGCCCCGTCTCGCCGACCGCGACCACCCACGGCCGCGAGGCCAGCGCCTCGATCTCCGCCAGTACCTCCTCGGCGGTAAGAGAGGAAGCCACGGCGGCGACGGTGTAGTTCGGGTGGATAGCGACCGCCGCATACACCCCGTCGTGCTCGGCGGCGCACCGCGCCGACCAGCGGGAGGACTCCAGGTCAGTGCCGACCGTGACCACCCGGGAGATCCCCGCCGCCCGCGCCGCGGCGAGTACCTCGGGCACCGGCAGGTCGATCATGTCGAGGTGGGTGTGGCTATCGAGCGCCGCCCTGGGCAGCGGAGACGGGGGAACCGGGGCTGTCACCACGGCCCGTTCGGCCGGTAAAGATAGCTCATGAAGCCCTTAGCCGGGCAAGTTCCTCGTCCACCACCGAGGTGTCCAGCTTGGTGAAAAGCGGGGTGGGCGCGGCGAGCGGCGTGCCCGGACGCAGCGGCTGCGACGCCCACCGGGCGGCGCCGTCGTAGTGCCCCGTGATTACCGGGTAGGGCGATCCGCCCTCCTCGTCGACCTCCTCCACGCGCGGCATGTCCGACCATGTGCCCGCGCCGCCCAGCATAGCGTGCACCTGCTGGGACGAGCGGGGCAGGAACGGGGTCAGCAGCGTCTTGGCGTCATCGACGAGCTGCAGGGCTACATGCAGCACGGTGCGCATCCGCTCCGGGTCCGATTCGCGCAGCTTCCACGGCGCCTGCTCGGAGAAGTACTTGTTGGCCTCGGCCACCGTCCGCATCGCCTCGGTGATCGCGAACTTGAACCGCGAGGCGGCCAGGTGATCCCCGACCGGGCCGAAGGCCCGCCTGGACCTGGCGAGCAGTTCGTGATCGAGGTCGGTCAGCGAGCCCGCCTCCGGGATCGACCCGATGTTACGGGCCGCGAACGAGACCGCGCGGTTCACCAGGTTCCCCCAGGTCGCGACCAGTTCGTCATTGTTCCTGCGGACGAACTCGCTCCAGGTGAAGTCGGTGTCCTGGTTCTCCGGCCCGGCGATGGCCACGTAGTAACGCAGCGCGTCCACGTCGTAGCGGGCGAGGAAGTCGCGGACGTAGATCACCACGGCGCGGGAAGAGGAGAACTTGCGGCCCTCCATCGTCAGGTACTCGCTCGACACCACCTCGGACGGTAGGTTCAGCCTGCCGAGCGGGCCAGGCGTGCCGTCGCGGGCACCGAGCCCACTGTAGCCGAGCAGCATGGCCGGCCAGATTTCGGAGTGGAAGACGATGTTGTCCTTGCCCATGAAGTAGTACGACTCAGCGTCCGGGTCGTTCCACCAGGCGCGCCAGGCGTCCGGGTCGCCGCTGCGCCGCGCCCACTCGATCGACGCCGACAGGTATCCGATCACCGCGTCGAACCAGACGTAAATCCGCTTGTCCGGCCGGTCCCGCCAGCCGTCGAGCGGGACGGGCACGCCCCAGTCCAGGTCCCTCGTGATCGCCCGGGGCTGCAGGTCGTCGAGCAGGTTGAGGGAGAACTTGAGCACGTTCGGGCGCCAGTGGCCCGCCTTGGCCTGCAGCCAGCTGCCGAGTACCTCAGCGAACGCGGGCAGATCGAGGAAATAGTGCTCGGCTTCCCGGAAAATCGGCGTCTCGCCGTTGATCTTGGACCGGGGGTTGATGAGATCGGCCGGGTCGAGCTGGTTGCCGCAGTTGTCGCACTGGTCGCCGCGGGCGCTTTCGTAACCGCAGATGGGGCAGGTGCCCTCGATGTAGCGGTCGGGCAGCGTCCGGCCGGTGGACGGCGAGATCGCGCCGAGCGTGGTCTTGGGGAAGATGTAGCCGTTCTTCAGCAGCCCGAGGAAGATCTCCTGGGTGACCGCGTAGTGGTTCCGCGTGGTCGTCCGGGTGAACAGGTCGTAGGTCATGCCGAGGCTGCTCAGGTCCTCGACGATGACCCGGTTGTACCGGTCGGCCAGTTCCCGCGCCGACACGCCCTCGGCGTCGGCCTGCACCTGGATCGGTGTGCCGTGCTCGTCGGTGCCGCTCACCATCAGCACCCTGTTGCCCGCCATCCGCTGGTACCGGCTGAACATGTCGCAGGGCAGCCCGAAACCGGAGACGTGCCCGATATGACGAGGGCCGTTCGCATAAGGCCAGGCCGGAGCAGACAGGATGGTGCGCATGGCTAAAGCCTAGGGGCAGCCGCTGACTGCTCCCGGTGGTTGACGGCATCATCCGGAACGGCCGGTCGTGTCACGGTCACGGGATGGCGGGTGTGCTTGATGCCGAGGATGGACAAGAAGAACGTGCCCAGGACCACCTGGCAGCTCACGATCAGCGCTGTGACCGAGGGGATCATCAGCCGCAGCGAGTGCTCGTAGTCGAGCTGGCCGAACTTCCGGCCGTTCCAGTACAGCAGGGAGAAGATCAGCCCTGCCAGGCCCGAGAGGCCGATTAGGCCACCTGCCAGCAGCCCGCGTTCCAGGCTGAGCTTCTCCAGTACCCGCTCTACTTTCGGTTCCTCGGGCAGGAAGCCCTCCGAGCCGGCGTACACCTGGGTGAACAGCCAGAACAGCACGGCTTGGAACCCGATCACCACCATGGCTGAGGCCGCGACCAGCGTGTCGACGTCGAAGGTCACGGTACCGATGCTGAACGGGTGCGGCACGACGATCGCGCCGATGGCCAGGCCCGCGATGAGCAGCACCAGGCCCGGCAGGAAGAACAGCCAGCGCGGGCTGAACAGCAGCAAGAACCGCAGGTGGCGCCAGCCGTCCCGCCAGGTGTGCAGGTGCGGCGGCCTGCTCCGGCCGTCCTTGGCCAGCGTGGTCGGCACCTCCGTCACGTGCTGGCCGGCCAGGGTCGCCTTCACCACCATCTCGCTGGCGAATTCCATCCCGGTCGCCTGCAGGTTGAGCGCCATCACGCTGTCCCGGCTGAACCCGCGCAGACCGCAGTGGAAATCGCCGACCTTGCTGCGGAAGAACAGGCGGCCGATGAAGCTCAGCACCGGATTGCCGAGGTACTTGTGCAGCGGCGGCATCGCGCCCGGCGCGATCCCGCCGGCGAACCGGTTGCCCATCACCAGATCCGCGCCCTTGCGCAATTCCGCCACGAAAGGCATCAAGTTGGTGAAGTCGTAGCTGTCGTCGGCGTCGCCCATGATGACGTACTTGCCCCGGGCCGCGACGATGCCGCCCATCAGCGCGTTGCCATAGCCCTTGTCGCTGATCGGCACCACGCGGGCGCCTGCTTCTTCGGCCAGCCGCTGGCTGCCGTCCGTGCTGCCGTTGTCGGCGACCAGTACCTCACCGCTGATACCGCTTGCGGCCAGGAATCCAATAGCCTTGCGGACGCACGTCGCCACGGTCTCTGCCTCGTTGAGGCAAGGCATGACCACGGTCAGCTCCACGTTTTTCGTCTCCTTCACCGTCAGCGGATCCGGTCGCCGACGCAGTCCTGGTCGCGCATCAGTATTACCGTAGGCGAGGGACGAACGCACCGAACCGGCCGCTTGTTCATTGTCAGGGTCATCAACCCAGCACAGGAGGGTACGGCTTGAGGGTAATGCCTGCGGCCCCGTCGCGTGTGCCATCGGCGCGGCGAGCCTGGTCAATCCGGTCTACCAGGCCCAGCTGGGCTGGTGTCCGCGCGCTGGCCGCCCGGACGTGGTCCGGGCACCGCCTGTTCATCATCGTGCTCACTCCGGCCGTCCTGCTCCGCGCCGACGCCGAGCTCGGCTACCGATGGCAGGCCTGGTTCAACGACTCGTTCCAGTACGTGTCGAACACGGTTCGTTTCCAGCTCGACCCGACACGGGTGTCCGGGTACTCCATCTGGCTGAAGATCCTGCAGCCGCTGCACAGCTACGCCCCTATAACAATCTTGCAACATCTCATGGGGCTGGCGGTTGGCGTGATGATCTACGCCCTGGCCAGGCACCGCTTCGCCGCCCCCGCCTGGCTGGCTACGCTTGCGGCCGTCCCGATGCTCTACGACGGGTTCGAGATCCAGCTCGAGCACCTGGTCATGGCCGACGTGCCGTTCCTGTTCGTGCTTACCTTGGCGATCACGCTGCTGCTGTGGGACCGCTCGGGGCCGTCCACGCTCAGGTGCGCGGTCATCGGCGGGCTGCTCGGCCTGGGGGCGATCTTGCGCTCGCTCGGGCTGCCTGTGCTCGCGGTGTTCGCCGTCTACATGATCATCAGGCGAATCGGCTGGCGGAAAATCGCCGCCACCATTGTCGTGTGCCTCATCCCGGTCTTCGGCTACGCGGGGATATTTGACCTGGAACACGGCCAGTTCGCGATGACCGACGCAACCGGCGTGTTCCTCTACGCGCGGACGATGACCTTCGCCGACTGCGCCAAGATACACGTCCCCGTCAATGAGCTCGCGCTGTGCACCACCGTCCCGCCGGACCAGCGGCCGATCGCGCAGGCCTACATCTGGACCGCCGAATCACCGCTCGATCGCTTCCCGCCGTCGAAGTTCTCCCCGGTACCCAACCAGCTGGCGGAGAACTTCGCCATCCGAGCCATCGAGGCGCAGCCGCTGGACTACGCCAAGGCGGTGTTCGACGACACCTGGCGGGTGTTCGGCTGGAAGCGGGTCGTCTTCCCCAACGCCGCGACCTACGACGAGTACATATTCGGCTACCGCTCGCTGCCGATCCCGTCCTGGGATAACGCCCACCTCGGGCCTTACCACTCCTACGCGGCCGCCTACGTGCACGGCAACCCGCTCACCCAGGTCGTCGGGCCGTTCGCCAACGTGATACGGGGTTACCAGCGGTACGTCTGGCTGCCGGGCACCGTGTACGGGCTCATCTTGCTGGCCGGGCTGGGCGGCATCGTGCTGGCCTGGCGGCGGCTCGGCGGGGAGGCGCTGCTGCCGTGGGCCATCTCGTTCGCGCTGATCGTCATCCCGGCGGCGACCGCCGAGTTCGACTACCGGTACGTGCTGCCGGCCGCGCCGTTCGCCTGCCTCGCGGTGGTCATGGCCTTCAGCCGGGGCACCGCGGGCGGCGATCTGGTACGGCGGCTAGCGGGCCGGGGACATCGGATCGCTGGCGCCAGCGAGACCGCCGGGGCTAGCGAGACCGCCGGGCTCGCCGATGTCGCCGAGGCGGCCGCGGCTCCGGGGGGTGCGCCGTCGCCCGGTGCCGGCGACGACAAGCGTGATCTCGCCGCGGACGGCGCCTGAGCCCGCGCTCTTCTTCTTTTTGGGTTCCCGGGGATCCGCCCCGCTGACCAGGGCCGCCCACGCGGCGAGCTCGGCCAGCGTGCCGCGCTTGATCTCCTCGTGAGTCTTGGTGAGCTCGCGGCACACCACGGCCGGACGGTCCTCGCCGTGGGACGCCGCGAGCTCGGCCAGCGTGGCCGCCAGCCTGCGGCCCGACTCGAAATAGACCTGAGTGCGGCGATCGCTAGCCAGCTCGGCGAAGCGCCTGTTCCGCTCACCCTGGCCGCGGGGCGGAAACCCCTCGAAGCTGAACCTGTCGGTAGGCAGCCCGGAGACAGCCAGCGCGGTCGTCACCGCCGACGGGCCGGGCAGGGCCGTCACCCGCAGGCCGGCCGCGGCCGCGGCGGCAACGAGCCGGTAACCGGGATCGCTGATCCCCGGCGTGCCCGCGTCGGTGACGAGCAGGACGTCCCGGCCCGCCTTGAGCTCGCCGAGCAGGTCGGTCGTGCGGCGCGCCTCGACCGCGTCGTAGTAGGAGACGATGCGGGCCTTCAGTTCGATGTTCAGGCTGGATGCGAGCCAGCGCACGCGGCGGGTGTCCTCGGCCGCGATGAGCGCGGCCTGGGCGAGTTCGGCCGCCAGCCGGGACGACGCGTCCTCTGCCCGGCCGATGGGGACCGCGGCCAGCGTCAGTACACCGCCGCCCTCGCGCACCTCGTCCGGCGCCGCACCTGCACCCGATCCCGGCATTTCCTATGGTCCCGTCCTCGGCAGTGGATCTCCACATCATCACCCGGCTAGCCGGACTTTACCGCCGCCAGTAGCATGTGGCCGATGATGGTAACCGAGGCTGATTGGCCCGCCACGCCCGCCACCGACGAAGCCAGCCGGCTCGCGGCGCTCCGGGCCCGGCTGGCCGCACCGATGCCGGATGACCGGCCGTGGGGGTGGCTTGGCCCGCTGCTGGTCACCGCGTTCGGGACATTCTTGCGGTTCGACCGGCTGCGGGTGCCGCGCGCCCTGATCTTCGACGAGACCTATTACGTCAAGGACGCCTGGAGCATCCTGAACCACGGCGTCGAGTTGAACCTGGTCAGGAACGCCAACGACATCATCCAGGCCGGGCACACCAACATCTTCGCGTCCTGCGACGGCACGTCGGCGTGCGGTGAGTACGTGGTGCAGCCGGAGCTGGGCAAGCTGCTCATCGCCGGAGGCGAGTGGCTGTTCGGCCTGAACTCGTTCGGCTGGCGGTTCGCCAGCGCGGTGTTCGGCTCGCTAGCCATCCTGCTGATGTGCCGGATCGCCCGGCGGATGACCAGGTCCACGTTGCTCGGCTGCGTGGCCGGGCTGCTGATGTCGCTGGACGGCCTAGAGTTCGTGCTCTCGCGCACCGGGATCCTCGACATCTTCTTGATGTTCTTCGTTCTCGCCGCGTTCGGCTGCATGGTCATCGACCGGGACGTCTCCCGCGCCAGACTCGCCGAACAGGTCGCGCGCCGGGAGGGCGGCGACGCCGGACCGCGGCTCGGCATCCGCCGGTGGCAGGTGGCCGCGGGGATATTCCTCGGCCTGGCGCTGGCCACGAAGTGGAACGCGGCCTGGTACATCCCGGGGTTTGCGGCGCTCGGCATCGCCTGGGATATCGGCGCCCGCCGTGCGGCGGGCCTGAAGTCCTTTGTCCGCGGCGCGTTCCGCGAGACCCTCTGGCTGCCGGTGACGTTCGTGGTGATCCCGCTGGCCGTCTACATCGCCAGCTGGAGCGGCTGGTTCGCGACGGGCACCGGCTACGACCGCGACTACGCGCAGCTGCACGGCGTGCACATCCCGCTGATCTCGCCCCTGTACTCGCTGTACGAATACCACCTGCAGGCGATCAACTTCGGCATGGGCCTGCGCACACCGCACCCCTACCAGTCGCAACCGTGGGACTGGCTGCTGATTACCAGGCCGGTCGCCTTCTTCTACCAGTGCTACACCGGCCCGGTGGGCGGCCCGTCGCACTACTGCCCCACGGGCTACAACGGCTCGGAATGGTCGCAGGAGGTGCTCGCGCTCGGGACCCCGGCGATCTGGTGGGGTTCCATGCTGGCCCTGCTGTTCTGCCTGGGCTGGTGGCTGCTGCACCGGGACTGGCGGGCCGGCGCGGTGCTGCTCGGCGTCCTCGCGGGCTGGGGTTCCTGGTTCCCCTTGGTCTCGCGGACCAAGTTCTACTACTACGCGCTGGAATTCGAGCCCTTCCTCATCTTGTCGATCGTGCTCTGCCTGGGGTTGATCCTCGGGCCCGCCACGGCCAGCGCGCTACGCCGGTCGACCGGGGCCCTTATCGTGGGCGCCTACGTGCTGTGCGTCCTGTTGATGTTCTGGTACTTCTATTCGATTCTGGCCGGTAAGGTCATCCCCTACCACGACTGGTACAGCCACATGTGGTACCGGATAGGCAAGGGCTGGATCTGAGAGCCGGAGTGGGTTGGGATGGTCGCGGCCGTCCCTCCGGTCCGCTTCTGCCTGTCCCCTCAGCCCGCTTTCAGCTTATATTCAGTAGGCTTCGGCATCATGGTCTCGTCACTGGCGCCGAGCCAGGACGGCCTTGCCTGCCAGTGACGTGATTTTCGCAACAGGGGGTACGTTTCCGGGCCTGTTATGCGTCTATATACAGTGGGATGACAAAACTACCGGGGTGAACATGAGCCGAGCCGAACACTCTAGCGAGGATCGCGCGCGATTTGAGCGCGACGTCATTCCGCAGCTTGGCCAGCTATACCCGGCTGCGCTCCGGATGACCAGGAACCCGACCGACGCCGAGGACCTCGTCCAGGAGACCTCGGTCAAGGCGTACGCGGCGTTCCAGCAGTTCACGCCGGGCACCAACCTGCGGGCGTGGCTGAACCGGATCCTGACCACCACCTTCATCAACGTGTACCGCAAGCGGCGCCGGGAGCCGCAGCAAGCGCTCGGCGGTGACCTGCAGGAATGGCAGATGTCCGCCGACCGGCTCACGCCGCCGGTGCCCTCGGCCGAGGCCGAGGCGCTGGACCGGACCACCGATTCCGACCTGCTGCGGGCGCTGCGCGACCTGCCCGGCGAGTTCCGGACGGCGGTTTACCTGGCGGACATCGAGGGCTATCCCTACCGCGAGATCGCCGAGATCATGGGGACGCCGGTCGGTACCGTGATGTCCCGGCTGCACCGCGGCCGCAGGAAGATCCGGGAACAGCTGATGGCCAGTGGATTCGGTGCCCCGCGGCCGGAGTCGTCTGGCGCCTGAGATCGAGGCCGCTTGCCCGGGGCTAGCCTCGATTCCGTGAGTCCGTACGGGGGGCAAGGACCGCCGTTAGGACCCGTAGAGGGTGAGCATGACCTCGCCGGCCTGCCAGCGGTGCAGGATGTGCAGGCCGGCTAGCAGCGCCATCTTCTGCTTGTCCACCGGCGACGACGGCGTGGGGAACTTGTAGTTGCTGTTGCCGGTGACCACCCAGACGCGCCTGACGTCAGTGAACCGGCTCTTCAGCAACGCCGGACTGGTGATCTCGGTGCCGGTCAGGGTGGCCGAGGCAATCGGGGACTTAGCCAGCGCGATGTCGCGGAGCCGCAGGAAGGGTGCCGGGTACCCGGTGCCGAGGACGTGCATGTTGACCGGGATGTAGAACACCACGTCGCCGGGCTGCTCGTTGGCCGCCACGACGGCCGAGGCCAGCCGCAGGTCGTCGGGCCGGGCCGCGGTCTGCCTGATCGCGCCCTGCGGCCCGATGAGCATGACGGCGAGCCCCGCTATGACCAGCGCGGCTATGGCGGGTGGCAGCCAGGGCAGGCGCAGCCGGCCGAGCCGTTGGCCCGCTGCGAGCCTGATCAGCCCGACGAGGCCCGCGGCGACCAGGATGGCCAGCGCGGGCAGGCAGAACTCGACGTACCGCTCTACGTAGACCGGCTTAATGAAGGACCCGCCGATCAGCAGGAAGGGCGGCACGACCAGCCACGGCAGCGCTATCGCCGCGGGGTTGAGCGGGCGCCAGTTGTCCGCCAGGCAGGCGGCCACGATACCGGCCAGCGCGAGCAGGGCGAACGGGAGCACCAGTCCCCTCGAGCCTGCGAAGTCAGACACGAGCTTCTCGATCGTCCTGAAATCAGGCCGGGACACCCAGGCGATTTGCTTCTGCTCGCGGTGCGCGACGGCAAGCAGCGGGCCGAGCACGATCACCGCGGCCGCCGAGGCGGCCAGCCAGCGCAGCGGCACCCGGCCTATCCGGCGCCCGTACGCGGTCTGGCCCCGGGCGTCGGTCAGCAGCAGCGTCACGCCGTGCGCGGCCAGGATCAGCAGCCCGAAGAGGTTGAACAGGCCGGTCAACGCGACGGCGGCCGCGTATGCCGACCACCAGCGCCACCGGCCCTCGGGATAAGCCCGGATCAGCAGGTAGGTGGCGATCGTGGCGAACATGGTCACGATGGCGTACGACCTGGCCATCTGGGCGTAGTAGGTCATGTAGGGCGCGGTCGCGAACACCAAGCCGGACAGCAGCCCGGTCAGCGCCGGGATGCCGAGGCGGCTCTCGCGTCCAGCGTCCGGGGCTAGCGCCAGCGTAGCCGCCCGGCGGCCGATCGCCGCGGTGAACGCGGTGGCGATGACCATGGCGCATAGGGAGGGGAACCGCAGGGCCGTCGCCGAGGTGCCGACCGCGGCCGCGATGACGTGCATGAGGAGGTAGTAGGCGCCGTGCACAGCGTCCTGGTGCCCGAGCAGGGCGAAGATCTGGCTGACCGACCGCCCGATCGCGTCCTTGGTGTACGCCTCGTCCCGCCACAGCGAGGGCCCGCCGATCTCATACCCGCCGACCACGGTGGACGTGGCGGCGGGAACGGCGATGACCAGCCAGTTGCTCCATCGACCCTTGACGCCCGCCGGGCGTTCCAGGTGGCTCAACCGGCCGCGCCGCTCTGGCGCCACGACCGTCGCGGCCGGGTCCTCAGGCTCGATGTCGGTCTCCGACACTGCTGTCCTTCCCGGGCGCCGGCGCCCGCCAGACGGCACCCTGGCCATCAGGTTATCCAAGGCCGTGGAGGGTGACCGGACCATCGGATCAAGCGGTGAAGAGCCGGTCGCAGACGCGGGCGGCCGCCTTGCCGTCGTCCAGGGAGGAGAACCTGGCCGCGAAGCGCTGGTAGGCGTCGCGGTAGGAGACGGCGACCGAATCGATGTCCTTGATGGCATCGATGACGCCCGCCGAGCTGGCCAGCAGCGGACCAGGGGCTTCCGCTTCGAAGTCGAAGTAGAAGCCGCGCAGGCTATCGCGGTATTCGGCCAGGTCATAGGTGAAGAACAGCATCGGCCTGCCGGTGACCGCGTAGTCGAACATGGCCGAGGAGTAGTCGGTGACCAGGACATCGGACGCCAGGAAAAGCTCGGTTACATCGGGGTAGGCGGTGACGTTGATCGCGAAGCCGGGCCGCATCCCCGCGGGCACGTCGTCCGCCATGTGGTGGTGCCCGCGGATGAGGAACACGTGGTCCGGGCCCAGTTCCCGCCAGGCTCGTTCCAGGTCCAGGCGCATGTCGAACCGGTACCTGCGGCCGTTCGCGTACACCTGATTGTCCCGCCAGGTAGGCGCGTAGAGCACGACGCGCTTTCCCCTGGGCAGCCCGAGCCGGTCCCGCACCCGCGCCGCCAGTTCCGCCGTGTCCGCCTGGCGGAGCAGGTCGTTGCGCGGGTACCCGTACTCGCAGATCTCCCCGTCGTATCTGAAGGCGCGGCGCATGATCGGCGTGCTGAACGGGTTCTGCGAGAGCAGCAGGTCCCACTGTGCGACGTCCCTGGCCAGCTGGTCGAAGTACGCCGTCCCGCTGATGAACTGCGGGTTGGAGATGTCGAACCCGATCCGCTTGAGCGGCGTACCGTGCCAGGTCTGCAGGTAGACCTGGCCGTCGCGCTTACGGAACGGCGCCTGCATATCGTCGTTGGAGATGAGGTACTTCGACCGGGCCACCGCCTCGTAGTACTCCTGGGTGCCGCGGAGCACAGCCGTACCGCCCTCGGGCACCGGCACGGACCAGTCGGTGACGGCCCACAGGTGCTCGCGGTCATCGCCCCGGCGGCGCAGTTCCTCGGCGATTCCCAGCGGATTATCCCCGCACTGCTTGCCCTTCCAGCTGACGAAAAAGACCGCGTCGCGTACCGGCGTGCGGAGCATCAAGGGGTAGTACCCGCGCCGCAGCGCCCGCTGGCTGAAGTTGCCCTGCTCGGTGCGGCGCAGCCGCGGCTCGGCGGTGATCAGCGGATCGTCGTGACCGGTGATCATCAGCCGGCACCACTTGCGTCCCGCGGGGACCCGCTGACCGGCGACGTCGCCCAGCCGGTCATGGTCGTACTTGAGCTCGGCCAGCGCCTCGGATCCGACCCAGAGACCGCCCGCCGGGCGGACGTACAGGTTCCATTCGCCGTCCCGCAGCGGGATGGCCGAGCCGAAGAACGGCATCCGGTCCAGGTCGGCCTCGATGGTGAAGCGCTCGCCCTCGACCCGGAAGCCGATGACGTGACAGTCGGCGGACCCGATCCGGCGCAGCACCGTCTCGTACCGGCCGCCAGCGCCGGGCAAGCCAGCGCCCAGGAAGCTGCCGCGGAGCACCAGGCGCCCGTCCGGCTGCCACTCGTGCTCGTCGATCACCGGACGCGGGGTGCGTTCTGCTATCACAAGGTCACCGTAGCGGCTCTGGCCGGCCACGGCCTCACGGCTGCCGAACAGGTGCCTGCTCTCCGGCAGGCCTTCCGGCCACGCCACCCTGACTCGCGGGCGGCCGGCCGGCTTGAGATAGACATCCCAGGCCATCCCGTCATCGCCGGCCACCCGCCCGGCGCGGTCCACCGCGTCGGTCGCGCTGGCCAGGTCGCTCAGCGGGACGAGCGCGCGGAACACCAGGGCCGGGGGGGTACGGGGGGGATGGTTCCCCCCCGTGAGCGGGGGGTTCCGGGGGGTCGTCCCCCCGGGCAGGCACGCGTAGGACCGGGTCGCTTCCCCCCGGTTGCGCATCAGCACCAGCTCGGCCCCGCTCGCGCCGGCCGGTCCCGCGGGCATCTCGACGTCGATCTGGACGCCCCTCGGGTCAGCGTCCTGCCAGGTGAGAGCGGCGACAATCGCGACGAGCCGCCAGCGGGCCACGTTCAGGCCGAGACCGGCCCACCGGGCACCGAACCGCACTCCGGGCGCCACCTGGCGGGGCCGCGGCCGCTCGGCGGGACCCGGCACCGGGGTGTGCACCCGGGCCGGGCGCCATACGCCGTGGCCGCGGACGAGCATGTAGCACTGCCATTCCCCCGTCCCGCGGAACCACCGGGGGCTGACCGTGAACCGGAAACCCGACCAGTCGTAGTTGTAGCGTTCCTGCTCGGAAAGCGCCGTCGCGTCCGGGTTCAGGAACGAGCGGGCGGGCAGCACGACCGGCAGCCGCCGGCCAGGCGACCGCAGGAACACGATCTTCGAGGTGTTCCTGCGCCTCGGGATATCGACGGACGGCACGTTGGCCCGGCCGGTCACGACCAGCCGGCCGCGTTCCCAGCCGATGTCGTCGACCTGCATGTACGGGTCCAGGTCGCGCCAGTGCGGCCGGAAGACGCGGCGCGGCACGGGAACGGGGGAATCCTCGCGGAACGGCAGGTCCGCGCGCAGCCTGCCCCAGCGCCGGACCATGGGCACCTGCCGTACCGGCTGCTCCATCATCCAGGCAGCCAGCGCGGCGAGCTGCGGCATCGCCCGGATCCGCACTAGGTGATAGGCCAGCTTGTGGGTGGCGGGCAGGCTGCGCAGCACCCGGCGGCCGGCGTGGCCCAGGTAGCCGTTCACCCGGTCGGCGAACTCGGCCCGGTAGGCCTCGGTCACCTTGTGCAGGTCCTGGACGTAGAGCCACAGGTCGTTCTTGAGGGCCTTGCGCTGGTGCGCCCTGAGCAGCCTGGCCGTCGAGTGCGCGGCGATGAACTCGTCGATGTCGGCCAGCGCGGTCATCCGGTCACGCAGGTTGGCGATGTTGGTGCGGCTCTGCGTGATCGACAGCCCGCCCTGGGCGCGCTCGCGCCAGTAGTAGACGATGTCGGGGATCACGTCCACGGCCCGGGCCAGCACGTGGGCCTTGGTCATCAGCCGGATGTCTTCCCAGACCACGCCTTCGGGGTAGGACAGCTTGTGCTGATCCCAGAAGCTGCGCCTGAACAGCTTGTTCCAGACCGACACGTCGTAGAGCAGCCGCGGTGTCCTGGTGATGTGCGTGCCCGTCTGCCTGCCCTTGATGGCCAGCGAATGCAGCGCCGACGGGTTGATCCCCTTCGGGCCCACGCGGAAGACGGCGCCGCTCACGAAGTCAGATCCCGACCGCTCGAGCGCATTCAGGAGCAGTTCGCAGGAGTTGGCGGGCAGCACGTCGTCGCCGTCGACGAAGGCCAGGAACTCCCCGCGGGCGCGCTCGACGCCGCGGTTGCGTGCGCCGCCCGGACCTCCGTGCTCCGGCTGCAGCAGCGTGAACCGCGGATCGGCGGCCGCCTTGGCCCGTGCGATCTGGGCGCTGCGGTCGGTGGAAGCGTCGTCGACCATGATCACTTCCAGGTCGCCGAATGACTGGGCGGCGATGGAGTCCAGGCAGTCAGCCAGATCGTCCTCGTTGTTGAAGAACGCCACAACGACGCTGATCCGGGCGGTGGTCACTGGCTCCCTCTGTATTGGTCCGGGGGGACGACCCCCCTGGACCCCCCGATCACGGGGGGAATCCCCGTACCCCCCTGGCCCCCCTGGCCCCCCTGGCCCCCCTGGCCCCCGGACCAGCCGAGAGCCACCGGGTCGTAAACGCGTTCCACGTAGATCTGGTGCCACAGCGAGAATACGACCAGCAGCCACACCTGCCTCCAGGTCACCTCGGGATCTTCGGCCCGGAAGCGGCGCAGGATGTCAAGCGCGGCGCCCTTGTTCAGCCACTGACCAGTCTGCGCCGTGCGGATCACCTGCTCCGCGAAACCATACATGCCGCCGCGGAGCCAGTAGCCGAGCGGCACCGGGAAGCCGAGCTTGGCGCGTTCCGCGGCGGCCTGGGGCAGCAGCTCGCTGACGGCCTCCCTCAGCGCGAACTTGGTGGTGCCCGCGGCGGTCTTCTCCACCCGGGCCAGGCGCGCGGCCACCGCGAGCACCTCGCGGTCGAGGAACGGCGTGCGGAGCTCCAGGCCGTGGGCCATGGCCATCCGGTCGGCCTTGACCAGGATGTCGCCCGGCAGCCAGGTGTTGACGTCGATCAGCTGCATGGTGGCGACGTCGTCCAGGCCGGCGTCGGCCGCCTGCCGGTACACCGGATCGGTCACGTCGAACTCGCTGCCGTTGCCCAGCCGGGCCAGCAGGCGCGCTTCGTCGCCGTGGTACACGTAGGCGTTGCCGATGTACCGCCGTTGCAGCGGCGTCGAGGTCCGGTTGAGCAAACCCTTGCCCTTGGCGCCGGACGGCAGCTCGGAGGCGACCCGGCTGATCGTCGCGCGCCCCCATCCGGGCAGCACCTTGCCGGCCCGGACCACGCCGGGCTGATAGTAGACGCCGTAGCCACCGAACAGCTCGTCGGCGCCTTCGCCGGACAGCACCACCTTGACGTGCTTGCGGGCCTCGCGGGCCGCGAACCACAGCGGGACCGCGGCCGCGTCCGCCATCGGGTCGTCCAGGTGCCAGACGATCCTGGGCAGGCAGGCGAGGAACTCTTCCGGGCTGATCACGTACGGTACCGACTTCACGCCGAGCGCCGTCGCCGTGGCCATGGCGTCGTCGATTTCGTTGTAACCTTCGCGCTCGAATCCGACGGTGAAGGTCAGCAGGCCGGGCGAGGACTCGGCCGCGAGCGCGCAGAGGGTAGCCGAGTCCACCCCGCCGGACAGGAACGCGCCCACCGGTACGTCACTGCGCAGGTGAACGGCCACCGAATCGCGCATCGCGGCCAGGATCTTCTCCGGCGAGCTCGACGACGGGGACCTGGCCGGCTTGAGCTCGGGACGCCAGTACCTGAACACGTCGACCTGGCCGCCCGGCCTGGCGATCAGCACGTGCCCGGGCGGCAGCGACCGCGCGGGCGGCACCAGGGTGGCCGGCGCGGGGACGTACTGGAACGACAGGTACCGGCGCAGCGCGTCCGGGTCGATCGCGGTCACCTCGCCGGAATCGGCCAGCGCCTTGCGCTCGGAGGCGAACCTGAGCTGAGGCCCGGACCTGGGCCGGTGACCGCCGGTGGTCAGCGCGTAGAAGAAGGGCTTGATGCCGAACGGGTCACGCGCGCAGAAGAGCTCCCTGGTGCGCCGGTCCCAGATGGCGAAGGCATACATGCCCCTGAGCTGGCGGACGACATCCTTGCCGAGCCAGGCGTACATCTCGAGCAGCACTTCAGCCGCCGATCTGCTGCGCAGCTGGACGCCGCGGGTGAGCAGGCGCTGGGCCAGTTCGACGTAGTTGTAGATCTCGCCGTCGAAGACCATCACGAAACGGCCGTCTGCCGACTGCATCGGCTGACGGCCGGCCGCCGAGGTGTCGATGATGGCCAGCCGCCGAAAGCCCAGGGCCAGGTCGCGATCGGCGAAGAAACCCTCGTCGTCGGGCCCGCGGTGGGCGATGCGCATGGCGGCACGGCCCACCCACTCGGTGTCGGGCCCTGCTCCGTCTGCCAGCGCCAGGCAGCCGGTAATTCCGCACATGCATGCCGCCAAAAAAGATCGGGGTACCTGATCCGTGCCCCGACCAGCCTACTTGGGCTGGAACCTGATCCCGCCGTCGAAGCGCACGACCTCGGCGTTCATGTAGTCGTTCTCGATCAGTACCCGGACCAGGTGACCGAATTCATCCGGCCGCCCCATGCGCTTGGGGAAGACGATCGGGGCCACCAGCCTGGCCTTGAACTCCTCGGCGTTCTCGGAGGAGCCGTAAATCGGGGTGTCGATGATGCCGGGGCAGATCGTGTTCACCCGCACCCCGATGGCGCTGAGGTCCCGTGCGGCGGGCAAGGTCATCCCGATGATGCCGCCCTTGGAGGCCGAGTAGGCGACCTGGCCGGTCTGGCCTTCGATACCCGCCACCGAGGAGGTGTTGATGACGACGCCGCGCTGCCCGTCGCTGTCGGCGGGCTCGGTCTTCGCCATGGCCGCGGCGGCGATCCGCATCAGGTTGAAGGTACCGATCAGGTTGACGGTGATGACCTTCTGATAACTGGCCAGGTCATGAGGGGTGCCATCGTGTGAGACGGTCCGCGCCGCCCAGCCAATGCCCGCGCAGCTGACCGCCACCCGCAACGGGGTCCCAGTGCCCGCCGCGGCGTCCACCGCCGCCAGCACCGATGCCTCGTCGGACACGTCCGTGCGGGCGAACAGGCCGCCGATCTCGTCTGCGACTTGCTTGCCGCCGTTTTCGTTCAGGTCGGCGATGACGACGGTGGCGCCTGCCGCCGCGAGCACCCGCGCCGTCGCCTCGCCGAGCCCGCTCGCGCCGCCGGAGACGACCGCCGAAGTACCGTTCAGATCCATGCTCGGGAGCATACCCGTCGCGGCTTCGACGCCCCTCCGGCCGGTGCACCGCCGGGAGGCTGGCACCCAGTCCGTTCGGATCAAGATATATCTTTTTACGTCGCCGTGGTGGCCCTGGCCGCGGTTAGCTGCCTCGCCCTCAGGGGCAAGGCCGGCGGCCAGGACCGTTCGGCGGCGCCTGGCGCGGAATCCGGTCAGATGGCGGGGACCATCAGCTCGCCCGGCTCGTCCGGCCAGAGCCCGGGCAATTCGGCGGGGACGTCCTCGTAGGGGGCAGGTTCGTAGGGGAACCGGGACGCGAACACGGGCTCCAGGTCGGTGAGCCAGCAGGCCGCCGGGTCGAACCTGGCGAAAAACGGCGTTCCCACCAGCCTTGGGTCGCGAGCCTGGATCATGTGCAGGACGAAGACCTTGATGCCCGCCATCTCGGTCACGCCGTCGACGCACACCTTCCCCGGCGTGGCCGACATCGACGGACCGCGGACGGTGCGGGCGAGGCCGGAAACGCCCTGGTAGGCCTCGCGGAAGATCTCGTACCCGCGAGCCAGCGGCACCGCGAAGTAGTCCTGGGGGCCGGTGTCCCGCTCCACGAACATGTAGTAAGGCACCATGCCCTTGCGGACCTGCGTCCGCCACATGGCCCGCCAGGCCTCCGGGTCGTCGTTGATCGACCGAATCAGCGGGGCCTGCGTGCGGATCACCGCCCCGGTGCCGGAGATCCTGCTCACCGCCGTGTCAAGCAGCGACGGCTCGAGCTCGCGCGGATGCGAGAAGTGCGCCATCAGCGCCAGGGTCCGGCCCGAGGCGACCACCTCGCTGAACAGCCGGAGGGTCGCGTCGGCGTCTGGATCGCTGACGAAACGCTGCGGCCAGTAAGCCAGCGACTTGGTACCGATCCTGATCGACTCGAGGTGGTCAAGGCGGCTGGCCGGATCGATGAGCGGCTGTATGTACCGGCGGAGCACCGCCTCGCCCATGATCATGGGATCGCCGCCGGTGATCAGGACGCTGGTCACCTCGGGATGCTCGCGGAGATAGGCCACCAGCGTGCCGATATCGTCGGTCGCCATCTTCAGGTCGGGCTCATCGACGAACTGCGCCCACCTGAAGCAGTAGCTGCAGTAGGCATGGCAGGTCTGGCCCTGCCGGGGGAAGAAGAGCACGGTCTGCGGATACTTGTGCTGCAGGCCGGGCAGCGGCTGGCCGTGCAGGCTCGGCGCGTTCAGCAGCAACTGCCCAGCCGGATGGGGGTTCAGCCGCATCCGGATCTCGTGCGCGGCGGCGCGCAGGCCTGCCTCGGGAGCGCCGCGGCCGATCATGTCCGCGAGCCGCCGCACATCCGCCGCGGGCAGCATGTCCGGCTGCGGGAAGACGAGCCGGTAGATGGGGTCGTCGGGGGCCGCGTCCCAGTCGATGAGGTTCTCGACCACGTACGAGTTCGTCCGGAACGGGAGCACGGTCGCCACCGCCCGGACCGCCAGCCTTTCTTCGGGCGGCAGGCCGGCCCGCTGCACGAGCATGTCCAGATGTTTCGCCGAATAGGCGCGGAACCCGCGGCCCGCTGACCGCGCCGGCGGTATGACCTGCTGGATGTCAGTCACGCATCTTCTCCCTCCGTTCGGCGCGCTGCGCGGCCGATGCGCCATTTAAAGGCACGAAAATAGCCCAAAGACACCCGCTCCCAGCGGTTTCCCCCGACTGGCCGCGTTCCCCGGCAAACGCCTGGCCTAAACTGCTCCCACGTTTATTTACGCGCCGGCAGCCTCGATGGTTCCGATTCTCCTTCCGCCCTTTGTTCCGTTGAGACAAATACCATGATTCGCAGGAAGTATTCGGCCTGATCCAGCAACTTCCAAGCCCCGGTTTTGACCTGCGCTCCATTCTGTGCGCCTTTAGCCGGACAATGCGGGGCATCGGGAATGGTTACCGTCCGTGCGGTCGGACCACGGTCCGCGTCGCCGGGACGAGGGGGGTTCTGGGGGTCCGAGCCCGGCCGGCCTCCTCGTCAGGGCCATAATGGGCCCACCACACCGGCACTCTTGGTTGAAGGACACGAAGGATGAGGCATCATCCCCGGCCGCGCACCCCGGTGATCCGCTGAGCGCGGCGCCCGACAGCCCGGAGCGGCGTTCCTCGGCCCGGGACGGCGAGGGCGGCGGCCCCAGGCGTACCGGAGACTCCACGGGGGCCGGAGACTCCACGGGGGCCAGGGACTCGGGGGGCAGCAGGGACTCGGGGGGCAGCAGGGACTCGGGGGCCAGGGACTCGGGGGGCAGCAGGGACTCCGGGGGCAGCAGGGACTCAGCAAGCACGGGGGAGCCCGGGAGCCCTGCGGACCGTGCACCGCGCCCGGGTCGCGGCGCATCCGGTCCGGTGATCGCGGTCGACGCCATGGGCGGGGATCACGCTCCCGGCGAGATCATCGCCGGCGCGCTCGCGGCCCAGCGTGAGCACGGCATCCGCGTCCTGCTGACCGGACCCCCGGCGCGGCTGCGCCAGGTGCTGGGCGGGCTGGGCGCCATCCATGAGGTCCAGGTCGTCCCGGCCGAAGACAATCTGGCGATGGACGAAGGCGCGCTGGCCAGCCTGCGCCGCCCTCGGTCGAGCGTCGCAGTGGCGTGCCAGCTGGTCAGGCGCGGCGACGCGGCCGCGGTCGTGTCCGCCGGGTCTACCGGCGGCATCGTGGCGACGGCGCGGCTGCGGCTGCGGTCGCTGCCCGGTGTGCTGCGGCCCGGGCTCGCCGTCGTGCTGCCGACCCGTCCGGGCCGCACGGTGCTCATCGACGCGGGCGCGACCGCCGACCCCAAGCCGGAGATGCTCGTCCAGTTCGGCCAGCTCGGTGTGGCTTACGCCCAGCTCACGCTCGGCGTGCCCGCCCCCAGGGTCGGACTGCTGACGATCGGCGCCGAACCCGGAAAGGGGAACAAGTTCACCAGGCGCGCGCACGAGCTGCTGGCCAGCGATCCCCCGCACGGCGCGCTCCCGCTGAGCTTCGCGGGCAACGTGGAGGGCGGTGACCTGCTGGCCGGCGAGCTCGACGTGATCGTGACCGATGGCTTCACCGGGAACGTGGCGCTGAAGACGCTCGAAGGCTCGATCCGGTTCGCCTCGGCCGAGCTGCGCGCCGCGCTCACCGCCACCAGGACCGCCCGCGTCGGCGCGTTCCTGCAGCGTCGCGGGCTGCGCGAGCTCGCCGCGCGGCTAGATGCCGAAAGCTACGGCGGAGCGGTCCTGCTCGGGCTGGGCGGAACCGTGGTGATCGCCCACGGCGCGAGCACCGCCCGCGCCGTCACCTCTGCCTGCCTGCTCGCGGCCGACCTGGCCCGCGGCGAGATCACAGAGAAGATAACGCAGCGCCTGGGCCCAGGCCGGTCCGCCAGCCGGGGCGGCCAGTTTCTCCGCCGCCCGTTACTGTGCTGGCCCGGGGGGACGACCCCCCGAAGCCCCCCGATCCTGGGGGGGTGCCAACCCCCCCAGACCCCCCTGGCCCCCTTGGGATGGCACGCGCCAGGGCCTGCGCGGCCGCCTATAGGCTTAGGTCATGGCCGATCCCCAGCAGGTTCTCGCGCAGCGGGTGCATGACGCCATCGTCGCGTCGTTCGGCCCGGAGTACGGCGACGCCGACCCGCTGATCCGGCCCTCCTCGTTCGCCGATTTCCAGGCCAACGTGGCGCTCCCGCTCGGCAAGCGGCTCGGCCGCGCGCCGCGGGAGGTGGCCGGCGAGCTGGCCGGCCGGCTTGACGTGACGGACATGTGCGCCGAGCCTGAGGTCAGCGGCCCCGGCTTCATCAATTTCACCCTGCGCGACGAATGGATCGCCGCCCAGGCCTCGCAGATGCTCGACGACCCCAGGCTCGGGCTCCCGCCGGTGGCCAGGCCGCAGACGGTAGTGGTGGAGTACTCCTCCCCGAACGTGGCCAAGGAGATGCACGTCGGGCACCTGCGCACGACCATCGTCGGCGACGCCATCGCGCGTGTCCTGGAGTTCACCGGGCACCGGGTGATCAGGGACAACCACGTCGGCGACTGGGGCACCCCGTTCG
>WNFC01004844.1_pt1 | contig 25599 bp, 23 predicted proteins | sample 5400541 | NCBI WGS metagenome assembly WNFC01 (sample SAMN13153342, study PRJNA577476) | soil metagenome | isolation source: 120 cm saprolite under Douglas fir tree site 2 hole 2 replicate 1 | place: USA:California | collected 2015-04-18 | reverse complement strand
GCGGCCCGCTCCACGAGCCGTTCGTCTTCGAGGATTTGAAGGTTGCGCAGGGCGACCGCGCATGCGGTCGGGTGTCCGCTGTACGTGAAGCCGTGCGCGAACGGTCCCTTCACGGATTTCAAGGCATCGTGGACCGACCGCGTGAGCATGACCCCCGATAGTGGCAGATAGCCGCTGGTCACTCCCTTGGCGAAGATCATCAGGTCCGGCTGGACATTCCAGTGCTCCAGCGCAAACCACCGGCCTGTGCGCCCGAACCCGGTGATGACCTCGTCAGCGATCAGGAGCAGCCCGTGCCGGTCACAAATCTTGCGCAGCAGCGGAAAGTAATCCGCCGGCGGCACGATCACACCGCCGGCGCCCTGCACCGGCTCTACGACGACGGCTGCGACCGTCTCCGCGCCGGCCTTCAACACCACGTCCTCGAGCTCCTGCGCGTAGGCGGCGCCTGGTGAGCCTTCGCCTACAAACCGGTAGGGGTCCGGAGACGGCGCGTGGAGAAAGCCCGGAGCGAGCGGCGCAAAGCCCTTCCAGAAATTGGGTAGACCGGTGGCGCTTGTCGCTCCGTATGTCAGGCCGTGGTAGTCGCGCATCCGCGAGACGATGTTCACGCGCTGCGGCTCGCCCAGCATCGTCCAGTAGAGGCGGGCGATCTTGTAGGCCGTATCGTTGGCTTCGGCCCCGCCGGACGCGAAGTACGTCACCTCGAGCTCGCCCGGCGCCAGCTCAGCCAGCCTGGTGGCGAGCTCGATCGCGGGCGCGGTGCTGAAGCCGCCGTACGCCGAGCTGAAGGCCAGCGCCTTCAGCTGCGCGGCTGCAGCGTCGGCCAGCTCAGTCCGCCCATAGCCGACGTTCACGTTCCACAAAGACGCCATTCCATCGATGTACTCGCGGTCGTCGACATCGGTCAGCGTCGCGCCGCTGCCTCCCGTGAAGATGAGCTGAGGGACCGTGCCGACCGGCGCGCCAAGGTCGCCTTGCGGGTGAAGCCAGTGTGTGCGGTCGAGCTCGTACAGACGGCTCGTCTCCTCGGCTGAGAAGCGCTTGCCTGTCACGCGGCAAGAATAGGCGCTGCGGAATCGGGCTTGGGAGGGCGTCACCAGCGGCCCGCCGGCGGCAGGGGGGGTGCCGCCGCGAGCCCTGGAGGGTTTGGAGCACGTCGCTCCGGTTTGGGATGCACTATTTGTAAGGTCTTCGCCGGGGCTTGTCGCCATGCCGTGATATGGCTTGCAGGCCCTGCAAACGCGGGGTTTCAGCCCTCGGCAGTCCGAAGGGTTTCAGGCGTCCGCGAAGTTGAAAGCGATGTCCAGATAACCGGGCGGCGGGAGCCGTATGTCCTCGATGGCCGCCCCGATCGCCGCGGAGATCTTTCGCTGCTGAGACTCGAGCAGGTCTCCAACGATGTCGAGCATCAAGTGGCTGGTGACATCGCGTTCGGGAACGAAAACCTGAATCAGCCGATAAGACCTGACCTCTCCAACACGATCGAGAACCCGGGCGATGGCCGTGGTCAAGGCGGCGGGCGGAGGAACGGCCGGCTCGCCAACGTGAATCTGCTCGGTCCCTGTGGCAGGCTGCCGGCTCGCGTAGGCCACCACGGGTATCGGCTGCCCACCGATCATGCTCAATGCTTCGTCGGCGGACATCGCCAGCTCGGATTCCTGTCCAGCGTCAAAGACGAGCCACGAGGTCGCACCAGACTCCAGTGCCGGGGTCAGCACCGACCCGATCAATTCCGCGCCATTGGCGGCCAGGAACTGCAAAGGGGCGCCGCCCGTTTCCCAGTTGAGCTGGTGGCCTGCCCTCCGAAGCGTTTCGGCGCTCGAAAAGACCGCAGTCCACGCGGTCCCGGTGGTCTTGTCGACCACGCTGTGCAACTTGAGGTTCGCCCCAGGCTCCAGGACCTCGGGAGCAATGCCTGCCTCCGAGTCTTCAACCAGAGCTACGAACAGCTCAGCCTGTGCCAGGGCCCTGGCCAGCGCCGCGACATCGCTGCGGCATCCGCTCTGCGCTTGCACAAGCGCCTCTTCGATCGTCGGCAAGTCTGCGGAGCTTAAGGTCTCTGGAGCCCGTTGCGCTCCCGCCGCGTGCGGCGTTCCACTCTTGTGACCCAGTCCACGAAGTAGGAGACCGCCTCATCTGCGTCGGCCGTCTCATGTTCAAGGTCGAAGTTGCCTCGCTCGAAGTACTCGATCTTCCAAACCTGCCTTTCTGCGACCAGGCAGTTCCGGTCGTCCTGCAGACTTCCGCATGCCCAAACCCTCTCCGGGACGTGTCGTTTCGCGAGGGCTTTCGCCACGCGCTCGCAGATCCCGGGCAAGAGATCCTTCATCGTGAGTCCGGCCTGTTCAAGAAGACATCTTGAGTTGTTTCAGGGTCCTGTTGACTTTGGCCAGCTCGAACGGCGCACCTGGCGTCACCTCAGCCTCCAGTCGAGCAGCGAGGCTTCTCAGCCGCGGCTCCGCTGAACGGATGTTGAACTCTCCCACGAGGGCCAGGACGTCGAATCGGACGTTCTCGTCTGGTGACGCCAGCTTCTCGGCCAAAAGGCCATTCACCGCCTTGCGTTCGTCTGGACGCAGGTTGCGATATCGATCGAACAGCGCGAACAGCGCTCCCTGACTGTCCTTCGCATCCTGGGAGGTCTGATCAGCCTCCCGCCAGAACGCCTCCCATTCGCTGCGAACACTGGAGGCTGTCATCGCACGACCGTCCCGGCTTGCCTGGAAGTCGCTGGAGGCCTCGCCGGACCAGCTCCCCACCAGGGGCGCCAGGTAGGCCTTGAGGTCGCTCAGCTGCGCGGCGATCTGTGACGCGACGCCGTCGGTGTCCATGGCGGCCTCGTTGACCGCCCCAAAGGTGACAAGGATGTGACCGTCCCCGCTCATATCAGCCTCCCAGCTTGCGCGTGATCGAGGTGAAGCTCTGCTGGCTTGTCTCCTCGGTCGCCTGGTAGTTGCTGTGGACCTTGACCAGCCCGTCGCCGATCGCCCGCAGCGCGGCATTGAGCTGCGTCGCGTCCTGGTGCCAGCGGTCCTTGAGGACCTGGAAGCTGGTCGCCGCCGAGCCCTGCCAGGTTCCCATCAACGGGTCGAGACGCGCGAGCAGGTTGCTCAGCTGGGACTGGATCTGGGCGTTGACGTCGTAAACGTGCTGCGAAGCCGCCTGCATGGTCGACAGCTCGGTACGGAAGTTAGAACCGCCTCCGCTCATCCTTTATATATCCTCCTTTCAAGAAACCCCCGACTAGGCCACCATTAAGCGTTCGTTTCATGCTAAGCCCTACAGACGAATTTGAAGCGCACAAGCGCCAGAACCGGGCCGGCTCGACATCTGGTCGTGATCGTGGAGAGCCCCTCGGGGAGGCACACCCTGGAGGTTTCCGAGCAGGCCCGGGTCGATGATCTCGTGCCGGGCCTCCTCGAGGTTTGCGAGGCCGGCTCCGATCCAGCAGGCTGGAGCCTGGCGCCGATGGGCGAACCACCGCTACGAGGGGACAGCACGGTCGGGGACTGCGGCCTGTTTCCAGGCGCGGTGCTCGAGCTTGTCGCGCCCGTCGCGCTTGAGCAAATCGAGTCTGTGCCCGATCCTCTCTCAGCCGCCGAGCTTGCGCGGCGCTTGAGAGCTCAGTTCCAGCGCACCCGGCGACTGCCTGACACCGCGCGCATGGGCGATGCGGCCTACCGGCGAATGCTCGATGACGCCATCGCTGCTCCTCGCCTCGGCGCCGGCACGGTGGTCGCCGTGATGTCGGCGCACGCGGGCGCCGGCACGACCACCGTCGCCGTTTTGCTGGCGACGCTGCTCTCTGCGCTTCGAGGTGACCAGGTCGTGGCGGTCGACTTGTGCTCGCAGTCGGGCGCGCTCAGTCACTGGATAGCCCCTGAGAGCGGTCCGCCCGGCGCGAAGTACCGCGCCCTGCTCATGGCTACCTCCACCCCGGCGCAGGTTCGAGCCGCCCTGGTCAAGCTCACGCCCACGCTCGCCGTCCTTCCGATTGCGGAGCCGGCTTTCAGCGACCGGTAAATCGAGCCGCGCTTGTGGCGGCCGACCAGGTGGTGCTGGTCGGCACGCCGGCGCACGGGGATCTCGAACAGCTGCGCCCCGCGATCGAGGCGATTCAGCGACAGGGTCGTACGGTGGCCGTGGTTGTGAACCAGGCTCCGCAGCGCTTGCGAGCCAGGCCGGCGACTTCAGGCCTCCAGCTCGTCACCCTTGCCTATGAGCCGCGGCCGGCGCTGCGCCTCAAAACCCGAGGCTTTGCGTGGCCGGAGGCGCCATCCTCGTGGCAGGAGTCCGTGAGGGAGCTGGCGGCGATTCTGATCGCGAGCGGCCAGGCCCCTAGCTGAACCCGTGGACGAGCCGGGCCACGGCCGCGTATGTGCCCAGCACCCCTAGGGCGAGCGGCACAGTGGCGGCGGTGGCGATTGCCTCGAGCCTGCCCAGCTGGCGTTGAAGCTGCGGCGACAGGTCCCATCGCCGCACGGCGCCGCCGGCCAGCGCGAGGATCAGCGCGTCGGCGGTCAGCACGGCCGCCGCCCCGCCGATTCCCCTCGGGCCCACGGCAAGCGCGACGACCAGCGGGTACTCGAGCAGCAGAAGACCGGCGATGCCGGCAGCCAGCAGCGGAACCACCTCTGCCGTGAACCGGAAGTGTCGCGCCTTGGCCACGGCACCGATCGCGACCGCTCCGACCAGGCCCCATGCAAACCACCCGCCCGATACAGCGAGAATCGCGCTCGAGCCGGCGAGCACGACCGAGATCGCGATCAGCATCGCCGCCATCAGCCGGCGGGCCCGCCTGGCGCGGACTCCGATCAACCCCGGCGCGGGGTCGTCGATAGCAGCCAGCCGAACTGCCAGACGGGGCGGCAGGGCGAGGCCGCCAAGAGCGACCGGACACAAAAGCGCTGCAGCCGCTACCGGCCCGGCGCCGACGACCGCGCAAACACCGAGCACGAGCGCGGGAAGGAGCGTGACGGTGATGACGCCCACTGCAGCGACCAGGATGGTCTCGCCGGCAACCAGGACCGCAATCGCCGCGCCTACTCCCGCCGACCCCAGAGCCGCCGCCACGATTGCGGTACCGCCGGCATTGGCAAGTCCGGCAAGCCCGGCTCCCGCCGCGGCCCACAGCGGTATGGCTGAGAGAGCGATCAGGCCTCCGGCGGAGCGGCGGTCCAGGCGCTGCGCCATGACCAGTCCGGCCGCGACCGCCAGCGCGGCGCCCGCCACGCCGAACGCTGCGCGCGTTTGCCCGTCGCCGGCCGCCAGCAAGACGAGGCCGGCCGCAAGCCAGCACGCGGCTGCGCCCCAGGCGAGCGCTGGAGGCGGCGTCGCCGACGTCCAGCGGCCGCCCTGGGCATCGACGGCTATGGCCACCGCCGCGGCGTAGTCGTCGATCGCAGGCGGTGGGTCCTCCTGGGTGATGTCGCGGAGAAAGAGCATGGTTCCGGTGGTGACACGCTGCTCGGACAGGGCACGCTCGGGATCCAGGACCTGTCCTCCAACCCTGACCAGCGCCCACCGCGCCGGCAGCTCGCCATCGCGCTCGCCCATCATCTCCACGAGATCAAAGACAAGGTCGGCCACCGGAACGCCGACCGGCAGTGTGACGTCCAGCCGCCGCGCGGAGCCGACGACCGTTACGCGACAGACTGGGTCGACGCTGTCCATGACTCACCTCGGCTGGTGCTTTCTTAGACTGAGCGGAACCCAAGTGTGACGAATCCATGACGATCACTGCCGGACCTCCAACGCAGCTGGTCCGACGCACGGCTCGCGTGACTCCGCCCTCGGTGCCCGAAGGCACTATCACGGTTTCCGCCGCACCCCGCCTCGACGCGACGCCTGCCGGGGCCGCGGGCTGGCTGCAGTACGCCTTCCCGGTCGTGGGAAGCCTGGGCGGGATGCTCTTCATCGTCAACAATCCGAAGCCGCTCTTCCTGGCGAGCGGTTTGCTCTTCATGATGGGCTCGATCGGGATGGGCGTCGGCATGGGTGTCCAGCAGCGCCTCACCGCCCGGCGTCGGGTTCAAGCCGCTCGCGCGGGCTACCTCGACTACCTTGCCGGCCTGCGCTCGGAGCTTCAGGCCACGGCGAATGCCCAGCGGGCGTCTTCGAGGTGGCGCGATCCTTCCCCGGACGCGCTGTTGTCGGTGATCCGGTCATCACCCGCACGCCTTTGGGAGAGGCGGCCGGAGGACAGCGACTTCCTGCGGGTGCGCCTCGGTGAAGGCGCGCTGCCGCTGGCCACGCCCCTCCAGGTGCCGGTGGAGAAAGGTCCCGCGCAGATCTCCGATCCGGTCTGCGTCGCGGCGGCCGAACAGCTCGTGCAGGCCCATGGCCAGGTCGCCGGCGACACGCTAGGGGTCGATCTTCGTCACGCGCGAGTGGTCAGCATCCTCGGCCCGCGCGCCGTTCGGATGGACGTGGCTCGGGCGCTCCTTTGTCAACTGGCGGTCCTGCATGCCCCCGACGAAGCCCGGGTGTTGCTCTGCGCCCGACCTGCTGCAGCCCCGGACTGGGAGTGGATCAAGTGGCTCCCGCACCTTCAACCAAACGGTGAGTCGGCGGCCGGCGTGATTGAAGATCCGGCCGAGCTCGATGCGCTTTTGTCCTCCAGGGTGGCGCGCGCGCGCAAGGTCCAGACCGGGGACGACCTCCTGGACTCAGGACCCTGGCTGGTCGTTCTGAGCGATGGCGTGTCGCCGGCGCCAGACGCCGTTACGTTGCTCCGCCGCGTGCCGTGCCGGACGACGCTGGTCGCACTCGGCGACCGACCGGCTGACGAGCCGGGAGAGGTTGACGTCCGCGTTCTTGTTACGCCCGGCGGGCTTAGCGTTGAAGTCCTCCGGGCGCCCGGTCCGGCGCTCGAGGGCCAGGCCGACCGCCTCGGAAAGCACGCCGCCGAGGCTTTGGCGCGCCGGCTGGCGCCCCTGCGCCTGTCGGAAGAGCCTGGAACGCGCCACCTCGACGACGCGATCTCCCTCACAGGTCTGCTGGGCATCGGCGACGCCGGAGCCCTGGATGCGGCGGCGGGCTGGCGGCGCCGTCCGATCTCGGAAACGCTTCGGGTTCCGATCGGAGTCAGCAGCGATGGCGAGTCGGTGATCCTGGACCTGAAGGAGTCGGCACTGGGCGGGGACGGGCCGCATGGCCTGGTCATTGGGGCCACCGGTTCGGGCAAGAGCGAGCTGCTGCGCACCATCGTCACCGGGCTTGCCTTGAAACACCCGCCGGACCTGCTCGCTTTCGTGCTCGTCGACTTTAAGGGAGGCGCCGCCTTCGCCGGCCTCCAGGAGCTTCCCCACGTGGCTGGCGTGATCACCAACCTGGCCAACGACCTCGCGATGGTCGATCGCATGCACGCCGCACTATTCGGCGAGATCCGGCGCCGCCAGGAGCTCCTGCGATCCGCCGGCAACCTGCCCTCGCTTCGCGCCTACCATCAACGCCTCGCCCAAGGACAAGCGCTTCCACCGCTGCCATACCTGCTGGTGCTGGTCGACGAGTTCGGAGAGCTGCTGGCGTCTCGTCCCGATTTCATCGACCTCTTCGTCGCGGTCGGCCGCCTGGGCCGGAGCCTGGGCATGCACCTGCTCCTTTCGTCGCAGCAGCTCGACGAGGGCCGCTTGCGCGGACTCGAATCACACCTCAGCTACCGGATTGCGCTGCGCACGTTCAGCGCCGCCGAGAGCCGAGTCGTGCTCGGCGTTCCGGATGCATACGAGCTGCCGCCTCTGCCTGGATCCGCTTATTTGAAGGTTGGCACGACGGTCTACAAGCGGTTTCGCGCCGCGCTGGTCAGCGAGGTCTACGTCCGGCCATCCGAGACCGTCGCCGGACCACCCCGTGCGCGCCCATTCCGCCTCGTCGGCGATCAACCCGCTGCGCAGGCATCGCAGGCCCCAGACCTGACAACTTCCGGGCCCACCCTTCTTGACGTGGTGGTGTCGCGTCTCCGCGACGCGGCTCCGAGGGTGCACCAGGTGTGGCTGCCGCCTCTCGAGTCACGCGTTGGCCTCTCCTCGATCGTCGGTGCGGCTGCTCCACTGTCCGTTCCGTTGGGACTCATAGACAAGCCCGCCGAGCAGTCGCGCGACGTGCTCGTGGCCGACCTGTCCGGTTCCGCCGGCCACCTCCTGGTCGTCGGCGCGTCGCTCAGCGGCAAGACGACCCTGCTGAGAACGCTGGTCGCCAGCTTCGCGCTCACGCACACGCCGCTGGAGGCGCAGCTCTACTGCATCGACTATGGCGGCGGCGGGCTGTCCGGCCTGGCGGGGCTGCCACACGTGGGAGGGGTCGCCGGACGGCAGGATCCCGAGCTCGTGCGGCGGACCGTGGCCGAGGTGGCGTCGATGCTCGACGAGCGAGAGGCGCGATTCAAGGCCGCCGGCATCGACTCGCCGGAGGCGCTGCGTTCCCGGCGCGGGAGAAACGAGCTCGCGGGTGATGGGTGGGCCGACGTCTTCCTGGTCATCGACAACTGGCCGGCGCTGCGGCAGGAATTCGAAGAGCTGGAGGGACCGCTCCAGGAAATCGCCTCGCGCGGTCTGGGCTACGGGGTGCACCTCGTGATCACAGCCAATCGATGGGTCGAGGTTCGCTCGTCTTTGCGCGAATCGGTGGGTGGCCGGCTCGAGCTTCGGCTCAACGATCCGACCGAATCGGCCATCGATCGCAAGGCTGCCGAAAACGTGCCCAAAGGCATGCCCGGCCGCGGGATAACGGTCGACAGCCTGCATTTTCAAATCGCGCTGCCGCGCATCGACGGCAGCCTCGACGTTCTCGACTTGCAGCGCGGGGTCGATGACCTCGTCGCAAGCGTGGCGGCAGGTTGGAGCGGTCCGCGCGCTCGACCGGTGCTGGTGCTACCCCACTCGATCGCTCTGGATGATTTGGGCGAGCCGGCGGGCATCGCGGCGCAAGGCATCCCGATTGGAGTCTCTGAACGGGACCTCGGAGTCGTCCGAGTCGACCTCGTGGCAGGCGATCCACACTTCCTCGTCTTCGGAGACGGCGAGTCGGGGAAGACCAACGTGCTGCGCACGTTCTTGCTCGGCCTGATGTCCGCGCGCTCTTCCGATGACGTCCAGGTGCTGGTGGTCGACTATCGCAGGAAGCTGCTCGGTGTGGTGCCTCCCGACTACCTACTTGGGTATGCGGGCGCCGAGCCGGCCGCCACCGCCCAGGTGGCGGAAACGGCGCAGGTGCTCACCCGCCGGCTGGCCCCGGCCGACATCTCGATCGAGCGGCTGCGGGCACGCAGCTGGTGGCATGGGCCGGAGGTCTATGTGGTGGTGGACGACTACGACCTGGTGGCCGCGCCGAGCGGCAACCCGCTGCTGCCGCTGCTGCCGCTGCTGGCCCAGGCCAAGGACGTCGGGCTGCACGTTCTCATCGCCCGGCGAACCGGGGGTGCGAGCCGCGGGGTGCTGGAGCCGTTCCTGCTCCGGCTGCGGGAGCTCGGGACTCCCGGTCTGCTGCTGAGCGGCGATCCTCAGGAGGGCGCGATTCTCGGCTCGTCGCGGAGCACCCAGCAGCCGCCGGGCAGGGGGGTGCTGGTGAGGCGGCACGAACGGCCATCGCTCGTGCAGGTCGCGTTCAGCGCAGGAGACTCAGCCGCCGCTAATTAGCGGTGGGCGATCGCGATCACGCCCACGACCAGGATGATCACGACTGCGATCGCCACTCCAGCGGCAAGCTGCGCGGCCGATGACGGCCCGTACGGCTTGCGAGGCGATGACTCCGACCCCAGGCGAAACGCACCGGTCACGCGGCGCCGGCGGTCCGCTTCGACCTCGAGTGCGTCCTCCGGGCTCATGTCGGCCATTCCGGAATCAGCCTAATCCCACCGTATAAGCTCGTCCCATGCGACTGACAAGCGCCGATGGCAAGTGGTGGTGGAACGGGCATGCCTGGCAACCGCTGCCGCAGCCTGGAGAAGCGGCGGTCTCCGTGGACGCCGGAGCCTACTCCGCACCGCCCTCGCCCGCTTCCGAGCCCGCGGCGGTCGTTCCACCGGCAGCCGAAGGCCCGAGGTTCATGCCGGGGCGATACGTCAAATCGAATGTGTCCGCGCCAGGTCATGGCGTCGCCCGCCGGCTCTACGACCTGAGCGGGGGCCGGATCAACCTGGGTCCAAGCCAGGCCGAGCTCCGGCACGCGCGCCTGCTCGATGAGGCAAGAACGCCGGCCCTCGATCCTCCCGTTCACATCGCGGTGGCCTCGGCCAAGGGCGGCGTCGGCAAGTCGACCATGGCGCTGTTGCTCGCAAGCCGGATGGGCATGCTCCGCACCGACCGGATCATCGCCGTCGAGTGCAACCCTCACCACGGCACGTTTCGCAGCCGGGTGAGAACGCATCACGACCGTTCCATCAAAGATCTGATCGATTTCCTGGATGGTCCCGAGGTGGAGCGCGACCAGGACCTCACGCTGCCGATGCTGCATCGCTTCACGACCCACGTGCCAGAGTCGCGACTCGAGGTGATGACCGCACCGACCGATCCAACGATTCGCAAAGCCCTCGGCGAGGACGACTACCGGCGCGTGTTCAGCGTGCTCGAGCGCTATTTCGACATCATCGTCCTCGACCTCGGGACGGGGCTCCTGGACGACACGACGAAGTACATCCTCGAACGGGTCTGCGACCAGCTCGTCGTGGTCGCACCCGCGGAGTTGGATGGCGCAGAGCTCGGCGCGTTCACGTTGGAGTTCGTGGCCGACGGCCGGGGCGTGGACTGGGTGCGCGAGCGGGCAGTCGTCGTCATCAACCGTGTCGTCAAGGACACGCAGGTGGACGTTGGTGGCATGGAGCTTTACTTCCGGCAGTGGGTGCGAGCGTGCCTGCGCATCAGCCAGGACCCGCATCTCAAAACGGGTGGCGTGTTCGATTGGGGCCAGATCTCTCGAGCGGCGGATGAGGAGATCCTCGCCCTCACAGCGGAGATCGCGAGCGGCTTCTCCCTTGGCCGCGCGGTCCCCGGTGGTGCTATACCGAAATAGGGCGCATGGCGATCCAGACAGCGGGCTTCGGGCGCACGGGACACCAAAGCAGTCGGACCCTTTTCGGCGCGGCTGCGCTGTCGCGCGTGAGCCAGGACGTGGCTGATCGCACGCTCGAGGTATTGCTTCGGCACGGCGTCAATCACATCGACACCGCGGCCAGCTACGGCGATGCGGAACTGCGCATCCGCCCGTGGCTCAAGCGCGAGCCGGGGCATTTCTTTCTCGCGACCAAGACAGATGCGCGCACCGCGAAAGAGGCGCGCGACGACTTGCACAGGTCGCTCGACAGGCTCGGCGTGGACCACGTCGATCTGTGGCAGCTGCACAATCTCGCGGATCCCATCGAGTGGGACATTGCGCTCAGCCCGGGCGGAGTGATCGAGGCCGCGGTCGACGCCCGCGCCCAGGGCCTCGTGCGATTCATCGGCGTCACGGGTCACGGAGCCCAGATCGCGGCCAACCACCGCCGCAGCCTCGAGCGCTTCGACTTCGATTCCGTGCTCCTTCCCTACAACTTCGTGACCATGCAGCTTCCGTACTACGCCGAGAACTTCGAGGCGCTGGTCAAGACGTGCGCCGAGCGCAGAGTCGCCGTGCAGACGATCAAATCGATCGCGTTGAGGCCCTGGTTGGGGAGGGAGCACACGCGCACCACCTGGTACCAACCGCTCGAGGCTCAGGCGGATATTGATCTCGCGGTCTGGTGGGTGCTCGGACGGCCGGGGATGTTCCTCAACACCGCCGGCGACGTCGACCTCCTGCCCCTGGTGTTGGATGCCGCGGAACGTTTCGAGAAGCGGCCGGCGGATGCACAGATGGCCGCGATGCTTGACCGCGGGAAGAGCGACCCTTTATTTGTCTAAGGGCTGTTTGCAGCATCTGATATACCTCGCATAGGGATGTTCGGGCGATCAGCGAAAGCACACCAACCGGCGCAAACCGGTCAACACCTTGACAGGTAAGCCAACGGGCGCCGAACCCACGGCCGGAAAGAGGGTGATCGCGGCGGGCCCGGTTGCCGTCCATGTGGACTCGGGTGCGGTAGCTGTGGTGGTCGCCCCTCCGGCGCCGGCAGGGATCGACCGGCGCCTCTTCAAACTGATCAACGGCCTGCCGCACACCACGACCAGCGACCGCTACGTCAGCGTGCTCTCGGACCTCGGCGAAGGCCTCGGGTGGGTAGCTGGAGGAATCGCCCTGGCTATTCTCGGCGGTCCGAAGGGCCGCCGCGCCGGGGCAGCCACCGCAGCCGCTTCGCTTGCTGCGACCTACGTCGTGCAGACTCGGGTCAAGCCGATCTTCCGCCGAGTGCGCCCGTTTGTGAATCGCGAAGCCCGCGTTGCGGGGATCCGCCCGGCCGACCACTCGTTTCCCTCAGGCCATACTGCCTCATCTTTCGCGGCGGCCACCGCGCTCGCGTTCTTCTATCCACGAGCCGCCCCTCTCGCGTATGGGCTGGCGACTGCAGTTGGCGTCTCCAGGGTTCATCTCGGCGTCCACTTTCCAAGCGACGCGGCTGTCGGTGGAGTGATCGGGGTCGGGATTGGCACGTTGGGCGCCTGGGTGTTCAAGAAGCGGGGCGATTCCTGAGGCTCAATCGCAAACTCGCGATCTGAGATCCGCCGCAGCGACACGACGAAAGTCAGCCAAGCGATGGCGATGAGAAGGCCCACAAGCACGTCGGTCGGCCAGTGGGCCCCCACGTAGATCCTGTCCAGACCCGTTGTGAGAACAATCGCTGCCACGATCGCCCAACCGACCGGTCTGGCCCATCGAGGCAGATACCTATGGCCCAGGCACAGCATCAACACGGCCGCGCTGATCGTGATGAAGATCAGGTGCCCGCTGGGAAAGCTGGTCGAACCAGGGTGCTCCGTCACGCGAAAGATCTGGCCGACTGTCGGGCGGGGCCTGTTGACCAGGTGGACGATGACCTCGTACCAGAGCCCGCCCGCAAATGCAGCCAGCGCCAGGATCCAGGCCCGCCGGTTGAACAGAAGCACGAGGACCATGACGCCTATCTGCATGGGGACGCCGCCGGGCCCGCCGAGCCAGCTGAAGAAAGGGAAAGTCACCGTCAGCGGGCCGAGGTTGGTCGCCTGGACGTCGCGCTCGACCGTCGCGTCCAGCGACAGATATGGGTGCATCACAACGATTGCCGAGATCACGCCCACCACGACCGCGGCAGCGATCGCGACGGCGAACAGCTTGACCCGGATCATGACGCCGCCCGGGCGCGCCCACGAAACCATCGGAAGCTCGGGGATTGCAGCCATCGCTCCGGGAGCCACAGAACGAACGCTGACCAGCCGATGCCGAGCAGGACGCCCCCGATCACGTCGCTCGGCCAGTGTGCGCCCGCCCAGACCCGAGCGATGCACGTGAGAACGATCACGACGACGACGAGCGTCCACATGATCGGCCGGAAAACGGGCCTGATCTTCGGGGCCAGGGACACAGCGATCATGAAGGCCATCCAGGTGAAGAAGACCGCATGTCCGCTCGGGAAGCTGAAGCCGGTCGTCGGCGAGAGGATGTGGACGATGTCTGCCGGCGGCCGCTGCCGCGAGATGATGAGCTTGATGATGTTGTCGAGCAGGCTCGAGATGCTGCCGATCAACATCAACCAGCCGGCCCGGCGCTCCCAGATGACCAGTCCGATGACTGCAACCGCACCGATCAAGACCTGCCAGATACCCGCGCTCGCGTTGATTAGCTCCATGGGATAGACGACAGGGCCCCAGTTGAGCTGCTGGATGAACCTTGCAATCGGGACATCGAATGGAACCACGTTGTTGGCGACGACGAGGTAAGTGTCGATCGCGAAGAGGATGAAGACTACGAGTGCCGTGGGACCGAGCCAGCGCCTGGCGGTCGGGCCTGGTCGCCCTGCGATGACCTCGGCAACCGCCTGCTTCGGTTCGGCGAGGGGCGCGGAAGTTTTCTCGACCTGCGCGCTCACTTCGGGAGGATCACGCGCAGCGCGCTGAGCTCGGCAGTGATAGTCGCGGGCGTGCGGCCGAGCTGGGCGTTGTCGGCGTAGATCCGCACCCTCGGCTTGGTGGTCACCTGAAGGGTGCGGAACTTGAAGACCTGGCCCAGGCCCTCCTCCTTATGCTTCGAGAGCACAGCTCGGGCGAGAACTCGCTTGGCGATGTCCGTGCGGCTTCTTCCCGCATGCACCGAGATCTCGAGATACGGGTCCTCCGGCGTCTTGTCGCTCACCGGCATTTGCGAACCGATCGACGTTGTGTTGGTGAAGACGAGCGACATGCAGGATCCGCTGCCCCTGATGTCTCCGGTCAATTCGTAAGTGAACGGCCTGGCTTCCATCACGTGCTTGAGGTCGTCCGCGAAAGCACCGAACGCACGATCTTTCGCTGATTCGCCGGCGGCGATGGTCTCGCCGAAAAGCCCGATCGCTGCTGCCTGCAGAAAGACTTTCCCGTTGAGCCGGCCGAGCGTGATCGGACGGGGTTTCCCGGTCTTGATGACGCGGACCGCAGCATCGACTGTGGTGGGAAGGTGAAGCGATTTCGCGAAGTTGTTGAAGGTGCCCATGGAAAGGATGCCAAGTGGATGCTTGGTGTCCACCAGCTCCCGAACCACCCAGCCGATCGTTCCATCGCCACCCGCCACGATGATCAGGGCGGTAGGTCCGACCAGCTTCTCGAGATCCATCTTCGGGTCGAACTCGACGACGACGGTGCCGTCAAAGGCCTTGCGGAGCTTCGCATCGATCTCAGGCGTCATCGAGCCGGCCTTGGAGTTGAGGATCAGGAGGCTGGTCGCGCGCTTTGCGCTCGCCATCGCACTCACGCCGTGCTACCCATCAATCGGATCCACCGTGCGCAAGCGAACGAGTGAAGGCCAAGCGCAACGAAGCCCAGCGCGACGATGCCGAGCAGCGTGCGACCGAATGGCTGGTTCAGCAGGAACACGAACGCTCCACTGAAGCCTTGGGTTTGAGCGGGGTCATGATGGATGCCCGCCTGGACGACAAACCAACCGATCACGAGGAAGATCACGCCGCGGGCGAACATCCCGAACCTGCCCAGCTTCACGACGATATCCCTTGCACTCGTACTCATCTCCGCACCCTTGAGGTCTCGCGCGAACGTGGCCCGATAAGACTCCAGGAACTGACCGACGGCAACCCCGATCACGCTCAGGCCGATGAGAATCGTGAGTGCGCCACCTGCCGGATGGGCCAGGAGCGCCGCGATCGTCTTCTGGGCGCCATCGTTTGTCGTCGCGCCCGACCCTGCGAGGAGCTGAATGGTGAAGAGCACGATGGCCGCATACGACAGTGCGCTGGTGACAAAGCCAAGCCTGGCAAGGTAGCCCGACGCGTCGCTGCCACGGTGCAGCGGGTCATAGATCGCCCTGGTGAAACCCCACAGCGAGTAAGCCGTCAGGCCGACCGCGGCGATGATCAGCACGAGCTTCCCCCAGGGATTGCTGACCAGGACCACGAGGCTGCCCGTCAGATCGGTTGTCTTGCCGCCGCCGACGCTGAACACGAGGAGCAGGGCCAGCAGTCCCATGACCGCATAAAGAGCGCCGCGGACCGCGTAGCCCAATCGCTCGACAAGCTCGAGCGCGGGGTTGGCCGCCGCGCGCTTGACTACATTCCTGTCGCCGTGAATTGCTGCCATTCAGGCTACCGCCCGCGAGCTCTTCTTGAGCGCACGCCCGTCCAGAGGCGGGTTGACAAAGGTCAACTTCATCTCCTCCATCGTCTCGATCAGCAACTGCGAGACCGCCCAGCTTTGGTGGGAACGACATACCACCCGGCGCCGCTAGTGGACCAACGCTTCAGAGCTGCCGCATACGCGTTCTGATAGCGGATGAACTCTCGATTTAGCGACCTCTTGGTATCAGGCATCCAGCCAGTGAGGATGTGCCGAAACAGGTAACTGAGAGCGCTCTAAGAAGCCATCTCGCCGTAAGCGCGGGCTCGCGAGCGTTCGATCGACGCCGCTATCAGTTCGAGAAGCTGGCGCGCGGCGTTGTCCCCCTCGCGCGTAGGAATCGCTCGTCCCCCAAAGCTCAGCCTGACGCCGGACGCTGTCGGATGCGCCACGAAACGGAGGGTGCCGGCCAGCAGGCAGACGCGGGCGTCCACCTCCTCCAGCAGCCGCAACGTGCAGAGCACGGCGCGACGCGCAGTGATCGGCCGGGCACCCACACTGAGCCAGCCGTGCCGCCCGAGAGCAGGCAGGTCGCCGGCGTCGACGCGCACTGGGTTGTGCTGGCGCTCGATGAGCCAATTGCACACATCGGTCAGGTTGCCCAGGGCGAGGATCTCCGCCGAGATCCGGGCCATCAACTTGGGGCGATCCTCCTGCATGGCCCGACTCTATCGACGGAAATGGGGCCGACGTCAGGTGACGTTCACACGAAGCTGCGAATCGAGGGTCGTGTGATTCCGATGAAGGTTGGGAATAGAGCGAGCTTCAGAGATGGGTGAAGTCGAACCGGGGCCCGGGCATACAGCCACGCTGGCTGCTGTGGGCCGCGCTTTCCACGCCGAGAGCGAAAGGCCTCTCGTGGTGGATCATCTCGCCCTTGGGCTGGCGGGAGAACCTGGCGCCTCGCTGATGGCGCAGCTAACGAGTCAGCTCCCGGAGGCGTCGCGCCAGTCGTTCGGCCTAGCCTTCGCGATCCGGACCCGTTTCGTCGAGGACGCCGTCGCGCGGGCGATCCAGGACGGGGTCGGTCAGTACGTCATCCTCGGCGCCGGTCTCGACTCGTTCGCGTACCGGCGTTCGGACCTGGCCGGTCGCCTGAGAATTTTTGAGGTCGACCGCGGCTCATCGCAGGCCTGGAAGCGCCTTCGACTGCAGGACATGGGCGTGGCGATTCCGACGTCGGTTTCTTTTGTCGCCCTCGACCACGAGACCGGCGACCTCCGCGGCGGCCTCGTGCGAGCTGGATTCGATGCGTCGGCGCCGGCCATCGTTTCGGCGATCGCGCTCACGCAGTACCTGGATCAGCCGGCGATCGAAAGCATCCTGAAGCTGGTCGCCACCCTGCCCTTGCGATCCCGACTCGTGGTCACGTATGTCGTACCTCCCACCGAGCTGGACGGCATGGCCGCCGCGGGTCTGGCGTGGACGATCTCCCAGGCCGCGGAGCGTGGTGAGCGGTTCCTCAGCCTGTTCCGCCCTGCCGAGCTCGATGCACTGCTCACCCGAAACGGATTCTCGCGAATCGAGCATGCGGGTCCGCGCGAGCTTCATCAGACGTATCTCGCCGACCGTCCCGACGCCGAGCTGACAGGGATCGAACGGCTGACTACCGCGTGGGTGTGACCGCGACCCCTTAGCGCACCGGATGCGCGACGCGGCCGCGCACCGGCCAGCCGGTGGGGTCGAGCTCGACCTCGTCGGCGTAGCACCAACCCCAGTTTTCGCCAGGCTCGAAAGTCCTGATGATCGGATGTCCGGACTTGTGGAAATGCGCGGTGGCGTGCTTGTGCGGCGAGCTGTCGCAGCAGCCGACATGACCACACTCCATGCAGAGCCGAAGGTGCACCCACGTGCCGCCCATGCGCAGGCAGTCCTCGCAGCCGTCGGCGCTGGCCGTGACCTCGTGGATCTGGTCGAGATGCGTGCAAACGTCCATCACATTCAGCGTACGACGCAGCGGGCGGCGCTCGCTGGGCCGTTAGTCCTCGTCCGGGTGGCCGGTGTTCCCGAAGGCAATGCGATCGCGAACCACAGGGGCGCGCCCAAGCAGGCGGGCGCGCTGCACGGCGTCCTCGCCAAAGCGGTCGCGGATTGCATCGATCGCCGTCTCCAAGCGCTCGTTGCGTGGACGGACGTCGCCGGCGAACAAACCCATCTGGCCGGAGTCCGCTTCCGTCAATCCCGCGAGGCCCACGCCGAGGGTGCCGACCTCCCGTCGCGGCTCGCGCGCAGCGAGCAGCTCGAGTGCCGCTCGATAGATCTCCTCTCCGGTCGAGATGGGATCCGGCAGCGTCACCTGCTTGGAGAAGTGGCCCGCCACTGGCCTGTAGACAACTCCGACAGACACCACCCGGCCTCGACGCCCGGCGGAGCGCAGCCGCCGCCCGACCATGTCCGAAAGGCGCATCAACAGCTCTTCGAGCTCGCGCTGCGAGCTGGTCGCGCGGGCCATCACGTGAGAATGGCTGTAGCTCTTCCGCGCCACCCCTTCGAAGTTGCTGACCTCGAAGCCGCGCAATCTCCGCAGCCACGCTTTGGCATGCTCGGGATTCCACCCGGCGCGGTGGAGCTCCTCTGGCGTCGTGCGCAAGAACTCCATCGGCGTATGGATGCCGGCGAGCGCCAGGCGGCGGGCGCTCGGGTCCGCGATGCCGGACAGGTCCGTCAGCTGAAGGCGCTCGAAGACCGAGACGAGGTTGGTGTGGTCGATGCGCTCGAGCCCATCGCGCTTGTTCAGGTTGGACGCTTGCTTGGCCATCCAGATCGACGTCGAGATCCCCACCGGCGGGGCCGAGCCGGACCAGGTCCGGCGTCCCGGCCAGATTCAGCGACGCTTCGTCGATCGACATCCGCAGGACGTCTGGAGTGTGCCGCTCGATGATCTCCATCAGCTGGTCCGACACGGCCCGATAGCGCGGTGGGTTGGGCTCCATGACCACAACCTTCGGAAAGATCGCCTTGGCCTCGAAGACCTTCATCCCGGTCTTGATCCCCAGGTCGCGGGCTTCCCGTGAAGAGGAGACGATGGTGGCCGCGTTGGTGGCGTACGCGGCGATGGCGAGCGGCCGGCCGCGAAGGCTCGGATCGTGCTGCTGCTCGATAGAGGCGAAGGCGCAGTTCAGGTCGACGACGAGGGTCGCCGGGTCGGCCTTGTTGAGGCCCAGGTCGTCAGCCCCGGTGTGCCGCGCCATGGCGAGCAAATGTTCGCACAGACACGGCCCATCTGCCCGGCTGGAGAATGTCGCCGTGAAATCGCGTGAGGTGGCGCGCATCGAAATGCCGGCTCCGCTCCGCCGCGAGGTGCGCTTGCTGGGGGACGTGCTCGGGCAGGTGCTGGCCGAGTACGGCGGCGCCGGCCTTCTCGAAGACGTCGAAAACCTCCGCCGCAGGGTGATCGTCGCGCGCGAAAGCGATGACGACGGGGCCGCATCGCGGCTCGTGGCAGCGTGGCCGATCGACCGCGCGGAGCAGGTCGCGCGGGCGTTCACGTGCTACTTCCAGCTCATAAATTTGGCGGAAGAGAGACATCGCGCGCGGGCTCTGCGCGAGCGGGACCGCGGCACTGAGCCGCTCTCTGAGTCGCTGGCCCAGGCCGTGGCCGAGATCCGCTCCGGACCAGGCGAGGAGAGGCTTCGAGAGCTCATCGACGACCTGGTGATACATCCGGTGCTCACAGCGCATCCGACCGAATCGCGGCGCCGGGCCGTCGTCGCCGCCATCGCACGAGTCGGCGCCCAGCTCGAGGCGCTCGACGATCCGCGCGTCTCGGCCCGCGAGGAGCGAGAGGCGAAGCGGCGACTGCTCGAGGAGATCGACCTTCTGTGGCGCACTGCCCAGCTGCGCAGCACGCAGGTCCGACCGCTGGACGAGGTGCGCTCGGTGATGGCGATCTTCGACGAGACTCTGTTTCGCGCGATACCCGAGATCTATCGCGATCTCGACGCCGCTCTAGGCCCGGAAGACGCGGGCATGCGCCCTCCGATGGCACCGGCCTTCATCCGTTTGGGCAGCTGGGTGGGGGGCGACCGCGACGGCAACCCCGCGGTGACCGCGAGGGTGACCGTGGATGCCATGGAGATCCACGCGGATCACGTGCTCCGCGGGCTGGAGACGGCGCTCATCCGGATTGGCCGCTCGCTTACGGCCGATTCCGTGACCACCCCGCCGGATCAGGACCTGGTCTCGCGCCTTGCTTCCGCGCGGCTGGCCCAGCCCGCCCGGCTTGCGGATCTCGCCGCCCGGTCGCCCTCCGAGCAGCACCGCCAGTTCCTCTTGTACGCGGCGGAGCGGGTCAGGGCGACCCGGGTGGCAGATCCGACCGCCGGCTATCGAAACCCGGCCGAGCTGCTCGACGACCTGCGCGCGGTCCAGAGATCGCTGGCTTCGGCCGGCGCCGGCCGGCTCGCGTACGGTGAGCTCCAGAACGTGGTCTGGCAGGCCGAAACGTTCGGGTTCCACCTCGCCGAGCTCGAGGTACGCCAGCACAGCCGAATCCACGATGTCGCACTGAGTGAGGTCAAGGGCGGAGGCCCGCGCTCCGCGCAGACCGAGGAGGTGCTGGCGACATTTCGCGCGATCAAGCAGATCCAGGAACGATTTGGGCGTGACGCGTGCCGGCGCTACATCGTCAGCTTCACGCGTGATTCGAGCGACATCGCCAACGTGTACGCGCTCGCAGATGCCGCGGCGCAAGGCGGGCCTTTACCTGACATCGAGGTCATCCCGCTCTTCGAAACGGTTGAAGACCTGGGCCGGGCGCCGCACGTCCTGGACGGGATGGTCGAGCTGGAGCCTGTCCGGCGCCAGATGGAGACCACCGGGCGGTTGGAGGTGATGCTCGGCTACTCGGACTCGACCAAAGAGGTCGGGCCGGTCTCCGCCAGCCTCGCCTTGTACGAGGCACAGGCACAGCTCGTCCGCTGGGCCGCCGACCGCGGCGTGCGATTGACCCTGTTCCACGGTCGCGGCGGCGCGCTGGGTCGCGGCGGCGGTCCGGCGAATCGCGCGATTCGCGCCCAGGCGCCAGGGTCGATCACGGGCCATTTCAAGGTCACCGAGCAGGGCGAGGTGGTCTTTGCACGGTACTCGAATCCCGCCATCGCCCGCCGTCATCTGGAGCAGGTCGCCTCCGCGGTCCTCATGGCCTCACTGCCCGAGGTCGACGCGGTGGCAGAGCGAGCGGAGCGTCGGTTTGGCGAGCTGGGAAATCGCGTCGATGGGCCGGCCCGCGCGGCCTACCGCGACCTGATCGAGAGCGACGGATTCGAGCACTGGTTCAGCCGGGTCAGCCCGATCGACGAGCTCGGCCGCATGAGGCTCGGTTCGCGTCCGGCCAGGCGGAGCGGGTCGAACAAGTTCGGAGTGCTGCGCGCGATTCCCTGGGTCTTCGCCTGGTCGCAGATGCGCCTGAACCTGCCGGGTTGGTACGGGCTCGGAAGCGGAATGGCGGCGGCGGACCTGGCCGAGCTGCGCGAGGCCTACGCCGAGTGGCCCCTCTTCAACGTCTTGCTCGACAACGCCGAGATGAGCCTGGCCAAGACCGATCGCCGGATTGCCGAGCGATACCTCGAGCTCGGAGGGCGCGCGGATCTCAGCGCCCGCATCCTTTCCGAGTACGACCTCACCGTCGACCGCGTGCTCGAGGTGACCGGCCATTCGCGGCTGCTCGAGAACCATCGCGTCCTTTCGTGGGCCGTCGAGCTCCGCAACCCATACGTGGATGCCCTGTCGCACATCCAGCTCCACACGCTGGAGGCTCTGCGCGGCGACTCCATCGATCAGCTCGAGCGAGCGCGGCTGGAACAGGTCTTGCTCGTGACGGTGAACGGTGTCGCCGCCGGCCTTCAGAACACAGGCTGATCAGGCAGGGCCGGTCGGACTCCTCACCTTCGCTGCACCTTGCGGAACTGACGCACCTGGATGCGAATTAGCGGTTGGTCTCCTGACGGACGAAGAGAGCCGTGCCGGCGATCATGAAGACCACGAACATCAGCAGCAGGACGGCGATGTTGATCGTAGGTGTCTCAAGCACCAGCCTGTAGTCCGGCGTGCCGGTGAATACGACGCCGCGGGCGAGGTCGATCACGTAGCGCATCGGCGATAACAGCGAAAGGATGGCCAGATACCAGGGCAGGGCATTGATCGGGCTGATCAGCCCGGCCAGAAAGTACTGAGGCAGGAAGACGAAGTTGAAGATCTGGTTCGCTGCCCGGTTATCCCTCATCGTGTTGAGGAGCAGTAACCCAAAAGCACCACCGACGAAGCACGAGAGGAGGGCCACGGGCACCAGTAAGGCAATGTGGCCGGCTGTGAGCGGAACGCGGAGTATCAAGGCGAAGAAGACCATCGGCAGCACTTGCGCGAGCGCGACAGTCGTCTCTCCCAGGATCTTTCCGAGGACGATTGCGTAGCGCGAGATCGGCGAGACGAAGAGCTCCTGAGCGAAATCGTTCTGGCGGTCTTCCATGAGCGAGGTCAGGCCTTGCGCCGTCGATTGGAAGAGGGTCATGCCAAGGAATCCGGTGAACGTGAACGCGATGAAATTGAAGCCGGCCGATTTCCCGAGGTTGAGCTGAAGCGTTCCGCCCAGCAGGAAGATCGTCACGGCGGGGAAAATCAGGGCCGCAACAATCCGGCCGGGGTCGCGAATGAACTTGACGAGGTCGCGCGTCGCGATCGCTGCGACCGCGTTCAGGTCATTCATCGCCCGCCGCCAGGATTCGGAGGTAAGCGTCCTCCAGGGTCGGGGACTCGGTTCGGAGCACGGTCAGCGGCTCATCGATGGCGCGCACCACTTCGTACGCTGTCCGCCCGTCCAGCTCGATAACGAAAAGGCCGTCCTCGCGGAAAGGCACCTTCATCTCGAGCAGTCGCCGCCGGAGCGCCCCGCGGTTGTCCGCGTCGATGTACAGGCGGTCGTGGGCCAACTGAGATTTCACGTGCTTGGGAGTGCCCAACGCGACCACGCGGCCGTGATCGAGGATGCAGACCCGGTCTGCCTCCTCGGCCTCGTCAAGCTGATGTGTGGTGAGGCAAATCGTGATGTCGTGCCGCCTCCGCAGCTCGCCGATGTACTGCCACAGGTTTCGCCGGCTGGCCGTGTCGAGACCGCTGGTAGGCTCATCGAGGAACAGCACGCGAGGGCGGTGCATCAGCCCCCGGATGATTTCTAGCTTGCGGCGCATGCCTCCAGACAAGCGCTTGACCGGTTTGAAAACATCGGCGCCAAGTCCCACCACGTCGGCAAGCTCCCGGAGCTGCTGCCGGTACGCGCCAGGCATGAGCCGGTAGATCGGCCGGTAGGGGTACAGGTGGTAAAGGACTGCGTGCATCCGCACGTTCTCTTCGCCTGTGAGATTCATATCTAGCGAGGCGTTCTGGAAGATGATTCCCGCTTGGCGCCGGACCGAGCTCGCCTCCCTGACGATGTCATGACCGCAGACACGGACGATGCCTGAGGTTGGGGACAGGGTGGTTGTCAGTATCGCGATCGTGGTCGTCTTGCCGGCTCCGTTCGGCCCGAGCAAGGCGAAGAACTGGCCGGGCTCCACATCGAAGCTCACACCGTCGACCGCGTTTGCGGTCCCCTTGCGATAGCGTTTGACGAGGTCTCTGACCTCAATCGCGGGTGCCGTCAAGCCACCTAGCCTAGGGCGGCGGCGGAGTTTTTGGTCCTCGCGCCGCGCGAACCCCCGACACGCGCTCTCGAAGCCGGCTCACAGTGGCCTCTGCAGGCAGCGCCGCGGCCGGCGCGCGCTTGAGCGCCGCGCGCCATACCGGCAGGTCTTCGGCGCTGAACACCAACCTCCTCAGCGCGACGTCCAGCGGAAACAGCAGGATCGCGAGCACCAGCAGCAGCTCGCCGATGGGCAGGACCGCGTGGACTGCTGGCACCGGGAGGGTGAACGCCGACGACGCATCGGTGAGCAGCACCCCGCCGCCCGCCCGAGCGATTGCGCTCAAGGTTGCGGTGTCGGTGCCAAGGCTGTGATATTCGGGCGAGTAGGGGACGACGAGACCGATCGTGCTCGCGTGCTTGATGGTTCCGCCGACCGAGTCCGTGACGTGAAGCAGGTAGCTTCCGACCTGGTCGGTTCGCAGGTCGCCCTCGAAGCGCCCGGGCCCAGTCGAGGACAAGGCCAGCGTTGTGTCCGACAGGTCGGGCGTCACCGCGCTCACGCTGACCGCTTCTCCTGACGAGCCCGGTGACGTGACGAGCAGGTGGGTGTGATCTCCCTGCACCTGCGTCTCAACTTGCAGCGCCGGGTCGGCCGACTGAGGCAGCGTGTACCGGACCAGGTCCCCGAAGAAGCGATTGGCCGAAGGCCACTGGAGGAGCGCGGCCGTCCAGCGGCCCTGCGCGTCGCTCGTCCAGGCCACCACCCGCCCAAGGCCGTACTGCCACGTCGCGAGCAGCGGATCGCCCTGCGGGCTCTGCAGCACGACGTCCGCCGCCGCGCGCGGGGTTGTCGCCACGTAGCCGGTGAGCGCGGGGAATGCATCGAGCGGAACGCCCGGCAGGACTTCGGCCAGTGAGGTCAAACGTGGCGTGATGTTGCCCTCGACGATCCACGGCTTGAGCGCCTCATTCGTCTCCTTGAGGAAGATCGACGGCACGTCCCGGATGCTGCTGCTCTGGTAGAACCGTCCATGACCCCAGGTCGCGATGGCGCGCATGACAGACGAACCGTCGCCGTTGGCGCCAACCGCAACTGTGGAGATCGTGATTCCGTGCGAGTGGATGTCCTCGACAGCTGATTGCGGCGTGACGGAGAACGGGTCACCGTCGCCGAGCATGATGATGTGTTTCAGCGACGCTGCCGATTTGCGGAGCTCTGTGTCGGCCGCGACCAGGTCACCTTGATACGACTGGGGATCGCCCAGCGGCATCGAGTCGATCTTCCTTTTGATCGCGGCCTTATCTGTCAGCGGTGAAAGAGGTACGACGATGTTTCCGCCGGTTCCGTTCGTGACTCCGACGCTGTCCCTGGGGGTGAGCTGATCGATGACTCCCTCCGCAGCGCCGCGGATGATCTGGTCTCCCTGCTGGCCTTCGCTGCTCTCCAGGATGAGCATCACCGCCACCGGAGGTTTCTGCGTTTTCTGAGGCAGCAGGATCTGCACCGGCAGCGCAGTCTCCAGCGACGTGCCCGCATAGCCGCCGGGCCCGTAGCTGTCCGACCCTCCGATCACCACCAGTCCCAAACCAAGGTCGCGCGTGACCGCCTGGAGCAGAGCCATCTCGTCGACGCCCAGGCTGGATGCGGGAACGTTGACGAGGGCGACCGATGAATAAGCGGCCAGGTCGGCCGAGGTCCGCGGCATCTGGCCCGGAGCGACCGTCGTGGTGAGCATGCCGGTCGACCGAAGCGTTGATTCGAGGCTCGCCGCACCGCCTGGCGTGTCTTCGACCAGGAGGACCCGGGCCGGACCCACGACCTGGATCAGCGCCTCGCCGACATTGTTCTCGGCGTAGGTGTCGACGGTCGGATCAACGACGACCTGGACCGAATGGAAGCCCGGCTGGGCCGGCCGTACCACCTGCGTGAGGTCCGTCTCACCCGCGGCCAGCTGCAGCTGAACCGTGTTGATGAGGCTGTGATCGACATACCAGCGCACCGTCGCGGCGGTTGTCGCGTTGCTGACGATGACCGCGCTGGCATCGGCTCGCTCTCCGACGGCGATGGTGCGAGGCGCAGCGAGGCGCTCCACCAGCACCTCGGGTCCGACCGGCACGTTGACCGCGATCGTGTCGACCCGCACTCCCTCGGCCTGGAGCAGTCGCGCCTCGGCGGCGGCGTCGCCAAGGTTCGAGCGGCCGTCGCTGACCAGCACGACGTGTCGACGCGTGTCGCCCGGCATGATCGACCCCGCGAGCTGGAGCGCCGAGGCG
>WNFC01001723.1_pt1 | contig 25601 bp, 32 predicted proteins | sample 5400541 | NCBI WGS metagenome assembly WNFC01 (sample SAMN13153342, study PRJNA577476) | soil metagenome | isolation source: 120 cm saprolite under Douglas fir tree site 2 hole 2 replicate 1 | place: USA:California | collected 2015-04-18 | reverse complement strand
GTACTCGAAAATCGGCAAGCATCATACTTTGCTGCTTTCAGAGCTCTTCGGCCGATCTGATGTGACGTCTCCCTCTCCGTCGTCTGGGGAGCGCAGAGATCCGGCCTCCGAATAGGTACGCTGGACTTCCTCCGGTGGTGCCATAGTCACATTTACGCGACCCTGGCTATCCATCTCAGCACCCTCCGTCGAGTACAGAACCCCACGTGAGTTGAGGTCCTGCTCGATTTCGCGCACCAAGCCGAGACGATCCTTTGGCAACCAAATAATTCGCTGCTCCTCTACTGCACCCGGTTGGCTGAAATCAGTCGGCCCTTCATTTTCTACTGGTTTGACGGACGGCGAGGGGGATGACGAGCGTGATTCATTCGTGAAGGTGGGGGAAGGTACGCGCTTCGGTAGACTAGCGTCGGTATCATCGGGACCCGGAGGCCCATCTTCGCCAGAATGCCGATGAGAACCGCTTGCAGATGCGTTTGCGTAATCTCTGGCCACAACGTCATCAGAGTGCAAAGGAGCAGATTGCGATGCCCCAATAGATGCAGGAACCTCCGAATGCGCCTCCACACCACCGTTGTAGGATTTGTCAGCAAGCGAAAGTGGAAGAAATTTGATGAGGGGGCCGTAGGAATTGAGAATAGTATTTTGAAAGAATGCCTACTTTTAGGTGAGAATTTTTTTAAGCGGGCTGTAGTCAAGCGATGCTTACTGTGAACACAATTAACACAACCATAAGCGCACCCTCAGGAACCGCGCTGGGCTTATTGCTGCTATTCTGCGCAAGGAAGAACAGGGCACATAAACAAACTTGCTGGACATAAAGCCCTACGAATAGATGCTGGATCGCCTTCGGAAAGAAGAGTCCGCCAGTATCGCTTGAATGAGGTTGATCATTGACCCAGGTGAAGAGATACTTGTAAAGGAGGTAAAATAAGAAGAAGGCCCCAAATGCGAGGCCATTGATGATGGGGGATATGATGGAATAGCCGAGCGTGATTACAACTAATTGAGTTGTCATGGGGAAAAGGGTACCCCAATCCGACGTGCGGGGAGAATATTTGATCGAGTACACGGAGCGTGGGGTCGAACCCAGGAGCGTGATCTTGACATAATACATTAATAGAGGAACAGCTTGGAGAAAGCCGCTGCCCGTTCCGGAGAGACCTTGTAGTAGTACAAAACTGTGCCACCAAGTAAGATAACGATTAAGGTGGCTCTAGGAGAACACTCACGTCAGAAAGAACGTAGAGGCTTTGGGTAAATTCTGGGCAAGCAGTGTTGGGACTGATGTCGGGTTGTTAACAAGTCCGGGTAAAGACGCGATGATTCCAGACGAGAGGGTGACAACCAAAAAGCCGTTCTGTCGATGTTCAGTAAATTATCTGTTTGCAGATCCAGGCGAGCCAATGGTAGGTGAAGCACAGGGAGTGGATGTTCGAAATAGCTCCAATAAATGCCACTGGGTGATGGGTTAGATCCCTGACCTCCTCAAATTTAGACGCGACGGACCTGGGATTGCCCACACGATAACCACTCCGATACTTGCAACCCAAGAAAGTGCCAAACGTATGCGGCGCTCATATGGGTTTATAACTAAATTGTCCCAGATTACGTCCTCGGGTGCAACCTCGACATATTTTAGGGACCCTGACATGCGATACGGTTCATGATGAATAAGTGTTTGCGCTGCCATGTGTGCCGCGATCTGCTTGTTGAACAAGATAAATGCCCCATTCGCGGGTGGATAAGTCTGATCTGAAAAATCGACCGCAGGACGACCTCGAACGAGTGGTAACGTGACCGGAACAGTTGGGATCGCAACATTCAATTTGCCTGTGCCGATGTGATGCCTTCGCTGAGTCATTTGCGCCTCCGCAGCGGTGGTACGGGCGATGTCGCGTGCAAGAATTTCGCGCCTCTTCTCTAGTTGCGTGTTCAGCTCGTGCACTTGTTCGCGTGCCCATTCGATCGTGTCGACCTTCTTCCCCACGAAAGGGATGGAGGGAAACCAAGAGAAAAGTGGTAATCGATGTGATGGTCGGTCTTCTCTTGGTACTAGCTCCTCGATGAGAAAATTGGTGGCAGCTTCTGGGTCTCTTGGGGGAGAGAAATTGTTCTCCTTATTACCATTTTTCGCGATCTTCTTCTGCTTCTGGTTATTTCGCTTAACCGCCTTATTGAGAAGAGATGTTTCCGCTGATTCGAGCAACTGGCACGCCTTCAACCGACGGCTGTACAGATCGGGCATATCCCCAAGATCTCGATTTATCCATACTTTGCGAACACCCCCTGGCAGGTGACTAAAGAGGCGGGTAAGGGCAGATTCAGAGAGATACTTGGGCGGGATGCCCGTGACCAGAACAGTGCAGGCTTGACATCAGGAATCATCGCAGGGAGGCTGTCCAGATATCTTACTCGTGAATATCCAGGTGAGCAGTAACTGCGCTGCATAACGGTCCTGATCGGTAGGCGCAATATTGCCAAAGATGAACTTGTCGAGACCAGAATGGCCAGGGACGTTTGTGTTGACGGAAGTGAGAGGGAGAAGGATAGCCCAGGATAGAAGCCAAATTGGTAGCAGAACGCGGACCATCATGCGCAGAAAACGGACAAAAAAATAGCAGTCCAATCCGTTGATGTTTTTAATCTCGCGATAATCCGCTTTGAGGATGGAAGGTAGCCATCCAAGGATGCGAGGTGATAGAGGCTGCTGTCTCTTCCTGAAGGAAAGTAAGCACAGGGCACTGGAGAATGAGTGGACAGGCGTACGCTTCGAAAACGGATAAACTCCTTGGCTCATAGACGAGGCGAAAATAGCGTCGCACAAGCGTAAATACAGAGATTTCAACACCAGCTATAGCGCTGTTCAAAACCAAGGCTGTCAGGAAGGTTTTAGTCGAGGCAGTGGTTGCCCCGTTGAGATTCGACGACCTGGTGCCCAAATGAGAGCTTGAGCGTAGGAGATATAAATGGGACGTACATCCGGGTCTGTAGGTGTTATGGTAAAGGATGAAGAAGAAAGGGGTGAAGAAGTGGCGGGCTGGGGTGCGAAATAAAAGGGGGGCCGGTTAGCGAATGGCATGACGGCTGACGGCTGGGTTGGCAACCGGAAAAGAAAAAGAAAAGAACAAGTAGGCTTGTTTCCACTCGCCTACCCCTTTTGTGACGTCAGCGTCTGTTCAAAGTTCAATGCCAAGGCTGCGGCCACGGCGTCTATGGAAAACACTCGCCTTGGCTGACGTTATCAATATCCTCCTAGCTCCACATCGAGGCCTCGTAAGGTCATCCGACTACAGTGCTCTACTGGCACAATTGTATGGTTCTGTTGTGATAAGTTTTACTTCTGCGTCTAGGCCCACTAGCATGTGGGTCTACCGCACCGCATTCAAATTACTTGTTGCATCATCAATCATACCAAACATGATAGGCAGGCATCTCATGCCCAGTGCGCCTGCCAGTGGCCGTTGGGACTGATACTGTTTCTCATGACGCCGTGACTTCAACTCATCTAGCAATCCTCTCCGAGGTCGGGCCCAAGTGTGTTAGGGAAGCCTATGCCTCGTTGATCTAACTCGGAGCTACGTTCAAGTTTGATATCGCCATATCCCTAATTCCCATGCCAGTGGATCTGGGGTTATAATGTCACGCTACAGCCTTCTTGGAGCTAGAGCGCCGCAGTAGAACGTTCGATGAATCCATATTGCCGCATCAACAGCACCGCAGTTTCCTCTAGGCGATGATTCTTATTTACATGGATGTTACCTCACTCCAGCTTTCTGTCAAGTCAAGCTGGATAGCTGGCTGTCGTCTGACCTGCCTCCAGTCTTTGGAAGATCATCTGTCCACGACATTGCTGCCCTACTCCCGGCGTGAAGGCGTCCGGTTTAGGAGACCTTTCGAGGACACGCCCCTTCCAGGTTCGCACGTTGTTTTTGGGGTACATGTGGAAGACTAATTGGCTCTCGAATCCCGTAACTACCGAAGAAAATTTCATGATAGGAACAACCAAAAATAAATAAATATCCAGAGCACTGTGCTCAGGCGCACAAATAGACCACTTCAGACGATGGCGTGTTGTCTTGTCCCAAGACAAATTCCTTACATCAGGAGCCCTCACTCATCTTCCTGCTTGCGGCTGTCACAATGGTCGCCGCCCTTCTTGGGCGTAGTGCGGCTCCCCACGGTCTGTCCCAAGATCCCCACGTCCACCGGGGCGACGATGACCTCCGGAAGTCTAGACGGCAACGCGTACTTCATCGGCATCTCCGTGGGCGTGGGTGGCGAGGACGAAGACGAAGAAGAAAGCGAGGGCGAGTCCAACGACCCGCGCGAGAGGCTCACCGCCGCCGCCGGTGGCCGCGCGATGCGCAAGTCCAACCGTCCGTACCGCGTGAGCAGCTCAGGCGTCGGCGGCGGCGCTGGCGGGGACTCCCGCGGGCGCAGGCCGAACAGCGATCGCGCGGATGCCAAAATCGGCCGTTTGATGCCGTCCTTGGCGGTGCTGCCGCCGCGCCACTTCCGGACCATGGGATAGACGTAGCACCAAATGAATGCGGCAACTGCCATACAGCCTAGCGCTATGGTGATTACTGGCGAGGAGCGCAGACGTTAAGTGGGATGTCAGGTCGACAAAGAAACTGCACGTACTGCTGAGCGGGCCAAGTGGGGGGACGTGAACGTAGGTGATCTCGCCAGACGTGTCAGGTCCGACAGGGTACGAAACGTCTGAGAAGACGGCTAGGTGGTCGACATCCTTGATGCGCTGCATTCTCCTTATGCCACGGGGGGAGTAGTGTCTCCGGAGTGAAGAGAAGTCGCGAAAATATAGGAGCGTAGCAAGGAGCACAAGCGGGACGTAGTTGGCCAGGGATTTGAGCAGTGGGCAGTATATCACGCATATATCACGGTCACGGCCCCGGGCCATCGTCAGCCCACGATATACACATATTTAGTCATGGAATTCATTCATGCAATCAGACGTCTTACAATCCCGACAAGAGACTATTATGACTGCGGTTGCCTATAAGTGCGTATATAGAATAAAAAAGAACCCGAAGTCTGCAACGCACAGACATCCAGACCGACGAAGTGAAGAAGTGCCTGGATAACAAAGGGCGTCCACCAACTAGTTTGTCTGAGCGCCAACGGCCTAATTGAAAACGAGTCGGCAAGGTAAGAGGGAAGCAGCACTTATATAAACTTACCAAACGCTTGAGATGCTCCATGAAAACTTGCAAGCTGACATCATCCGTAAAGATGGGTTGTCCGGCACTGCCAGCTTGACCCGCGCCATACATTCCAGCTGACATGTGCGTCGTCGACGGATTCAACTTTGAGAGAAGGAAACGTGCTTGGCTGCCACCCTGGTCGCAGACAATATATCGAGGAATAGGGAAGCGGTCCGTCAGCAAATCCTATTATACGGGGAAGGTTGTTAGTCACATAGACGACAGCATAAAGCGGCTACGTACTTGAGCATCAGTGATGGGAGTCTCAAGAAGGTCTTTCAAGTTTTCATAACCCTCTTGGTCCTGATAACCTGCCTTGCGCCACTGGGCGACCGTTTCGCCGTGGAATATAAGGATGTGGAAGAATGTGTCGAGGAGCAAGACGACGTCCGGCTTGATGGAGATGCTATCGAGCAGCACTGGTTGCGGGGCGGTGTCCAGTCCGTAGGACATAAGCGTAGGTTGGATCATGATGAGAGAATTGTTGACATCCTCCTCGTTAAGGATGTGTCTATAGAAAGCCGTCTCATCCGGGCTGTTGTTGAAGACCTGGAGGAATTGACTGCGACGCAGGTGGAACATGAACTGGGGGTAGATACTGAAATTGTCGCCAAGTCTGAAACTCGCCGGGTCCTCCTTCCTGTAGTCAGCAAATTTCTGGCACAACCGGATAAGCATGCGGTCAAGCCAGCGCAACACATCTGGAGAATCATCTATTTCTGCTTTGAACACTGCAATGCGCGCCATGAGCACCGCCGCCGCTTCCTGATCGAATGACGCCGCAATACTTGGGGAACCAGCCTCAGCGAAATTGCGCGCGATGGTAGTCACACGTAGTCGCATTTGGCCTGTCGAATGCTGGTAATGGGTGACAAATTGGACGAGGCCACGGGAGCCTTGCTGTAAGGGTTGGCCTGCGGGTGTGACAACTTCGAAATAAACAGCCTCGGAAGTGCGCGGGTTGATGGTATTAAGCCTCCAGGCAGATGTCTGTCCAATGCCGATCTCAGTCTCGCCAACACACGCAGATTTCTTGCCCGTCGATATCGCGTGTCCAATGAGTCCGGAAACTTTCAATTCCTTAGTGGTCTGTACCGTGGCATTAGTATATTAATATGCGTAAATTTTGATTATTGCTATACAGACCTGGACATCAAAGGTGGCATTAAATCCCATTGCGAGGTTGCTCTGGTTGTCTTTATTGAACACGCGAAGGAAACTCTGCTTGAAAATGGATGTCGCAAACGAGTCTGAGAGTACGATGACGCCGTTGGTAGAGTTTGGTAGCGATTTCATTTCTAGAAGACCAACTTGGTCTAGGCAGCCAGCGAAGAGATCGACAGCATGCCCGTTGTTTGACGCGCGCTTCGCCAAGCCCTCATAGAACTACAGTCATTAGCGCTATTACAAAAACAGTTGGACTCGTGCAACACGAACCTTGGTTGCTCGTTTGAAATGCTTCACGCTGTCGCGGTCGATGTCATGGTGTGACCGAATTGGCTCTTTAAGTTCGTGACTAACTACCATACCCGGTCCCTCGGTTGCGGCGCCACCAGCAAAGAGCATGATACGTGCTCCCGTATTGGGGAAGGTCGTCTGGCATGCGTATATCAATTAATGTAATCAGGGAGATGCAGTCAGCGTACTTCTAGCAGTCCCACAGCGACGCTCAATGCAACACCAGTACAGCGAAGAGGACGTTTGTCACTCGCGACTGGCCACGGGTCGCGTGTCAACGACTCAAGGATACCCGTGAGTTGGAACTCGCATTGGGAAACAGGGAGGAGGAAGCGAGCTGCGCCAAAAGCCTGAGGAGGCATGGGCTGGCCGGGCCGGGGGGCTGCTCGGTTTTGTGCGCTTAAGCCGAGCATATCTTGAATCTGTTTTGGAGTATACTCCTTTCCACCACGAAAAACGTAAGATTTGCTGCACTCTGCATAGCCAATTTCATGAACTTGAGCCTGGAAAATATTAGAACACGGTAGAAAGGGCGTAAACGATTGGTACTCACCATAGTTCCGAAGGTAATAAGACCGACTAAGGCATACGGAGGAAGGAGGCTCAAGCTGACGACAATCCCATCACGGAGAGCCTTGAGATCATCGGGATCGAGGCATGTGTCAACCACGAAGAGAAATATTGGGGGTACTTGAGCTGGGCGGCTGAGCGTATACTCGATGGTAGTGTACTTGGGCAACAGCTCGGCAGGAAGATTTGTACTAGAAAGGTCTTTGTAGTGGGGAGGAAACGCATTGCGTGTGAGGCAGAATGGACAAATCCATAACTTTCCTCGGATGTCAATTTGACTACGCATGCGATTCAGCGAACACAGCGGTGCATATATGAAGGCGAAGCACACCAGTAGGGATTTAAGACGGCCCGACAAGGAGTTGATTTGCAAGTGACGGGCTCATAAAGCACAGGAGGAAGATCGTCCCTCTGCTTCAATGGGATGTAAAGGGCCGCAATCGGAACCACCGTCCGATTCGCCTCGATGCGAGATGAAGGCCAAACGTTCCAGGACAGCCGAACGCCTGGAGAAAAGTATGACATCAGTCCGACCAGGGAAGAGTGTATATAATACACACCGTCACGCTCCTCTACATCTTCAAAGTTCATTTTGTGAGGAAAAGGATATGTGAGAAAGATTTGGTGTAGGAACGCACGACGCAGAGGACACGTTGATTGCTGACAAATGCGGACAAATAACACCGCAACCGACTCAGATTTGAGCCCGCAAGCAGGCAAACCCAGAGGGCCACCACCAGCCAGCGTGACCACCCACTTCCGCTGAACCTTACAGCACCGTTCTCCACTTGGTACACGTTTTCGCGTCTTTTCAACCTCGTTCATCCGCATGCGTCTACCAGTTATGACTTTCACGGACCGACATCATGGCTTTGGCACTTTGCGATACTTTTCCTTGTAATTTCCCCGAGTCTGTTTCGCCAGGTCTTCCAAATACATCACCCTATCCGTCCCTTTGTTCCCAATATTCTTCTTTGTCCGCGAGTGCTATTCTCCTGTCCCTGTGACCCGCTGTTATCTGAAGTCCTGCCAGACGCCCCACTTTTCGGCGGCGGGCGTGCTCCACAATAAATACCCGAGCGTTGCAGTACAGCGCTCCGTCACTCAGGCACATTTCGTTGATCCTGCAGGGTGACATACTGTAATTACGAAGAAGTATGTACAGTACAATAGTATGGCCAAGGAACATAGTCTATGGTCATATGTCGCTCTCAGCTCTCAGCCTCAGCACTGCCCCATCAGGCCTGCCTTCTTCCGGCGTGTTAAGCTGATTGTGTAATCAAACGCCGCGATCGCCGTCCCTAATATTGGCCATCTTAACTCGCACCGCCAAAAAAAAACAGGGAGGGCAATTCATCAAGAAAATACCTCCTCGTTCCGGCCCTACCGCTAACGCGCTGACGTCCCGTCATTTTCATGTTCACCTGACACAAAGGGCGGCGCCAAACTGTCGAAACAGGAGTGACGCCTCTGTGCCATCCCGCTTATTTCCGTCCCTCACCTTCTGGCGCCCGCAGTCTGATGATGTCACGAAGCCACGGACACGGCGTGAGCTAAATTCAACGCTCGAACAATCGTATGATGGATTTATTCTGAAACATGTCCTCAAGCATGTCCTAGACCTTCGGGAAAGATCTGCTCCACATCCTTGGGTCCTTTATTTCAATTGCATCAGTCCAGCATTAATGAAAACGTCGCTTGTTGGGCCTTGCTGGACCATGTGGGCGTACATGGGAGCTCTGTCCTAAAATGTCATATGACGCTCATGCTTTGTTGCCTGCGTGCAGATCCGCCGAGGGTAAGTGGGCCCTTCATAAGCTTCATATCGCGGCGTCAGCTCATCTGATACGAAAATGTTGGTGGCGCATTACGGCAGTCGAACGGCCGCAGGTGAACCAAATACACCCACAGCGCTGGTACCAGGGGCACTCGCACATTCCGCTAATCGATGGGCTAAATTACACATGTGGCAAGGATACAAGCTCCTCTGCAGGCGCTTCCGTATAGCACGTCTTGCGCTAGTCGCCTGTGGCGGTCTCGTCAAATTTAAATGGGCTACAGTTTGAGGTTCGAACCAGTTCGCCGTTCTACTGACAACAACAAGTTTTTGAAAGTCGAGCAAACGGAATTTCTGAAGCTTTCTCTAAACCCAGAAATGAGTCGATTCTCCAACTCCCACGCTTTCAAGCGGCTCCCCGATTGCCTGCATGCGTGCCCTTCTGACTCGTGGAACTGCCACTCAGGCTGGCAAGCAGTTTGCTCCACTACGGTACCTGGAAGCCTCGGTATGCGTTTGGCTTTTACCTTGTACTTACAGAGCCCTTGCGAGGACAGCCTTTCCAAACGACTCAAGGCATTGATAGTTGCGGGTAGATATGCCCTTCCCGGCAGATTTGTTCTGGCTTGGTATCACATCGAATTGTGAAATCCAATGTTGTGCGTGACCGCCCGCATTATGTAGCCTATCCCGTCCTGCTTTGACGGGTCTCGCCGTATCACAGGAGGGGCGCGCATCACCAGCATTAGCTCTTCCAGCCAGTCCCAGTAAGGATGTGCCAATCACATATGAGACCCATGAACGGACACTTCACGCTCGAATTCTGAGGTTGAGAAGAGGGGACGGTCATGGCTAGGAGGATGGGGGTGGGGAGTTGATGAAGCAGAATTTTAGAATCTCAGTTAAGGGGAAAAAGATTATTAGAGGGAGGGGGAGACCTCCCTTCCGCAAAACTTTTGCTTTGGTCATCGCTTCGTTCTTATTTCGTCGTGATGGCCAGGCTCGATGTCGAAACCGTCGCGAGGAGTTCGTCATAGTAAGACCAAGTACAGAGATTATTGAGTGCGCACCGCTTGTATGGACCCGAGTATGGGTAACATTGTGCGAGTCCGAAGACCGAAATCATATCCGGCCGTTAGCTCCATATTCGGACTCAATTTGGCAAGCGTTTACAGACAATACGGTAGCAAAGGGTCTGTCCATGTACTCAGTAAGTTTCCCTCCAGTCATGTGCGGTGGACTTTGTCTCGACTTGATATAAGTGGCACCCTTACACACAATCTGTGAAGTTGAGCTGTCCTGAGAACACTGACACGTGCCAATGCAAGAGCTGCTGTGACGACCCTCTGGATATACAGTATATGTCACCTGAGACGACTAACTTACTCGCATGCTTGCTGATGGAACCGATAAATGTGCATACGTTATGAGTTTTGTGGTGTTTGTTGGTGGCGCAGAGCATGACTGACCTTCTGTCCTAGTCTTGGAGCTCTCCTTGAAACTGATACATAATGGGGCTACTGAGTCGGAGGAACAAGTGGACCGGGTACTGAAGGTAATACCATTTGGCAAGACACTAATTACGATAAGGGCATCAGCAATTGCTCGGGTGACTTGAACTGGGTGGAGACAACGCAATGCTCCACAGGCTCATATGCTGCAGTACGTTTTGTATTCAGGAAAAAGCCGAACGAAATGACAAGACAAATCATCAGCTGATCCTTGTAAAGCTCGTAAGCATGCGTCATCTATCAACTGGACGCCGTTTTCGTCGTGTGGGGCCTGTAGAGATGGGTCCGTGCGCTGCCTCGAGTTGAACGACGAGAGTTCCCAAATATAGAGAGTGAGAAACGAAGCGCCAGCACCCTGGGACATGGGCAGTGGAGCGGATGTGTGGTGGCCGTGACAGGGACGGGGACATTCATGTAATTTCGCGCTGGACACAAAACGTTTGGCTGCGCACTGAGATAATAACGCGCGCAGCTCCTAGCCAGCGCGCTCAAACAAGCGTTGGCAGTCGTCCAAGGATGAAGGTCGAACAGGGACTGAACATGTGTGGCGTTGTCACATTTGTGTCACGAACAATAATACACACAAACAGAGCGTGACACTCATTTGGTAACTCCCCTTGGCCTCACCTTTTGGCATGCTACGCCCCCAAAGTACTCAGCTCCTTCTCGTAACACTCTGGAGACAACCTTGATCGGCATGGATAGCGAATAGCCAGCCCAGATTCTGGCGAATATGGGGGAAAGGAGTGAGCCATTGTCACGGTGAATATTATGATTTTCTCATATTCTCACAGGATCCCTCAAATCGATCCCATCAGGGCGCTTGGCGCGCCAGCTCGACCCCCCGGGGCGGGACGAGGGACATCCGCTGTGAACCCTGAAAGAAACATCAGGAACATTCGCGAATCGTCCCCATTCAGAGGGAATATTCGGGGCGATTGCCTTTATGACCAAAGTACGCCTCTCTCATACATGATGCGGTGCACGACTGCAAGTTCCACGTATAAGAGTCCCAGAGCAACGTGTGACCGCGTTACGGTCCCGGGATCCAGATCTATCCTGTTAGCGCCCAGCTCGGGGTCCTTAAATGAGCAAATAGGCCAAAATGCATCTCAAAGCCCACCCCCCCACCCGCTTTACTCTTAACTCTTCCCCACTCGCCTCGGGCGAGTGTGGCCCTTTCCTCTGTTTTTTTTCCTTTAATACATTTACTTCTCTTCTCCATCACGATTTCCTTGTAGTCCTTAACCCCTTCCTTTGCGTCGAGCCCTCTTTCTCTGACATTCTGCCCATCACTCTACCCACCACTTGCCATGCCTTGTTTTCCCCCTCTCTGCCCTCGCTTCCTCGACCCCCTCGAAGAGTTTCCGCTCGTTGTTCCCTTCCCTGAGGTGCATCTACTTTCCAGGTACCTTCGCTGTCCACATGCACCCTTCCGTGTCAGGTCGCTGACTCTCTTCAAGCGAGCCTGGTGCTCTGGGCCTCTTCAATGAAACACCCAGCACCATCGACATATCTCTTCCGACTCCGAGCATCCCAGTATTTGCCATGTTTGCTGAGTGAGTCATTTCTGTCCTTCGGTCCCTTGAGCATTGACGGTAACGTCCGGCCTAGTGAGCTCCCGTCCCCTGCCCAGGTCCATTACGACACCCCCGTACGACAATCAGAAGCCATTCAGCCTCCGCCAGCGCCCCTGATCAAAGATATGGATTCGTTTTCTGAGGGAACTGCTCAAGGAAGCTTTGACTTCACCATGTGCTCCGACCACGGCGATGCACCGGCCCCTCCCTCAGTTGCATTCTCCCCTGGTCATCCCACCCTTTCAATCGAGATTTGGCGCGACGATGTGGTTCGCAGCACCGCTATTGAGTGGCAGGAAGGGCACTCGCGTTGCGATGAAGACGGACATATCGTTGAGGTGAGCCTTCTTTTCTCGAGATAAGTGGTCATCTCTAAGTAACTGGGGTCAAGGAGCCGGCGACCAAGCGTCGCCGCCTGTCACAGTTGTCGCCCGCGGCAGAGGAGGAGCGACCTATGATGGCGCCTATTATTGGGCGCTCTCAGTCCCTTCCGCCCATTGGCCTCTGCCTGTATCGGGATGGCGATGACTGTGACCATTCTGTGGCTCCTCCCCCCGTCGCGGTGTCCAGCCCATGCACTGCCCCTCCTACGTTGGCATAGACACAGTTATCCGTGGTGAGTCCCGATGCGCGTTCGCCATTTCTGGACATTCTAAAGCAACAAGCTTAGTCCTCGCTGATCACGCAAGCCGAGTAGTCTGGGCATTTAACCACGCGCGACCTTAGGACTTCTTGATGTACACATCGAAAATGTCACGAAACCTCACCTACGACGTTATATGTACAATGTACTATCCTAGATATCCCACTGCGTCTTGAGTCGTTCAGCAGTGGTATAGACTAGACTTTGCCGGATGTGGATGACGATCATCTGTAATCGCACCTTAGTCATCCTGTTATCTCTGTGTACTCTCGTCGTTATCTCATCGAATCCGATCCTGACTCATTCTCTTCCGGTTCCGTACCACGTGGTTATCGCTGTGTTTTAATATAGTAAGATCCTCTCACGGCTGATTCACGAGCATGCTCGTGACAAGACAAACTTTTCTGATATCGCGGCCCATCGCCTGTATCACACCCATACACTAGAAGGTCCACGTGTGACTTCATGGATTTTGTGCCAGCTCCTGCGGTACATAGGGTACTTTGTGCTGATTGTGGTGGGTTGATAGCTGTTCTTTGCCGACGAAGCTGTGCAACCACCTCATGCCCATCCAGGGGATCCAATTGTTCCCAACTCAGCAAACCTGTGTATCAATTGTCTCAGGAACACGTAGGCTTCTCATATTCGTTGCTACTTCCAACTTAATCGCGGTGTTTAAGTGTTGACATCACCGAGGGGATCCCGAAGCAAGGTGTGCAAGTAGATCAGGCCCACGTTGGTGGATGGATTTTCTGACCGTGGGTCTTTTCGCATAGCGTCCGTGTCGTTTTGCCGAAATTGTGAGCGCTTCCTTGCACCGCCCGCACAATGGACGATTGCGCGGCCCGAGTCTCAAGAGCTCCTTGCCATCTGCCTCAAGAAGCTCAAAGGCTTGAATCGAGTGCGGCTAACGGACGCGCACTTTATTTGGACGGAACCCCACTCAAAGCGACTGAGGATATCGTTGACCATCCAAAAGGAGGTTTGTCACCCTCGACCGTCATGGCTGTGTCGGAGCACTCATTCAAACAGTAGGTATTGACTTCAACTATTCTAGAGCAAGTATTCGAGATCGAATACCTGGTTCAGCACGGACAATGTCCCGACTGTACTAGACTAGCTGCGAAGAACACTTGGAAAGCCCTTGTCCAAGTTCGGCAGAAAGTTCCACACAAACGCACGTTCTTGTACCTCGAACAGCTTATTTTGAAGCATGGGGCACAAAAAGATACAATTTCTCTTAAGGAGGTGAAGGACGGCCTAGACTTCTTCTATAGCCAGCGGAGTCATGGGATAAAAATGGTCGAATTTCTATCCGGGGTTGTACCTATCCGGTGGGCGTCGCCACCTTCGATCATCGTTGGCTGCTCATCGAGATTCAGATCAAAGGCGTCTGAGCGACTGCTTTCTGCGGACACACACTCGAATACGGCCAATTTCAGGTTCACGTACTCCGTCGAGATTGTTCCCATATGTAAAGATGACCTGGTTTGCTTACCACCGAAACTTGCGCGACAGCTGGGGAACATTGACCCGTTGACCGTCTGTACCCGAGTGGGCAACTCCCTCCACCTTCTCCACCCCTCGACGTTGCAGTCATGCGAGCTCATCTCTTCCACATACTGGCGTGCCCCGTTCGATTCTCTTGCGAGTGTTTCCGATCTTATGGAGTTCGTTGTTCTCGATGTCGAACCCTCAGGTAACACGCGCGGGAAGTGGGTAATGGCAGATGCACAGGTGGCGCTGTCTGGAGCGTTTCGCTCCACTGGGGCGTATGAAGACGATCGCATGATGGACTACGAGACCGCTGCATCTACGAACCAGATATTCCATACAAGGACACACCTTGGTGGGATCCTTCAGCCCGGTGATACGGTCATGGGCTACCATCTAAGCAACGCCAATTTCAATTCGGACGACTTCGCCAGCTTACCACAGGACCGCATTCCCGATGTCATCCTCGTAAGGAAGGCTTACCCAAACCGCCGAAAAAAGAACAAGTCGAGAAACTGGCGACTGCGGAGTATAGCGAAGGAAGAGGGCGAAGAGGGCGAAACCGGGAGTGGCCGCGGCGCCGTGGGCCGTACGGGCGGTCGCGATCAGAAAAAGGTGGAGGAAGACTACGAGCTATTCTTGCGCGATCTGGAAGAGGACCCGGAGATGCGCTCTGCGGTCAATTTATACAAGGCAGATGATACAAAACAGGGGAGGAGTGGGTCCCGAACAAGTGATGCCAAGGCGCGGAAGAAAACGCAGCATGCGATGGACGTGGATGAAGCGGCACCTGTTCCTGAGCCAGTGTCAGAAGCAGATGAGGAGGACGAGGCTGAGGCCGACTTCCCGGAGGTTAAGCTCGAGGAGCTGTTGGAAAACTTTGATGAGATGACGCTTGGAGAGGAAGAAGAACATGATTAGACTCGGGTTTACGCGCATTGTATTTCCTATTAAAAAATGATCGCTCCGGTACGATCACGTGCACCATCCCTGACGCGCCATGTTCGCGCGTCTGCGGACTTGCAAACGCAGTCACCCACCTTTACACTGTTCGTGGACGTGCCACTTCATTTCGACATGGCTACAAGAGCAAAAACAAGGCGCCCTCTAGTCGCATCGGAAAAACAAGCAAACGTAGGAAAGAAGAAGGCTGCTACCGTTTCTACAGGCGATATCACCAACGGCCTCGCGTCTACCCTGACTATTTCGAAAGCGAAAGGTGCTCGTAATGGCGCTGTGACAGAGCGTTCTGAAGCCCCCAAGTCCACCCAAGATAGACGAGTCTCTGCGATGCGTGCAGTCAACGCCGCCTCACAGGGGCTTACCGCGGTGATGAAATCCGGATGGAAAGCTCCTAGAGCGCAGCCTTCCGCGACAAAGTCCACGGCTACTACACATGAGGCGTTCGACTTGGTAGCCTCTGCCCGAACTGCATTGGGAGATCTTCGCGTTTTATCACCCGGGGATGTCGATGTTGAAAGGGCGGCGATTAGCGTGGCAGGGAAACTCCTCAGCTTAGACATGGTGAGTTGCTGAAACAATTTCTTTTGAGTTCCTGGGCTAATTCTTGAAGTTTTCGCATGCCCTAGATATGCTTTTTGATATGCATAACAGGCTTGTTGCATTAGTGGGGCCTGATCTCATGCCACCCACATCTCACCGTAATTCCCAGACATCTCTGCCGCCCCAGCAGGTCATTTCGATAATCTCTTTACCTCTACCACCACTATCGTCGAAGCCTTTGGACCCTGCTCTGCTCTTGCTCATTTCAACATATCTATCTCACGCTCTCATTGCATTATCTCATTATTTGAACCCGTCCTCTTCCAAACACACTCAACTCGAAACCCTCGTCCTAGTTTCCCAGACCCTGCACGATTCTCCTTGCCTTTTAAGATGGATTCCTCTGTGCATGCAGCTACCCACAAAGCAGTGCGACGTCTTGCTGACGCGAGCATACACCGCCCTTACCTCTGTATCAAGCCAAGCATTAGGGGCTTCCGAACCTGTGTTTCGTATTAGGATCTATGCTCTCATGTGCTTGTTGCGCACGAGTGGTTCAACGATCGGGCCTAAGACATTCTGGGATCAAGTTGTCAAGTCATCTTCGTCCTTTGCGAGGTCGACTAGCTCCGATGACAAGGGGGAGGAACGTAGGCTATGTCGTGTTGTTACTTCCGCGTTCTCGGAACTGCTTGCAATGGTTGAAGAACGGGAAAATAAGTATGACTTTCTTCATGGGAAGCCATTCATATCATTTTGCGATACCTGGATAACCTATTCTAAGTCGGTAAGCAGAGATCAATACGTTTCAGGGCATCACTTAATCTTCTCAGGCCGGCGATGTGGCTGGGTTAAGCAGAGTAATTGCATTGGTCCAATCATCGCCCTCAACATCCTTTGCCGATCGTGACGAGGAGAAATTGTTGAATGCCCTGTCAAAATTGAACCTGGATGACGATGGGAAGTGCGAGAAGCGAGAGCACGTTTCTTCGTCTCCTTCGCGACAGGACAAAGAGAAATATGAGCCCACGAAAGTTGCTCACGTCACAAAACTGTGCGCATCATTTTCTCGCGCCACGACTCTTCTCGTTGGTCTGGGTCAATGCGATGGTGCGCAAGGTGGCACGGTCCACTGATCACTTGTTGCCTGACGATCATTTACCAGGCGCGGAAGAAAGCATGCTAAGTAGTATACAAGAGACTAATGAACATGTCAAGGAAGCAAGGGTTCTGCGTCCTCCTTTGGAACCCGAGGACGATTATACGCTGGCTGAAAGTAGGATGCGACGCGCCTTGGATCGACTGAAACGTGCAGCTACCAAAGTCATCGATGTCTCGGGTGACATGACGTCGTCGAGTGACAGCATTATCAAGGCCGTAAGGACACTATCAATGGACATTGCTGCAACCATGGAAGCCCTATTGTCCGCGGTATGTACAGTTCGCGACCTCGCTGCCCATGTCTTATTTCTCCTACTCTCACGCCAGGGATCCGTATCAGAGGACTACGCTTCATTGCTTGATCTCTTCTTTGTTCTGGCACGGACAACGCTTGCTCCAAACAATCCCGTCTTAACTGACGCGGCATATGACCTTCTTTCCAGGGCAGCTGGCCTGCTCGGTTTTCAACTCGCTGACGATCACGGGTGCCCCCACTCGACTTCCCCTCCCGCGTCCGTGACAGAGGAAGCATTCGCGAACTTTGTTCGTTGCCTATCCGGTGCTTTCCATGGCCTCGGAGGGACGCTTTACCAAGCCGGAAAATACGGGTCTGCGATTCGGTTCCTTCGTCGTGGATGCCGCATGGGGGCTGTTGCGCTGCACCTTCGTAAGAATTGTGACGCGAGGGTCTCGGACAATGCCTACGAGCAGCAAAAGGCAGCAACCGGCAAAGAGATTGAAGGTTGGGGACAACTGCGCGACCAGCTGTCGCGCAGATGGGAGTTGCTGGGTGTCTGCTGCTCGAAGATCGGTGACAGACAGGTATGTCAGAGCTTGACCTTGCCTTGTGTTTTGATGTCCGAGCCTTTCACCTTCTGCAGGGTGCCTACGACGCTTTCATTGAATGTCTCACCTCGTATGTTTTTCCGCATACATTCGTAAAGTTGGTCCGCACAATTGGACCTGCAGGTGCTTTCGAAGCGGCCCTATCGCTAAAGCAAGCTGCGGTCATTATTGACAGAGTCACTTACATGGCTTCTTGTGAGCTGCTGTGTTCACCAGCACAGGTTTCTCTGAAACATCTAATAAGCTCTATATCAATCGGCGATGCGGAGAATCTTGAAGAGGACCGTCGCTGTGTTGTTGGCGCAATTCTTGAGCGACAAGTAGACGGCTTAGCTGGAAGTCTCTGGAAACCCTGTGTGCAGAGCGCGGTCGCTGGGATCCTCTCTGACTGCGTTTCGACTTACGATCCGGAAAATCGACCCATTCGGCGCGCAGGTGTCATGCTAAGGGCTTCGGAGCTTGCCTACTATACCGGAGCGGCTAATGGGGATGATCAACTGGCAAAGTCTGCGGAAGAAATTGAAGCACTTTTGAGTCTTGAGGTACATCTATTCCTCATCACCACCAGGTCCCTTCTTATTGGCTCGCTTATAGAATTTTGGACGAGATTCTGCGCTAACGCATCTGCTTGCCCTACATAGAGCTGAAATGCACATGTGGCTTGCCCTGCATGTACATCGTCAAGTCCATTGTCAACAGTACACCCTTATCGTTCAACACGCTCAGGAGGCCTGCCGCGTTCTCAAGAGGTGGATCCAAGGGACTTCCGTGGAGACCGCCGAACCGAAGGCGTCCCCTAAACAGGTCAGGACTGCTCGTAAGGCAAAGGGGAAGACAGCCTCTGTCCGCGCCGTTGCTGCGGCTACACGTAAACCCAATGCCCCTAAGGTTGTCCCCACAACGCCTAAGCGCGCGCACAGTATGTATGCAGCTCCAACTTCTCGTCGTTTCCAACTTGCGCTTGCCCCAGGGTCCGATCCCTCTCAAGGGGCTGAATCGCAAGCCGTGCTCAGGGTCGAGAAAGATGTCACACTCCTGCGGAAAACTTCTCGCCGGATCGTGGCACTGCTGAGTATGTACGCCTTCCACAGACTTCGTTCTTGCCTGACTTCCCCTCCTTGTTTAGATATGACCATCCATCTCGTAGGATTCATTGGTCACGTTGTCCTCAAGCTCGAACTATTGCAAGTTGCAAGGCAAGTTTGCGAACGTCCTTCTATTGGTCAACACGATGGTAAGTGTTGTTGATAAAACTCAGTCAGACTATTGGTGACACATGGCCAAGAATTTGTCCGACTTTCTGTTCAAATGGCGCATGAATACGTGAAATTGGGAAAATTGAGGGATGCTGGTGTCGTTTACAAGCGCAGCTTGAATCCCACGCAGATCCAGAAAGCGTCGAATGACACTAGGGTCGTTCTCCTTCTGCGTCACGCAGAGTCGTTGTCCAAGACCGGCGAGGTCGGTCAAAGGTGACTTCTTTTTTCAAACTATTACCAAACTCTAACCTCCAATTTAGCATAGCTTTGTATTCTGAGGCCTTACAACTATCGGAAACCTTGCCTATTAATGAGGGGGAGTCTTCAACTCTTGATCGCGTGCATTCCCACGTGAACCGCCTTCGACGAGCTGCGTTGGCTGCGACCGTGTTTGCTGAGATCAAACTCGCTCAAGTGAGCATCCCTCTTGTTCGGGTCCAAGCGATGTGTTGACATATCCTAGGGCGATCCCACTGAATCACTTACCAGCCTCTTGCAGGCGATCCGACTATGGCATCGTGCTGTGAGCGCGCTATCTCGCGTCAGCTCACGCGAGGACCCTACAAGTGGTACCGCCACCTTGTCGAATCCCTTCGATGTGTCATCAGACAGCGGGAAAGCTTCGCCAACAAAAGACGAAAGCCAGTCTTCTGCTTGTTCTAATACAATCTTGCATCATGCCCGCGCATTCACAAATGGCCTAGAATGGCAAATTGCTGAGGGTATGCTCGAGACGACTCTGTCGCTTGCGAATGTCTATCACCGCAGAGGATCGGTTCGAGAGGCAGAGTATTTCATACAAGAGGCTGAGCAGCTCGCCAGTTCGATAAACGCTCCAGCCCTGCTCTGCCGGGCTCTCGCGATGAAAGTCGAAGTTCAACTCCAGCTCAGACAGTTTGATACTGCACTAACCACACTACGCGCGGCGACCAACGCCCTCGATGATATAACGGGCCCCGATGCAGCCGGGCTGCGCAAGCTGTATGGGGAGCATGGCGAGCTGTTGTCACAATATAAGGACGCCCAGCAGCAGTACACGGAGGCCCTGGAGATGTTGGAAGAGCTAGATAAGAAACTGTCGGGGCTTGAGGCACAGAACAGGCATTGGTTTCCCTTCCTCTACAAAAGCTGAACTTACGCCTTTCCAGACGGTCAAGCGTTTCTCTATCGAGTCCTCTCCGCTCAAAAAGAGGCTTGGAGCCCCCGGCTCCCGCTCTTTTCTCCGCAGTCTTGCGGCAACATAGTGAGCTTTCCCCACTCAGGTGACAGTGGCAGCCTCATTCTTATATTGGTGTTAGTCTGGTTGTTGCGTAACGACATCGGGGAGGAATACGAGAGTTTACTGCGCAAGTTGTCTCAGCTGGCTCCGCTGGCTGATATACAGGTAAGGGTCTTTTTTGGGGGGGTCGGACAATCTTGGGTAGTCATACGTCTCACAGGCGGAAGAGCGATCCTTACTGGCGAGACTAACACTCCATGACGTGTACGAGCACTTCCAAGAGGATATGTTTCTCAGCAGTATCAGAGAGTCGGGTATGTTTCCTCTCACGTAATTCGTACACGCAGGCTAAGGGTTCTCTTCAGTTCTGGCACTCCCGATGGGAGTATCTAGGGACAAATATCTCTTTACCGCAACATCGGCGCAAGTAATTATGCGTACTCTGACGGATGCAGGAAAGCTCTTTCACTCAGACCTCACCTCTTCTGTACACTCTGGAAGTGTGCCCCGAGTTCGCGAAGCGGCGAGTTCATTGGCACTCATTCAGTCATTTCAATCGTCTTTGGGCGCAAATGACAGCTCTCTCCTCGTTGCGAACTTGCTAGGTCATTCATATTCCTTTAATTGTGCTTCGTTGGCCCGGCTCATTCTAAATCCAGACGTGTGTGCCAATGTGACTCTGAGACGGGAGATACTCGAAGTCATTTCGTACAAGCTTCCTTCCAGAAACCGGGATGACCTCCGTTGGCCTCTTCTTACCGCCGGCGATGCATGGCTAGACAACTCAAGTCGTAGAATGGACGAGGCGAAATTATCGCCGTTGAATTTGGATGATGATGATGATGATGATGATGACGAGCAGTCTGAAGACTTCCTGCTTTCCCAATACTGGGAATCCATTCACTTGAAATACCAACAACTGCCATTCGACCTAGCTAGCCTCTCCCGCTCGAAGGTGGACGCATTGCCAGCGAATTGGACAGTTGTCCACGTCTATCTGACCGAAGATCAGAACACGATGTTTGTCTGCCGACAGCGTGCGAACCAGAAGCCTCTCGTCTTCTCGTTGCCACTGAAGGGACGTAGAGAAACAGAGGAGGATGAACATCTCGCTTTTCAGGACGCCATTGGGGAGCTGCGGGAAATCGTACGCCTGAGCGACGAGAGTACTCAAACCGCGATTAATGTCAAAGGGCAAGATCAACGTGCCCGTGCTGCTTGGTGGGCGGATCGCACGGCATTAGATAAGAGGTTGAAAGAACTGTTGGAAAACATAGAGTTCTGCTGGTTTGGGGCCTTTAAGGTTGGCATTTATTCGGTCGATTTGCTCGTCTACTGATAAATTGGCGTAGACCATCCTCAGCGAGCAAGTCTCAGTCCCTCCGGAAGCCATGTCAGCTTTCCGGAACCGAATGGGCAGGATATTCGAACAGACTATCGGCGCCCAGGGAAAGAAGCAAAGCATTCATATGAATGTCGACCTTCCTTTGCTCGAGTGTTTCTCTCGACTGTCGCCCAAATGTCGGGATGAGGAGCTGGAAGACCTCGTCTACTTCATTCTCGATTTGTATCAGTTTCACGGCGTGCAAGTCGCCATTGCGGAGGTCGATGTTGATCACGTCGTGGTTGACCTACGAACGGCACTTGAGGAACACGCTGCAAGGGTGCGCAGCTGCATTCGTTCCCAGGACGACGAACATGTGTTCCTGGTGCTGAACCGGTGTTTACAAGAGATACCATGGGAATCACTCCCTATCCTACGCGGGAGGAGTGTCAGCAGGATACCGAATGTCGACTTTCTTATCGACCGACTCGAGTTTGCTCAGCGCCGTCGCCAATCAGGGAGCCGCCACCCAGAGCATTATGACGGACGTACTCGACTCGACTCGTCGAGTACATACTACGTCTTGAACCCTAAAGGTGATCTTGAGGGTACCGAGCGTCGTTTCTCCCCCTGGTTGAAGAGCATGCAAGCAGTCGGGTGGGATGGTATTATCGGCCGCGCGCCGAGCGAGCAAGAATTCTCGCATGCCCTCTCGAAGAATGAATTGGTCATGTACGCTTCAACTTCGTCCCGACTGCGCAGTGCTCTCTGACGCCTCTTCATTCAGTTATTTTGGCCACGGAGGTGGTGAACAGTACATACGATCGCACAAGATTCGGCATTTACCTCGGTGTGCGGCCACCATGCTCTGGGGTTGTTCTTCGGGATTGCTCAGAGATATGGGCGAATTTGACCGCATCGGGACCCCCTACAATTATATGCTTGCGGGATGGTGAGCGATTCTCTTCTATTACTTTGCCTTATTAATTCGACGGCCGCAGCCCAACTTTGATCGCGAACCTCTGGGATGTGACAGATCGGGACATCGACAAAGTCACACAAGCCGTCTTTGACAAAATGCGTCTCACACCAGAAGCACATCGAAAGAAGCCGAGTGGCTCGGAAACAGACGAAATCTCCATTATCAAGGCCCTCGCAGAAGCCAGAGAAGTCTGTAAGCTGAAATACATTACAGGCGCAGCCCCCGTGGTATACGGAATACCTTTCTATGTTTAAGTATTCTATACAGCCCACATTTCTATGGTTTCCGTGCAAGACAAATACAGTAACCCCTAAAAATATAAGTGGCACAACCGCGGACGTGTGTCCAGGTAGGTACATCTTAACAACGCAAAGTCGGCGCTAAGCTTCTCCTGATTGTCCTGGTAACGTTGGAGACCCGGCAAGGCAATATGCCAGGGAGACGACAGTCTGAGAATGAAATTTAGTCTATAAAAGGGCGCAAGGAAGCAACTGCAACTTACCGTAAAGACTAAGCATACATAAGTTGGCAATGAGCCAATGATATCTGTTCATCGTATGGAGTCAGCCGGCGGCTTCTCATTTTGGTCTCAGAGAGGCTCCCCTAAATTGGTACCTTGGGTGTACGAAATTTTCATTAGCGTCGAGGGTATCGTCCCTAACTGGGGAGTAGCTTACCAAATCCTACCGGCGCATTTGGCATGGACGCACGTAACTGAGCAAAGGCAATCATAGTGGCAACAGGAAGGACCAAGACGGCGGTCTCGATTTTGTACCGAAAGATGGCAGCTTTTATCGTGAGCATCATCAGTAAGATGCTGACTAGCCCTAGAAAGACGTCTCCGTATCAGGAAAGGCGACATGAGAGACAACTCGTACACATCCCGATTATAATTGTGATGACATAAAGCTTGGCAGACAAGGCTCGGTCGAAGAGGATGTTCACAGACGTCACGATGTTGGCATCTACTCCGGTACTACCCAACGTCGCAGCGAACCCGCTAAAGCGAAAATGAGTTCTCGGGAGCGCATATCCAACACCGTAAATAATGTTTACTCACAATGCGCTACCTGTGAGATTGTAGACCCAAGCTCCTACAGCCTCACCCGTGTCATTCGTCTGGGCAAAAATAAACGCGGTAGTAGTGTATCTTAAAAGAACGAGTAATGTCAACACTGGGAATACCCTACCGGCTTGGAACTTACCTGTCAAAAGGGTAGTCGACAAGATCCACGTGCGTATGAGACGGGTAAGGCTGTATGTCCAGCTGCGTTCTAAACACTGGCTGCTGGGCGCCGTAACGACCACTCAACGCAAAAGCCGTTGCGTTATGTTGGAAGGTCGGTTGGGACCCGACATTGCTATCAGAGGGGGGTTGACGTGCCGGACCACCAGAGTTTAGAGATTGTGCGCTGTATTTCTCTAGCCATTGAGGATACATCACAGAAATATCAAATCAAAAACACGCACGTGTTGACATAGATATTGACCACAGGGCACTCAGCGCCAGGGAAGGGCCCGGCAACGCAGTCATCTTCAAGGATCCTCCAGTCGAGTGTGACAATGTTTTGCAGAGGGTCGAGGGCGACGACGTCGAGAGTGAACAACACACTCCGCGCAGCGGAGGGACGCGGGGATGAACCTTCAAGGTCTGATACGCCCAGACGCCATCCAATGGTGATGCTAAAACAAACCATGGTCGCAGCGGCAACCAGGCAGCAAAGGATCCACGGCCGTGTGAGGCTAGTTTTGAAGAGAGTACGGGACTTGTGAGACATAGGAACTGGTAGTGGTGAAGAGGCAGTTGGTATGGAGGAAGGGATTTTATGCTGCGACCCCCACGTGGAGACCGCGGTTCATGGTTGGCATATAACCTTAGGGACGTGAATATATGGGTGGCTTTTCGCGGAAGGATCGCCGTTTTCTTGGAACTGAAGAGTCGAAGGACGTGTGTATCACTCATGTACAATTCATCGGAATGTGGCTGGACTAACCTAGCATTATGAACTTGAAGAGGCGTGTAGGCTATGAGGCATGATCCCGCTTGTGAAGCGTCAAGGCCTTACACTTCATGGCAAACGAGGCTGTGATGTTGGGCATACCTTGCGGCGGTTTCAGAAGCTCGAACCTCAATAATACAAAAGAGCGGGCAGGCTGTGTGAAAATATCTCTCAGAACTTGAAGGTCAGACCAGTGAGGCATGCTGTTCAAGTTTTTGTCTTGCCGAGATAATGCATAGCCAGTAGCCATGATGCATGGTAAGCGGGAGGCAAAGTATTGTACTAACGGCTCCTTGGCGGACTTGACTCGCGTCTCGACCGAAGCGCAGTGGAGACAACGTACACATTAACCTGCCAAGCTCCCGTATTTACGTCGATCGCTTCCGTTTGAAATCGGTGGCTGAGAATCCAGACAAACCAAGAGGTGTTCGTCATCATCCTGATCTACCCCATACTCCGACAGCTGCAAGCACAATGTAGTGGGTTGTGAACGAGAGACCCTGACCTGTTGTATTGTACCGCTTCGTTTCAATCGATGGGCCTTGCTGTTAAAACGGGCCATCCTGTGCAGTCCGCTGGTGTGAGTCCTCATGTTCGTGTATGAAACGCTTCGTTTAGTTCCATTTCACGGCCAACCCTCCGCCCACTCCGTTCCACTACCGGCCTCCGCTTCAAGAACAATGTCCGACATGGAGCGGCCTCCCTGCCATTCAAATTCCGTCGATGAGTCTCTTATATTCAAAACGAAGGGCAGGAACTGTGAGGATAGTGACCTACGTTTTAGGGGTCGGCGGCGGTTACTGCTTCCGAATCACCAGTTCCGGATCACAGCTGGGTATCTACACATGCTGGGGGCTCACCTCACCCAAACCGCACGAAATCACGTCTGTTGAGGTGCTGTTTAATGTACTTAAAAACTAAACCACGCTCACTTTGGATCGACCCTAAGATGCTTCACAATCCCGGTGGCCCGAGGCAGGTGAAAATGAAAATCGCATGTGGACCTAGGATAGTTAGTTCGGGGTGAAGCGGTTGTGTGTGTGTCT
>WNFC01005241.1_pt1 | contig 25635 bp, 20 predicted proteins | sample 5400541 | NCBI WGS metagenome assembly WNFC01 (sample SAMN13153342, study PRJNA577476) | soil metagenome | isolation source: 120 cm saprolite under Douglas fir tree site 2 hole 2 replicate 1 | place: USA:California | collected 2015-04-18 | reverse complement strand
GCCATCGGAAGATCGCCTTCATCCGGGGCCCCAAAACTTTAGGGGACACCGCGCCCCGCTGGCGAGGGATCCGGTCCTTCGCCAAAGCCAACGGTTTGGAAATTGATTCTCGGCTAGTCGTGGATCTGCCGGAGTCACGGGACCCAACTTCCGGGTTCGAGGCCGGGATGGAACTGACGGAGAAGCTTATCCAGCAGCGGCGCTCCTTTACCGCTTTGATGGCGTTCGACGACCTGACCGCCTTTGGCGCTATACGCGCGCTGGCTAAGGCACGTATCCATGTTCCGGAACAGTGCTCGGTGGTTGGATTTGACGATGTCGCCGCGTCCAGTTTGTACACTCCTCCGCTGACCACGGTGCGACAGCCGATGGAGATTATGGGCAGCATGGCGGCCGGGATCGTTTTGGACGGAATCAACGCGGTGATGGAAAAACGCAAGCTGCAGGCAGTCCACCGGAAGGTGGCGCCGGAACTCACAGAGCGGGGATCCACCCGCAGGCATTCGGGGCCTGAGCCGCACGTTTTCCGGGACTGAAAGGCGTTTTTAGCTTGACACTCAACCTCAATATCTAGCAGTATTCATTCGTTTTAATAAACTTTTTCCGCCATGATTGCAGTAATTAACTGGCCCCGTTCCTAACAGCGCAGTTCCCGGTCGCAAGGAGGAAGCATGAATCCAGTTTCCAAGTTCTTCACGCTGGTGTTTTTCCTGGCCCTCCTGGCTACCACTTCGGCCGAGGCGAGCATTACCGGCAGTATCTCCGGGGTGGTGAGCGATTCCAGCGGCGCGGTCATCAGCGGCGCGACCGTCACGGCCACGAACACGCAAACTGGTATTCAGGCCACGCTTAAGACGGACTCCAAAGGCTTCTACAATTTCCCCGCGCTGCAGATTGGCAGTTACACGGTTGAGGTGCAGCAGGCAGGTTTCAAGACCGCGAATCGAACGGACATGGTCGTCGATGCCAACTCCGCCTTGCGCGCAGATTTCACGCTGCAAGTCGGCCAGAGCGTGGAACAAATCACAATTACAGCGGAGGCCGTCCACGTCGAAACCGAAAGCACGCAGATGGGAGACGTGATCAGCGGGAAGACCATGACTGCAGTGCCGCTGAATGGCCGGGCCTACACCGACCTGCTGGCACTCCAGCCGGGCGTTTCTCCATACACAGCGGGTGACAGCGGTACTCCGGGCATCAGTGACCGCTCGGTGGATGGAGGCCTGAATTCGGGCAACCAGTCGGTGAACGGGCAGCGGGAATCCGCAAATGGTTTCATGGTGAACGGCTCGAACGTGGAGGAAGGCAAGAACAACGGCGCGGCCATCATCCCTAACCTGGATTCGATTGCAGAATTCCGCATCATCACCAACAACTTCGACGCTGAGTATGGCAACTACAGCGGCGGACAGGTGAACGTGGTCACGAAATCCGGCTCCAATGGGTTTCATGGAAGCGGCTTTGAATTTCTCCGCAACACGGCGCTGGATGCCAAGAACTATTTCGCGTTGTCAACGGATAAGACCCCGGTGTTTCGCCAGAACCAGTTTGGGGGCACGTTCGGCGGACCGATCAAGAAAGACAAGACATTCTATTTCGTGGACTACCAAGGTACGCGTCAGACCCAAGCTCCTACGGTAAACACACAAATGCCGGACCCGGGAAACTTTACCGGCAACTTCGACCCTACGAGTCCGTTCACCAACACAAACGACGCCAACAACAATCCGGTCGCCGCGACCGTCGGCGGTCAGTATTTTGCGGATGTAATCGCGGGACGGCAATTGATGCCGCCGGGGACGTTTCAGGACGGAGAGCCATATTACTACACTGCGGCAACCATAGACCCGACGACGATTGATCCCGTAACCGGCATCGGTACGCCTTATGGTTCAGATTGCACTGCCCCAGGCCAATGCGTTTTTCCGAATGGTGTGATCCCCACAGGGGCTTGGTCACCAGTGGCGACCAGCATGCTGAACCTCGGCCTCATCCCGCAACCGAACAATGGCAACTTTTTAACTACGTCTGCCTATGCCCAGAAGCTGAGCGATGACAAAGGCGGGATTCGAGTCGATCAAAATACGCGATCGGGTAATTTCTTTGCCTACTACTTCATTGATGATTACACGCTGAATTCGCCATTTCCGAACGGCGGAGCCAGCGTCCCTGCGACCAACTTTGCCTACAACGGCCTCACGACGGGACGCGCCCAACTGATCAACCTGGGTCACACCAGGAACTTCGGCTCTTATTCAGTGAATGAGATCCGTTTGAGCTATGTACGAAACACGTTGGATTTGGCGCAACCCCAAGGGGGCGTGGGGCCCAATTACAGCTTGTCCAATTTGGGTTTTGTCACTCCGTGGACAGCTCCCGGAGGAATCAGTCCGATAGCGCCCAAACTGGAAGGCGTCCCTTACATCACGTTCAATAATTTCTCCATGGGCGTGCCCCAGGTCACCACCCGGCAGTACAACAATTCGTATCAGGTGCTCGATAACTTTACCAAAATCCATGGCACGCATACGCTGAAGTTTGGCGGACAATTCCATTACGATCAAATCAACGAGCGCAATCTGGCTGCGGAAAATGGCCAGTACTCCTTCACTGGTACGGAAACCGGCATCGACTTTGCCGATTTTCTCATTGGCGCGCCCGACAGTTTGACGCAGGCGAGCCCGCAAATCCTTGACTCCCGCAGCAAGTATTATGCGCTATACGGACAAGACAGTTGGCGCTTGACCTCAAATCTTGTTTTCAACTACGGCCTGCGTTGGGAAGCCAGCATGCCCTGGTACGATACGCAAAACAAGACCGAGACCATTATCCCAGGTAAACAGTCCGTGAAGTTCCCCGGCGCGCCTTTGGGTTATGTGGTCGCGGGCGACCCGGGCGTTCCGCGTACGCTGGGACCGACTCAATGGCACAACTTTTCTCCCCGTTTGGGTCTGGCATATTCACCCAGCGCGTCGTCCGGCTGGCTTGGCAAACTTACGGGAGGGCCGGGCAGGACTAGCATTCGCATCGGCGCCGGTCTTTACTACACCTCCGTGGAAGACCTCTCGCAATTCCTCGAAGTGGGTGATCCGCCTTACGGGCTGTATTATGGAAGCGCCAACCCGCCTTTGCTCGAGTCCCCCTACATCACCCGTTCTAGCGGCACCGGCGTCGGGCAACGTTTCCCGCTTCCCTTCCCCCCGACCAATGTTTCTCCGACGAACCCAGACACCAATTTCCCTTGGGGCCAAGTCGAGCCTCTTTCGTATGATTGGTCGTTCGATAACAGAAACAAGCTGCCGTATTCAGAGCATTACGAATTTTCGATCCAGCGCCAGATTGGATCAAATACTGTAACCACCATCAGCTACGTCGGCAACCAGGGGCACCGGCTGGTCAGCGCTGTTGAAGCCAATCCCGCGAACCAAGCCCTCTGTTTATTCGTCATGAACAACACTCCCAACGGTGCACCCAGTTGTGGCCAGTTCAGTGAGACGCCCCCATTTTCGTATGACCCGACGACCGGCATAGGTACGAGTACACCTTGGGTTACGACGTCCTTGCAGACTATTGCTTCTGTTCGCCCGCTGGGGCCGCTGTTCGATACGAACCCCTATGTCTCCACCGTGGCGAACTCTCGCTACAACTCGCTGCAAGCTGGCCTGACCCACCGTGCTGGGTCGCTTACTGTGGGCGCCGGCTATACCTACAGTAAGTGCATGGACAATGCATCTGGCTTGCAAGACTCCATTTACCCGTTTGATCCCCGACGCAGCATTGCGCTTTGCAATTTCGACGTCACTCATAGTTTTGTTGTCAGCTACGATTGGCTGCTCCCGTTTGACAAGTTGGTCAGTTCTGGCTGGGCCAAAGGCGTGGCGCGCGGCTGGACCCTGTCAGGCATTACACGCTTCGCCACCGGACTGCCCGTCACTCTCTCCGAGAATGACGACAATTCGTTGATCGGCGCGAATGCCGCTCCAGTTGACGTTCCTAACTTCACCCCTGGCAAGGTTCTGTCTTACCCCAATCCCCGGAGCCGACAGCCTTACTTCAACGTTTCGCTGTTCACTGCTGAGCAAGTGGGGCAGTTTGGCAACTCCCGCCGCCGCTTTTTCCATGGCCCCGGACTGAACAACTTCGACATGAGTCTGGCTAAGACCACGAAGATTACAGAAAGTAAGGAACTGGAGTTGCGATTTGAAGCGTTCAATTTGTTTAACCACGCTCAGTTTCTGAATCCCGACGGCGAAATCGGTTCTGGTTATCCGAGCTACGTAAGCGGTGTAAATCAGGGTGGCTCATTTGGCTTGGTCACGGCAGCCAGAGATGCCCGCATCCTGCAGGTAGGGGCGAGATTTGTATTCTGAAGCAGAGGGATAAGCCAGGCGGAGGACTTCGAGATCTTCAGCCTTTCGCAACCTGTGGTCTGCTTCTGGAATTTAGCCGGCGAATCCGGGCGGCCGTTCACCAACCACGCCAAAAGCGCGTTCCAGGGCAATTCCGGCGCCAACTAGTGTTCCTTCGTCGAACAGTTTCCCAATCAACGTAATGCCGTGAGGAACGCGGCGGGGCGGGGAAAACTTGGGCAACGGATGGTTGGGATCCGGCGCCCAGTCGCTGCGCGCTTCTGAAACCTCGACGAACCCCGCGCGCAAGGTGAGCGATGGATGGCCGGTGAAGTTGGTGATGGTGAGCATCTCATCGCGCAGCGAAGGCACCAGGAGCAAATCAACTTCAGAAAACACACGGGCCATCTCATTGGCCACTTTGCGGCGGAAGCGGTCGGCCTGAACGAAATCCACGGCGGAAAGAAAACGCGACTGGCGAAAAATATTGGGCCAGGCATCGGGCACCTGAACTTTGAGCTGATTCAATTCGCCGCCGAGCGTGAGTTCCTCGAACGCAGCCGCGCCTTCGGCGAACAGGATCAAGTCGAGCGAATCGTACGGCCAGTCAGGAATGGAGACTTCAACCGGAACCATGCCAACTTTCTTGACGGTTTCAAGGGCCGCGCGATCAACATCGGTCGCAGGATTCTCTTTCATCCAGCCGGGGAAGTAGCCAATGCGCAGGCCTTGCACGGAGGCGCTGGCATCGAAGTCGAGCTTGCTGGGAACGCTGGCGAGATCGCCGGCATCCGGGCCGGAGATGGCGTGCAGCACCAGCATTGCGTCCTCGACGCTGCGAGTCATGGGGCCAAGTTTGTCGAGTGACCAACACAGGGTCATCGCGCCGGTACGGGGCACGCGGCCGTAGGTGGGGCGCAGTCCAGTAAGTCCGCAGCGCATGGAGGGGCCGACAATGCTGCCACCGGTCTCGCTTCCCATTGCGAAGCCGACCAGTCCTGCGGCAGTAGCCGCGCCGGGGCCTGCGCTTGACCCTGACGATCCTTCTTCGAGCAACCACGGGTTCATGGTCTGGCCTCCGAACCAGATGTCGTTAAGCGCCAGCGCGCCCAGGCTCAGCTTCGCCACCAGCACTGCGCCGGCTGCGTGGAGGCGCTTTACAACGGCGGCGTCTTCGGCGGGCACACGGTTTCTGAGAGGCTCGGCGCCATAGGTGGTCGGGATTCCGGCAGTGTCGAGAAGATCTTTTCCGCCCCACGGGATCCCGTGCAACGGGCCGCGGTATTTGCCGACGGCAATTTCTTCGTCAGCCTTCTTGGCCTGCGCAAGCGCGAGGTCCGAAGTCAGAGTGATGACGCAGCGCAGTTTGGGATCGAACGTCTGCAGCCGTTTTAGGTAGATCTGGGTGAGTTGTTCGGAGGTGATTTTCCGCTGTTCGATCCAGCGCGAGAGCCGGGTTACGGGTGCGAAGGCAATGTCCTCAGGCTTTGATGGAAGCGGCCCGGGGTCAGACTTGCTGCGGATAAACTGATCGCGCTGCGGTAAAGACTTGATGCCGGGCAGCATCGGGTTCCAGCGCGTTGCCGGGGACAGCCCGGGTTCCAACGCAATTTTTCGTGGGCCGGTACGCCGCTCATAGAGCGATGACAGATTCTGCCGCCAACTTGCTGCGGCGACTGCGCGCTCGGTCTCGGTCAACTCAATCTGGACGAGCTTCTGCGCCTCGGCGAAAGTGGTGGGCGAAACTTCTGGTCCGACGGCTGGTCCGGTGCCGAAAGCCGGCGGCGTTCCGGGTGGCTGATCTTCGGGATGCACATCTGCGGGACGCTGATCGGGGGGATTCTGCGCCTGACCGTCGAGCGCGGCAGCCGCGCCCAGTAAGCTGAGAGATGTGGTGGCCAGGAAATGCCTACGCGATTTGGGCATGGTTACCTCCGCACGGCATTGTAGCCGGGACACTTGCCCGACGCACATCGAGCCGGCGGCTCAGAGCGCCGGATGCAGCTCAGGGACGGGCGCCGACTGGCCTTCGGTAATCTGCCATTATTGGAGACGACAGGTCATACTTGATCAGTATTATGCCGTTTGCCCCTCAAGCGCACGCCCAACGCCGCGCCCAGCGCGTGCGGTTCGAAGAGGCCACTCCGGTGGTGCTCCGCTCGGCGGACGGCCGCCGCTGCTCAGGCCAACTGCAGGTCATTTCTGTTACTGGCGGCTTGCTCTGCATACGCCAACCGCTGCAACGGGGTTCTGTCGTCAAATTGATGTTTCTGGCGAAAACCGGTTCGGTGCTGGGCTCGGCAGAGATGCTGAGTCCGGTCGCCTGGGACCGGCAACCCTTCCGCTTCGTTGCGCTCCACGAGGATGATCAATCGAGATTGCACGCCGCAATTCAGGTTTCGCTGGAACACACCCGACGTCAGGATGAGCAGCGAGGTAAGGAACGCGAGCAGATGGAAAAGTTCCGGGCCTGGTAGGCGAAATGCCGCTGACATGGTAATCTGTGGCCTCCGCAGGAGGTGTACCATGCGATACGAAGACGAACTCAGCCACGAATCCTCCTCCTTCCAAGCGAACCAGTAAACGCCGAAGAGGATTCCCATCCGACCCGCGTCAAGCGCGGCTTGAGAATCGTTCACGGAAACAAAGAGCTTATCGAGAAGCTTGGGCGGAACGATTTGTGTCCGTGCGGCTCAGGGCGGCGTTTTCAAGAAATGCTGCATGCAGTCTGGCGCGTTCGATGGCAGCCGGCCACTATTTCTTTCAGGGAATAGGGAATGTAAAGGGGGGACCTCAAGTCGCCCTTCCTCCGTGCTGCAAATCACGCGTCAGGGCTCAATCAGTGATGTGCTACGATGCGACCGATGAGCGACGACGCAAAGCCTCCGATAGGATTACCGCTGGCCCTCGATCCCAAGGCAAGGACCGCTTCGCCCACCGAACCCGCGTTCATTGCTCCGCCTGTTGGATCACCAGCGTATTACGGTTTCGCAGTTCTCGATGACGTTAGCGTCGATGGCTTTGTGTTCGGCAAGATTACAGATTTTGAAGCTGAACCTTCGAATTATGGAGATGCGTTCGTCGTAGCACCCGACGACAGCCGCGCTGGACTGGTTTGGGAGATTTCCGACAGCCCGTACTTGACTGAAGTGTGCCCGATCGACGACACCCGCTGGGGTGTGTGGGCCGTTTCCTTTCAGCTTCCAATGACCAGTCGTAAGAATGCTAGAAGTAATCTGGAGTCGATTGTGCCCCTGCTCAAACAGAAGTGGGAGGAGTGGCGCAAACGCGGCGGTGATTAGAAGCCTCGAATCGCGAGTTCACCGGTCGATGAATTCAGTCGCTGTAGATTGTTCAGATCTCTTCTTCCCGCCGCTGCTTGCGAATATCAATCCCCAGCTGTTCGGCCTTTTTGTAAAGATGGCTGCGCTCCAGGCCTAAGGCTCTCGCAGTATTCGTCATGTGGAAATTGGAGCGTTTGAGTTCTGCAAGGAGCACCTCGCGCTCGAAATTCTCGACACGGTCGGAGAGTAATCCCGAACCTAAACTGCCGCTGGACCCTTCTGCGCTGGGGGCCAGCACCGAACGAACGGTTTGTGCGTCAACTTCGTCTGCCGGCGCAAGCAGCATCAGGCGCTCGACCATGTTACGCAGCTCGCGGACATTGCCTGGCCACAAGTATTCCTGTAGAGCCGCAATGGCTTGCAGGGTAAACGTCACCGGTTTCCAGCTGTTCTGCGCGCACACTTGCGCTGCGAAATGCGCGATCAGGGCGGGGATATCGTCACGCCTTTCGCGCAGAGGCGGAAGCGAGAGTGGGAAGACGAACACGCGATGAAATAAATCCTGACGGAACTTGCCGTCGCGCACCAGTGCTTCGAGATTGCGGTGTGTGGCGACGATCACGCGAACGTCAATGCTGACGGGCTTAGACGAACCGATGCGCTCGACTTCGCCTTCTTCGAGCACGCGCAGAAGCTTGGCCTGCATGGGCAGAGGCATGTCGCCGATTTCGTCCAGAAAGAGCGTTCCATGTTCGGCCTGCTCGAATTTGCCGATGTGCCTTCCGGCGGCGCCGGTAAATGATCCTTTTTCGTGGCCGAACAATTCGGATTCGATCAACTCGGAGGGGACCGCCGCACAATTCAAGGCCACAAATGGACCGGATGCGCGCGGGCTCTTGTCGTGTAACGTGCGCGCAACCAGTTCTTTCCCGGTACCGGTTTCGCCGAGGATACAGACACGGGTTTCGCTGGCGGCGACGCGGTCCACCTGCGCCATCACTTTCTTCATCGCCTCGCCAGCCCAGACGATTTCGTGTTTGCCGAGGCGCTGGCGAAGCTGGCGGTTCTCCGATTCGAGGCGCTGCAGCTTGAGCGCGTTTTCAACCGTGAGCAGGAGCTTGTCAGTAGAGATGGGTTTTTCGAGGAAATCCAAAGCGCCGAGCTTGGTGGCGCGCACTGCCATCTCAATGTGCGCCTGGCCCGACATCATCACTACCGGAGTGGTCACTCCCTGCGAGCGCAAGTCCTCGAGCAGCGAGAGGCCGTCTCTTCCGGGCATGACGACGTCGGAAAAAATCATGTCGAAATGATCGGACTTTGCCAGATCAATTGCTTTGGCGGCATTGTCGCAGACCGTGGCTTCGTGCCCCGCCAGGCGTAACGCACGCGACAGCGTAGCCAGAGTGTTGGCTTCGTCATCGACGATCAGCAGGCTGGCCTTCACGGTTTCTCCTCAACTCGACTACTCAAACACCCGTACTTTGCGCCGCCGACAATTTGTCGCGGTTCGCGGGCAACTCGATGATAAACGTTGTACCCCGGCCCGGCTCGCTGCTCAAGCTGATTCTCCCGCCATGGTCGCTGACAATGGACTGCACGATAGCCAGGCCGAGTCCTGTACCGTGCAGTTTGCTGGTGTAATAAGGAGTGAACAGGCGCGCGCACTCTTCCTGAGAGAGACCTTTGCCGGTGTCTGAGACTTCGATGTACGCGGAGGCTGAGTCTTGGCGGGCGCGCAGCGTGAGAGTTCCGCCGTCCGGCGTGGCTTCGATTGCATTCAAGACAAGATTCGAGAGCGCTCGATGAAGCAAGTCAGGATCGGCGGCGATAGGCTCCGGAGCTTCGCTGCGCGGGACAGCCGAGAGCTTGTCCTCAGCTTGCCGAAGGAGCGATTGTCCCCGCATTTCAGAAAGTTGGAGTTGGCACGCGATATTTGCTTTTGCAAGTTGCGCCTGATGCAGCTTGACGACCTCCCGAACCAATTCGTTCAGCCGCACCGCTTGAAACTGCGGCTGAGGCATTTTGGAGAAGTCGCTGAAGCGCGCGATGATGGTCTTCAAGTTGGAAATCTCGGCGAGCAGCGTGGATGCGCTTTCCTGAAAAGTCTCGTTGAATTCGTGTTCTCCCTGCCCGCGCGCGCGCAGAAGGTTTTCCACGGTGAGCTGGAGCGGGAAGAGCGGGTTCTTGAGTTCGTGGGCGAGGCGGCGCGCCAATTCACGCCAGGCGGCAACGCGTTCGGCCTGCACCAGGCGCTCGCGCTGGTCGAGGAGATCGCGCGTCATGTGATTGAAGGAATCTGCAAGTTGACCAATTTCGTCATGCGAAGTGGAGGCCACCCGGGCGTCCCAGTTACCTCCAGCAATTTCGCGCGCGGCGTGGGCCAGCTCTTCGACCGGCCGAGTAACACGCGCTGCTGCCCAACTGCTGAGCAACACAGCCATCACCAGTCCAACGCCCGCGGCCAGCAATGCGGCCGAGCGGATTTGTCCGCGCAGCTCGGTGTAAATCTGCCGTGAACTGCCCACCAGCAGAATTCCCAGCAATTGATTGTTTTCTCCGGTCAATGGAATTGCGTTCACCGTTTCGTCGCCGCCGGAATTAACACGGGAGTTCCCGAGGGCATTCCCGTGGGCGTTCTCATGGGCGTTCTCATGAACGAGGGCGCTGGCTTCGCTGCCATCACGCAGCACTTGGCTAATCAGCGGCGCAAATTCCTGGGGATTGGTCGTCGAGTCGGCGGCGCCGATCAAATGGTCAGGCAGAAACTTTTCGTGGTCCAGATTTTCATACAGCATCACACGCATTCCCGCAGGCAGTTCGAGACTGGCGAGGAAGGTCTTATCCAAGCGAATCCCGCCGATCACGTAAAGTTTGCGGTCTCCTGCGGCGATGGTGCGAATCGCAAACAAACCGAGAGCGGGACCGGCGGGAGTTTCTTCTTCCTTCAAGAACGGATTGGCGGGCGGGGTTGGGGTGACCAGTGATTCGTTGTATCCAAACTTAGCCGGCCACTGGGCTGAGGAGATGATGGTGCCGTGATCGTCGGCGAACTCAAGAAAATCCAGTTGCTGGGTTTCGGCGATGACCTGCGCGTCGTCCAGAAAAACGCTGTAATCGGGAGCGGGGCGAGCGGCGGCGAGGGCGATCCGGCTGCTCTCGGAAGTGGCGGTGATGGCTTGAATTTTACGGCTTACTTCCTCGCCGCGGCGGCTGAACTCGCGGCGAAACTGGCCGACCAGGGCCGTCGTGCGCTCGTCGTTAGCACGGTCGAACGCGCGCCGAGCCATCACGGAAACAGTCCCAGTAACTGCCGCCACCGACACCAGGACCGTCAGCGCGAACAACACCAGCAGCCTCCGCCGGAGGCTCATGGCTTCTCTCCTGACAACCAGACGTTGCTCACCTGCCAGGTTCCGTCGGGCAGCACGCTCCAGTCATGAACATTCGGCCGCAGGGCAACCGCGCTTCGCAGGTGAAGCAAGGGGATCACTCGATGCGATTGCAACAGATTTTTTTCTGCGGAGTACAAATCGCTGACCGAACCATTGCCGAACTTGGGTTGAGGAAGCTGTAAAGCCTTCGCCAGCTCAGCGAGCGTCGCGTGCGGATCGAAAGATGCCAGCGGAATTCGCACCAGGCGCAGATCGGAACTGCCACTGCTGTTTAGTTGCAGCGTGATTCCCGCATCGCGGGCATTCAGCAAAACCCGTTCCGCAATCACGCGCGCGACCGTGTCTGATGCGTCATATCCCAGCGTCCAGGCAGGAATGTGCTTCGACTGCGCTCGCTCCTGTCGCGCACGGTCCATGTTTCCGGCGGCGACGTTTCCGGCGGCGGTATTTCCGGCGGTGGGGAAGACGAATGCATATCCCGAAATCCAATTGGGAAGAAGCGCGCCGCTTGGCTCTCCTCCGCCCTGGAGCACTACGTTGTTCACGGAGGCAGTATCAATACTGAGGACCAGTGCGTTCCGCGCGTGATTCTCGTCTTCCGAACGCGGATCGTGGGCGAAGACCAGGGAGATCAACTCCTCCGGCTCAGAACTCATCACCATGCGGTTTTCTGCGCGGGCGCGGTGGATGTTCTCGGGTGCGATTTCGACCACGTCGGCTTTGCCGAGGTCCAGCGAGAGGATTTGCTCGTGATCATTTTTCGCGAAATCTATTTGGACGGTATCCAGAAATGGCCTGCCTGCCCAGTACTGTTCGTTGGCGGTGAGAGTGGCGCGTTTGCCCGCGTCCCATTGCGCAATGGCGAATGGCCCGGTGCCGCTGAGTTTGGCGTCACTGTTGCCGCGGCGGACAATACTGTTGCGTGCCAACGCCAGCTCGGCTGGCACGCCGGGATCGGCGGATTCGGTTTCGATCATGACCATTTCCCCGGCAGCGATCACCTTCCACTCCGGATTGCCGCTCCGCAGAGACGCGGCGACAGTGCTTGAGTCGAGAGGAGTGCCATCATGAAAACTGACACCGGCGCGCAGAAAAAAGCGCCAGCGCTGGCCGCCGGGATCGGATTGCCAGGTGGTTGCGAGAAGCGGTTGCGGACGGCCGCGGTCGTCGAGGGCGACGAGGGTTTCGAAAACCAGCCGCGAAAGACCAACTAGGACACTTGAGGCCGCGGGATCCAGCGTCTGCGGCGCTTCTTTCATCGCCAGGCGCAAAGCGCCACCGTAATGCGGACGCGACTCGGCGAACGCCGGAACTGACGCGATGCCGAGCCAAAGCAGGCTACTGGCCGCAAGTAAGAGTGAGCTGCATCGCTTCATAGCTACTTGTATCCGAGTCGCGAACTACAACAGTCGCGCTATCGCCGTTCTGCGCCGTCCATAACGCAGTGATGTTCCCGTTCAACTGCAGGGCCTGGCTTACCGCAACCGGCTCGCGGTCGGCAAATTCAAAAACCCTTACCGAATCATCCGTGGCGCTTCCGACGGATGTTGCCAGCACTTGCCAATCAGGCCGGCAGGCGGCGTGGACGCCGGCCAGGTCGCTGCCCCAGTGGATGTTGGCCTCGATTTGGTGATTCATGCCATCGAGCAAATGCAGTTGACCGTCCACGCCGGTGAAAATCCAGAGCGCGTACTTGCTTCTCGGGAGCGCGGCCGCGGAATAAAACGCCGGGGCCGACTTCTGCTGGCCGATGCCGGGAACCAGGGCGCCGGTAAAAAAATTACGCGCCGGAGCGAAGAAAGCGGAAACCCCGAAGTCTTCCGTTTGCAGAGGCCAGGGATCGTCGCTGCGCAAACAATTCAACGTCAGAGGTGAAGCATTCGTGCTGCGGCAAATCAGGCCGGGCAGGTAGGCGTCGAACAGATGGTCTTTGCGGAGCATGATTCTTCCGCGAACATCGCGCGGCAACGGGTGGTCGTGGTTGACGGCTAGCGCCTGTCCCGGGACCCAATGTCCGTCTTTGAATTCAAACACCGTGACCGCATTCTCGCCGAGCACCAGCATCCTTCGCGGATTGCCTTCGAGAATCGCAGCGTCGAGGATGGGATCGGTCTGCGAGACGAGTTGGGTTGCCTGGAGGGTAAGCGGGGGAGCGCTTTGCGGGTTGATTGCCGAATCGGGGCGAGGCGTGGCAACCATGGCAACGCTGGGGTCATTCGTCCCCTGCTGGATTTCCGCGACCCAGACGTAGTTCTGCAGGCTCTCCGAAAGCGTTACTTGCACGGTAGCCGCAGCTTGATCTGGCTCGAAAACGCGTATACCGGAATCAGCCAGGAAAGCGGTCAGGCCCCTGCGAATCCCGTCCGCTTCGGATGGAGGGATCGAGGAACGATTGGTAACCTCGAGGGCCACAACTCCGGGGCCGGTGACGGCTGCGATTTTTTCGGCCAGTTGCGCCTCTGGGCGGCGCCAGTCCGCAGCCCACGTAAATTGCGAGAACAGGAACAGCACACACCAAGCCCAACGCACGCATGGAGAAGAGCGCAGCATTTCAGGATTGTGCGCATTATAAACTGCAGTGGCCAGCGGGCAGTGGGCGGTGATCAGTTCGTTATCGGGGGGCATGGTGCGCTTTTCCTCCTGACCACTAACAACTGACCACTGGCCACTCTATACAGACACCGTCCTCTGCTACTTCTCCTCTGCCTGGTCCGCTTCGCTGCCGTGGTTCGACATATTCATGCTTTTCAGCACGTCGTTGGCGAAGAAGAACTTGCCGTCGGAGGGAACCATCATGATCTGCAGCTTGTCTGACAGCTTTTCTGCGACAATTTTATTGATCAGCAGCGGGTTCCCCTTCAGGATCGCGCCTTCGTTCCGCATCCGCTCCGCATCGGCCACGGCGGTGACGCGAATCCTATCCGCTTCGGCTTCGGCAAGGAGCTTGCGGCGCTCCATCTCGGCTTTGCTGTCAAGCAGCTTGGCCTGGGCCATGGCTTCGGCGTTTTTCACGGTAGCCTGTGCATTCGCCTCGGCATTTTGGACAGTTGCTTCCTTTCGCGCTTCGGCTTCGAGCTTGCTCTGTTCGATCTGCTTCTGCTTGAGCGGCAAGGCACTTGCTGCGCCTTTGTGGCTTCCGCTTCCAATTCTGAAATCCGAACCTGCTTCTCCTGAATCTCCGTCTGCACACCCATCTGGTCATTTTCCTGCTCTTTCAGCAGCAGGCTTTCCAGGCCTTTCGCATATTCCGGCGGAAGCTGAATGTCGCGCAGCATGACTTCCTTCACCACGATGCCGTCGGCAGCGAGTTTTTGCGTGATCTGGTCTGCAGCCTGCTTGCGGATCTCCTCGCGCTTGGTGGCAAAGACCTCACGCACGGTGTAATTGGGCACCAGTTCCCGCCACGCACTGGCTACCACTGGAGGAACAATTTCTTTCTCCACCGGCTGAGGGAGATTGCTTTGGATGTAGTCGAGGTGCTTGGGATCAAGACGGTAGCGGACCGTGATCGCCAGTCCGACAATCAGTCCTTCTTTGGCCTGGACTCGCAAAGGCTCGGCGTCTCCGGATTGCTTGGCTTCTTTCGCGCTGCTCTCAAGTCCGCCGGTGGTGAAGAGCTGATCGCGAGTGTCGAACAGGACGACGTCATCCGCAAGTGGAGTTACGAAGTGCGCCCCGGGATACAGCGTTCCAGGAAGAGTGCCGCTGGTTTGGCTCACGCGAACGCCAGCCATCCCGCTGGGGACGACGACGATTCCGAAGGACAAGAGTATCGGAACCCAGGCGAATAGGGATAGCACGATTGCGTTGCGCCAGTGGATGGTGGGTGCATCCGGCACCGAACCTGTTCCGGGAGTTGCCAGAAATTGTTTGTGTCTTGCAAGCAAGAAAAAATCGCGAGCCAGAATGGCGGCCGCTGCCGCGATCATCCCGGCTCCGCCCCACTGCAGAAGGTATCTGAGAAAAACCATTGCTTTCTCCTTAATGTATTCAGCGTTAATCTATTCAGCGTTGCAGCCCGGCTTTGACCCTGACCGGCTGAGGGGTAAAGAAAATCCGAAATACTTGTCCGAAGATCAGTTCTTCTACCAGAAGCGCGACTGCTACCGAAAAGACCAGACCGGCAACTACTGCCATGAAAGTGATGATGAGTTGCATATGAGTTTCTCCGTTCGTGCTGCGAATGGAGTGGCAATTTGTCGCCCGGAGTGCATCTTATTGAGGGGACAAGGCTTAGGGGGCCGTGCATGCCGCGCGCACGTGGGGGGGTGAACACACTGTGTCTGGATGGGGACAAAGTTCGCGGACAACAGTGTCCGCGCGCCACACGATTTCCTCAAGCCTGTCGGGTTAGAGTAAGCTCAGGCTCTTAAGCGAGCATGATCGGCATCCAAAACGGCTTTGCTCCGCGGGAACTCAACCAATCAGAGATTTAGGGGATAGAGAATTGCCAACCAAAGACGGGCTTTGGTACAAGGACGCGGTCATCTACCAAGTCCACGTCCGCGCTTTTTTCGACAGCACGGGCGATGGAAATGGAGATTTCCGCGGGCTGGCGCAGAAACTCGATTACCTGCAAGACCTCGGCATCAATGCCATCTGGCTGATGCCGTTCTTTCCTTCGCCGCTGCGGGATGATGGCTACGACATTTCTGACTACCGGTCCGTGCATTCCAAGTACGGTACGCTGGACGACTTCAAGCTCTTCCTCGATGCTGCCCACCAGCGCGGAATCCGCGTCATCATCGAGATGGTGTTGAATCACACTTCTGACCAGCACCCGTGGTTTCAGGAATCCCGCAGCGCGCCGGAAAATCCCCGGCGCGAGTGGTATGTGTGGAGTGATACGGACATAAAATACAAAGGCACCCGAATTATCTTTGTGGACACCGAGCTTTCCAACTGGGCCTGGGACCCGGTTTCCAAGCAATACTACTGGCATCGTTTTTTCAGTCACCAGCCGGACTTGAATTACGACAACCCCAAAGTCCGCGAGGAAATGTGGGACATAATGCGCTTCTGGCTGGAGATGGGAGTGGATGCTTTCCGGCTGGACGCAGTCCCGTATCTGGTGGAGCGCGAGGGCACCAATTGCGAGAACCTTCCGGAAACCCACGCCGTGATCAAAGACTTTCGAGCCCGCCTGGACAGAGAGTTCCCTGGCCGGATGCTGCTGGCCGAAGCCAACCAGTGGCCTGCAGATCTGCGCTCGTATTTTTCGAATGGCGATGAATTCCACATGGCGTTTCACTTCCCGCTTATGCCCAGAATGTTCATGGGGGTAAAGCTGGAAGACCGGAAACCGATTACCGAGATCCTGAAGCAGACACCGGAAATTCCTGAAACCTGCCAGTGGTGCCTGTTCCTGCGCAACCATGACGAACTCACGCTGGAGATGGTCACCGACATGGAACGGGATTACATGTATGACGAATATGCGCGCGACAAAGCCATGCGGCTGAACCTGGGGATCCGGCGACGGCTGGCCCCGCTGCTCGACAACGATCGCCAGAGGATCGAGCTGATGAACGGAATGCTGATGTCCCTGCCCGGAACGCCGATTATCTATTACGGTGATGAGATCGGTATGGGAGACAACGTGAACCTGGGAGACCGCAACGGCGTGCGCACTCCGATGCAGTGGGATGGAGGCTGGAACGGCGGATTTTCTTCGGCTGATCCGGAGGCTTTGTATTCGCCGCTGATGCTGAATCCGGTTTATGGCTACCAGGCCATCAACGTGCAATCCCAAAAGCGCTTCGATCACTCGCTGCTTTCGTGGATGAAGCGGCTAATCCGGGTGCGGAAATCCTGTGCCGCGTTTGGGCGAGGAACCATCGAATTTCTGTATCCGGCAAATCATCGAGTGCTGGCCTACGTGCGCAAGTTGGGAAACGAGACCATTCTGGTAGTGAATAATCTTTCCAGTGCGGCGCAAGCCGTGGAACTCGATTTGAAGGCGTACCGAGGGAATATTCTGGTGGAGATGTTCGGACGGAACATTTTCCCGCGAATTGGAGACTTGCCGTATCTCCTGACCATGGGGCCGTATCAGTTTTATTGGTTCCGGTTGAGGAGAGTGTAGCGGCTAGCCACTAGCTCCTAGCTTCTAGCAAGCCGGTTCCATGCAGGCTAGAAGCTAGCAGCTAGGAGCTACTTTGCCTGAAGGCAGCATACTTTCGGATGACTTTATTCGCGAGCTGATCAACGTTGGCCAGGTGGACATTCTGGTGGGAGTGCCCACCCACAACCATGGTCAGACGGTGGGACAAGTTGTACAAGCGGTCAGGGCAGGCCTGCTGCAGTGCTTCCCGCGGGCCCGAGCGGTCATCATCAATGCCGATGGCGGATCGAGTGACGGCACTCAGGACCTGGTCCGCGCCGCCTCGATCAGCGATGCCAACATTTCGTCGGATGTCCGCGCACTGCGCACGCTGCACAGCATCAGCACGAAGTATGAAGGGGGGCCGGCAAGCGGAATCGCCCTGCATACGATTCTGGCGGCGGCGGACCTGCTGCAAGCCCGGGCCTGCGCTGTGGTCTCGCCGGAATCCACCACGCTCGAACCGCAGTGGATCGAGCGGCTGCTGCGCCCGGTGCTCGGCGACGGACGCGACTTGGTATTGCCGGTTTACCGGCGCCATAAGTTCGACGGATTGTTGATTCAGAACCTCGCATATCCAATGACTCGGGCGGTTTATCGCTGCCCGGTGCGTGAACCATACCCTGCAGATTTCGCCTTTTCTGCCGCTTTAAGCAGCCACTTTCTCGCGCAGGACATCTGGGAGCACGAACAAGGCCGCAAGGGTACGGAGCTCTGGCTCGCGCTGCTGGCGCTGGTGGGGAAATTCAAAGTGGTGCAATCGTTTCTGGGGACCAAAGCGCGCCTGGAAAATCCGCGGGCGGACCTGGTAAGCGCGATGCGCGAGACTGCAGGGATCTTGTTTTCCTCAATGGACACGTTCGCTTCGACTTGGACTTCGGGGCAGGAGCCGCTTGAGGCTCCATGCCAGGGCTGCGAACCAGGTGACAACCTGGAGCCCCTGCGCCTGAATCGCAAGCGGTTGTACGAGGCGTTCAGGCTCGGCGCACACGAACTCGAGCCGGTGTTTCTGTCTATTCTTTCTGCCGAGACGCATGGCGGAGTCCGGCAGTTGGCGTCTACAACAGAGGACAATTTTGTATATTCCGCGGAGCTTTGGACGCGAACCGTCTATGAATTCGCGGCGGCGTACCACAAAGCGGTCATTGACCGCGATCACATTGTGCAGGCCCTGGTGCCGTTGTTCCGTGGCCGGGCATTCACCTTCCTGACCGAGAACCACGACGCCTCCACGGAAGAGCTCGAAAGCAACATCGAAGCCTTGTGCCAGACGTTTGAGAGGGAGAGGCCGTACCTGCTTAAGTTGTGGGACGGCGGAAAGTGAGGTTTGCTATGTGGCGAGATTTTATTGCCGAGTTGGCCAGAACCATGGACGAAATTCTGCGGAGCGTGGCCCGGTTTTTGCCGCGGTTCCTGGAGATGCTGGCCATTGTGGTTGCTGGCCTGGCGATCGCGCTGGTTTTGAAATATCTGCTGCGCAGCCTCTTACGGATCACGCACTTCGACAAACTGTCGGAGCGCACCGGGGCAACGCATCTGCTACGCGGCGCTGCGCTGCCGTCGTTGACTGAACTGGTGAGCCGTTTCGTCTTCTGGATGGCCTGGTTCGGATTCATTCTTCTGGGAATCAGTGTGCTGGGAGTGGTGGGGATCGAGCAGCACGTCACCAGCTTCTTCGGTTTTCTGCCCCGGCTTATTGTGGCGCTGCTAATTCTGTTCTTCGGGCTGTTGGCGGCAGGCTTCTTCTCCCGGGCCGCGCTGCTCAGCGGCGTCAACGCTCAACTGCCGTCGCCGCGCCTCATCAGTTGGGCGGTACGGACGATGATCATTCTTTTCGTCGTCTCCATGGCGTTTGAGGAGATGGGCGTGGGATCGCGGACGGTGATTGTGGCGTTCACGCTCACCTTCGGCTCGCTCATGCTGGGGCTGGCGCTGGCTTTCGGTCTGGGAGGAAAAGACCTGGCGCGGAAATATCTGGAAAAAAGGTTTGGAGAGCAGTTGCCCGAGGACCATAGTAAAGAGAGGGAGGACGAGCTGTCTCCGCTGTGACGGGAACACATAGGGCTGGCGCTCTCGCCCCGCCGCACTTTGCAGTGCATTATTCGCGACCGAGTGAAGGCGGGCTTTCGAACCCCAGAACCGCTAACTCTTGATGGTTTTCGAGGACTCATCCCTCCACACCGCAGCCTTGCGGAAGTACGACTCGTTCGCCATGTGGCAGGCCAAAGCCGCGTGATGTCCGAACACGGCATCTTCAGTCACTGGCTTGCGCGTCTTCACTGCCTGGAAGAAGGTCCAAAGGTGGGGCTTCAATTCATCGCATTGGACGCTTCGGAAAACCACGCTCTCGGGCACCGGTTCGTGCCCAGGAACCGAGTCATGCTCATCATGCCACTGCTTGTAGTAAGCGTCCCGCAAGGCGCGCGGGAAGCTGCTGGCATACCAGCTGGGCGATTCATCCTTGCCCGGTAACGGGCAGCGTCGGCGAATTCGTGAGTTCGCGGGAGAGGGTGTGGCGGCCGTCGTAGAGATCACAGGCGGCTGCGCATTCAACTCCCGGCAACTGAATCGAGGCCGGCAGCAAATTCGAGCCCTGCATTCCGATCCCGACCATGCCGAAGCGAACCCTATCGCTGGGAGCCACGGTTTGCGGCATCGCCCACAGCGGATCGGGATCCAGAAAAATTGTTTTGGCGGAGAGAGTTGCTCCGGCTGCGGTTGCACTCAGTCCCAGAAAATTTCGGCGAGAAGTTTGCATCACGCCTCCGATTCTCCTCGGTAATCCTCTGTGTCCTCGGTGGTGGACGGCCTTTTTTTACCACAGGATGCACTGGGACACAGAGCGAGCAGACGCTGGAATTCATTTTTTCAGCATCTTGATCGCAACTTCCTTGAACAAGACTACGTCTTTGTCGCTATGGTTCTGGAGGCCGATGTAGCCCTCGTTGGGCCGGGTTCCGCGCTGCGGTTCGAAGCTGAATTTTCGCTCGGGAAATGGGTCGCCTTCCGTATAGTCGGTAACTTTCACACCCTTTAGCACCACCACTGTGTGCGGGCCATCGAGCGTGATTTCCATGGTGTTCCAATCCGGCCCGGGCTTGCCGGTGCGTGCCAAAGGTTTGGTAAGGGAGTACAGCATGCCGGTGATGTGATATTCGTCCTCGCCCCCCGCTTCATTGTCAATCTGGACTTCGTAACCGTAGTGCACCGGCATCCGCTCCTCGCGCGGCTCAATCGGAATACGGATAAATACGCCGGAGTTGTCGTTGTGGTCCCGCATCTGGAAAACCACACGGATGACGCAATCCCCCAATTTGCCGCCGGTCCAGTAGAGAAGTCCCATGCCGCCGTGAGTCCGAATCAGGCCGTCCTCTACGGTCATGGAGCCAGGGCCGAGGTGTTTCCAGCCGGTCAGGTCTTTGCCGTCAAAGAGCTGCTTCCATTCACCGGCTTGCCCGGGGGCGAGAGCGGGGAGTGCGAGGAGGCCCAACAGGAGAATCCAGCGGCGCATAAACATCTCGAAGCCCGCCATATTACACCAGATTGGAAAGCCAGGTAATCGGGGTTACCGGGGACAACTCCTGCATGCACCGAAGTTCATGAAATTGGCATCAAACCAGCTATAATTAGCAAAATCGGGCGGCTGTCCAAGCTCGCCCTTGAAATTCGGAGTCAGATGTCCACCAAAATCAAGACAGCTATTCTTGTAGTATCCGCAGGCGTTCTGCTGTTTTCGCTGGCAGGCGGAATCGGCGGAGTGCGCGCATCCAACGACAGCGCCTACCGCCAGATGGAAGTTTACAGCGAAGTGCTTTCACGAGTACGCAGCGAGTACGTGGAAGATCCCAACCTCCCATTGGTGACTGACGGAGCTTTGCACGGGCTGCTCGAATCGCTCGATTCGAACTCCAGTTATCTGAATGCCCAGCAGTATAAGGACTACAAGGCCAGCAAGACTAACGCCCGGGGCGACGTTGGCGCGGCCATTTCGAAGCGATTCGGTTATGCCTCGATTGTCTCGGTCATTGCCGGCGGGCCTGCGGACAAAGCTGGAATGCAGGACACCGACATTATCGAAGCCATCGAAGGCAAGAGCACGCGCGAAATGTCGCTGGCGCAGATCCATGGCCTGCTTTCGGGCGAGCCTGGCTCCAACGTGAACCTCTCCGTGGTGAGGGCGCGCCGGGCTGAGCCGCAGAAGGTCGTAGTCACTCGCGATGTGGTGACCATTCCGGCGGCACAGGACAAGATGCTGGAAGAGGGCATCGGCGAAATTCATGTGGACGCGCTGCCCAAGGGCAAGTCTCAGGAAATTGCCGCCAAGGTCAAAGCCCTGCAACGGGCGGGCGCGAAGAAACTAATCCTCGATTTGCGCGACTGCGCTGAGGGAGAAGAATCCGAAGGTATTGCGACTGCAAACTTGTTCCTGAACCACGGCACTATCACGTATCTGCAAGGGCAGAAGTATCCGCGGGAGGCTTTCAACGCTGATCCGGCGAAGGCGATTACGACTCTGCCGCTGGTGGTTCTGGTGAACAAGGGGACCTCCGGCGCATCTGAAGTGGTGGCGGCGGCGGTGCTCGAGAATGCGCGGGGCGATGTTGTGGGCGACAAGACCTTCGGCGACGGATCGGTGCAGAAGCTGATTGAACTGCCGGACGGCGGCGCGCTGATTCTGTCGATCGCGAAGTATTACTCTCCGCAAGGCAAAGCCATCCAGGATGCTGCGGTAACTCCGAACATTCTGGTTGCCGACACCTCCGATGATGCAGTGCCCGACGAGGATGAAAGTGCGGCGCCGCCCGACACAGAGAAGAAGGAAAAGACCACTCCAGAGCACGACGAACAACTGCAGAAGGCGATTGCAGTTCTGAAAAGCCGGCAAAGCTAATAATTCACGTCTGAGCTTACTAGCTCCTAGCCGCTAGCTTTTAGCGATCAAAACCAGGTCGCTAGAAGCTGGTGGCTCTGTGTCCTTGTGGCGAAAGCGCTTCCCCTCACTCTCCCGACTGGTATCCTAAGCACAAATCCATGGAAGCAGCTCTAGAGGAAGCGGGGGTTAGTCCGCCGGCCCGCCAGAAAATGGTGCGGCGGTTTGTTTTCGGCCTGCTGGTATTGCTTTCGGCGCTGATCGGCGCTCTGACCGGGCTTCTGCTGGTTTATTCGACCGACCTTCCGCAGGTTGAGGAACTGGAGAACTATCGCCCCATCTCCACTACCGAGCTTTACGATATTCACGGGCGCACTATCGGTTCATTCGCACTGCAGCGGCGCGTGGTGGCTTCGTATGCAGATTTCCCCAAGTCGCTTCGTGACGCTCTGATTTCGACCGAGGACAAAGACTTCTACCGCCACCTGGGAGTGAACGTGTGGCGCATCGCCGGGGCAGCATACCGCGATTTCGAATCCGGAGGCCGGGTGCAGGGCGCGTCCACGCTCACTATGCAATTAGCGCGCAATCTTTTTCTATCCCCTGATCGATCTTTTCATCGCAAGATTCAGGAAGTGCTGCTGGCCATTCAGATCGAGCGCCGATTCACCAAAGAGCAGATTTTCACGCTCTATGCGAACCAGATTTATCTCGGCCACGGGGTTTACGGGTTCGAAGCGGCTTCCGAGTTTTATTTCAGCAAGCCCGCCAAACAGCTCACGCTCGAACAAGCTGCTTTGATCGCCGGCCTGCCCAAGTCTCCTGTTTCTTATTCGCCGGTCATCCACCCGGAGCGCGCACTGCGCCGCCGCAATCTGGTCATTAATTCCATGCTCGAAGACGGCAAAATCACTGCCAGCCAGGCCACCGACGCGCGCAATGCGCCGCTGGAACTGAACCTGGCGCACGATCTCAATTCGCTGGCTCCGTATTTTGTCGAGGAAGTCCGTCGCTATCTGGAGAATAAGTACGGCACCGACCAGGTGCATGAAGGCGGGTTGCGGGTCTATACCACGCTCGACATGGATTGGCAGCGCGCCGCGAACCAGGCAGTGCTCGATGGCCTGGCGGTCTATGAGCGCCGCCACGGCTGGCAGGGACATTTGGAAAACATTCTGCTTGAAGGGCAGACTCTGGCGAGTTACCAGCATCCTGACTGGGACGCACAGCTCGATCCCGGAGACTACGCGCACGCGCTGGTGACTGCAGTTTCGCCATCGGGAAGCGCATCGCTCAAAGTTGGACACTACGTCGCGACTCTGGCGCAGGCCGAGGTTGTGTGGACGCAGCAGAAGCTTGCGAAACTGCTGACTCTCGGGGACATCGTTTACGTAAAGCTGCTCGCGCTCGGCGTAGACGGCAAAGCGAAAGTGAGCCTGGAGCAGGATTCCGGAGCGCAAGGCGCGCTGCTGGCGATTGATAATGCCAGCGGCGACATCCGCGCCATGGTCGGCGGACGCGATTTCATTCTTTCGAAATTCAATCGCGCAACCCAGGCACTGCGCCAGGTCGGTTCCTCGTTCAAACCTTACGTGTACACCGCGGCAATTGACCAGGGCGCGCGTCCCGACGACACCATTCTCGATGCCCCGGTTACTTTTCAGAGTGCCTCGGGCCTGTATTCTCCGCATAATTTCGACAACAAATACGAAGGCACGATCACGCTGCGCCGCGCGCTGGCGCAGTCGCGAAACATTCCCGCGTTGAAGCTGGCGGATAGGACAGGAATTCGCACGGTTGAAGATTACGCCCGCAAGTTCGGCATCACGTCGCCGCTGCCGCCTTACTTGCCAGTGGCGATCGGCGCGGCGGAGGTCACTTTGTTCGAGCAGACTTCGGCGTTCAGCGTCTTTCCCGATGACGGAGTCCGGCTGGTTCCCCGGCTTATCACCAAAGTTGCGGACTATGACGGGCGAGTCCTTGAAGAAGACTATCCCGACGTGAAAGACGTAATCAGCGCCCGCACCGCGCGCCTGATGACTTCAATGCTCGAGGGGGTGGTGCAGCATGGGACTGCAATCGCCGCGGCGAAGTTGAAACTTCCGCTTGCCGGAAAGACGGGCACCACCAACGACTTCACCGATGCCTGGTTCGTCGGCTTCTCGCCATCGGTGACGGCGGGAGTGTGGGTGGGATACGACGAAAAGAAATCTTTGGGCGCAAAGGAAACAGGCGCCCGGGCGGCATTGCCGATCTGGATGGAATTCATGACTGCCGCACTGACAGGCAAAGACCCTGGCCAGTTCCAACCTCCGCCGAACCTGCCGCCCCGAGCTGAGGCGCCGAAAGTGGATACGTCAGACCTCGCGCCTGCGGGAGATGAGAGCCACTGAGGTAAAAAAACGCCGCCCGAAGACGGCGTGTCTTGCCGGCATAAAAATTACATTAGTGATGGCCGCCGTGGGAGTTGCCGCTGCTGTGCGAGCCGCCTCCACCACCGCCCCCGGAGCTCTGGCTGGGGGCTGAAGCGTGTCCGCCGCCGGAGGATCCACCCGAGGATCGGCTGCCACCATAAGAGCCGCCTCCGCCATAGGACGGGGCTCTACCCCCGCTTCCACCGCCATAGGATGGGGTCGAGCGGCCATAAGAGCCTCCGCCATAAGAAGGCGACGGACGACTGTATGAGCCACCGCTGTAGGCAGGTGAGGAGCGTGCATACGAACCGCGATCGTATGAAGGCGACGACGGCCGACTGTACGAACCGCCGCCGTATGCAGGGGCGGAGCGTCCCGACGAACCGCGATCATACGACGGCGCTGGGGAAGGCACTGGACGGCTGTACGATCCGCCGCCGTAGCTCGGAGACGGTCTGCTGTATGAGCCTTCGTAGGAAGGCGACCGTCTTCCACCACTGTAGGACGGCCGGTTGTTGCTCGGGCTTGTATAACTTCCCCGATCCCCCGCCGATGAATAACCACGCGGTGCGACATTCCCCGTAGGCTGCGGCACGCTGACTTCGCGCCGCGGCCCAGCCGATCTCTCATTGGATCGCGGCGCGGAGACGTTTCCACGAGAGTTTGACCCCTCGTTACGTGGGGCGTAGCCCGGTGAGGGACGCGGCACCGATGCCGACCGCGAATTGCCAGCCGACATGGGTCCGCCCGGCTGACGGTAAACCTCCGACCGCGGATTATTTCCTCCCTGGCTGTAACCCTGCCCCGGACTGGCGTTGCCTCGGTCCATGCCCTGATTCGGCCGGCTACTGGTTGTCATTCCGCCCGCGCTTGGTGGGCGTGGAACCGAGCGCGACACCGGAGCGCCGCGATCTGGCATCCGCACGTTGCTGTTCGGGCTTGCGGCACGGTTCGGCAGGCTTTCAACCGGTCGCTGAACACCGCGCGCATTGCCCATGACCGATTCGCCGCCCCTGCCCGTCGTCGCCGACGCGCCGTGGAACGCAGCCGGGTTGTTCCGGCTCACTACAGGTCGAGCAAAACTGCGCGGAGGCGGCATGGCTGTTGACCTTCCCACATTCGCGCCCAGCATTGTGGTCCGTGTCGGCCGCACATCCAACGACCGCGTCGGAGTCATTCTGCCCAATTCATTCTGCGAAACCCTGACGTTGTTACGGGCCACG
>WNFC01001397.1_pt1 | contig 25638 bp, 23 predicted proteins | sample 5400541 | NCBI WGS metagenome assembly WNFC01 (sample SAMN13153342, study PRJNA577476) | soil metagenome | isolation source: 120 cm saprolite under Douglas fir tree site 2 hole 2 replicate 1 | place: USA:California | collected 2015-04-18 | reverse complement strand
TGCTCATGGGATCAAAATGCAACCTCAAGCAACAAAAACGCCACTAGACGTAATGCTTCGCGCGGCCTAATCTCTTCGTTCCCCATCACACCCCCCAGGGTCACGATGCCTGCTGTGAGCGTGCTTCTGACATTCGTCGTCCTCGGCGTTCTCGCATGCTCTCATGCCACCGGCGCAGCTCCCCAGGGCCCGGCGCCAGTCCCAGGTCGTCAGGAGACGCCCCAAACGCCGTCCGGAGGTCAGCAAGCGCCTGAGCCCGGGGCCCCAAAACCCTACAACCAGGTCATCACCTCCGGCGCGACCACCGACTCGGGCGTGTTCATCGTGCATCGGATTGGGGAGAAGCTCTTCTACGAGATCCCGATGACGATGTTCGGCAGGGAGTTTCTGATGGTGGCGGACCAGCGGGGAACCGTGCGCGGGGTTCGGTACGCGGGCGAAGAAATCAGCAACCGCATTGTGGTGTGGGAACGCATGGGCAACAGGGTGTTCCTGCGGATCGTGTCGTACGCGATGCGCGCCGATAGCGATCAACCCGTCGCGCGCGCGGTCCGGCTCTCCAACATCGCGCCGATTATCCTGAGCTTCGACGTCGCGTCGTGGCATACGCCGGACAGCGCCGCCGTCATCGAAGCGACGAAGCTTTTTACGACCGATGTGCAGGAGCTCAATCTGCGCCAGGCCGTCCGCGTGCGCCGCATGGATCCGACCCGCTCCGTGGTCGAGCGGGCCCGCTCATTCCTGCGCAATGTCGAGGTCAGTGCGCTCCAGACGTTCGAAGTCGATTCCGTGCCTGGGCCCGCCGGCGGTCCGCCGAACCGGTCACTGAACTCGATCACCATGCTGATGAACTACTCGATGGTGCTGCTGCCCGACCATCCGATGATGGCGCGGCTGTGCGATGATCGCGTAGGCTACTTCAATCTCTCGTTTGAGAACTACGACGAGGACCGCGTCTCCGGCCCACGGCGTTGCTTCATCCAGCGCTATCGTCTCGAGCCCAAAAACCCGAACGCCGCGGTCTCCGATCCGATCCAGCCGATCGTTTGGTACATCGATCCCGCCACGCCCGCCAAATGGGTACCCTGGCTGATCAAAGGCGTCGAGATGTGGGAGCCGGTGTTCCGCGCGGCCGGGTTCAGCAACGCGATTACAGCCAAGATCGCGCCGGTGAATGACCCCAACTTCGATCTCGACGACGCCCGCAACTCGACGATTCGCTGGCTGCCGTCGACGATCGAAAACGCCTACGGTCCGCGCCTCAGCGATCCGCGCTCCGGCGAAATCATGAACGCCAACATCGGCTTCTACCACAACATCACGAGCCTGGTGGAGGCGTGGTATTGGACGCAGGCCGGCGCCGCCGATCCCCGCGCGCGGCAGCTGCCGTTCCCCGATTCGCTGATGGGGCTGATGGTGGCGTATGTGGCGACACACGAGGTGGGCCACAGCCTGGGCCTGCGCCACAACATGGTGGCGTCAACCTACTATCCCGTGGACTCGCTGCGCAGCCGCTCGTTTACCTGTCGGATGAAGGGCACGAGCCCGTCGATCATGGACTACGCGCGCTACAACTACGTGGCGCAGCCGGGGGACAGCGCCTGCCTGATGCAGGGCGTCGGGCCGTACGACTACTTCGCGATCGACTGGGGCTATCGCCACATTCCCACGGCACGCTCGCCCGATGCGGAGCGCCCGATTCTCGACTCGCTCGCGCGATTACAGGATGCGCAGCCGTTGGATCGCTGGATCGGCGACGGCGAGCCGGTCGATCCACGGATCGTCACTGAAGCGCTGGGCGATGATCCGGTGAAGGCGAGCGGCTACGGTGTCCGCAACATCAAACGCCTGGTGCCGATGCTGATCCCCGCGACCACCGGCGACCGGCTCGACAACTACGAGCGTCTCGACGGCATGTACACCGAGCTCATCAACCAGTGGGCGCGGGAGATGAACCACGTCGCCGTCGTCGTGGGTGGTGTGTACCAGTTCACCAAATACGCCGGCCAGTCGGGCAGGGTCTATCAACCGGTGCCGCGCACCAAGCAGGCAGAGGCGGTGCAGTTCCTGAACGACAACGTGTTCACGACACCGTCGTTCTTCTTCGATCCGGAGATCCTGCGGCGCATCGAGCCAACGGGGTTCGTAGAGCGGGTCCGCGCGCGCCAGACCGCGATTCTCAACACTCTCTTCCAGGACGGGCGGCTGTCACGCCTGGCCGAGCAATCCGCTACGCAGCCGGGGTCGTACACGATCGCGGACTTGTGCGGCGACGTGCGGCGCGGCGCCTTCTCGGAATTTGGCGGCGGAGCGGTGCGGGTGGACGAGTACCGGCGCAATCTGCAGCGCGCCTTCGTCGATCAGATGGAGCGGCTCATCAGCACGCCGCTCGTGACACCGCTGCCTCCGGGCTTCACGCCCTTCCCGGGCTTCAACGCGCCGCCGCCGCGCCCAGCGGATGCGCGCGCGCAGGCGCGGCTCGAGCTGGTCGACCTGCAAGGAACCCTGCGGGCCGCGTTGCCGCGCGCCGCGGACCGGAGCACGCGGGCGCACATCGTCGACCTGCAGGCGCGGATCAATCAGATCTTGAACCCTCGATGAAGCAGGCATGATCTCAACATCGACAACCCACATCCGGACGCGCTTCCGCGATCATCGGTTGCTCCAAGTGTTGCTGGGCACGTACGCCCTCGTTTGGGTCATCACCGCGATCGCCCCCGTGGACCGGCACGATTGGTTCTTAGAGAACCTGCTCGTCTTTGCCGTCATGGCGGTGTTGGTCGGGACGTATCGCATTTTTCCGTTGTCGGATTTGTCTTATCTGCTGATCACGGCGTTCCTGACCCTGCACGCGATCGGCGCGCATTACACCTATTCGGAGGTCCCGTTCGGGTTCTGGATCCAGCGGACGTTCGGATTCGCGCGGAACCCGTTCGACCGGATCGTCCACTTCTCGTTCGGGCTGCTGATGGCGTATCCGATCCGCGAGGTGCTCCTGCGGGTCGCGAACGCCAGAGGGTTTTGGGCGTACTATCTGCCGCTCGACGTCACGCTCGCTTTCAGCGCCCTGTATGAGATCATGGAGATGGTCGTCGCGACGATGGTTGCCCCGGGAACGGGCGACGCCTGGCTCGGCACCCAGGGGGACGTGTGGGATCCACAGAAGGATATGGGGCTCGCGGCCCTGGGCGCGTTACTCTGCATGTGCGTGACGGCTCTTACACGAAAGCTGCGGGCACCGAGACCGGTACTCTTGGCGGGGAGGGAAGCGTGAGATTCGAAAGAAGGCGGTTGAGCGGTTTGGCGGTTAGGCGGTTTGCAATCGCCACGGCAATTCTTCTAACCGCCCAACCGCCGAACCGCTTAACCGCCCAAGCCGTCCAGTCCTTCGAGCAACGCCTCATCGCCGTCCCCGACACCGCGAGCGTGCGCCAGATGTCGCGCGATCTCTCGGCGGTTCCGCACATGGCCGGCACTCCGGCACAGGCCGCGACGCGGGACTACGTGCTCCAGCGGATGACGTCGTGGGGGGTCGACGCCTGGAGCAAAGAGTACACCATCTACCTGCCACAGCCGGATACGGTAGCCGCGTGGATTATCACGGGCCCGCGGGCGACGCGGCTGGCACTGGCCGAGCCCGGGAGTGGTCCGCAGATCCCGCCGTTCAACGGCTACACCGGAGATGGTGACGCGACCGCCGACGTCGTGTACGTGAACTATGGGCTGATCGAAGATTACAAGACGCTCGATTCACTCGGGATCAGTGTGAAGGGCAAGATCGCGATCGCGCGCTACGGCCGCTCCTTCCGCGGCATCAAGGCGCGCGAGGCGCAGAAGCGCGGCGCCGTCGGCCTGATCGTGTATTCCGATCCGCAGGAGGACGGCTATTTCCGGGGCGATGTGTATCCCAAAGGGCCGATGCGCAACGCGGACGGGATCCAGCGCGGCAGCATGATGAACGGCAACGGCGATCCGACCACGCCGAGCTGGTCGTCCGTCGAAGGCGCGCGGCGCGTGCCGGAGGATTCGCTCGACATTCCGAAGATCCCCATCATCCCGATGAGCTACGGGAACGCGCGACGTTTCCTCGAGCCGATGACCGGGCCCTCAGTCCCGCAGAGCTGGCAGGGCGGGCTGCCGTTCCGCTATCACGTCGGTCCGGGGCCGGTGCGCGCGCGGATGCGCGTCAAGACCGAACGGGGCGCGCGCGCGTTTCACAAGATCTGGAACACCGTTGGCATCATCCGCGGCGCACGCTGGCCCGATCAGTGGGTTGTGGTCGGCGGTCACCGCGATGCCTGGGGACCGGGAGCGCGCGACAATGTAAGCGGCAGTGTCTGCGTCCTCGAGACCGCGCGCGCCTTCGCGACGCTGGCGCGTGAAGGGCAGCGGCCCGCCCGCAGCGTCGTCTTTGCCACGTGGGATGCGGAGGAGTGGGGCCTCATCGGCTCGACGGAGTGGGTGGAGGAGCTCGAGGATACGCTGCGAGCCAACGTCGTCGCGTACATCAATGAGGATGGCACCTTCTCCGGCCCGAACTTCAGCGGCGCCGGCTCGCCGTCGCTCAAGCCGCTGCTCCGCGCCGCGACTCGTGTCGTGCCCGATCCTGTGGGCCCGGGCAGCGTCTACGACGTCTGGCTGAAGGCGCACAACGGTGATACGACCGCCCTGACCATGGGCAACCTGGGTGGCGGTTCGGACTTCGCAGGCTTCTATCATCACCTCGGTATTCCGGCGGGCGGCATCGGATTTGACGGGCCGGACGGCATCTACCATTCGATGTACGACTCGTATGACTGGATGACGCGCTTCGGCGATCCGGCATACAAGACGCATCGCGCCGGCGCGCAGCTCGTCGCCGTGATCATGGGCCGGCTCGCCAACAGCGATCTGGTGCCGCTCGATTACGCCGCCTTCGGTACGGAGATGAATGGCCTGGTCGCACAGCTCGATTCCGGCATCGCAAAGAAGCAGTGGACCCAGGCGGTCAGCACGCAGGCGTTGAAGGATGCGCTCGATCGCTTCACCGCAGTCGCACGCGCGTTCGGGGCCGAGCGCGACAGTGTGGTGCGCGCCGGCCCTGTGGATTCCGCCCGCGCCCAACGGGTCAATCAGGCGCTCATGCAGGTCGAGCGCCGGCTGACGCGGCCCAACGGTCTGGTGAGCCGGCCGTGGTTCAAGAGCCTGCAGTTCGCAGCGGACCTCGATAATGGCTACGCGACGATGGCATTCCCCACGGTCAATGAAGCGATTCGCTATGCGGACGCCGCGGCGGCCAACAAGGAGCTTGGTGATCTCGTGAATCGGATCGACCAGGCGCGGGCCGCACTCGTGGAAGCCGCGGCCGCACTTCGTTAGATTGGAGCCACATGGAAACCGGCGATCGTACCCGCATCCTCATCTACTACTCGGTCTGGGCCACCATCTGCGCGGCGGTGGCGGGGTTCATCGTCGCGCTGATCCATACGTGGTTCTTCAGCTACAATCCGGGCCGCTCCGCCGTGATCGAGACCCTGTTCACCGGTGCCGTCGCCGCGCTGGGGATCGCCGCAGCACAAGGCGCTGTGGCGCTTGTGACGGGTAGCCTGATGGCGCGGCTCGGACGAACGCTGCAATACACGCTGCTCCTGGGGTTACTGATTGGGCTGTTCGACTTCGTGATGTACTTCCTGCAGATGGCGGTGCGGGCCACTGAGCTCGGTTGGATCCCCGATTTGGTCATCATCGTCGTCGTGACGGCCGCGATCACGGCCCTTGGATCGCGCAAGACCGCGGGGGCGGGCGGGGGGCCGGGGGCGGGGGCGGGGGCGGGGGCGGGATCTACAGTTTAGGCAGTGTGATGCCTTTCTGTGCCTGGTATTTGCCCTTCTTGTCTTTATAGGACACTGCGCACTCGTCCCCTTCATCTGCCGTAAAGAACAGCACCTGGGCTATCCCCTCATTCGCGTAGATCCGCGCGGGCAGGGGCGTCGTATTACTGATTTCCAGGGTGACGAAACCTTCCCATTCCGGCTCGAACGGCGTCACGTTCACGATAATCCCGCAGCGCGCGTACGTGCTCTTGCCGACGCAGATCGTCAGGACATTGCGCGGTATCCGGAAATACTCGATCGACGTCGCCAGCGCGAAGGAGTTCGGCGGGACGATGCAGACATTGCCCGTGAATTCCACGAACGATTTCGGATCGAAGTGCTTCGGGTCGACGACCGCCGACAGCGCGTTCGTGAAAATCTTGAACTCGGGCGCCACCCGCATGTCGTAGCCGTAGGATGAAACGCCATATGAGATCACGCCCTCGCGCACTTGCCGGTCGGCGAACGGCTCGATCATTCCGTGCTGCTTGGACATCTTGGTAATCCAGCGATCAGATTTGATGGACATGGGGGCGCAATGTAATTGCCAGCTTGACTTACGGCAGAGCCTTAGTGAATCTTTTCACGAGCGCCATGCAGCCCTATATCCCGTTCCTCATGCTGCTGGGTCTGGCCATCGTCGCGGCGACAACGATGATCGTGGGATCGCATTTCCTCGGACCGCGGCGCCCGACCGAGATCAAGGAGCGGCCCTACGAGAGCGGGATGCCACCCCTCGGCAGCGCGCACGAGCGCTTCTCCGTCAAGTTCTATCTCGTCGCGGTGTTGTTCATTCTCTTCGACATCGAAACCGTCTTTCTCATCCCGTGGGCGACGATCTTTCTGGGTGGCGGGGGCGGGGGCGGGGGCGGGGGAGGGGGAGGGGGGGGCACCATCTCCACCGGATTCCTACTGGTGGAAATGCTCGTCTTCATTGTGATTCTGTTCGTGGGCTACATCTACGTCTGGAAGCGCGGAGCTTTCCAGTGGGACTAGAGGCGTCGTGAAACGAGTCGGCGAGACCACAGAAGTCAGCGGTCAAAGCCCGAACTTCCTCCTGGCGAAGTTCCAGGAGCTCGTGGACTGGGCGGTGAACTCCTCGCGTGCCAATTCGCTGTGGCCGATGCCGTTCGGCACCGCGTGCTGCGCCATCGAGTTCATGGCCACCGCCGCCAGCCGTTTCGACTTCGCGCGGTTCGGGATGGAGCGCCAGGCATTCTCCCCCCGCCAGGCAGACGTCCTCATCTGCGCCGGCCGGCTGCCGTTCAAGCTTGCCCCGGTGATTCGGCGCATCTACGATCAGATGCCGCAGCCCAAGTGGGTCATTTCCATGGGCGCGTGCGCGTCGACCGGCGGCGTGTTCGACAACTACGCGATGGTGCAGGGCATCGACACCATCGTCCCGGTCGATGTCTATGTCCCCGGCTGCCCGCCGCGGCCGGAAGGCCTGCTGTACGGCATCCTGCTCCTGCACAAGAAGATCAAGGGCGAGTCGCTGTTCGACGCCGTGCGGCGTCGTGAGGAACAGCCGCTCGACGACAAGGGACTGCGCCTGCCCCCCGAAACGATCGACGAGATCTCCGAGCCGTTCGGCAACTCCGTCCACCAGTTTCGTTCGTCGTGATTCCCGGCGCCCTTCGAGAGGCGGTAGCCCGCGACGGCGAGCGGATCGTGTACGTCGCGTGCGAGCGCTTGCTCGAGGCGATGCGCTGGCTGAAGGAATCGCCGGGCCAGGAATTCGACTATCTGGTTGACGTGACGGCCGTCGAATTTCGCGATCGCGAGCGCCCGCTCGAGGTCGTGTACTTCCTCCGTTCCTTGAAACGACGCGCCGACCTGCGGATCAAGCTCGAGCTCAAGTCGTCCGACGAGCTGGCGGTGGATTCGGTCTGTGGCCTGTGGCGCGGCGCCGATTGGTTGGAACGGGAGGTCTTCGACATGTTCGGGATCACCTTCCGCGGCCATCCCGACCTGCGGCGCATCCTGATGTGGGAGACCTACGCGGAGGGCTATCCGCTGCGCAAAAGCTTCCCGCTGCGCGGCCGCTTCTCCCGTGCCGAACAGGTGCGCCAGGCGCTCAACGCGAATCCGGAAGCGCACTACTCGATGGAAGAGCTGTCGATCGCCGAGGCGAGCGGCGATCTGCCCGACGACATGCGGGACCGGCTGCGGCGCGGCGAGCGCGGCGTGATTCCGGAGCCTCCTCCCCCCCCGGCGGCGGCATGAGCAAGCGCACCGTTGAGCTCGAGCTCGCCACGCCGGGAGTGGACGCCCAAGGGCGCCCGGCGCGTGTCCCTCTCACTGCGGCCACAGAGCCCGATCTGAGCGCAGAGCATATGCTCGTCAACATCGGTCCGCAGCATCCCGCGACGCACGGCGTGCTGCGGCTGGTGGTCGAGCTCGATGGCGAGACGGTCGTGCGCTGCATCCCGCACCTCGGGTACCTGCACTCCGGCTTCGAGAAGCTCGGCGAGTACCGGCACTACAACCAGATCATCCCGCTCACCGACCGCACCGATTATCTGTCGCCCATGGCGAATAATGTCGGGTTCGCCATGGCCGCGGAGAAGCTGATGGGCATCGAGATCACGCCGCGCTGTACCGTCCTGCGCGTGATCGCCTGCGAGATGAGCCGCATCATCTCGCACATGGTGTGGCTGGGCACGACGTCGATCGATTTGGGCGCGTTCACGCCGTTCCTGTGGGCCTTCCAGGAGCGCGAGCGGATCTACGATCTGCAGGAGATGTGGACCGGCGCCCGCCTGACGACGAGTCTCACGCGCGTCGGCGGGCTCATGGCCGACATTCCGGACAACTTCGTGGACAAGCTGCGTGAGTTCACCCGCACGTTTCCAAAGACGCTGGGCGAAATCGATCGCGTCCTGACGCGCAACGCCGTCTGGGCGGGCCGCACACAGGGCGTCGGCGCGCTCACCGCGGCGGAAGCGATCAATCACTCGCTGTCGGGCCCGATGCTGCGCGCGAGCGGCGTGGCGTACGACCTGCGCAAAGACAAGCCGTATCTCGGCTATGAAACCTACGACTTTGACGTCGTCGTCGGGGAGCACGGCGACGTCTTCGACCGCTATCTCGTGCGCCTCGAGGAGTGTCACCAGTCGAACCGGATTCTCGAGCAGGCGCTCGACCGGCTGCCGGATGGACCGATCAACGTCGACGACCCGCGCGTCATTCTCCCCTCCAAAACGCGCGCCATGAGTGACATGGAAGCGATGATCTTCCACTTCAAGCAGGTCATGGAAGGCGTGAAGGCGCCGGTGGGCGAGGCCTATGTCGGGATCGAGAATCCCAAAGGCGAGCTCGGCACCTACCTCGTGTCCGACGGGACAGCGAAGCCGGTGCGTTGGCGCATCCGGCCGCCCTCGTTCATCAACCTCTCTGCATTGCCCAGGATGGCCGAGGGCCATCTGCTGTCCGACTTGATCGCGATCAACGCGTCCGTGGACATCGTGATGGGTGAGGTCGATCGATGACGGTGACGGAGGATTACCAGCCCGTCTTCACGGGAAAAGTGCTGGACGAGCTGCAGACGGTGCTGCAGCGCTATCCCAACAAGCAGGCCGCGCTGCTCCCCACGCTGTGGATCGCGCAGCGCGAGCACGGCTGGATCTCCGACCGCATCATGGCCGAGGTCGGTGAAGTGCTGGGGCTGACGCCCGCCTACGTGAAGGGGGTCGTGACCTTCTACACGATGTATCACCAGCATCCCGTCGGGAAAAACTTCGTGCAGGTGTGCACGACGTCGCCGTGCAACATCTGCGGCGCCGAGGAGGTGCTGAAGGCGTTGTTGCAGCACACCGGCGCGGGTGACGCGGGCGCGACCAGTCCCGATGGGAAGTGGACCATCGTAGAGGTCGAATGTCTCGGCGCCTGCGGCTTCGCGACGCCAATGCTCGTGAATGATGATTTCCTGGAGAGCGTCACCCCGGAGAAGGTTCCGGAGATTGTGAAGAAGTACCGCTAATGGGCTTCCCTCACAAACCGCATCCCAAGGAAACCGTCGTCCTGTCGCAGTACTTCGGCGACGCCGACGCGCGCACCTATAAAGGGTGGACCAAGCGCGGTGGCTACGAAGCGCTCGCGCAGGCCCTGAAGACCGATCCCGTCGCGGTCACGGACATCGTGAAGGAATCGGGGTTGCGGGGGCGGGGCGGCGCGGGATTCCCCACCGGTCTCAAGTGGTCGTTCATGCCGAAGGAAAAGAAGAAGCCGCACTACCTCTGCGTAAACGCCGACGAGTCCGAGCCCGGCACCTTCAAGGACCGGGAGATCATGCGCTGGACGCCGCACGCCCTGCTCGAGGGCACGGCCATCGCCGCGCACGCGATCCGCGCCGAGGTCGTCTACATCTACATTCGCGGCGAGTTCACCGAGCCCTGGACGATCATGGAGCGGGCGCTCGGCGACGCGAACGCCGCCGGGGTGTTCGGCAACATCAAGATCCATCTGCACCGCGGCGCGGGCGCGTACATCTGCGGCGAAGAGACCGCGCTGATGAACTCGATCGAAGGCAAGCGCGGCAACCCGCGCATCAAGCCGCCGTTCCCGGCGGCGGCGGGCCTGTTCGGCTTGCCGACGACGATCAACAACGTCGAGACGCTCGCCGCCGTGCCCCACATTATCAAACGCGGCGCCGCCTGGTACAAAGGGCTCTGCTTGTCGAATCCCAAGAGCACCGGAACGAAGCTCTTCTCCGTCTGCGGGCACGTGCAGCGGCCCGGCAACTACGAAGTGACGATGGGCTTCCCGCTGAAGGATCTGCTGTACGACATGTGCGGTGGACCGCCCGCGGGCCGCACGCTCAAGGCCTGCATCCCCGGTGGCTCCTCCGTGCCGATTCTGACGCGCGAAGAGACCGAAGCATGCCTCCTCGACTACGAGGGCGTGGTCGAGAAGGGCTCGATGCTTGGCTCCGGCGGCGTGATCGTGTTCGATGATTCAGCCGACATGGTCTATCAGATCATGCGGCTGGCGCGCTTCTACGCGCATGAGTCGTGCGCGCAATGCACCCAGTGCCGCGAGGGCACGGCGTGGACGACCAAGATCCTGGAGCGGATTCTCGCCGGGCAGGGCAAGACCAAGGACCTCGATCTGCTGCTCGACCTCGCAGAGAACATGACCGGGAAGACGATCTGCGTGCTCTCCGATTCGTGCGCGGCACCCGTGGTGAGCGGGATCAAGAAGTTCAAAGGCGAATTCGAAGCCTATCTCGCGGGCAAGCGGCAACCGGTCATGGCTCATGGCTGACGGCATGATCAACCTCACCATCGACGGCGCGCCGGTGAGCGTGCCGCCCGGCACGCTCGTCATCGAAGCGGCGAAGCAGGCGGGTGTGCTCGTGCCCCACTACTGCTATCACCCGGGCTTGCCGGTCGCGGGCCTCTGTCGGATGTGCCTGGTGGAGATCGAGAAGGCACCCAAGCTCCAGATTGCGTGCGCGACGATCGTCACCGAGGGAATGGTCGTGAAGACGCAAACCGCGCCGGCGAAAGACGCGCGGCAGGGTGTGCTCGAATTCCTGCTCATCAACCATCCCCTCGATTGCCCGATTTGCGATCAAGCGGGGGAGTGCGAGCTCCAGGATTTCGTCTTCCAGGAGGGCCAGGCCAGCACCCGCTACGCGGAGTTCGCCAAGCGGTTCAATCCCGTCGAGGACTTTGGTCCCGACGTCCTGTACGTCCCTAACCGCTGCATCCTGTGCACGCGCTGCGTCCGCTTCATGGAGGATGTGGCGAAGGAGCCGGTCCTCAACGTCTCGGAGCGCGGCGATCGCGCCTTCATCGGCATTCATCCCGAGGCTCGGCTCGACCATCCCTGGGCCGGCAACGTCGTCGATCTCTGTCCCGTGGGCTCGTTGCTCTCCAAGGATTTCCTCCACAAGGCCCGCGCCTGGGAGCTCGACAAGACGGCATCGATCTGCACCGGCTGCTCCCAGGGATGCAACATCACGCTCGATACGCGCGACGAAGTGGTCGTGCGGGTGCGCCCGCGGTCGAACCTCGAGGTCAATCGCTACTTCATCTGCGATCACGGCCGCATGCACTATCGCTGGATGAATCGCGGCGACCGCATCGAGGCTCCGCTGATTCGCCGCGACGGGGAGCTAAAGGCGGTGGACTGGGATGAGGCGCTCGATCGTGTCGTCGGGATTCTGCGCGGGGCGTCGGGCAAGGCCGTGGCGCTCGTGTCGCCCGGTGCGTCGTCAGAAGCGCTCGCCGCGGCCAAGCGGCTGCTGTCCGGCTTCACCTGGACCGGCGCGTTCCAGGTCGTGATGGGCGAAGAAGCTCCGCTGGCCGGCGTACCCAATCTCGCCCTGCGCGCCGAGCGCGCGCCCAATGCGAAGGGCGCCGAGCAGCTCGGCTACACGCGCGACTACGCCCCGGCGCTCGCCGCGGCGAAGACTGCGGCCGTGGTCCTCGTGCTCGACGATCCCGACTGCGCCGTGGAGACGGACGGCGCGCTCATCTACCTCGGCACGGTCCTCGGCGAAGATGCGCCGTGCCGCGAAGCCGAGGTCGTGCTGCCGATCGCGAACGTCGCGGAGGAGGAAGGGACGTTCGTGAACCGCGATGGCCGCGAGCAGCGCTACTTCCAGGCCAAGCCCGCGCCGGGAATGGCGCAGCCGGCGGCCTGGGTCCTGGGACAGTTGGCTCAGGCGATGGGTCTGGCGGCAGTGTCATGACCTTCTTTCTGATCGCTTCGGCCATCAAGGTGTTCGTAGTCTTCAACCTGATCATGGTTGCAGTCGCGCTGCTGACGCTCATCGAGCGGCGCGTGTGCGCCTGGATGCAGGATCGCCTTGGCCCGAACCGCGTCGGCCCGCAAGGGATCCTCCAGCCGGCCGCCGATGGGTTGAAGAACTTCCTCAAGGAAGAGACGTCGCCGGCGATGGCCGACAAGGCGCTCTTCACGCTGGCGCCGATCGTATCCTTCGTTCCGGCGTTGCTGACCTTCGGCGTGATTCCGTTCGCCGCTCCATTGCCGACCAAGTGGGGCGTGGTGCCGATGGTCGTCGCCGATTTGCCCATCGGTTTCCTCTACATCCTCGCGATCGGCTCGCTGGGCGTGTACGGCATCGTGCTGGCCGGCTGGTCGTCGAACAACAAGTACGCGCTGCTCGGCGGGCTGCGCGCCTCAGCCCAGATGATCTCGTACGAGATCGCCCTGGGGATGAGCACAGTCGCGGTATTGCTGCTTGCCGGCAACGTCTCGCTCTCGCAGGTGATCGCGCAGCAGCAGGCCGCGCATGCCTGGTTCATCATTCCGCTGTCCGTGGCGTTCGTGATTTTCTTCATCAGCGCCTTCGCGGAGACCAACCGGTTGCCATTCGATCTCCCGGAAGCCGAGGGCGAGCTGATCGCCGGCTATCACACCGAGTACAGCGCTATGAAGTTCTCGATGTTCTACATCGCGGAGTACTCGAACATGGTGACGGCCTCGGCGCTCATGGCCACGCTCTTTTTCGGGGGTTGGGATATCCCGTTCACCACGTGGGACTCGACGGGCGATCCGAGCGTCCTGAAAACCCTGGCCACGCTGGTCGTTTTCGGTTTCAAGACGTTCGTATTCCTCTTTACGTACATCTGGGTGCGCTGGACGCTGCCGCGGTTCCGCTACGATCAGCTCATGGCGCTCGGCTGGAAAGTGCTGCTGCCGCTCGCCCTGCTCTATATCACGCTGCTGGCGGTCGCCATCTGGTTCATCCGGATCCGGCTCGGCTGGGAGTACGGTCAGGGCATGGCGTTGGTCCTTGGGGGACTCAATCTCGTGCTGCTGATCGCGCTGGTGTGGTGGCTCGACCGCGGCCGGATCGTGTCCGGATCGGTCCAAGAGGAGACTGCCTGATGGCCATCGGCGTGAAGGTGATGAAGCGGCCGACGCAGCAGACCTCCTACCTGCGCGCGACCCTGAAAGGGATGGCGCTGACCTTCAGCCATCTGCTGCGTCCCAAAGTCACGATGCAATATCCCGAGGAGAAGTCCTCCAAGGACTGGACGCTCTCCTCCCGTTGGCGCGGCACGCATCGCATGCTGACCGACGAGCAGGGCAGGGCCAAGTGCGTCGCGTGCGGTCTCTGCCCCCAGATCTGTCCCGCCAATTGCATCAAGCTCGTCCCGGGCGAGGATGAAGAGGGCCACCGCTATCCGCTGATTTACGAGATCGACGAATTCCGCTGCATCTTCTGCGGCTACTGTCAGGAAGTGTGCCCCGAGGAAGCGATCCACGTGGGCGTGCATTACGAGAACTCCGAGTACTCCCGCGACCGGTTCGTGTACGACCTCGAGCGGCTCACGGCGCAGACGCACCCAGTGTCCACGTTGTGGGATCCGTCGGACCCGAAGGGCGAGTAGTGACCCTCACCGTCTTTTGGATCTTCGGCGTCATCGCGATGGGAAGCGCACTGCTGTGCATCACCCGCAAGAACCCCATTGCCAGCGCGCTGTGGCTCGTCGTGACGCTGTTCGCCCTGGCCGCGCTCTTTGTGTTGCTCGACGCGCAGTTCATCGCGGCGCTCCAGGTGCTGGTCTATGCGGGCGCGATCATGGTGCTGTTCCTCTTCGTCATCATGCTCCTGAATCTCGGGCGTCCGGGACCGACCGACATCAAAGGGCCGGCAGGATTGGTGATTGCCGCCGTCCTCGCGGGGGCCCTGTTGCTGCAGCTGCGAGTGCTCAGTCAGTCGACCCTTCCATCCGCGATCCAGCTGCCGGCCGGGACAGTCGCCGCGCTGCAACAGCAGCAGGGCATCATCGGCGCCGTCGCGAATCCACTGTTTGGCGCCTACCTGATCCCCTTCGAGATCGCGAGCGTGCTGCTGCTTGCCGCGATTGTGGGCGCTGTCGTGCTGGCAAAGCGGAAGCTCTAGATGCTGCTGAGCCCCGCGCTCGCCATCTCGGCCGTCCTTTTCACGCTGGGCGTCGCCGGTGTGCTGTTCCGGCGGAACGCGATCGTGATCTTCATGTGCATCGAGCTCATGCTCAACGCGGTGAATTTGACGTTCGTGGCGCTGGCGCAGAGCCTCGGGATGGGCGGGCAGGTCTTCGTGTTCTTCGTGATGGCGGTAGCGGCCGCTGAAGCGGCCGTCGGCCTCGCCATCATCCTCGCTGTTTATCGCCATAAGCAATCGGTCAGCCTCCAGAACATGAATCTCCTCAAGGACGGATGACCGGCACCGCCGTCGACCAGATCTGGCTCGCGCCCGCGCTCGCGCTGTTGGGCTTCGTCCTGAACGGCGCCCTGGCGCTCACCCGGCCGAAAGCCAAGACGCTCGTGTCCGTCATCGGCGTCGGCGTGCTGGTGGCGTCCTTTGTCGTCGCACTTGGCGTGTTCCGCTCCTTCGCCGGGCTCCACGCCGAGGAGCCGGTCGTGTTCCGGTACTGGTCGTGGATACCGGTCGGCACGCTGCAGGTGGACTTCGCGCTGCAAGTGGACCAGCTGTCGAGTGTCATGCTGCTCGTCGTGACCGGCGTCGGCTCGCTGATCCACCTGTTCAGTGTCGGCTACATGAAAGACGATCCCGGATACGCGCGCTACTTCGCGTATCTCAATCTGTTCGTCTTCTTCATGCTGGTGCTGGTCCTGGGGGCGAGCTTCCCCGTGATGTTCGTCGGGTGGGAAGGCGTCGGCCTCTGCAGCTATCTGCTGATCGGCTTCTGGTTCAGCGAAGAGGCGAATGCCACCGCGGGCCGCAAAGCGTTCATCATGAACCGCATCGGCGACTTCGGCTTCATGGTCGCGATGTTGATGATCTTCTGGTCCACCGGATCGCTCGATTTCGTGACCGTCTTCGCCCACGCCCCGACGGCGCTGGTGGCAGGCGGCACCACCATCACGGTGATTACGCTGTTCCTGTTTCTGGGCTGTACCGGCAAATCGGCGCAGATCCCCCTGTACACCTGGTTGCCCGACGCGATGGCGGGGCCCACGCCGGTCTCCGCGTTGATTCACGCGGCTACGATGGTGACCGCGGGCGTGTATCTCGTCGCGCGCTGCAATCTGCTGTTCGCCATGGCCCCGGTGTCGAGCGCGGTGGTCGCGGGCGTCGGCGCGCTGACGGCACTGTTCGCGGCGACGATCGCCCTCAAGCAATGGGACATCAAAAAGGTCCTGGCGTATTCCACGATCTCGCAGCTCGGGTACATGTTCCTGGCGGTCGGGACGGGGGGGGTGGCTGTCAGCGCCGGCATCTTCCACCTCGTCACACACGCCTTCTTCAAGGCGCTGCTATTTCTCGGGTCCGGTAGCGTCATCTTCGCGGTACACCGCGCCTACCATCACACCCACTCCCATGAGGACGCGCAGGACATGCGCAACATGGGCGGGCTCGCGCGCTACATGCCCTGGACAACGGTCTTGATGTGGATCGCAACGCTCGCTATCGCGGGGGTGCCGCCGCTCTCGGGATTTTTCTCGAAGGACGAGATCCTGACCGCGGCACACGCGCGTGGGCACGCGGAGCCCATCTGGCTCGTCTTCTGGGGCTTGGGACTCATCGCCGCGTTGCTGACGGCGTTCTATATGACGCGGCTGATGCTGTACACCTTCCACGGCCCGAACCGCACCGGCGAGCAGGAGCAGCCGCACCTGCATGAGGCTCCGCGGATCATGACAGGCCCGCTCGTCGTGCTGGGGCTGCTGTCGGCAGCCGGCGGGCTCATCAACGTCCCCGCGCTCTACCACGGGGGCGCCTGGCTCCATCACTGGCTCGAACCGATCGCGCAACCGAGCGCCGCCCTGCTCCCTCAAGTGCATCTGGCGAGCGAGACGGAATGGCTGCTGGTCGGCATCGCGGTCGCCATCGCGATCATCGGCATCGTGGGTGCCTGGCGGCTGCTCAGGCCGGAGAGACTCGTTCCCGCGCGCAGCGCTCCCGAGGAGCGCGGACTCGCTCGCTTGCTGCGAAACAAGTGGTACGTGGACGAGATCTATGACGCGTTGATCGTCCGCCCGCTTGTCTGGTTGTCGCGGGAAGTTCTCTGGAAGCAAGTCGACCAGCGCGTGATCGACGGCGCGGCCGTCAATGGCGTGGCCAGAGGTGCCCGTGCACTCGGCTGGGCGAATCGCTGGCTGCAGACGGGCCAAGTCGGGACGTACGTCGCGGTGTTCGTGGTGGGCGTGCTGCTGCTCCTCTGGCGGGCGATGAGCTGATGTACGCCCGCTGGGTGCTCACCGCGCTGCTCGCGTGGCCGCTGCTCGCCGGCCTCGTCGTCCTCCTCCTTCCCGCACGGCTTGCGAAATACGTCGCGCTGGCCGCCAGTCTGATCGAGTTCGGGATCTCGGTCCCGCTGTGGTGGACGTTCGTACCGACCGGCGGGATGCAGTTTGTCGCCGATCAGACCTGGATCGCGGCCTGGGGCATTCACTTCACGGTGGGTGTGGACGGGATTTCGCTGTTCCTCGTGCTCCTCACGACGTTCCTGATGCCGCTCTCGATTCTGGGGAGCTGGAGCTACATCACCAAGCGCGAGGGTGGGTTCTACGCTCTGCTCCTCATCCTGACGACCGGCATGATCGGTGTCTTCGTCGCACTCGATCTCTTCCTCTTCTATGTGATGTGGGAAGTGATGCTCATCCCGATGTATTTCATCATCGGTGTTTGGGGGGGCGACAACCGGCTGTACGCCGCGATCAAGTTTTTCATCTATACGATGTTTGGATCGCTGCTCATGCTGGTGGCGATCCTGGTGCTGTACCTCCACGCGGGCCGGGCGACCGGCGTCTACTCGTTCAGCTATACCCATCTGCTCAGCCAGGTCGGACAGCTGGGAACCGTGGCCTGGTGGCTGTTCGGGGCGTTCTTCCTCGCGTTCGCGATCAAAGTGCCGATGTTCCCGCTGCACACCTGGCTGCCCGACGCGCACGTCGAGGCACCCACGGCGGGATCGGTGATCCTGGCGGGGATCCTCCTCAAAATGGGGACCTACGGTTTCCTCCGGTTCGCGCTGCCGTTCTTCCCGGCGGTCGCGCTCAATCAAAACGTGCAGCTCGTCATTGTCGTCCTGTCGCTGATCGGAATCATCTATGGCGGCCTCGTGGCGATGGTACAGCCCGATTTCAAAAAGCTGATCGCCTATTCGTCGGTCGCCCACCTCGGGTTCGTGATGCTCGGCATCTGGGCCCTGACGCTGCAGAGCGTGCAGGGCGCGCTGCTGATCATGATCAATCACGGGATTTCGACGGGCGCGCTGTTCTTCCTGGTCGGCATGATCTACGAGCGGCGGCATAGCCGGTTGATCGAGGCGTACGGTGGCATCGCGCGCGTGGTGCCCTTGTTCGCCGCGATCCTCACGATCGTGTCGCTGTCGTCCATCGCGCTTCCAGGCACCAATGGGTTCGTGGGTGAATTCCTGGTGTTGCTGGGATCGTTCCGCACCTATCCGATCGCGACGGCACTGGCGACGACCGGCGTCATCGTCGCGGCCGCCTACCTGCTGACTGCCCTGCAGCGGGTGATCTACAACCCGCTGACGAATCCCGAGAACGAGAAACTGACGGATTTGTCGCCGCGGGAAATCGCGGTGCTGGTCCCGCTACTCGTTTGCATTCTGTGGGTCGGCATCTATCCGAAGCCGTTCCTGCAGCGCATGGAGCCTGCGGCGCGCGCGCTGATCGAGCAGATGCGGCCATGAGACTCGACCCCTCGGTCTATCACGATCTGCTCCTGTCGCTCCTGCCTGAGCTCGTCCTGACGGGCTGGGCACTCGTGCTGTTGCTGTTCGTCGCGTGGCGCCATAAAACCGTGCGCGACCTGCGGGTTACCGGATGGCTCACGCTGCTTGCGCTGCTGTCGACCGCAGTCGCCACTTGGTGGTTGTGGTGGAATCGGGCCGGTGTGCAGGGGCTCGTGGCGATGGTCGCGGCCGACGACTTCCGGTGGGTCGCCGATTGGGTATTCCTCGGCGCCGCCGCGCTCACCGTGCTGATCTCGTTCGCCTATCTGGAGCGAGAGCAATTGCTGGCGCCGGAGTACTACGTGCTGCTGGTCTTCGCCACCCTCGGCATGATGGTGATGGCCGCCGGCACCGATTTGATGGTGATCTTTCTCGGACTCGAGCTGATGTCGGTCGCGGTCTACGTGCTCGCCGGCTTCGATCGGCGGCGCGCCCGCTCCGCCGAGGCAGCCCTCAAATACTTCTTGCTGGGCGCCTTCGCCTCCGGATTCCTGCTCTATGGCATTGCGCTTCTCTATGGCGCCACCGGCACGACGAATCTTGGTCTGATTGGCGCCCAGGTCAGCGTATTGGGCCCGCCGAGCGTCATGTTGCTCGCCGGTCTGGCACTGCTGATCGTGGGATTCGCATTCAAGATCGCGGCGGTCCCGTTCCACATGTGGGCGCCCGACGTCTATGACGGGTCTCCGACACCCGTGACCGCCTTCATGGCGACCGGCGTGAAGGCGGCGGCGTTTGCGGCGCTGTTCCGCGTCATGAACCAGGCGTTCGCCGCAGTCCCCGCCTGGCACGACATCCTATGGTGGCTCGCGGTCGTCACGATGATCGGCGGCAACCTCTTCGCCCTCAGTCAGCGTTCGCTCAAACGGATGCTGGCCTACTCTTCGGTTGCGCACGCGGGCTATCTGCTCGTCGCGGTGACCGCCGGCGGCGCGGCCGGCACGAGTGCGTTCCTCGTTTACGTCATAGCGTACACGTTGATGTCGCTCGGCGCATTCGCCGCGCTGACGGCCAAGGGCAGGGGCGGCGAAAGCGAGGTCCTGATCGACGACCTGGCCGGACTCGCCGGCAAGCGTCCCTGGCTCGCCTTTGCACTCGCGGTGTGCATGCTGTCGTTATTGGGTTTTCCCGGAACCGCCGGGTTCATCGGCAAGTGGTACATCCTCATCGCCGCCACCAGCGCCGGCCAGAACACGTTGGCCGCTATTCTCGTGCTCACCAGCGTCGTGTCGGCAGGGTACTATCTTCCCGTCATCATGGCGATGTACATGAAACCGGAGCCGATCGAGGCCGCGCACGTGGATGTCTCCCTCGACCGGTGGGGACGGGCCGCCGTCGCAGCGGTCGTCGTGGGCCTGCTGCTCTTCGGTGTCTGGCCCAACCCCCTCTTCGATCTCGCCAGATCCGCCGGAGACAGCGTGCATCCCGCGGCCACAACGGCCGCTTCGCCACAGGCCCCCACCTTAAGCCCGGTCGGCGGCCACTAACGCAGGGCGTATTCGTGAAGCTTCCCGCCACAATTTTCCGCCAGTACGACATCCGCGGCCTCGTGGACGAGCAGCTCACGCCCGCCGCCGCACGCGCCGTAGGACAAGCATACGCCACGTTCGCCTGGGAGCGGCTCGGCACCGGCAAAGCGCCGCGCGTCGCCGTCGGTCGCGACAACCGGCCGTCGGGCGCAGCGCTCGCACAGGGCGTGCGCGAAGGAATCGCCGCGGCAGGGGGGGCCGCCGTCGACGTCGGCGAGCTGCCGACCCCCGCACTCTATTTCGCCACCAAGACACTGCCGGTGGACGGCGGCATTCAAGTCACCGGCTCGCATAATCCGCCCGAGTTCAACGGCTTCAAGATGGTCCTGGCTCACGATGCCGTTTTCGGCGACGACATCCAGGTCCTGTACAGACTCATCAACGACGGCAAGCTCGTGACCAAGGCCGGCGGCACGTCAACCGCGCACCGCGCACTCCTCACCGCGTACCGAGATGCGATCGTCAAGCGCAACGCGCCACTCGCGCGGCGGCTCAAGGTCGTGGTGGACTGCGGCAACGGCGTCACGAGTCTCGTGGCCGTCGAGACTCTGAAGCAGCTCGGCGCCGATGTCGTTGCCTTGTTCGCCGAGTCCGACGGGACGTTCCCTCATCACCATCCCGACCCGACTGTCCTCGAGAACCTCCACGACCTCCAGGTCGCCGTCAAAAAGGAGAAGGCCGAGCTGGGCATCGCATTCGACGGCGACGGGGACCGCATCGGCGCGGTCGATGAGCGCGGCGAACCGGTGCTGGGAGATCAGCTGCTGGTCCTGTTCGGACGCGACCTGGTGCATCGCATGGGCAAGAACCACCCGGTGATCTTCGACGTGAAGTGCTCGGAGGTGTTGCCGCAGATGCTGAAAAAGGCCGGTCTCCAGCCGGTCATGTGGAAGACCGGGCATTCGTTCATCAAGCAGAAAATGAAAGAGATCGGCGCGCCGCTCGCGGGGGAAATGAGCGGTCACATGTTTTTCGGCGGCGACTGGTACGGATTCGATGACGCACTGTTCGCCGCGGCCCGGCTGCTGGCGTACGTCGCGCGTGAAGGTGGGCCGCTCTCGCGCCTGCTCGCCGATCTGCCGAAGACGTACGCCACGCCCGAAATGCGAGTCGATTGTCCCGATGAACAGAAGTTCGACGTCGTCCAGGAGGCGGCGGGGGAGTTTGCCGCGAAGTACCCCGTCTCGACGCTCGACGGCGTGCGCATCACCTTCCCGGAAGGGTGGGGATTGCTGCGCGCCTCGAACACGCAGCCCGTGCTGGTAATGCGGTTCGAAGCAACAAATCCAAAGGCGCTCGACGCGTATCGCGCCGAGGTCGAGGGCTGGCTGACGGCGCACGGCGTGACTGCGTGACGCGATCGAACCGGCGCAGGCTGTACCTGATCGGCGCCGGTCTCCTGGTGGCTGCATTGGTCGGCGGCCGCTGGCTGGCGGTGGAGACGGCGGAACGGGCATGGGACCGCACCTTCGCGGGGGGCGAGGCATTGATTGCCGCCCGCGATCTCGCCCGGCTGCTGCAGGCATTTGTGCTCATCGTGGCGATCGCGTGGATGGCGGGTAATCTGCTGATCGTCTATCGGGCGATCGGCTCCGTGCAGATGCCGCGCCGGCTCGGCGACCTCGAGATCGTCGAAGCAGTGCCGCGCCGCACGCTCCTCGCCGCCACCGTCCTCCTCGGCATCATCCTCGGCACCTTGCTGTCCCTGGGCACGGGCGACTGGTGGCGTCACGCCGTTCTGGCGGCCTCGCCACCGCGCTTCGGCGTCCTCGATTCGACAAAACTGGGTTACGACGCCGGCTACTATGTCAGCGTCCTTCCCTGGCTGGCCACGATCCAGAACCGCACGCTCATTCTCGTCGTCGCCGCCCTCGGGATTGTGGCGCTGCTCTACGGCGTGATCGGATCCCTGCGCATTCGCCGGGGCCACATTCGCGCCAGTGACTACGCCCGCGCCCACCTGGGGGTTCTGTTCGCGTGTCTCGCCCTGGTCATTGCCTGGGGCGCAGCGCTCGATCCCGCGGAAATCGTGGGCGGATTGCACGGGGCTGTGGATCAAGCAGCCCTCACCGTGCGCATACCGGGGTCGAATGTCGTGGCGGCGGTGGCGATCGTGACGGCAGTGATCTCGCTCGTCTGGGCCTGGCGAGACCGGCCCACGCTGATTCTCGCTGGGTGGGCGGCCCTGCTCGTGTCGCTCAGCGCCGGCTATTTCGTCATTCCCGGTGTCGCGCGCGCGTCGGCCGGGCCTGAAAGTGCCGAGCTGATACACCATCGCGCTGCGCTCGAGCGCCTCGCGTTCGGACTTGTGGACGTAAATCCCAGTGCGCCGCCGGCGTTCCCATCGGGGGAAGCGGCCGTGCGTGCCATGCCGCTGTGGGATCCCGCCCATGTCGGCGCGGCGCTCGGCGGCGTTCCAGCAACCGCCGTCGCGCTGCGTCCGCCGCGCAAAGAAGATCGCGGCGCGGTTTGGATGATCGCTCCGACGAATGCCCCAGGTCCGGTCCGCCTCGCGTTGGAAACGGACACTGGCCTCGCGGTGACGTCGCTGCCGTCCGGGAATGCCGCGGTGCTGTTTGGTCCCGGATTTCCAGGACCGGTGGTTACGTCCGCTGACAGCGCACCGCCCGCTCCTCCCGCCGGGTCCGGCGCTGTGCGGCTCACGGGCGCATGGCGTCGCTTCGCGATCGCGTGGACGATTCAGTCGTGGGGATTGGCCCGCAGCGAATCGAACAGCAGAGTGCTGCTGTGGCGGCGCGACGTCACGGAGCGATTGCAGCGTCTCGCTCCATTCGCGCGGTTCGGCGCTCCGGCGCCGGCTCTGCGCAACGGCGCGTTGTGGTGGGTGAGCTGGGGCTACGTATCGCACGACGCGTTTCCGCTGGTGCGGCCGCTCCCCTGGCGCGACGGCGATGTACGCTTTCTGCGCGCCGGTCTTGTCGGCGCGGTGCGCGCCGCAACGGGCGAGACCCATCTCTGGCTTGCGCCGGCGTACGACTCGCTGACTGCCGCCTGGGCGCGACGCTTCGAGCCATTGATCGAGCCCGCGGACCGGCTCCCCGCCGATCTCCGTGCACAGCTCGCCTATCCGGGCGAGGCGTTCAGGGCTGCTGTTGGCGCCGTACTGCGCGCCAGCGCGGACTCCGACGTGCAAGCCGGATGGATCATGCGCCCGCGGGAACCGTATCAGCTGGGCGCGCCGGACGCGGGGGGGGCAGTCTGGACCGCCGTCGCCCTCGAGTCGGGGCTGCTCACGCCGAAGCGGTTCGTGGGCTTGTGCGCGGCCGCCATCACGCCGCGCGGCCCCGAGCTCCATCTCTGGTGGCCGACGCCCCCTGATCCTTCGGTCGAGCGTCTGCCGGGCGAGCTAGTCGGTTCGTCGTTGCTGCGACCCGGCCAGCTGCGCGTGTGGCCCGTCGGAAACTCCATTATCACCGTGCAGGTGCAAATCCTCGACCCGGTCGACGCGCGGACACCACCGCCTCCGCGCGTCACGGATGTTTACGTGACGCTGGACGGCCGCGCCGGACACGGCCTGACCGCTCGCGCCGCGCTGCTCGGCGGCGAACAGATCCTCACCGATACGACGCTCGCGGCACGGTGGGAGCGGGCGAGCCGGCTGGCCGTCCGGGCCGATTCGGCCCTCGGCGCGGGAGATTTGGAGAAGTTCGCCGCCTTGTGGCGGCAGCTGATGAGCGAGCTTGCTCCAGTCCAGCGGCCTCGCTAGGTTGCGCCGCCGTGACGGCCCCTGGAACGATCGTTGTTGCCCTCGGAGGAAACGCCGTCGCCCCACCCGGTGAGCGGCCGACGATCAGCAATCAGTTCCGGCATACGCGCGCGAGTCTCGTCCCCATCGTGGACCTCGCGGCGGCTGGATGGCACATCGTCCTCGTCCATGGCAACGGACCTCAGGTTGGCGACGAGCTGGCGCGGAACGAGATCGCCGCCGATCAGGTCGAGCCATTGCCCCTCGGGGTGCTGGTCGCCGGAACGGCCGGATGGATGGGTTACATGATCCAGCAGTCGCTGCAGAACGCGCTTGCCCGCGCCGGCGTGCAGCGTTCGGTCGTCACGCTGATCACGCAGACGCTGTGTCGCGCCGACGATCCCGATCTGCGCACGCCGTCGAAACCGGTGGGCCACGTGCTCGATCCGGTGCGGCAGGCGCGGCTCATTGCCCGCGGCATTCCGGTCCGCGACGGGCGGCGGCTCGCGCCAAGCCCAAAGCCGGCCGGCATTGTCGAACAGCAGATGGTGCGCGATTTGACGGCCGCGGGACACATCGTGATCGCGGGTGGTGGCGGGGGCCCGCCGGTCTATCTGGATCCCAAGCTGGGCCTCGAGGGCATCGACGCGGTCGCCGACAAGGATCGCGTCGCCGCCATCCTCGGGCGAGAAATCGGGGCGCACGTTCTGTTGATCCTGACCAATGTGAAGGCCGTCTTCCGTGGATTCGGCACGCCGCGCCAGGAAGCGATCCCGCGCTTGACACTGGCGCACGCGGACCACCTGCTCGCTGGAAAAGAGCTCGGCACGGGCAGCATGCGCCCCAAGGTCGAGGCCGCCGCCGAGTTTGTGCGCACCGGAGGCGAGCGCGCCATTATCGCCGAGCTGGCCGACGGCCTTGCCGCCCTCCGCGGCGAAGCAGGAACGACGATCGCGAAGGAGCACGCGTGAATCTGCACGAGTATCAGGCGCGGGACATTCTGCGACGGAACGGCGTCCCGGTGCCGCCGGGCGAAGTCGCCAGCACACCGGCGGAGGCGCGGGCGATCGCGGAGCGCTTCGGCGGTAAGGTCGTGGTCAAAGCGCAGGTCCACGCGGGTGGTCGCGGAAAGGCGGGCGGCGTGAAGCTCGCCAAAACCGCCGCCGAGGCCGAAACGCACGCCAAGGCGATCCTCGGCATGACGATCAAGGGTCTCACCGTGCAGCAGGTCCTCGTCGCGCCGGCACGCCTGAAAAGATTCATCGGCTTGCGATCGACCCGCGGTACGGACTGCTGCCGCATCAGGCGCTGACGCTCGGCTTTGCGCTCTACAACGACGTGAAACAGGCGCGCGCCGCCGCCGACATCATGCAGAAGCTGTACGGTGCCGTCTATGCAGTTGGAGCGTCACTCGCTGAGATCAACCCGCTCGTCACCACTCCCGACGGGAGCGTGCAGGCGCTCGACGCCAAGATCGTGATCGACGACAGCGAGCTGGAGCGCCGGCCCGACATTGCCGCATTGCGCGATGCCTCGTCGGAAGCGCCGGAAGAGGTCGCCGCGCGGGAGGCCGGGCTCACGTTCATCAAGCTCGATGGCGACGTCGGATGCTGCGTGAACGGGGCCGGGCTCGCGATGGCGACGATGGATCTCGTGAAGTACTACGGTGGCCAACCGGCGAACTTCCTCGACATCGGGGGAAGCTCCAATCCACAGAAAGTCGTTGCTGCACTGCGCATCATCACCGGCGATCCCAACGTCAAAGCGATCCTTTTTAACATCTTCGGCGGCATTACGCGGGGCGACGACGTCGCGAACGGAATCGTTCAAGCCACGAAGGAGTTTCCGCTCAAAGTCCCGAT
>WNFC01004445.1_pt1 | contig 25641 bp, 20 predicted proteins | sample 5400541 | NCBI WGS metagenome assembly WNFC01 (sample SAMN13153342, study PRJNA577476) | soil metagenome | isolation source: 120 cm saprolite under Douglas fir tree site 2 hole 2 replicate 1 | place: USA:California | collected 2015-04-18 | reverse complement strand
GGTCCTTTCTGATGATCTTCTCACGTCAGCAGGGCGATGGACGCCCAGGAGCGCGGGAAATGATTGAGCCTGTGAACACCGAAGAATTCACATCACAACCGGAACGCCGCAAACCGGAACAATTTGAACATGTGAAGTTCCGCATCGACGCTGGTGTCGCCAGGATGACCCTTAGCCGTCCGGAGCACAATCTTCTCAACGAAGCCATGCTCCGCGAGATCGCTGGCGGAATCACTCACGCCGGTGAACGCGACGACGTCAAATTAATTGTTCTCGATTCAGCTTGCAAGGTCTTTTGCGGTGGGATCGACATCGGCGAATACACTTCCCAGCGCGTGTTTCAGATGCTTGACGCCTTTCACGCCGCATTTGCTGGAATGCTGGAAGTTGGCAAGCCGGTGGTCTGCGTGGTGAATGGACCGGCCATTGGCGGCGGCGCGGAACTCGCGGCTTTTGGTGATCTTGTGATTGCTACACCAAAAGCGCGTTTTGCGCAGCCGGAAATCAGCATTGGCGTCTTTCCGCCGCTCGCCTCCACCATTCTGCCTTTCCTCGTCGGACCCAAAATCGCGCTTGAGCTTGTTTTGACTGGTGAACCGGTCACCGCTGAGCGCGCTTTGGAACTCGGCATGGTGAATCGCCTCGTGCCGGAGGCGCAACTCGAGCAAGCCGTGAACGATCTCGTCGGCCGGATCAGCGGCCACTCCGGCCCGGTGCTGACGATGGCCAAGAAAGCCATCCTCGGTGGCATGGGCCTCTCACTGCGCGAAGGCCTCAAACACTCCATGAATATCTTCCTGAATGAACTCTACCGCCTCGAGGATTCTCAGGAGGGTCTGCGCGCTCTGGTGGAAAAGCGCAAGCCCAACTGGAAGAACCGCTGAACGCACGCTGAGTTTTTTGATTGCTCGGCGTTCAGTTTCCCAGTTTGCAGTCGTGCATTGACACTCCTGCGGACGCAGCATACACTCAAGCCAGGCGACCCTCCCGTGCCGCAGAAGGCCGCGCTCTTCGCGAGAAAGAGCGACGCCATTGGCCCCAAGGTGTCTCGTGGGGCTTTTTTGTTGGTGAAGTGAAATTTCCTGGTCAGAGGGAATCTGTGAACGGGTTCGCACGAGTGCTCCTTCGAAGCATACTCTCCGCCGCAAGCGCGGCCTCTCTGCTCTGCGTGCAGGTCTCGCGGGCCCAGAGCGCTCCAGCGATCTCTTCCCCATCCCCAGCCTATCGGGAAGTCACGGATGAGTTGGGCCGCATAGTTCGCGTTCCCCAGCCAGTCCAACGCATCGTGTCGCTCGCGCCGAGCTTGACGGAAACCGTCTACGCCCTCGGCTTGCAGGATCATCTCGTGGGAGACACCGACTACTGCGATTATCCTCCGGACGCGCAGAAAAAGCCCAAAGTTGGCGGCGGAATTAATCCCAGCTTGGAAATAATTGCTTCCTTGCATCCCGACATCGTTCTTGTGACCAAAGGCTTCAACCGGCTTGAGACCGTACAATCGCTGGAGAACCTGGGAATTTCTTCTTATGCCACGGACCCTCACAACGTCGATGAAATAATAACTTCCTCGAAAAAGTTGGCCGATGCGCTCGGCACACCCGAAGCCGGCGCCTCCATTGCCGGGGACATGCAGCGGAATCTTGCCGATTTGCAGCGCCGCATCGGCCCTGCCCCCGCCAAGCGTGTGCTCTTTGTCGTCTGGCACCAACCACTCATCTCCGTCGGCAAGCACACCTTCATCGCCGATGCCCTCCGTCTCGCGGGCGCCGTTTCCATCGTCGAGTCTGAACAGGACTGGCCCAAGGTCAGCCTCGAAGAAGTTGCCCGCCTGCAACCCGACTTCTTGGTCTTCGCTGATTCTCATTCCGAAGCAACTCCGTCCACTGTCGAAACACTGGCCACTCTTCCCGGCTGGAGTATCCTGGAAGCCGTGAGCAAACGCCGATACGCCGTCATCAGCGACGCCGTCAATCGCCCGGCCCCGCGGATTGTCGCCGCCATCGAAGAACTTGCCCGTCAGTTGCACCCGGAAGCTTTCCGGGAAAAGCTGGAAAACAAAGAAAAGACAGAGAAGGAGAATCCTCCGCCGAACCTGCCACTCGCGGCACATTATTCTTCCTCGCTCGACGGCGTCCAACACCGCATGGCGTTTCCTGGAGGCTGCGCATGCGCCCGCTGACGCTTCGCCGCCTTTTTCTTCAATGTTCAATTTTACTTGTGATTTTGTTTTTCGTGGTGGTCCTCGCCCTGAAGTTTGGCGCTGTGCCTGTTTCCCTTTACGCCCTCGGGCGCGACTTGCTTCGTGTCGTCTTCGGACAAAGCAGTCAGATCTCTAGCGACTACGGCTTGATTGTGGTGAATATCCGCTTGCCGCGCATCCTTCTTGGCATCATTGTCGGTGCCTCGCTCTCGGTTGCAGGCACCAGTTTCCAGGCGCTCCTGCGCAACCCGCTAGCCGATCCCTACGTGCTGGGTGTTTCCAGCGGAGCATCACTCGGCGCTATTCTGGCGCTCATAGTCGAGCCGCATCTCACGCTTTCGCCCCTGCTCGCCGCGCTGCTCACCCCGCTGGGCGCTTTTCTCGGGGCGGCAGCCACCATCGCCGCAGTTTATTTCCTCGGCCGCCGCGAGGGACAGATCGACGGCAACACGCTTCTTCTCGGCGGAGTTATCACCGGCTCCTTCATCTCCGCCATCATCATGTTCCTGATGAGCACGCTATCAGGCAGCCTCCGCGGCCTTTCCTTCTGGCTGATGGGCGATCTCTCAACCCCCTTGCAGAAGAGTGTTTACTGGTTTCTTGGTATCGGGTTCATCTTCGCAGCCGGAGTAATCTACACGACGGCCTCAGATTTAAACTTGCTCCTCGCGGGTGAAAAAGAGGCCATGCACCTTGGTGTAGACGTGCCGCGAGTGCGCTTGGTCGTCTACATTGCCGCATCTTTTCTGACCGGATTGGCGGTTTCCGTGAGCGGCGCTGTCGGTTACGTCGGCTTAATCGTGCCTCATGTGATGCGCTTCATCTTTGGCTCCGATCACCGCACCCTATTGCCGACCGCTGCGATCGGGGGCGCCATTGCCCTTGTAATGGCCGATACTTTGGCGCGCACTGTGGTTGCCCCGACGGAAGTTTCCGTCGGCGCCGTCACCGCTATCGTCGGTGCACCCCTCTTCATCTATCTCCTCCGTAGGAGGCTCGCGTGAGCCCCGGTTCAGCTCACGCGCGGCATCTTGCCGAAGCTGGCCGCTTTGCCAACGAGATACGCTTGAGTGTCGAGCAGGTCAGCTACGCGTATTCGGCGAACCCCGCGCAGGCGCCGCTCTTCACACTGGAAGCCACGAGTTTTCAGGCCAGGCCCGGCGAAATCGTCGCAATCCTGGGCCCCAACGCCAGCGGCAAGTCCACCTTGCTGAAATTGATCGCCGGCGCGCTCGCGCCGCTCTCCGGCCGCATTCTGCTCAACGGCTTCGTCACTCACTCGCTTACACCGCGCACCCGCGCGCAGCGCATCGCCATGGTTCAGCAGGAGAGCACTTTGCTCTTCCCCGCTCGCGCGTGGGAATTCGTCCTGCAAGGCCGCCACGCTTATGGCCGGTCGCTGCGTTTTGAATCCGAAGAAGATGTCTTGATTGCCAAAAATGCCCTCGCCCAGGTCGGTGGTGCCGATCTCAGCGATCGCTGGATGGATCAGATTTCCGGTGGCGAGAAGCAGCGCGTGATCCTCGCGCGTGCTTTGGCTCAACAGCCCCTGCTCCTCCTGCTCGATGAGCCCACTCTTCACTTGGATATAGCCGCGCAGATCGGTTTGCTCGACGCTCTCCGCCGCCTCGCGGGCGAGAATCGCTACACCGTCGTGGTCGTGACGCACGAATTGAATCTCGCCGCGGAGTATGCCGATCAAGTCGTCTTGATGCAGCGCGGCCGTTGCTTGCGCGTCGGTCCGCCCGCGAACATTTATCAGCGCGAATTGCTCGAACAAGTTTTCCAAACGCCGCTCACTGTGGAACTTGGTTCCTCCGGCCGACCGCGCGTCAACGTTTTGTCTGGAGCATAGTGTAGGGCCGTCCGCCGCGGCGGGCGCCCTTCTTCTCGTTAACCCCAACCCTGCGGCCCCACGCTGCAGATCACATTCACCGCGAACTTCGTGCTCGGGAAGACGGATTGCCGGTTCCAGTTTCTTCGGGATCGCCAAGTAGGAAGCCGTCGCCGCCGCGCGACTGTAAGGCGGATTCAGTGTATGCGCTGGCCACTGCGGCCTATCGCTCCATCGCTGGGCGACGCCGCGGGAAGGCCCCGCAACGGTCCTCATTAAGAAGGCCCGGAACTGCCGCCAAGCCAGGAGACCGGCGAAGTTCGCAGCCGTGCGATTCACTTTCATCGCACAGGTCAACCTTCAACTCCCGCGCGAGAGGGAGCGGAGGACAAAAATGAATACGACTCTTCTTCGTACTGCTTTACTTTCTTTCGTGCTCTTCGCAATAAGCATCTCCTTACAAGCACAAAACAATCCCCCAGACGCGCATCTTTCCGGTCGTGTCACGGATGCTTCCGGCTACACCATTGCGGACGTAGGCATCATCGCTCAATCTGAAAATAGTGCGATCCCAGCGGCTTCAACTTCTACTGCCGCAGACGGCACTTTCAATCTAATCTTTACGCCCGGCCGCTACCGGATTCGTTTCGCTCGCGCCGCCTTTGTCCCTCGCGAATTCTCGCTTTTCCTGGCCGCTTCAGATGCACGCACTCTCGACGTCAAGCTCGAAATTGCCCAAATCTCCGAAAATGTCGTCGTCACCGCCAACGCCCAGCCTCTCGAAGTCTCCCAGACCCCTGCTCCCGTCGACATCCTTACGTCGGATGAAATCCGCCAGCGCCAACTCGTCTCGCTTGCCGATGCCCTGGTCACTCTTCCCGGCGCCGCCATCGCCCGCACCGGCCGCGAAGGCGGTCTCACAACTTTCTTCCTCGACGGCGGCAATTCCAATTTCACCAAATTCTTCGTCGACGGCACGCCCCTCAACGAACCCGGCGGCTTCCTCAATCTTTCCAACCAAACCTTCGACAATATTGACAAGCTCGAAGTCGTCCATGGCGCCGAGAGTGCCCTCTACGGCACCGATGCCGTCTCCGGTGTCGTTCAACTTTTCAGCCATCGCGGCGCCACGCACATTCCCGAGCTCAATCTCTTCGCTGAAGGCGGCAGCTACTCTTCCGCGCGCGGCGGCGCTTTGGTAGCCGGACTTCTCGGTGCTTTCGATTACTCTCTCGCCGGTTCCTATTTCCAGACCGGCGGTCAAGGATCCAATGACGCCTTCCTCAATCGCAGTTTCTCCGGCAACTTCGGCTACAGCTTCAGCGACTCCGATCATTTGCGCCTCACCGTCCGCAGCAACTCCAGCTTCGCCGGTCTTCCAGGGCCCATCCTCTTTCTCCCGTCCAGCCTCTCTCAATTCGAAAGCCTCAAGCTTCTTCTCGTCCATCTGAGCTGGGATTTCCGCACCGGCTCGCACTGGGTCCATCGCCTTAGCGGGCATGAAAACCGCACGCTCGATACAAATGCGAATCCGTCGTCCTTTACCTCCATCGACCAATTCAACCGTGCCGGTTTGCAGGAGCAATCCACTTTCACGTTCCGCACCGGCGCTATCGCCGCCGGCTACGAATATGAAGTCGAGAATGCCTATCCCAGCCTCATCGCCGGGTTCCACGCCCGCCGCAACAATCAAGCCGGCTTTCTCGACGCGCGCTGGCAGCTCCTGGCGCGCCTTACCCTCAGCGCCGGCGCTCGCGCCGAAGCCAACACTACTTTTGGAACTCGCGTCGTCCCCCGCGCAGGCGCCGTCTATGCTCTTCACAATGGTCGCGGCTTCTGGGGTGACCTCCGCGCGCGCTTCTCCTACGGCCAGGGCTTCAAGGAACCCGCCCTTGAACAATCCTTCGGCAGCGACCCTTGTTTCCCGGGCAATTCCTCGCTTCGCCCCGAGCGCAGCAATACTTACGAAGCTGGTCTTGACCAGTTCCTCGCCGGCCAGCGTCTCCGTCTCTCCGCCACTTATTTCAATGACCGCTTCCGCGATATCGTCAGCTTCACCTTCGACCCAACAATCACTACCGCCTGCCCGCAAGGCACCGGCACGTATTTCAACACGGATCTCGCTCGCGCTCGCGGCGTCAATCTCTCCGGCGAACTGCGTCTCCGCCGCTGGCTCAGCGTCAACGGGAACTACTCACACGACGATACGCGCGTCCTCGAATCCCCTAACGCGTTCGATCCCGTGCAGATGCCCGGCAATCATCTTCTTCGCCGTCCCGTCAATTCGGGCAGCCTCATCCTCAACACTGCTTATCGCCATTGGAATTTGAGTCTCACCGGTTACTTCACCGGCATCCGCACCGACAGCGATTTCCTCGGCCTCGGCTTGACCCACAATCCCGGCTACGCGCGCTTCGACGTCGCGACCAGCTATCTCATCGCCCGCGGCATCTCCTTCACTGGCCGCGTCACCAATCTCTTCGACAAGCAATACCAGGACGCCCTCGGTTTCCCAGCTCTCGGCCGCGATTTTCGCCTCGGCCTCAACTACCGCTTTGCCGGCCGCAACTAGGTTTCATTCTTGCAGGAGCGCAGCACCGCTGCGCCCCATCTCGTCAAGACTTATCGCTTTAGGAGATTTTCTTGGCAGCACTCGAACCCATTCTCTTCTGCTGGAGCGGCGGCAAAGATAGCGCTATGGCCCTACACACGCTGCTCCAACAGAAGACTTTCCGGGTCGTAGCCTTGCTCACCAGCGTCACGGAAACCTACGACCGCATCGCCATGCACGGCGTTCGCCGCGAACTTCTCAAGCGCCAGAGTAAATCCATCGGTCTCCCGCTCCACGAAGTCTTCATCCCTCCCCAATGCGTCAATTCCATCTATGAAGCGCGCATGGAAGAAGCCCTCCGCCTCTTCTACAATCAAGGCGTTCGAACGGTCGCCTTTGGCGACATCTTCCTCGAAGATCTCCGCGCCTACCGCGAGAAAAATCTCGCCCACATCGGAATGACCGCGTTCTTCCCTATTTGGAAGCGCGATACGCACGAATTAATCCACTATTTTCATGATCAGCATTTCCGCGCCATCGCTGCCTGCATCGACAGCAAAATCCTCGATCCCAGCTTCGCCGGCCGTGAACTGGACGATTCCTTCTTCCGCGATCTTCCCGCCAGCGCCGATCCCTGCGGCGAAAACGGCGAATTCCATACCTTCGTCTTCGATGGCCCGATATTCCAATCTCCCATCCCCATTCGAACGGGTGAAATAGTCAACCGCGATGGTTTTGTCTTTTGTGATCTATTGCCGCAAATGGAGGAAACAACAAAATGAACGCCGAAATCTCTCAAAAAGAAAATTTGCTCTACCGCACTTTGCTCGCGCTTGTCCTGATTCTGCTCGCCGCCGCCCTGCGCATCGCCCCGCATCCCTGGAATTTCACGCCCGTCGGGGCCATGGCGCTCTTCTCCGGCGCGGTCCTCAAAGACCGCCGCCTCGCGTTTCTCTTTCCCTTGCTTGCACTTTTCCTCGGCGACATTTTCATCGGCTTCCACAAATTAGTCCCCATGGTCTATGCTAGCTTCTTCATTAGCGTTGCCATCGGCCTCTGGCTGCGCGATCGCCGTACCATCGCCCGCATCAGTCTCGCCACGCTCCTGGGCGCCACTCAGTTTTTCTTGGTCACCAATTTCGCCGTTTGGTGGCTCTTGAATTCCTATCCAAAGACCGCCTCAGGCCTCGCCGCCTGCTACTTCGCTGGTATTCCCTTCTTCTGGAACACTCTCGCAGGCGACGTCGTTTACTCCGCCGTGCTCTTTGGCGGTTTTGCCCTGGCGGAGCACTTCTTTCCCGCGTTCCGGGAGCCTGTGCGGGCCGCAAGCTGATGCTATAATCTTTCGTTCTGTTATGCCGAAATCCACTCCAGAGGCCGCCTCTCTCGCGCCGGAAGTGCTCGCCAGATACGAGCCCGTCATCGGCCTGGAAGTCCACGTCCAGCTCCTTACCCGCACCAAAATCTTCTGCGGCTGCTCCACGCGCTTCGGCGATCCGCCCAACACCAACGTCTGCCCCGTCTGCCTCGGCCTCCCCGGCACTCTGCCCGTGCTCAACAAGCGCGCCGTAGAAATGGCCATGCGCGCCGCGCTGGCGCTGAATTGCACCGTCCACGATCACTCCCGCTTCGCCCGCAAGAACTACTTCTACCCCGACCTCCCCAAGGGCTATCAAATCTCTCAATACGAATTGCCGTTAGCCACCGGTGGCTGGCTCGAAGTCGAAGTCGGCGGCGTCAAAAAGCGCATCGGCATCACCCGCCTTCACCTCGAAGAAGACGCCGCAAAAAATCTTCACGAAGGTTTCTCGCAGTCAGCCACTAAGGCTTACATCGACTACAACCGCTGCGGCACTCCTCTTAGCGAAATCGTCTCCGAGCCGGACATGCGCACGCCCGAAGAAGCCTACGCCTACCTCACCACGCTCCGCCAAATCCTCCTCTACACCGGCGTCAGCGATTGCAACATGGAAGAAGGCTCGCTCCGCTGCGACGCCAACGTCAGCGTGCGCCCGCGCGGTGCGAAAGAATTCGGCACCAAGGTCGAAGTAAAAAATCTCAACTCTTTCCGCTTTCTCCAAAAAGCCCTCGAATACGAAATCGAGCGCCATATCGCCGTCCTCGAATCCGGCGGCCGCCTTTCGCAAGAAACCCGCCTCTGGAATCAGGCCGAAGGCCACACTGTCTCCATGCGCTCGAAAGAGAAGGCTCACGACTACCGCTATTTCCCGGAGCCGGACCTGCTCCCCGTCCACGTCAGCCCCACCTGGCGCGAAGAAGTCCGCCGCACGCTCCCCGAACTCCCCGAAGCCAAGCGCGCCCGTTTCGTCAGCTCCTACGGCATCACCCCCTACGACGCCGAAGTCCTTACCAGCACGCAAGCTCTCGCCGATTATTTCGAATCCGTCGTTAAAGCCGGTGCACCTGGCAAAGCCGCCGCCAACTGGATGCAGACCGAACTCCTCCGCCTCCTCAAAGATCTCGGTAAGGAAGTCTCTGACAGTCCCATTGCTCCCGCGAGGTTCGCCGAGCTTGTGAGTATGGTCGAAAGCGGCAAGGTTACAGCGGCAAGCGGCAAAAAAGTCTTGTCCGAAATGCTTGAGACCGGGAAACCAGCACACATAATTGTGGAAGCGAATGGCTTGATGCAGATGCAGGACCAAGCGCAGATCGACCTTATCGCAAACGAAGTCGTCGCCAAGAATTCTGATAAGTTTAGAGAGTATAGATTTGGCAAAGAAGGACTGCTCCAATTCCTGGTCGGCCAAGGCATGAAAAATTCGAAGGGCCGGGCGAACGCGCAAGTGTTGAATCAGAAATTGAAAGAGCAACATGAAAAAGCCGTGGGAGATTCCTTTTTTGAGCGGTACAACGTGCAGCAAGGCGCGTCCTACGTTTTCTCCCGGCTGGGTAACCCACCCGAGCCAGACCTTGTCTACTCCGAGGGGAAGGCGCGCGTCGTGGGCGTCGAAATAACCAGCACATATTTGAACGAGAAAGAGGCCGAGTTTGCGTGGCAAGAGGCCCGAGGGAAGCTAGGGACTGGTGCCATTTGGAGTTCGGGCACAATCGAGTCCCCTGACGAAAAATACAAGGTTCAGCTTGCTGGAGCGATTCACAAGAAATTGGATAAGACATATTCGCTTGACCCAACTTGGTTGGTTGCCGATTTCAACTACCCTCTTGGCGACTCCATCGAGGCTGCGGAGATAGTGCGTCAAGTCGCGCAGGAGATTGGCAGGGCTAGGCCGATGCCATTTGCGGAAATCTGGGCCGTTTGGAGAGTTACCAATCTTGAGGAAATTCAATTCGAGGTCTTTCGCATAGTCTGAATTTGTGGGCAATCGTGTCTCTCCATCCTGAGGCGATTCCCGACAGGATCCCCCAATCAGCCCGCGCCAAAATTATCGGCAAGATTCCGGCCGTGGCCGAAACATCTAGGCGTATACTGCGTCTCAGATTGTAGGCACGGCCTTCTTAGGCCGTCCGCTCCTTTTTCCTGTTACACTCCAATGTCAACGCTAGGAATGTCCCATGCTCAAAATCGGCGCCAAAGCCCCCACCTTCCGCCTCCTATCCGACGAAGGCCAACAACTCACACTCAAAGACTTCGCCGGCCAGCGCGTCTTGCTCTTCTTCTACCCCAAAGCCAACACCACCGGTTGAACCATCGAAGCGTCCGAGTTTCGTGACGCAAAAAAGGACTTCGACAAGCTCAGCGTCGCCATCCTCGGCATGAGCGCCGATCCCGTTAAAGCCCAGGCCTCCTTCAAGGCCAAGCAAAATCTCAATTTTCCTCTGCTCAGCGACCCCACTCACAAAACCATCCAAAAATTCGGCGCCTGGCAGAAAAAACAATTCATGGGCCGCACCTTCATGGGCATTGTCCGCAGCTCCTTCCTCATCGGCAAAACCGGAAAAATCGAGGAAATCTGGCCCCTCGTCAAAGCCAAGGGCCACGCCTCCGAAGTCCTCAGGGTTATCTCCAAGAAGTAGGCCCTTGCACTCGTTCTGCCACTGCCGCTTATCGCGATATTGCATCACTGAGGATTACGATTGCCCATATCAGCCTAACGCCAAGGGTCCCGATTGCCATCACAAGCAGGAGGATGGAAGATGCTGCTATCAGGCAGTTGTTCGGGGGTTTCGCATTAGACTCCGGCCATTGGTGACCACAGGCATCGCATTCCCAAAGACTGCGATGAAGCGGCCAAGCACCGCCCAGTAGAGCACTCGTGTAGTCCACTGCTCTGTTCAATCCTTGGAAGGAAACCTCTAGGGACCGGCACTTTGGGCAGCGGGGCTGCTGATATTCTCCCACTCCTTCCACGTCGAACTTCTCTGGAACATTTTGACCTAGCAAACTCGAAGCTGTATCAGCATCCCTCCTTCTAACGCAGAGCTTGATGCGCCCAAGAAAATTGGACCAAAACCAGTCCATCCGAATTGTGTTCTCATCTGCGAGATAGCATTCGATATCCGCCGAGTCCAGAATGCTACCGAAAAGGAAGGCGTCTGGCATGTCCCGAAAACGACGCAGGACTACGAACCGCTGATTCTCGTATTCGGAGTCAGTGATTGCCACGCCGAGCCGAATGTAGCTGAGTTGTAGTTCTTATCAAAGCAAAACACCATGGATTCGCGAGATTGCGGCGGCAGCCTTGAATGGAGCAACTTGGAGATTTGGGCGTGTTATTGGAGGCTGACATCGGCAAGCAAATTTCCCTTGACTTCCCCATAATTTGTAGTATACCTAGCTTTGTAGATTACTGTGCTTAGACTGCGGGAACTTGCTCCCGCTTTTCTTTTTGAGGCAGTCATTTCGCCTTTGCTAGTCCAAAACAACCAAAAACGCATCCTTTAAAATCAATCACTTACGAAATGCAATTTCTGTAAGCCCTTTCTTTTGATATTCATGCAAATTGATGGGGGGTGGGGGGTAGCGCAACGTCGAGAACCGGAAGTCTTACTCGGCCAGTCGATTGAAGACGCGGATGGCAAGACGTGCGTTACGCTTGCCTATCCGCTGAGTGGGCGTCAGTTGATCGTAACCGCCGCCCGGGTCGTGAACGACAGCTTCGTTTCGGCCGGAAACTCGATGTCCTTCTTCCCAGTCGCCGCCGCACCGGCTGTGCCTGCTCCCGCTCCGGCTGCTGCCCCGATCGCTGCACCCTTGCCGCCGCCAGCCAGCGCTCCGATGATCGCGCCTCCAGCCGCGCCGCCGCCGATGAACCCGGCATCTCGTTTGCCTTTGCCGCCCAGTCTTCTTCCGGCGGAATTGGTTGTAAACGTGTAAGTTTTGTCTCCCACGGTCACCGTGCGCAGCCTCAGATACAGTTTTGCCGGCGTTGACAAGCGGCCCGAGGCCTGCACGCTGCTCACTTTAAGCTTGACCGGTGCTCCCTTGGGGATCACTACTTTGCCCTCCGACGTCACATCTTGCGCGCCCGACCCTGTTACGGTCTCGCCGATCCTGGCCGTCTTCGAGCTTACGGATTGGTCGGTCACCACCGTAATCTTCGTTCCTTGTGGAACCGTGCTTTCTGCTTGCACCAACGCAGGTAATAGCAGCGCTAGCGCAAGAAAAACCGAAACGAATTGCATTCGGGATTTCATCTTCGTCACCTCAGAAAGAAAATGGGGGCTGTAAGGCAAGTCTAGCAGAAAGAACTGCAAACGCGGGGCGAGAGCGCCGCAAGAGCCTTAGAAGTGAAAAACCAGTTCTTCAGAATCTGATGATTTCGGTTCCACGTATAGATTATCGATCAGGCGCGTCTTGCCGATAAAAACCGCGAGCAGCGCATAACAAGCTTTGCTCACGCGCACGACCGGCTCAAACGATTCAGCATCCACGATCTGCGCATAGTCCACGCGCGCAAGTCGTTCTGCGCCGAGCGTGCGCTGGAGCACGGCCTGCAATTGCAGCGCATCACGAACCCCGGCGGCAAGTTCGCTTCTCGCCGCTTCCAGCGCGCGATACAAGACGGTGGCCGCCTTGCGCTCCTCCGCATTCAAATAAACGTTTCGAGAGGAAAGCGCCAAGCCGTCCGGCTCGCGCACCGGCGGGCAAACCACGATTTCCGTATCGAGATTCAAGTCGCGTGCCATTTGTGCGATCAGCCGCGATTGTTGCGCATCCTTGCGGCCGAAGTAGGCAAAGTTCGGCTGTACGATTTGCAGCAGTTTCATCACCACCGTCGTCACGCCGCGGAAATGCCCGGGCCGCGAGCGCCCTTCCAGTCGATCGCTCAAGCCATCAACGCTGACGTAAGTCGAAAATCCATTCGGATAGATCTCCGCCGGTTCCGGCGCAAAAAGCGCATCCACGCCCGCGCGCTCGAGTTTTTCGCTGTCGCTCTCAAACGTCCGCGGATATTTTGAAAAATCCTCGTTGGGACCAAACTGTTTCGGATTCACAAAAATGGAAGCGATCACCAGTGAGCATTCCCGCCGCGCGCGCTCGATCAACGACAAATGCCCCGCGTGCAATGCGCCCATCGTCGGCACCAGCCCTACGATACGGCTCTCCGCGCGCGCTTGCCGCGCCTGTTCCTTCATCCAGGCAATGGTTCGGATCGTATCCAAAGTGTGGTAGAGCCGGCCCGCCGTGGCGGGCCGGCTCTTATCATCTCGAAGTTGAAGTATTGCGCACAGTCTACGCGCCCGCAGCGATGGAGCGCTCGCGATAAAAGTGCATCAGGTCCGTCGCGATAGCCTGCGCGCCAAGTTGGCGCAGCAGCGTCGTGACCTGTCCCCGGTGATAACTCCCGTGGTTCACCAGATGCTGCATCGATTGCCAGAGAGGATTGCTGTAAACGCCGAATTTCAAAGTTTTGTATTCCATCACACGGTCCAGGTCAGACTGTGTCAGTCCGCGTACAAAACCAAGCAGGCGCACTTCGTGTTCGTTCCAGCGCTCCCGCAGGCTCGCAAGATCCTTGAATTGCGCCGTATCCGGGAGCGATGCAGGCGAGCGGCCCTGAAATCGTTCGAGCCAAACCCATTCGCTGCCATAGACATGCGCCAGCGTGTCTCGCACCGAACCAAAGCTTGAGCCCATCGGTTGGACAAATTGTTCGGCACTCAGCTTCGCCGCCGCGTCCATCGACCGGTGATTGGCCCAGGCGTTGTAGTCATACAGCGCGCGCATCTCTTGTGGCGTCATCTCATGCTCCTCTTCGCCTTTTCACAGGCCACCGAAAAAGGCCTTCAAATGCTTCGGACATTTATTGTTGCGCCGCTTTTCAGTACACCGCTTTGCGCACTGCTCAACTGTCGATGAAAATCGTCTTGCGATCTTTCGCGGATTGCGGCGCATGGTACGACTCGGCGTCCGAAGGAAAACCGCCTTCGCGCACGTCGTCGCAATATTCGCGCACGGCTTTGGAAATAATCTCTCCCACGTTGGCGTATCGGCGCGCAAATTTCGGCGTCTGTCCAAACGTGAGTCCCACGAGATCGTGAATGACGAGAATCTGTCCGTCGCAGTCCGGCCCGGCCCCGATGCCGATCGTCGGGATACGCAATTCGCGCGTAATCCGCGCCGCCAGCTCGCGAGGCACAGCTTCCAAAACCACCGCAAAAGCTCCCGCCGCTTCCACCGCGCGCGCGTCGCGAATCAACTGCTCGGCAGTATCCGCCGTCTTGCCCTGCACGCGATACCCGCCCAGCGCATTCACCGATTGCGGCGTCAACCCCACGTGCCCCATCACCGGAATTTCCGCTTCCGTCAGACGCGAAATCAATTCCAGGCGCCGCTCGCCGCCTTCGACTTTCACGGCCTCCGCTCCCGCTTCTTTCACAAAACGCATGGCGTTCTGCAGCGAATTTGCCAGGTCCCTGTGGTAACTGCCGTAAGGCATGTCCGCCACCAGAAGCGCGCGGCGCGTCCCCCGGCGTACGGCCCGCGTGTGGTGCAGCATCTCCTCGATGGTGACCGGCAGCGTGCTCTCATGCCCCAGCACCACCATGCCTAGCGAATCGCCGACAAGAATCACGTCCACGCCCGCTTCGTCCAGCAAGCGCGCAGCTGGATAGTCGTACGCCGTCAGGCAAGTAATTCTCTGGAAGTTGGATTGGGAGTCCGCAGCCTGGGTCTTGCGCTGCAGCAGATCGGGCACGGTAATTTTTCCGTTCCCGGAATTCGGAACAACACTCATAGTGGCCTCCGGTGCCGTTCCCTACCTCTTTGAAAGGTGGCCGTCCAGCGGCCAACGGGATACAGCCCTGTACCTCATCTCTGCGCAGGATAGCAAATTTCGATGCGCAAGACTAGAAATTTGGATGCCGCGCGATTCCAATTGGTTTCTGCGTGAGGCTGGCCCAACGCGATGCGAATTAGTCTAATCGCCGGGCTTGCGCGCGGCCTTTCCATTGACCGCCGCGGCCGAGCCAGTAGCGCACGGCGGAAAGCAGCGTCGCATATCCGTAGAACACCGCCGCGATCGGAAGCGTCAACGCCCAGGGCCAGGGGAGGCCGTAAAATCGCACCGTGACACCGAACGTCACGGCCATTAAACAAATGGCGGTGCTGGCGAGAAACCAGGCGGGATCGTCGCCGGCGAGGAAAGAAAACCAGGGTATGAGAAACGTAGCGAACAAACCGGCGAGAGCAATGAGAAGAAACACAAAGGAATAGTGGAGCTGAGTGAACGCAGTGCGCGCGACCAGGTCGCGAATTTCCGCGAAAGTTCCATAGCTACGCAAACTCACGCTGGTGCGCGTGAGCCCCATCCAGATTCTTCCGCCGTTCTTCTTCACGGCGCGGGCGAGAGCACAATCGTCAATCACCTCGCCGCGAATCGAGGCAATCCCCCGGACGGGCGCGAGCACGTTCCGCCGCAATAAAATACATCCGCCCGCGGCTCCGGCTGTGCTTGCGTTTGGGTCGGCGATCCACCGGGGCGGATAGAACATCAGGAAAAAATACAGAAATGGCGGAATCAGAAGCCGTTCAGGAAACGTCTTCGCCTGCAGCAGTACCATCAAGGAAGCGAGATCGAGCGATTCCTTTTCCGCGCGAAACATCAGACGGCGCAACGTATCCGGCGCGTGTTCGATATCAGCATCCGTGAACCAAAAGAATTCCGCAGATTGACTTGCGGCAACCTGCATGCCTTCGTTCAGCGCCCAGAGTTTCCCGGTCCAGCCGGGTGAGAGTGGAGCTGCGGGATGAATTGTCACGCGCTGCGATGCGCCAGACTCATTTGCCGCTTGTTGCGCGAGTGAAGCGGTTCCGTCTTCGCTGTGATCATCCACGACGATGATCGAGAATTCCCCTGGATAATCCTGTTTTGCCAACGATGAAATTGTTTGGGAGATCGTCGCGGCTTCGTTGCGGGCTGGAACTACAGCGACGACGCGCGGCCAGTTTTCAAGCGGCTTCGGCACGGTCGCGTCTTCGCTAAGCCGCCAAAATGCCCCGCGCCCGAGGAGGAGATAAATCCAAATTGCAAAAGGCACTGCTGCGACGTAGATAGACGCGAGGAGCACACGAGGGAGAGCTACGCCAGATCTTCGGCGCGAATGGGCAGCCGCCGGATGGGCTTGCCGGTGGCCGCGAAAATCGCGTTGCATACCGCGGGTGCGATTGGCGGAGTGCCGGGCTCGCCGACGCCGCCGGGCGCTTCGTTGTTTGCCACGATGTGGACTTCTACTTGTGGCATTTCGTTCAGCCGCAGCATTTCGTAATCATGGAAATTACTTTGCTGCACGCGCCCTTTTTCAATGGTGATCTGGCCCTTGAGGGCGGCCGTCAGGCCGTAAACGATTCCGCCTTCCATCTGCGCTGCAATCGTATCGGGGTTCACGTAGCGGCCACAGTCCACGGCGCAGACCACGCGATGCACGCGCACTTCGCCGGACTTGCGGTTCAAGCTGACTTCCGCCACTTCGGCGACGAAGCTGCCAAACGATTCGACGACGGCGATTCCGCGCGTGCGGCCCGCGGGCAGCGGCTTCCCCCAGCCGGCCTTTTCCGCGGCCAGCTCCAGCACGCCACGATGGCGCGGCGCGTTTGCCAAAAGCTTGCGGCGGAATTCAAACGGATCCTTGCCTCCAGCTTTGGCGAGCTCTTCGACAAAACATTCGGTGATGTAACCGTTGTGCGAATTTCCGACCGAGCGCCAGAAGCCCACGGGCACGCCTGCTTCCGTCAGCGCATACTCGACGAGAAAATTGGGAATCGCATATTTGCTGTTGGCCTGCCCTTCGACCGAACTTTCATCGATGCCGTTTTTCACGGAACCGGGGAAAAAGCGCGACATGATCGAAGGGCCAACGATGCGGCTCTTCCACGCGATGGGCCAGCCGTTGGCGTCGAGTCCAGCGGCAAGTTTGGAATAAGCCGCGGGGCGGTAAAAATCATGCTGCATGTCATCTTCGCGCGACCACGTCACTTGCACGGGCGTACCGGCGGCTTTCGAAATCTCCACCGCTTCCGCGATGAAATCCTGCTCGGCGCGGCGGCCAAATCCGCCGCCCAGAAACGTGGTGTGCACGCGAACCTGGTCCGGCTTCAGCCCGGTGATCTTCGCGCCGGTCATTTGCGCGAACGTCTGGAATTGCGTGGGCGCGTAAATGTCGCAGCCGTCCGTCCGAACGTCGGCGGCGCAATTCATCGGTTCCATGGTAGCGTGCGCGAGGAAAGGAACTTCGTAAGCGGCTTCGACTTTTTTCGCGGCAGTGGCGAGAGCCGCGTCCGCGTCGCCATCCTTACGTGCGATGGCGCCGGGTTTTTCAGCAGCAGTGAGGTAGAGCTTTCGAATGGCGGCGCTGGAATTGGCGGCGTTCGGACCTTCCTCCCAGCTGATTTGTAGCGCGCGCCGGCCTTCCATGGCCGACCAGGTATTGTCCGCAATCACGGCTACGCCGGAAGAAATTTGCAGAACTTGCTTCACGCCGCGGACGGATTTCGCTTTCGAATCGTCAAAGGTTTTCACCTTCCCGCCAAAGACCGGACAGCGCGCCACGACGGCGCGCTGGATATTCGGCAAGCGCACATCGATGCCGAAGCCGGCTTTGCCGTTCACCTTTGCAGGCGTGTCCAGCCGCTTCATGGGCTTACCGATGTATTTGTAATCTTTTGGATCTTTCAGTGCCGGATTCGCCGGCACAGGAAGTTTCGCAGCTTGTTCCACCAGTGCACCGTAGCCCAATCGCTTGCTCGTGGCGTTGTGCACCACGGCGCCGTTTTCCACGTGACACGCCGACGGTTCGACGTACCACTGCTGAGCTGCAGCACCAATCAACATTTCTCGCGCGGCGGCGCCGGCTTTGGTGAGCGGTCCCCAAGACGAGCGAACGCTGGTGCTGCCGCCGGTTCCCTGCAAACCGAAGAGAGGATTGAAATAGGCTGGCGCGGCCGGGGCAAACTCCGTCTTGACCTTTTTCCAATCAAATTCGAGTTCCTCGGCGAGCAGCATGGCGAGCGAGGTGACGATGCCCTGGCCCATTTCGGACTTGTCGATCAGTATCGTGACCGTGTCATCCGAAGCGATGCGCACCCAGGCGTTGGCGGCGACTGGTTCCGAGGGCGGGGCCGCTGCCAGCGTTTCAAATTTTCCGGGGAGATAGAAACCGATGACCAGCCCGGTTCCACCAGCGGCGCTTTTTTTCAGGAATTCGCGGCGCAACATTACATTGGAAGATGACACGTGTACTCCTCTTGAGAATTCATCACGAAATGTCCGGGCCCTAGCAAATGGTTTGGGCTATGCCAAATCCTCGGATCGGATCGGCAAACGCCGGATGCGCTTGCCGGTCGCCGCGAAAATCGCATTACACATGGCCGGGGTAACCACCGGCAAGCCGGGCTCCCCGATTCCTGTCGGGTCTTCCTTGCTCATCATCACGTAAACTTCTGTTTTGGGAGTTTCGTTGATGCGAGGCAACTGGTAATCGTTGAAATTCGATTGCTCCACACGGCCATCCTTGATGGTGATGGCGTCGTGCAAAGCGGCGGAAAGGCCGTAGATGGCGGCGCTTTCGACTTGGGCACGGATTCCTTCTGGATTGATGGGACGGCCGCAATCGACGGCGTAAACGAGGCGGTGGAGCTTCACTAAGCCATCTTTTACGCTGGCTTCGGCGACCGCTGCGGTATAGGAATTGAAAGAATAAAATGTAGCGATGCCCCGTCCCTGGCCTTTTGGAAGCGGCTTTCCCCACCCAGCTTTCTCGGCGGCGAGTTGCAGAACGCCTTTGAGCCGCGCGGTATCGAGCGGGTGCGCATCCGGTCCCGGTCCTTCGCCGAATCGCGGAATCTTGCGGTCGGAGCCGATGAGTTTCAGGCGAAAGGCCAACGGATCCTGGCCAGCGGCAGCGGCAAGCTCATCAATGAAACTTTCCATGACGAAGCCGCTGCTGGAGTGTTCGACGGAGCGCCACCACGCGCGTGGCACGCTCGATTCGGCCAATGTGTACTCGATGCGAAGATTCGGCGTCGAGTACGGAACCGTAGCGCCAGTGCCGAACTCGCCCAGCCCCGAATCCTCCGCGCCTTTCTCGCTCCACTTGGCGGCGATGGAGGTCGAGGTCTGAAAATGTTTATATGCGGCGAGATTTCCATTAGCGTCCAGCGCGCCCTGTAGCTTGTGATAGGACGCCGGGCGGTAAAAACCGTGCTGCATGTCGTCTTCGCGGGTCCACAGAACCATGACCGGCTTGCCTGCGGACTTGGCGGCCACCTGCGCTGCTTCCATGACGAAATCCGCTTGGTAGCGGCGCCCAAATCCGCCGCCCATCAGAGTGGTATGCACGATCACTTTTTCAGGAGGCAGCTTGGCGGCTTCGGCAATAACGCCTTGCGCCCACTGCGGCGCTTGCGTGGGTATCCACGCTTCCGCTCCCTCGGGCCGGATTTGCACGGTGCAGTTCATCGGCTCCATGCAAGCGTGGGGAGCAAAGGGCAGCTCGTAGACGGCTTCCAATTTCTTCGGGCTGGAGCCAAGAACAGAATCGGCATCACCTTCGTTGCGCACGACTTTTCCAGGCTTGGCGGCGTTGGCGAGAAATTGCTTTTGAAGCTCGGCGGTGGATTCCTTCGCCGCCGGGCCTTCCTCCCATTTCACTTCGAGAGCCTTGCAGCCTTGAATAGCGGCCCAGGAATTGTCGGCGAGAACAGCAATGCCACCAGTGGTCGAAGCGCCTCTTCCGCTGGTTTCAAACTGGATGACGTCGCGGACACCGGGAACGGCTTTCGTTTTGGCGGCGTCGAACGAGGCGACCTTGCCGCCAAAGACCGGGCACCGCGCGACGACCGCGAAAAGCATGCCTGGAACGCGAGAATCGATTCCGAATTTGGCGGAACCGGTAGCTTTGTCGCGCTCTTCAAAGCGCCGCGTGTCGTGACCGACCACAGTGAAATCATCAGAGTTTTTCAGCGGAACGGTGTTTAGATTGGGAATCGGAAGCTTTGAAGCGGCTTCGACCAGTTCACCGTAAGACAGAGAGCGCTGGGGATGGCCGTGAACCACTTGTCCATTCTGGGCTTTGCAAGTGTCTGGACTGACTTTCCATTTCTGGGCCGCCGCAGCCACAAGCATTTCGCGCGCGGCGGCACCCGCCCGGCGCAAGGGCAGCCAGGAGCCAGCGACGCTGCCGCTGCCGCCAGTGCCGTGGTCATAAATCTTGGGATTGGTGGGCGCCTGCTCGATCTTCACATTTTTCCAATCCAGGCACAGCTCTTCGGCCAGGATCATGGGGAGCGCGGTCATGATCCCTTGGCCCATTTCGGATTTGCCCAGAATGAGCGTGGCGCGATTGTCGCGAGTAATGCGGACCCAGGCGTCGAAGGGATTGGGCGGCTTCTTTTCCTGGTCCTCCGCCTGGTCGGCCAATGCGCGCGGCGAGAGATGAAAACCGATGACGAGGGCGGCTCCGCCCGCGACGCCGGTCTTCAGAAAATCACGACGGTTAACGACGAAAAGATTTGCCATGGGACACCTCGGGATAAATTGCGGGCCGTTGGGATTGTGGCCAAATCAGGCGGCGGACTTGGCCTTGCCTGTTTGCATGGATGCGGCGCGGTGGATGGCTTTGCGGATGCGCTGGTAGGTGCCGCAGCGGCAGATGTTGCCGCTCATGGCATCGTCGATATCGGTGTCGGAAGGGTTGGGTTTCTTCGAAAGCAGGGCCACGGCGGACATGATCTGTCCGGACTGGCAGTAGCCGCACTGCGGAACGTCTTCTTCCATCCAGGCTTGCTGGACGGGATGGCTGCCATCCGCGGACAGGCCTTCAATCGTGGTGATTTTCTTGCCGGCGACGCTGGAGATCGCCGTGATGCAGGAACGAGTCGCTTCGCCGTTGATGTGCACGGTGCACGCTCCACAGAGCGCCATACCGCACCCGAACTTGGTGCCGGTCATGTTCAGCGTGTCGCGGAGCACCCAGAGCAGCGGCATGTCCGGGCTGACGTCAACGGATTGAGGTTTGCCGTTCAAGGTGAAACTGATGGCCATGGAGTCCTCCCTCTAGCAGACGAATATCCTACAACAACTCCTTCATGGATGAAAATCCGCAAAAGCCGGTGACGGGCCAGTTTCCGATTACGCGAATTACCAAGCACTGGCAAGATTTGAGCGTGCTGATTCGCAAGCGACTGCAATTTCGCGTACCCCGCCTCGGGCGGCGCCTTGACCGGGGATTTATCTTAATCAAGGAGTCCCGAGGCTGGTCCTCTTCGCCAGCAAAGCCAATCTCTGCTCGTGATTCATGGGCTCCCACGGGACAAGTTTCTCGGCAAGCACATCCATTCTGCGAAGGAGGGTCAACTCAAGGAAAAGTCCCATAAAATCCAAATCCCGGAAGACCAACGAGCCAGCCTCTCTCATCCTGTCGCGAATCCGCTCGAAATGGACTGGCATCTCGGTCCAGTGAAGGCTCGCACGGTGGTGATGGCAGAGGTGGTATCCTTCGTTCATGAAGTTCACCTCATCCACAACGGTCACGGAATTAGCGAAATAATCTTCAGGACGCTCTGGGTCACAGAAAGCGTGCTGGACCCATGCGGTGATTGCGTTGATGAAATTCATGCACAGAAGAGGAACCAACACGAACATCGTTCCAATTCTCCAATCGTAAATAAAGACAGCTCCGAAGTAAGCATAGTAGCGCGCCATTCCCCATAACATGCGTCTTCGGTTCTTTTCATCGCCTCTCGCTTTAAAGTAGGCGTAGGGAGCGAGCCCCAAGACCGTCCAAATGTTGTCCGAGAGATACCACAGGAAATCGAGTCGGCTAGTTCGATCGTAGCCCATCGTGTTACGAGTGTCGTCGGGTCCGCTGTTCTCTCTATGGTGGAGACACACATGAGCCGTCCGCCCCAGTTCCGGAATGTTCCCATACAAGTACCCCAGGAAGAATTCGACGTAGCGGCCGAAGAATTTATCGTATTTCTCCCCAAAGTAGCCCTGGTGCCGGTGTGCCTCCACGTGGCTGGCGCTGAACATTCTCACAAACCGCTGGAACTTGAGACCGTAAAGAGCAAGATAGAAAGCGATCATCAGCAGCAGCCGAGGTTTTCCTAAAACGAGTTGCATCACGAAAATTGGCACGGCGGTAAGGCTAAGAGAGACCATCAGTCGTATCGCGGGCGTGTCCCGGGCGTCCCGCAGAACTTTTTGGCCGAGCCGGTCGAGAATCCGGTCGTACGCCCGGGAGAGAAACTCATACGCGTCGCGTAACGGACGAACCCTCCCGAGGAACATGGCCGCGCAGTAGCATCCGAAGGAAAGCGCGGCCACGGGCAATGCGACAACCGTGCTTGCCAAACCCATGAGGACTGCGAACCACTGAAATAAGAATAGGAGTTTGGGTTTGGCTCCCAAACTCATTGTCATGGAGGAGGTGCCTAACTCGAGGTTATAAATTTCCATTTCAGCACCGTGCGCGAAGATTTGGCTTATGCGCCCGAGTGGCCATATTAGGCCGCCCTACGAAAGCGCGTCAACCACATGGGCGCATGGCACTCGGGGCATAGAATCCTTTCACGCTCTGCGGCCAGGCCGAGCAATTCACACACAGGAAGCCCAATAAAATCAAGCGACAAACGATTGAGGCGAAGCTGGTCATTTCTTACCTCTCATTGGGAGTTGGACCGGGTACGCCATCGTACTATTGAAAGATAGGTGCGGTGATGGGCCACCATCGGAAGTTGGTCACGTTGAGCGCAAATCTTCCGCGCGGATGGGCAGCGGGCGGAGGCGTTTTCCAGTGGCTGCGAAAATGGCATTGGCAAGCGCGGGGGCGGCCGCAGGAACGCCGACTTCGCCGCAACCGCCAGGGCGCTCACTGCTGGGTACGATGTGCACTTCGATCAGCGGCGGGGCGTCGCTCATGCGCAGGACTTCATAATCGTTGAAATTGCTCTGTTGCACTCGCCCCGAGGAAACGGTAATGGCACTTTTCAGAGCTTGCGCCAACCCGAAATTGATGGCGCCTTCCATCTGCGCTTGCACACCGAGCGGATTGATGGCCGTGCCGCAATCAACGGCGCAGACTACGCGATCAACACGAAGATTGCCATTCTTCGCGTCCCAAGTGACTTCCGCTACTTGCGCCACGTAACTGCCCCAGCCAAAGGCAACTGCGATGCCGCGGCCGCGGCCCGCCGCGAGCGGCTTGTGCCAATCGGACTTCTCCGCGGCCAGCTCAATGACATTGCGGCGGCGGCCGACATCGAGCGGTTGCCCATTCCCGACAGGAATCTTGCGCGCAGGGCCAAACGCGGCGAGCAGGAACTCGAGCGGGTCGCGCCCCGCGGCATGCGCGGCTTCATCAAAAAAACTTGAGAGGACGAACTGGTTGCCGGAGGCGTCGACGGAGCGCCAGTAGCCGAGGGGCATGCCGGATTCGGCGACGGTGAATTCCAGGCGAAAATTTGGAACGAAGAGCGCAGGAAAGTCCAGGGAATCGACTTGAGCCGCGGCTTGGGGAGAAATGCCCGACCCGCCATAAAAGGTTTCAATGGATGGCGAAGAGCCACGGTGCCGCCAGGAGATCAATTGGCCTTGCGAGTCCAGGCCGGCTTGCAACACGTGGCAGGCGGCTGGGCGGTAGAAATCGTGGCGGACGTCGTCTTCACGAGACCAGACGACCTGGACGGGCGCGCCGGCATCGCGGGAAATGAGTGCAGCTTCGACGGCATAGTCCTGGATCAGGCGACGGCCAAAGCCACCGCCGATGAACGTGACGTGGACTTTGACGCGTTCACGCGGAATGCCGAGCGCGCTGGCCACGGATTCCGCGGCCGCTCCGGGGATCTGCGTGGGCGCCCAAAGTTCGCAGGAACCGTCGCGGAAGTGGGCGGTGCAATTGACAGGTTCCATGGTGGCATGAGCGAGGAAGGGCAATTCATAAACGGCTTCTATTTTTTTAGCGGCTGCTGCATGAGCCTTGTCGAAATCGCCGTCGTTGCGGATAACGGTTCCCGGCTCGGAAGCGTGGAGGTGCATTTTTTCGCGAAGGCTGGCGGTGGATTCGGAGGCGGAAGGAGGTTCGTTCCATTCGACCTTGAGCAGCTTGCGGGCTTGCATGGCGGCCCAGGTGGAATCGGCGAGGACGGCAACGCCAGCGCAGGAGTAATTGCGGCTGCCGGGGCCGGACGTTTCGCCGAATTGATGAGTGAGATGCGCGGCTTTCAGCTCGAACACGGCGCGAACGTGCGGGGCAGATTTCACTTCGGCGGCGTTGAAGCGGAGCGGCGTGCCGCCGTAAACGGGACTGCGTTCGACCGAGGCGATGAGCATTCCGGGGAGGCGAGTGTCCAGACCGAATTTGGCGGCGCCGGTGATTTTCAGTTTTGTGTCGGTGCGCCGCGTGGGCCTGCCGATTAGAGCGAAGTCCGAAGAGTTCTTCAATGGCGGATTCGCGGGAGGCTGAAGCGCGGCGGCGGCGGCGAGAAGTTGCGCGAAGGCGAGCTTGCGCTGAGTAGGCGCGTGGATGACAAAGCTATTTTCGGCGCGGCACTCGGAGTGTGGAACGTTCCATTGCGCGGAGGCGGCGGCGAGGAGCATCCCGAGCGCGGCCGCGCCCGCTTTGCGGAGAGTGTCGTAAGAAGTGCGAACGCTGCCGCTGCCGCCGGTGAGTTGCTCGCCAAATTTTGCGTCGAGGTCGGCCTGCACAACATGAACTCGGCGCCAGTCGCAGGAGAGTTCTTCTGCAACGATCATCGGAAGGGCCGTGAATACGCCCTGGCCCATCTCGGATTTGCCGCACCAGATATTCACATCGCCGCCCGGAGAAAGTTCCAGCCAGGCGTTCGGCGAGAAGGATTTGGAAGCGGACGAGCCAGAGGTATTGTGCGCGAGTAGCTTGCCGGAAAGATGAAAGGGCAGCAGCAGGCCAGCGCCGGCCGCCGCGGAGGTTTTCAGAAAATTCCGGCGTGTAGCGTTTGAGGACAAGGAAATGACCCCAAGGGAATCAGACGCCCAGCGTTCCGTGGCGTGAGCAAACTTAGTTTCCCTCGGCCGGGGCGGGCTTGGGTGGAGCTTGGGAGGGTTGCCGCGGGGCCTCTGGCTCGACGCCGCGCCAGCCCACGGGGCGCCCGCTTACCGCTTCCTTCACGGAGCGGAACAGCACCACGTACATCAACTGGCGGTAGTAGAAGCGCTGCAGCAACACGGGGATCAGCAGCGTCCAGTCTTCCTTGCGTTCCAAGGCGAAGGCCACGATGCAGGTGAGAACATCAATCAGCATGAAGCCCAGGAAGAAGAAGACGGACTTCTCCACGTCCGCGGTACTCCAGACTTGCGGCAGGCGGGCAAAGGGGAGCGCCGCTAGTCCCCAGGCCAGCAATGAGCCGAAGAACAGCAAATCGATAATCGGTGAAATCAGCGGCAGGACAATCTGAAACACGAAAATGTTTGGCAATGCGATCCAGCCGAGCGTGCCATATTTCGGCCGGAGAAGCGTGTCGCCATGCTTCCAGAAAGATTGCAGCGTGCCGAAGGTCCAGCGGAAACGCTGGCGGATGAGCTGCCCCGCCGTTTCGGGAGCCTCGGTCCAGGCAATGGCCTCTTCGTCGTAGCCGATGCGCCACCCGAGGCGGCGGAT
>WNFC01001348.1_pt1 | contig 25653 bp, 20 predicted proteins | sample 5400541 | NCBI WGS metagenome assembly WNFC01 (sample SAMN13153342, study PRJNA577476) | soil metagenome | isolation source: 120 cm saprolite under Douglas fir tree site 2 hole 2 replicate 1 | place: USA:California | collected 2015-04-18 | reverse complement strand
TGTTTGCCCTTGAAACCATCGAGCGGCTGCAGCCAAAGATTGTCAACACCTTTGTCGCGGGTGGGATAAACCACGGCCTTGCCATCGTGGCTGAATCGCACCATACCGAAGCGCGGTCGCTCGAAGTCCAGCCGCTTGATAGCCTGCCCTGAATCGGTTGATACCACGGCTAGTTTTTCTTTGTGCTCGCCCGCGTGCTCCAGGGTGGCGAAGGCCACAAACTTACCATCCGGGGAAAGATCAAAAACACCAGACATCGCCAGATCGGTCACGGTCTGAGAAGGCCCACCGTCAATGGGCACCTTAGCCAGCTTTTGTTGGTCAGCCTGCTGGATGTAATAAACCCAGCGCCCGTCAGGCGAACACCAAGGGTAGTTGTCGAGCTTGCCATTCGTAAGTTGTTTGAGGTTGCCGCCAGAGGAATCCATTCGCCAGACATTCTGGTTACCTGTGCCGCCATGAAGTCCCAGCAGGAAGACAACATAGCGCCCGTCCGCGCAGGCAGAAGGATCGCCGTTTGGCCGGCCTTCCTCTGTGGCGATCGCGCTCTTATCGCCGGATTCGGGATTGATTGAGTTCAGGCGGTTCTGCTGATCGGCGATAAGTTGGTTTTCGTGCGTCCAGGTAAAGTTGGTAGAAGCCTCAGCAGACGTAAGCTGCCGGACTTGCGCGCTCAATGACGAAGCGGGCATTACAAAAAGGTTCCAGCGGTCCTCCCCCAGAACGGTGGCAATGACGTGTCCGCTGGCCGCCACACTCACGTCGGAATAGTCGTTGGTATCGCGGGTGATGGGAATGAATTTTCCGTCAGGATACGAGACAAAGGCGATTTGACTGCGGTTGATGTTGGAACTCTGCCCGCGGGCAAGAACCACAAGGCCGCTGCCATCGGGAAGCCAGGCAGGCTTCTGGGGAATCTGGTCATTCATACTGAAAAAGACTTTTTGTCCGCCGCTGCTGACGTCCACCGCCACTAACCCGCCGAGGGCGCTGCCCGGCTGAAGCTCGGTACACACGATGGTCTTGCCGTCAGGCGACCAAGCGGGCTGGTGCAGGGCTTGGCCAACTGGACCAGAAGCGAGCACTCTCTCCTCTGGGCTGTCTACCGATCGAACAATAAGTTGGTAGTTGCCCGGGACAGGATTGTCGTAGCGCATGAAGGCAAACTTTTTGCCGTCGGGTGAGAACGTAATGTTGGAATCGATGTCGCTGACTAATTTTTGCGGCGTGCCGCCGAAAAGAGGAACGCGATACAAATATTTCTCCTCGGCATTGCCCGGTTCACTGCGCTCGAAGTAAAGATAGTTGCCGTCGGGTGAAAATCGCAGGCCAAGGTAGTACAAGTCTGCCGGCGGCTCGACTTGGGTGTTGCTGTTGGTGGGAACATTCCGCAACCACAAGCTGGCCAGCCCGTTGTCTCTAACGAGGTTGAGAATATAGTTGCCATCCGGAGAGATGGCCGCGAAAACGGACTTGCCGCCATCAGTCACCTTTGTGACGGAGATATTCTGAAAAGGCGCGGGGCGGCTGCGCGTAACGAAGGCGTAAATACCGTAAGCCGCCGCCGCAGTGACGGCGAGAACCATGACCGCTGATAAACCAAAGCCCAATTTGTTTTGGCGCGCTGCGCTGACCACGGCGGAACTGCTGGAGACTCGCGTTGCCGCCACCGAACCGTTGGTGCTCGATACTGCCTGAGGCGCTGGAGTTGTCGCGGGCATTGAAGAAGGAGAGGGTTGCGAGGGCTTCCGCCCGGATTCTGTATCGCGCTTCAGCCGCCTCAGGTCACTGCGCAGGTCGGCCGCCGACTGATAACGCAGCTCACGATCTTTTTCCAGGGCCTTCTCGATGATCTCCTGCAGTTTGGGTGGGAGCGCGGAATTGATCTGCAATGCCGAGGGCGGATCGAGTTCCAGGATGGAGTGAAAAATCACGGCGGACGTAGCGCCAAAAAAAGGCAGACGGCCCGTCGCCATCTGGTAGATGACGGTGCCCAGTGAAAATATGTCAGTTCGGGTGTCGAGTTCTTCGCCACGTGCCTGCTCCGGCGACATGTAAGCGACAGTACCGACGGTCGCGCCCGGACTGGTGAGGTGCGCCGGCGCTGGTAAGTCCTGTGTCGTGCCGATGGTGTCCATCGTCATCTCGCGACGCGCCAGCTTGGCGAGGCCGAAATCAAGCACCTTCACCTGCCCGCGCAGGATCAGAAAAATATTTGCCGGTTTGATGTCACGATGAATGATGCCTTTGGCGTGCGCGGCATCGAGGGCATCCGCAAGTTGAATGGCAATATCGAGCACGCGATCGAGTGGCAACGGACCCGCAGCCAGTTTCCGGTCCAGGCTTTCGCCCTCCAGCAACTCCATGGCGATGAAGGACTGATCGCCTTCATTCTCCACGGCGGCCTTCTCGACCGCATAGATCGTGCAAATGTTGGGATGGTTCAGCGCCGAGGCAGTACGCGCTTCGAACAGGAAGCGGTCGAGTGCAGTCTGATCTTTCGAAAGGGCAGGCGGCAGAAATTTTAGCGCCACGCGGCGCCCCAGGGTGAGGTCTTCGGCCTCGTAGACCACACCCATTCCCCCGCTGCCTAACTGCCCGGTGATTCGGTAGTGCGAAATGGTCCGGTTGATCATGCTCTGAGTGATCCAGAATGAACGAGGAAATTCATCTTAGGGCGGATGGGAAAGGCAGTCAAACTGCCACACTCTAGATGGCCGCAGCCTGTTCGCGGCGTTTCGCTTGAATCTCGATGTAGACGTTGACCAGCGACACCGCCGCCGGGGTCACGCCGGGTATGCGCGTGGCGTGGCCCAGGGTCCGCGGCTGAATCTTCGTCAACTTTTCCTGCATCTCCCGCGAGAGGCCGCTCACTGAGCGGTAGTCGAACCAATCAGGGATGGCGCGCTGCTCGGCTTTCTTCAGGCGTTCGATGGCGCGCTCCTGCTGGCGTAGATAGCCTTCGTACTTGATCTCGGTTTCTACTGCCTTGAGTTCGTTTCTTACTTCGGAGGAAAGCTCAACCACAGGGGGCCCTTCGGCTTGGCTCAGGGCAGGCACAGAGGGCACGGGGTAAGTCTCGCGCACGAAGAAGTCTGGCGCTAGCTGCCTTAGGGCGGGAGCGAGTTGTTCGATGGTGATCTCGGGACGCTTCAGCAGTTGTGCACAAGTCTGGCCGAGCGCAGACAGATCAATTGAGCCCGCCAGTGTAGTGCTCGTCACTTCACCGTCGCTCGCAGCTTCAGCATCCTCCGAGCTTTGCTCGGACGGACAGCCGTGGGCGGCTGTCCCCACACGAGCAACTGCATCTAGCATTGCGCTCGTCAGCTTCGTTTTTTCCAGGAGCCGCCGCATGTTCTGCAGCCGCTCCTGCTTGGCTTGAAAGTCTGCCCAGGCCTCATCGGTGATCAATCCGATGCGGCGGCCATGCGGCGTTAGCCTCCGGTCGGCATTGTCGATGCGCAAGTGCAGGCGGAACTCCGCCCGTGACGTGAACATGCGGTAAGGCTCGTTTGTGCCCTTCGAAATAAGGTCGTCGATCAGGATGGCCGTATAGGCTTCGGTGCGGTCCAGGATGAGCGGCGGCTGTCTCTTCACCTTCAACGCAGCGTTGATGCCGGCCATCAGGCCTTGGCATGCAGCTTCCTCGTAGCCTGACGTGCCGTTAATCTGGCCGGCAAGAAACAGATCGGCGATCTTCTTGGTCTCGAGCGTGCGCTCGAGTTCGGTCGGATCGATCGAGTCGTACTCGATGGCGTAGCCGGGCCGCAGCATTTCGGCGTTCTCGAGGCCCGGGATCGACTTCAGAATCGCAAGCTGCACCTCCACCGGCAACGACGTGCTCATGCCATTGACATAAATTTCGTGGGTGTTCAGGCCTTCCGGTTCAAGAAAGAGCTGGTGCATCTCTTTGTCGGGGAACTTCACGATCTTGTCTTCGATCGACGGACAGTAGCGTGGCCCAATCGACTGAATCTGTCCGCTATACATCGGCGACCGATGTACGTTCTCGCGGATGATGCGGTGCGTCTCTGCCGTAGTCCACGCGATGTAGCAGGGCACCTGCGAGTCGTGATGCGCGACGCGCCGGGTGCGGAAGCTGAATGGCGTGGGATCGGCGTCTCCTGGTTGCACAGGAAACCGCGACCAGTCGATGGTGCGCCCGTCCAGACGTGGCGGCGTGCCTGTCTTGAGCCGGCAGCCGCGCAATCCCAACTTTTTCAGGGACTCGCCGAGCAAGACCGCAGCCGGCTCGCCCGAACGCCCTGCGGGATACTGCTGTTCGCCGCAGTGAATCAGCCCGTTGAGAAACGTCCCGGTCGTGATGATGACGGCTTGCGCACCAATGCTGCGGCCGTCGCGAAGGCGAATGCCGAGAACGCGGCGGCGCGAGTTCTCAGTTCTCAGTTCTCGGTTCTCAGTAAAATCTGAGTTGCTTTCCGGCTGAAAGCTGACAGCTGAGAGCTGAGAGCTGTCAACAATCAGATCCGCCACCTCCGCCTGCTTGATCTTCAGATTCGCCTGCGACTCAAGCACCTCGCGCATCTTGAGCCGGTACGCCTGCTTGTCGCACTGCGCCCGCGGAGACCATACGGCCGGACCGCGCGAAGTATTCAGCAGCCGAAACTGGATGCCGACCGCGTCGGTGATCTCGCCCATGATGCCGCCGAGCGCATCGACTTCACGAACCAGATGGCCTTTCGCGATGCCGCCCACCGCTGGGTTGCACGACATTTGCGCGATCAAGTCGACGTTGAGCGTAAACAGCGCAGTCTTCAGGCCCATGCGCGCCGCAGCCATTGCCGCCTCGCATCCGGCATGGCCGGCGCCGACGACGACTACGTCGAATTGTTCGGTGAACTGCTGCATGAAATTAGGTGAGAGCGCGAATGCCAGGCCTAGCGCGGCTATGCTTTCATTCTAACAACTCCGCAACATCCGTGATCTCCATCCTTGCTTGCTGACCTGTGGGTCGGCCCGTATAGTAAGGGTCATAATAGATCCATTGGAGGGCATCATGAATACGGTTGAATTCTTCGAGCAACTGGATGCGCGGATTGCAAAGTATGACCTGCTCTGCCATCCGTTCTACAAAGCTTGGGCCGCGGGCGAGCTAACGCGAGACGACCTGCGCGCGTATGCTCAGGACTATTACCACCATGTGGAGGCGTTCCCGTCCTATCTCGCGGCCTTTGCGGTTCGCTTGGAGGAAGGCCAACTGCGGCGCGCGGTGCTCGCCAACATGTGTGACGAGAAGGGCGTGGAAGGGCCATCGAGCGAATGTGCCGTGGCACACTCCGAGCTTTGGCTCGACTTTGCCGAGAGCATGGGTTCGACCCGAAACCTAAACAGTCATGCTCCGGTGTCCGAAATTCGCCAGTTGACTGAGCACTTCCAGCGTGTGGCCAGCGAGGCCTCCCCGGAAGAGGCATTGGCTGCTTTCTACGCGTACGAATCGCAGGTACCGCGCGTAGCCCAGGAAAAAGAGCGCGGGTTGCGCAAGATGTACGGCGCCGACGACAAGACTTGCGGCTACTTCACCCTGCACGCCACCGCCGACATCTATCACTCGCGGGTCTGGCGCAATCAGTTGGAGAAATGTGTGACGGCGAATCCCGAGACCGCCGGAGCGGCTCTGGAGGCTGCCGAGAACGCCGCAAAAATGTTGTGGCAAGCACTGGACGGAATCGAAGCGCGGCGGACTGCGCTGGCTGCATAGAGGATCGTGTGGCGCGGACACTCCTGTCCGCGTTGAGCCAGTGACTCGTGAGAGTCATTGGCTCATTTCTTTTTGGAACGGATTGGAAACCGACCGCAAAGGGATAACTTGGACCTGCAAACGAAAAAGGCATCGGCGTTTCGTGCCATGCATTCCGGGAAGGATATCCTGCTGCTTCCCAATGTGTGGGATGTTGCCAGCGCGCGCATCATCGAAGAGGCCGGCTTCGGCGCCATCGCTACCACAAGTGCCGGTATCGCGTTCTCGCTGGGCTACCCGGACGGGCAGAAGATTTCACGCGAGGAAATGCTGGCCGCGGTCGCCCGCATCGCGCGATCCGTGAGAGTTCCTGTGACCGCAGACGTTGAGGCCGGGTACGGCAACACGCCCGAAGACGCGGCTCGCACCGCGCAGGGGGTAATCGAGTCCGGGGCCGTGGGCCTGAACCTGGAAGATGCCGCCAGCGATCCTGGGACGCCACTGGTTGAGTTGCCATTGCAACTCGAAAAGATCCGCGCCGTGCGAGAAGCTGCGACTAGTCTGAAAGTTCCTCTAGTCCTGAACGCGCGCACCGATGTTTATCTGCTGCAGGTTGGCGACCCGGCAAAACGCTACGACGAAGCGGTCCGCCGGCTGCGTGCCTTCCGCGATGCCGGCGCTGACTGTGTGTTTCTTCCGGGCGTGCGGGATGAGGCCACGATTGGGCGGTTAGTCTCGGATCTGCAGTGCCCCGTAAATATACTTGCCGGACCGGGTTCGCCTTCTGTGCCTGAGCTGCAGAAATTGGGAGTTGCCCGGGTCAGCCTGGGGTCAGGGCCCATGCGAGCGACGCTGGGCCTGCTGCGCCGCCTGGCGGAAGAACTGCGGAAAGCCGGCACCTACGCGGCGTTGGATGGCGCTCCACCTCACGACGAAATCAATCGTCTTCTAGAGCGAGGATAAGGAATGAGGCCGGATCTGAGAAAACCGAGAACCGAGAACTGAGAACCGAAAACTGAAAAACCGAATCATAATTGGCGTCATCTCGGACACTCACGGCCTGCTGCGGCCCGAAGCGCTGAAGGCGTTGCGCGGATCACAACACATCATTCACGCCGGGGATGTGGGCTCGCCCGAGATTCTGGAAAAACTGTCGAGCGTCGCGCCACTGACCGCGGTGCGCGGCAATGTCGACAAGGGAGCCTGGGCGCTTAAGGTTCCAGAGACTAACGTTCTTGAAGTGGGCGGCATTTCCATCTACGTTCTGCACGATCTGGCGCAAATGGACATCAAACCAAAAGCTGCTGGATTCGCGGTCGTGGTCAGCGGCCACAGTCATGTTCCGAAGCAAGCGACGCGTGACGGAGTTCTCTACTTCAATCCCGGTAGCGCGGGGCCGCGACGGTTCAAACTTCCGGTGAGCGTCGGAAGGCTGATCGTTGAAGGCGAAGGTGTCACCGGTGAGCTCGTCACGATTGAATGCTGAGCGCCGACTGCTTAAAGCTTGCCATTGCTACAATCCCAAAGATAATGTCGTTTGAGTTTCAGATTGAGTCGACCAGCAACCGGGCCCGCGCCGGACGCCTGATCACGGCGCACGGTGAAATCGAAACACCAGTCTTCATGCCAGTGGGGACGCTGGCTTCGGTCAAAGGAGTGCCGCAGGACACTCTCGAAGAACTCGGCGTTCAGATTCTTCTGGGCAATACCTATCACCTCTATTTGCGCCCCGGAGTCGAAACCGTCCGCGAGCTGGGCGGGCTGCATGGCTTCATGTCATGGCCGCGGGCGATTCTGACGGATTCGGGAGGCTTCCAGGTTTTTAGCCTGAACGAGCTTCGGAAAGTCACCGAGGAGGGTGTCACTTTTCGCTCGCATCTGGATGGGGGAGCGCATTTTTTCAGCCCCGAGAGCGCGATCGCGGCTCAGATCGGGCTGGGCGCCGACATCATCATGGCATTCGATGAGTGCACGGAATACCCCGCCGACCGGGCGCGGGCCCAGGCCTCGATGGAGTTGACGCTGCGCTGGGCGGAGCGCAGCAAGAAGTATTTTGAGGAGCATAAGTATGAGGTGCCCTGGAAGGGCAACTGTCAGCCGTCAGCCCCTTCGCCTGGCGGCTCAGGGCAGGTTAAGAACAGCCATCAGCTAACCCGGGTTCCTCGTCCGGGCGAGCGTGAGCTCGCCGTTGCGGCTGCGGAGCTTCGCTCCGCCGGACAGCCGGGGGCGGCCGTCCCCACAAGTTATGGCAAGACGCAGGCGCTCTTTGGCATCGTCCAGGGCGGGATGGATTTGGAAATGAGAAAAGAATCAGCGCTGCGTACCATCGATATCGGCTTCCCCGGTTACGCCATCGGGGGGCTTAGTGTGGGCGAGCCGCGAGAACTCACCCGCGAGGTCGTTGAGGCGACACTGGAGCATCTTCCGGCCGACAAGCCGCGTTACCTGATGGGAGTGGGGACGCCCGACGAGATCGTCGAATACGCCCGCCTCGGAGTCGACATGATGGACTGCGTCCTGCCGACGCGGGCGGCTCGCCACGGCCTGCTGTTCACTTCTGAAGGGAGAGTCTCAATCAAGCAGGCGCGCTACGCTCAGGACCAGGGCCCGCTCGATCCCAACTGCGGCTGCCGGGTGTGCCGACGCTATTCGCGAGCTTACTTGCGGCATCTTTACGCCTCGAACGAAGTGCTGGCGCAAGTCCTGAACACGATCCACAACCTGAGTTTCTACCTTGACACTATGCGCAGGGTACGGCATTCTATTCGACTTGGGGAAGAGTCCCGTTTTTTCTAGTGTCTGGTCTCGACCGAAATCGTAGACCTTCCCGGATTCAAGCCTGAAAGCTGAAGGAACCCGGCCGAAACGATCAAACCCCCGTGGTGAGATAACAGCTTCCGCGACCTTAGCCGGCGCGGGCGGTTTTTCGCGGATTCATCCGCCCAAACTTCATAATGACCATAGAACCTTTGTTAGCGGTGCAGGTTGGCGGTGGTATGGGATGGCTCGGGATTGCCCCCCTGGTTTTCATTTTCGCCATTTTTTATTTTCTTTTGATTCTTCCCCAGCAGCGCCGCCAGAAAAAGTGGCAAGGCATGCTGGACGCGCTCAAAACCGGTGACAGGGTCGTTACCAGTGGCGGCTTGCGGGGCACCATCGTGGCCATGAAGGATGATGCGGTTCACCTCCGCGTCCCTCCGGACAATTTGCGTGTGGAAGTCACCAAGGCTTCGGTAGTGCAGGTGACCACGGCGGAGGATGAAGTTAAGACCAAATAGCTCAACAAGACATCGGACCCGAGTTCTTGCGTGAACAAGTTTTCGTATGAATAAGAATCTTCTCTGGAAGTCACTACTGATCGTCGGAATACTGCTCGTGTTCCTGTTCGGAATCTTCGGGATTCCGAAGAGCCTTAGCGGGCAAGGATTGCTGACCGCCGTCACCGACCGCATTCATCTGGGGCTGGATTTGCGCGGCGGTACCCACCTGATCTTACAGGTGCAGGTCAACGACGCGGTGAAGGTCGACGCTGACAATGCGGTAGAAATACTCAAGGAACAGCTAAACAAGCGCAAGATCGCCTTCTCAGAAATCAGCCAGCCCGATCCGCAGAACAATCCCGACCGGATCGTGATCAAGGGCGTCCCCCCGGCCTCGCGGACAGATTTGCTGAGTATCGTGCAGGAGCGTCTGCCCGAGTACAACATCACGTCGGGTCCCGAGAATTCTTTCCAGGTGGCGATGAAGCCGCAAATGCTCGCCGACTTGAAGAACAAGGCGGTGGCGCAGGCCATTGAAACCATACGCAACCGCATCGACCAGCTCGGGGTGAGCGAGCCGGTCATTCAGGAGCACGGTCTGGGCCAGTACCAGATCCTGGTGCAACTGCCTGGGGTCGACGATCCGGCGCGGGTTAAGGACATCATGCAGTCCACCGCCATGCTGGAAATCAAGCAGGTGACGGGTGGACCGTATCCCAGCGAGCAGGCGGCCTTGCAGGACAAGGGCGGAGTTCTGCCTGCAGACTCAATCCTGATGCCGGGCCACGCTGTCCCTGGTTCTGCTGAAGGACAGGAGTGGTATCTGGTTTCACGGGTCTCCGCGGTCAGCGGCAAGGATCTGCGCGATGCTCAACCCAATCGCGACCAGAATGGTCAACCCAGCGTAAGCTTCACCCTCACCGGAGAAGGCGGTCAGCGCTTCTATAACTTCACCTCTTCGCACGTGAATGACAGGCTGGGCGTGGTGCTCGACAACAAAGTGCAGGAAGTTGCCAACATCAAAGAGGCGATCCGCGACCGCGGCGAAATCAGCGGGGGCAACATGACCGAGCAGCAGACCAAGGACTTGTCCATGATCCTGCGTTCGGGCGCTCTGCCGGCGGGCGTGAAATATCTGGAAGAACGGACGGTTGGGCCGTCGCTGGGGGCAGATTCGATACGTGCGGGCGTCCGTGCTGCCATCATCGGAATGATGGCTGTGCTGGTCTTCATGCTGGTTTATTACCGCGGAGCCGGTATCAATGCCGATGTGGCGCTGATTCTGAACTTGATCATTCTGTTGGGATTCATGGGCTACTTTGAAGCGGTGCTGACTTTGCCCGGAATCGCCGGAGTGATTCTGACCGTCGGCATGGGCGTGGATTCCAATGTGCTTATCTTCGAGCGTATTCGCGAAGAGTTGCGCAACGGCAAGACGCCGCCTTCGGCTGTGGACCAGGGCTTCAGCCATGCCTGGATCACCATCGTGGATACGCACGTCACCACGATTGTTTCCGCGGCAATCCTTTTTCTCTTTGGCAGCGGGCCAGTGAAGGGCTTCGCCGTCACGCTGACTTTCGGTTTGTTGGCCAATCTCTTCACGGCGGTCTTCGTCTCGCGCGTGATCTTCGACTTCGTGCTCAGCCGCAAGCAACGAGGCGAGGCTCTCAGTATCTAGTGCCGGAAGGGCGGTGCGCGAAGGCGCATTCAAACGTTAACCGACCGATCGGTCGGATGGAAAAATAAAGTGCCCGCCGGCTGCAGGCGCTAAGTCATAGATAGATAAGGGGCTAGACAACAGGTGGAGTTCTTTCGCAATCCCAATATAGATTTTCTCGGGAAAAAGTGGTATTTTCTCGCCTTTTCCCTGGTGTTTAGCGTGGCGGGTGTACTTTCGATGCTGTTTTGGCATCACATCCCGCTCGGCGTGGATTTTCGAGGCGGGACGCTGGTGTACGTGAAGTTCTCACACCCGCCCGATGACAACGGCATCCGCGCAGCCATGGACCGAACTGGACTGCATAACGCCCGCATTCAGCGTTTTGGGCCGACAGCCGACAACGAAGTTCTGATTGACCTCGACGCCAGGGAGACGACAGAGCAGGCGCTCGATCAAGGCAAAGTGAAGATTATCAACGCGCTGGAGACCAATGCTCCCGCAGGCAAGCAGGACCTGAACAACGCCAGTTCTTTGACAATCAAGAATTACCTGCTGGAGAAAGATCCTTTGCACCTGGGTTCGGATGCGGACCAGAAATATACGGCGCAGGCCCAGGCAATCGTCAATTATCGCGATAAGACCCTGGGCGGCGTGCTCAGCTCGCTGGACCAACTGAAAGCTGCTGTCGATCCTGCGGTCGTCGCCTCCTTGTCGGACGGCTTCTTTCTCTCTGACTTTGGCGTACGGAACGTCGAAATCGTAGGCCCGCAGGTGGGCAGCCAGTTGCGTCGTCAGGCCTTGCTGGCCACGGTTTATTCGCTGGTGGGAATGCTGGTTTACCTTGGATTCCGTTTCGAATGGATTTACGGCGTCGCCGCGGTGGTGACCGTACTCCACGACACGCTGATTACCGTGGGAGCGTTTTCGCTGACGAATACAGACATTTCGCTCACAGTGATCGCCGCCATCCTGACGTTGATTGGTTACTCCAATAACGACACTATCGTGGTATTTGACCGCATCCGGGAAAACATTAAACTCATGCGGCGAGAGAAACTGTCAGACATCGTCAACCGAAGTATTAATCAAACTCTGAGTCGAACCATCTTGACAGCGGGCCTTACCTTCCTTACCGTACTCGCTCTGTATTTATTCGGTGGCGAGGTGCTTCGTGGGTTCAGCCTCGCGCTGGTGATTGGTATTTTAATCGGGACGTATTCGTCGATCGCGATCGCAGCTCCGATCCTAGTGGCCTACCAGGATTGGCGGATTGAGAAAGGCCGGCGTCCAGTGGCCATGCCGGGTAAAGCCAAGTAAATACCCGATGGCATGCTGTCGGTGGCAGTGTTAGGCCATAGGTATACTGGGCCTTAATTTGTAGCATTTCTAAGGGTTTCGCTCGAACGCCGCGTGGGCTTGGGTGGCTCTCGTAGCGGGTTTTAGATCTTGGGAGCAAAAAGGAAGCAGTCGGTGTCTAAGTTTCCGTAGGGTCTGAAGTAGGGAGAAACCTATATGTTTGAAGACAGCCTTATTGAGTCCGGCGGCAGGCTGAAAACCAGGCGGGGCCTGACGACCACGATCTCGGTCATCTTCCAGATCGGACTTTTGCTGGTCATGATCCTGATCCCGCTGATTTTCACTGAAGCCTTGCCCAAACAGCAACTAATGACTTTCCTGGTGGCGCCTCCACCGCCTCCACCACCGCCTCCACCCGCGGCAGCGCCGGTGAAGATAGTGAAACAGATTCAGACCGATATCGTGAACGGTCAACTCCGAACCCCCACCAAGATTCCTGAGAAAGTACAGATGATCAAAGAGGAGGAAGCTCCTCCACCGGCCATGGCTGCGACGGGTGTTGTGGGCGGAGTTCCCGGTGGTGTGCCGGGCGGGTCGATGGGTGGCGTGATGGGCAGTATTCTAAGTTCCACACCGGTGGCCGTGCCCAAAGTTGCGACTCCGCAGCGTGTCCGCGTTTCTCAGGGCGTTTCGGCCGGGCTTCTGGTTCGCAAGGTGAACCCGAATTATCCGCCGTTGGCGCGACAGGCACGCATCCAGGGACAGGTTTTGCTGCAGGCGGAAATCAGCAAAGACGGCTCCATCCAAAACTTACGTCTGATCAGCGGACACCCCATGTTGGCGCCCGCTGCGATCGAAGCTGTGAAGCAGTGGAGGTACAAGCCCTATCTGCTGAACGGCGAGCCGGTTGAGGTGGAGACGCAAGTCCAGGTCAACTTCACACTGTCCGGCGGCTAGACGTCCGCGGAGCGTGGCACGAGTCCGAAGCTGTAAAGAAATGTGTGTTCTGGCCCTCCCCTTCCCACCAAAAAACGGTGGCGGGAGCGGTTTTCCAAAAACGCTCGGTAAAGGCCGCCGTAACTTAACGATCTCAGATGAGGCCGAAGCCGGGCGAGGCGGTGAAAGCTGTCCGGCGTTTGAGCCGCAAACTTTTGTCCTGCGGATTGCATCGCAGAGCGCATCGAAGTAAAAGTCTAACGAGTTCCGAGGAGGGAAAAGCAACTCATGGTCGCAACTCATGAAGCAGGAGTTCTTCTCAGTCACGTCCCCGCTGCAATCACCTGGGTTATCCAGGAAGGTGGCGGCATGCCTACGGACCCACTTGGCCTATGGAAACAGATGGGCTGGGTCGCCAGGACCGTAGTCGTGATCTTGTTCATCATGTCGGGTTGGTCTATCGGTGTGATGATCGACCGCTGGATGGCCTACAACGCCGCCCGCAAACAATCACGCGCATTCGCCCCCGCAGTAGCCGGCGCTCTTCGGGACGGTCGCATTGACGAAGCCATCAAAGTAGCCGAGCGCAACAAGAAGAGCCATCTGGCTAAGGTAGTTACGGCCGGCCTCATGGAATTCAAGGCCCACCAGGATAGCCCCGGCGCCATCCCTGGCGACACCATTGAAGCCTCCAAGCGCGCTCTGGAACGCACCGAAGCCATCGTCCACGCCGAACTGAAGCGCGGACTTGGTGGCTTGGCCACTATCGGCTCGACGGCCCCCTTCGTGGGACTGTTCGGTACGGTGATGGGCATTTTGAATGCGTTCACGGGCATCGCCAACACCAAGGCTACCGGTCTGGCGGCAGTCGCCGGCGGCATCGCGGAAGCGCTGGTCACGACAGCCATTGGGCTGCTGGTCGCCATCCCGGCCGTGATGATGTTCAACTACCTGACTGGCCGCGTGGAAGCGTTCGACGTGGAGATGGATAACTCGTCGAGCGAACTGATTGACTACTTCCTGAAGCGGCGCGAAGTTCGCCGGTAAAACGGCGGAGTGGTTTCCACATGAGTTGCGGTCCGGCGCCGGGTTTGCCCCGGTGCCGGACTTTCCCAACCCGATGTGGCGCTTGGATGGTAGATCGTAGCGGCAGTATGGGAGATACCAAGCTATGGCACTAGCACTGCGAAACGAAGGAGCAAAGATCAGCTCCGATATCAACGTCACGCCCATGGTAGACGTGATGCTGGTTCTGCTGATTATCTTCATGGTGGTCACGCCCATGTTGCAGAAGGGCGTCAGCGTGGACATGGCTAAGGTGAATAATCCGGAGCAAATGCCCGATGCGGATAAGGAAGACGCGCTGCTGGTCTCGGTCACACGTGACGGCCAGGTATATTTCGGCACAGACCAGATTTCAGTCGATAATTTGACCAGCAAGGTGAAAGATCGACTGGCCAATCGCGCCGACAAGCGTGTCTATGTGAAGGCGGACATGCGGGCTCGTTTCGGCAACGTCGTGCAAGTCGTGGATGGTGTCCGCGCCGCTGGTGTGGACGACCTGGGCTTGCTTACCGATCAGAGGAAAACAACTCCAAGCGCCCCGCCCACGCCACCGGCGAGCGGGCAATAGAGGAGATCGACCATGGGAATGGCAGTTGGCCCGAGCGGAGGCCAAAACGCAAACATTAACGTCACTCCGCTCATTGACGTGCTGCTGGTATTGCTGATCATCTTCATGGTGATCTCACCGGTGACGCCGAAAGGACTGGATGCGCTGGTTCCACAGCCGCCTCCACCCAACGCGCCCAAGAACAATACGCCGGACCGCACCATCGTGGTTCAGTTGGTGGATCGCGGCGCAGGTCAGGACCCGGGCGTCAAGATCAACAACGAAGACGCAACCTGGGACAACCTGCAAGGGCGCCTCACCGATATTTATAAAGCTCGCGCTGAAAAGGTCATGTTTGTGAAAGGCGATGACGCGATTCCCTTCGCCAACGTGGCCAACGTGATTGACATTGCCCACGCCGCCGGTGTGGACAAGGTCGGTCTTATCACCGCGAAGATCGAAGCGGGTGGCTAGACCACCCATGGCCGGGGCGACCCGGAGATTCCGTGTCTTGATCATGATCTGTCCCGCACGGGAGCCTTCCGCTCCCGTGCCCCTTCGGCCCGCGCTTGTCAATCCGCTGTCTCCGGGCCTAGGATGCTGTGGCAAGGGAGAACTTATACCGCAATGAATAAGAACCTACGACTGCTCACGCTGGCGGTGGTTGCGCTGGCGCTCTCCTCCTCTGTGGGCTGTAGCAAGCTGCGTGCCCGCGACCAGCTCAACAAGGGCGTGTCAGCTTATAAGAACGCCCATTACGAAGAGGCCATCAACCATTTTCAGCAGGCCGTTGAATTGGATCCGGCCCTGCTGAACGCCCGGATGTATCTGGCGACAGCCTACGCCCAGCAGTACATTCCGGCGGTCGATAGTCCGGATAACATCCGCATGGCCCAGCAGGCGATCGAGCAGTATCAAAAGGTGCTGGACTCCAATCCGGCGCGCGAGCAGAAGGTGAACAGCGCGAAGGGCATCGCGTATCTGTATCTGAACATGAAGAAGTTTGACGAGGCCAAGAAGTATTACCGCATGGCATCGGACGTAGACCCGAATGATCCCGAGCCGTACTACTCTGTCGGTGTCATCGACTGGACCGCATCGTACCAGCCCCGCATGGAAGAGCGTGCCAAGCTGGGCATGAGGCCGGAAGAGAATCTGAACCCCAAGAACAAGGATCAGAAGAAGGTCTGCGAAGAGCTCAAGCAGAAGAATATGCCCGCAATTTCGGAAGGCATTGATACTCTCAACAAGGCTATTCAGCTGCGTCCGGATTACGACGACGCGATGGCGTACATGAACCTGATGTACCGCGAAAAAGCCGACGTCGAATGCGACGATCTTGCCGCCCGCGCGGAAGACTTGAAGACCGCCGACTCGTGGGTGGACAAGACGCTGGCTACCAAGAAGGCGAAGGCCGAAAAGCAGCCCGGCCAGGGCGGCCTTGTGATGGACCAGTCTAAGTAAGACCAGTTTAAAGAAGATCAGTCCAGGTAACACTAGAGCTTGCCGGTTTCGTACGTGGCGGATTTGGGAAGGGCACGGCTTCCAGCCGTGCCGCCACAGGGTAGTAAGAACACGGGCCTTTAGGCCCTGAGGCGCCTATCAATTTCCTCAGGTGACATCCAGGGAATTTGGTTTTAGTCCAAGCGCGACAGGATCTGCTGACGAGATCAAGCCCCATCCGCAATCCACGCGGATGGGGCTGATTCATTTCGGCCCACTCTCAGCTTGAGCTCGTGGCGGAGTGCGGTATTTGCTTGACGCCAATCTGCGATGCGAGAAAAACGACCAGAATCAGCAGTTCAGGCTCGATGGGATGGCGATAGCGCGGGTGCGGAAAGGTTATGTAGTAGATCGTGGGATAGGAAAGAAGCAGGAGCAAATAGAGTTCTGCCCCCCGCAATCGTTGCCGCAGGGCAATCAGCAAACCCCAGAAGGCGAGGACCGACGAAGTGAGAAATAAGAAGGTCTTCGCTTCGTACAGCCCGGGATATTTTTCGTTGTGCGGCGGTCCCGCCCAATAATAGATAAAGTGAGCCAGGGTCAGATAGGCAAAGCGTCCCGGACGATCGTGAACGAACTGCAAGGTCTGCTCCAGTTTGGAGTGTACATAAGCCGGTTCTCCCAACTTCTGATACAACCTGAACTCGTTCAGATTTTGCGAGGGATGCAGCCAGACTTGCCAGGTCCCCATCGCATTTGCGCTGTTGCCCAAGTGGAATTCCACGCCAAAATTTCCGCGGATCGGGATAAGCTTGTGAAAGACGACATAATTGCGAACCATCCAGGGTGAGACTGTCGCCAGGAAGAGGACGGCGCCAGCCGTGGCATTCCAAAAGAAGGGCTTTCCCCGGCGAAATTGGCGGTAGCAAATCCAGCCTCCGGCAAAAGGCAGGAAGGCCAGTTCCGCAGTATTAGTTAGCCCGGCAACTCCCCACAGCAAGCCGTACAGTGCCCACCGGCGCAGGGTGCTGGACTCCGCGAGTTGCAAGGTCATCATGAAGAGCAAGGTGAGCAGGAGCGCTGAAAGAGACGTGTCCCAAATCCAGCGAATCCCCCAGTACATTGTGTAGGGAAAGAGCGTCCACACCCACGCAGACCACTCGGCCAGGCGTTCTCCGAATGTGTACCGGGCTATGAAATAGATGGGAATGCAAGTGACCGCAGACAGTAAACAGTTGAGCAGCAACGCCGCTACGATTGCGGCTCGCGTGTAGGAACCGAAAGCGCGGAAAAAGCTGCTGAGCACGAACGGATACACCGGTCCCAACCAGGCCGTCGGCCCCGTCGGAGGACCAAAAGGATTGCTGAAGCCCTGACCCGAGGCGAGCGATGCGGCGATGTGTGCGGACTCATCGTTGTCGAGCTTCACGCGATAGGAATGGATCAATACCATCCCCGCCACTCGGAGCAACAGGCCAATCAAAACGATTTTGAGCAAGTGGCGACGCAACGCAGCCGAGTTCGAAGCAGTACTCATTCGGAAGAACTTTTGTGGCGCACGACTTCGTGGTGCATGAGAAGAAATCTGTGCGGACATTTTTGAGGTTGCAGTCACTTATATCGAATGAGGATGCGGGCAGGCAAGTTGCGCGGACTCCGAACATCTGGTAGACCCTCGCAACACCCACTCCGCGGGCGAAAACCGGCTGAAAAACAACCGCGGTTCTTGCGCCCCCGGTAGAATGATTCGTTTAGCCGGAGGCCCGCTGGATTTGCTGCGAGCCCAGCGCCAGCGCTTCACCTATGTTCAAGAAGATTCTCATTGCCAATCGGGGCGAGATCGCGGTGCGCGTCATCCGCGCCTGTCATGAAATGGGAATCACGGCGGTTGCTGTGTATTCCGACGTAGACCGCGCATCCCTTCACGTTCGTCAGGCTGACGAGGCTTACCCAATCGGCCCTCCGGCGGCGGCCGAATCGTATCTCAACTTCCAGAAGATTCTCGATGCGGCCAAACGATCGGGAGCGGATGCGATTCATCCCGGCTACGGTTTCCTTTCTGAAAATGCCAGATTCGCCCAAGCCTGCGTTGATGCCGGAGTGAAATTCATTGGGCCAACTGCCTCAGCGATGGAAGCCATGGGGTCGAAGACGGGTGCCCGGCAAGCCGTGGAGCGCGCGGGAGTCCCCTTTGTGCCTGGCACGTCGCACGGTCTGGAATCGTTGCAGCAAGCACAGGACGTTGCGGCGCGAATCGGTTATCCGGTGATGCTGAAGGCGGCTGCCGGCGGCGGCGGCAAGGGCATGCGCTTGGTGCACGCGCCCGACCAGCTCAAGTCTTCACTGGAGGCTGCTCGCAGCGAGGCAGAGCGCTCTTTTGGAGACGGCGAAGTTTACCTCGAGAAAGCGATTATCAATCCCCGGCACATCGAGATGCAGGTGCTGGCCGATGAACACGGCAACACGGTTTACCTTGGCGAGCGCGAATGCTCATTGCAACGGCGTCACCAGAAGGTTCTCGAGGAGGCACCCTCACCGATCGTGGATCCCGAAATGCGGCGCAAAATGGGCGAAGTTGCGGTGCGTGTCGCTCGGGCCGCGAAGTACACCAATGCTGGCACGGTCGAGTTCCTCGTGGATCAGCAGAAGAATTTCTATTTCCTTGAAATGAATACTCGTTTGCAGGTGGAACACCCCGTGACGGAACTTATCACCGGCCTTGATTTGGTCCACCTGCAGATTCGCATCGCAGCAGGTGAGAGGCTGCCGTTCTCTCAAGACGACGTACGGATACGCGGCCATGCGATCGAGTGCCGAATCTACGCCGAAGATCCCGACAACAATTATTTCCCCAGCCCTGGCAAAATCACGTTGCTGCTGGAGCCCTCGGGTCCGGGAATCCGGAGCGACAGCGGCATGTACGAGGGCTGGACCGTGCCCATGGACTACGATCCTCTCCTGGCCAAGCTGATCGGCTACGGGACCGACCGAGATCAGGCTATCGGACGACTGACGCGTGCCCTGGGCGAATATTTTGTGGGCGGGATCAAGGCCAATATTCCGCTGTTCCGCCGTATCCTGCGCGATCCAGATTTTCGCGAGGCGAAACTGGATACTGGTTTCCTCGACCGCCTGCTGAGCTCGAAAAAGGATCTGCGCGTTGATGCGGAGAGTGATACGAAAATTGACGCACTGGCAAATCCGCAGGCTGCACAGGTAGCAGCGATCGCGGCCGGGATGTTCGCGGCACTTGGCCTGGCCGCTGCCGGAACAAACGAGCACAACGCAGCCGGCGACACCGTACGTGCCAACCCCATTTCGGATTGGAAGAATGCAGGCCGCGGTGAGGCCCTGCGATGAAGCGGTGGACACAAGTCGTGCAGCGTTGACCGACGGTCAGCGACTGGCGACTAAGAACTGGTTCTCATGACTTACGACGTGACTATCGACGGCAACAACTACCGCCTCGAATTAAATCGAGGTAACGGCGGCTGGTCCTGCCGTCTCGATGGCCGCGATGTGGAAGTCGACGCGGTGCTCGCCCGGCCAGACGTGCTGTCTCTTCGCGTCGGCAACCAGGTCTATGAAGTTAAATGCGAGCACGCAGCTGGCGACTTGCAGCTATGGGTCGGCAGTGCGCGTTTTGCAGCCGAGGTTCGGGATCCTCGCTCGCTGCGCGGTCGCACCCGCACCGCGGACCATTCCGGCGCCAAGAAACTGGCAGCGTCCATGCCTGGCAAGGTTGTACGTCTATTGGCTCAAGAGGGATCAGAAGTGGAAGCCGGCGCAGGCATCGTTGTGGTCGAGGCGATGAAGATGCAAAACGAAATCAAGTCCCCGAAAAAAGGAAAAATCCAGAAGATCCTTGTTAGTGAAGGAACAGCCGTAAATGCCGGAGATATTCTGGCAATCGTGGAGTGATTTGGAAGGGCGCGACTTCAGAGGGCGACCGAAAAACACAGTGTGACTACCTCAGAGGCTGAAGCCCTCTTTTAAAACAGGGCTCTTATCACAGCGCTGAAAGCGCGGCGCCACCCAAAACCAGCCACCCAAAACCACTCCGACGCTGCTGAAAGACTCGCGGCTTGTGTCAGGAATGGCCGACTCCCACAGCAGGCCCTACTTTTCCAGTCCATTGCTGTCGAGTATTTTCTTCGCGTAGTAGTTCTCGACCTTGGCCGAATCCCGGAGCACTTCATAGTAGCCGGCCTTCAGCAACTGTTCGCGGCGGTCGTGGAGTTGTGAGCGGATCGCCTGCTGCACCCTGGGGTCCGATAATTCACGCTGTCCCGCGGGCTCTTTCGATACCAGCCTCACAATGCGAAAGCCCACCAGTTGCTTGTTCGCCGGATTCAAGACCGTGATGATGGAACTGTACTGGCCCGGCTTGAGCTTGATCACCAGGTCCCGCGTTGACGGATCGGTATTGCGCAGGGAGGACTCAGGAACCGTCCCCAGGTCGCCTCCGTTTCCGGAAGTCTCGGGGTCCTCGGAGTAGTTCATTGCCAACGTAGCGAAGTCGTCTCCACTGTCCAGTCGGTTTGCAATCATCTGGATTTTTTTGCGCGCCTCGCCCTCGTTCTGTGCCTTATTGTTCTGATTGTGGACCTGCGGGTTGGGCGTTGGGGTCACAAAGACTTGCGCGAGGTGATATTGCGGCTCAATCAGGTTGAACTCGGATTTGTGCGCGTTGTAATAGTTCGTGATGTCCTGATCGGTGACGTTGATCTTGGAAGAAACTTCCTTGTTCATCACCTTGTCCACGGTGATGGACCGGCGGATGTCGCGCTTGAAGTCGGCCAGCGAGATCTTCTTGTCTTTCAGGCGCTGGTCGAACTCTTCCTGCGAAAACGGGGACTTTATCTCATTGTATTTGCGGTCAACTTCCTCATCGGTGGCGAGCAGGCCGAGTTTCTCGGCCCGGTGCATCAGGATCTCGTCGTCGATCAGCTGGTGCAGAATATTCAGGCGCAGGGTCGTGGCTTGTTCGCCGCTCGGCGGCTGCTGGGCTGAGGCAACCTGGTTTTCGTAATACTTGTCGATGTCGGAGCGAAAGATCTTCCGGCCATCCACGGTGGCCATCACATCGCCACCCACCTGCGACTTGCAGCCGATCAGAGACGAAAGCACAAGAGCCACAGCCAGCGCCGCGGCAGCTTGGGCAAAGCGCGATTTTCTTCTCAAAGGAATTTCTCTCCCCCTCTAACAATGGCCGGCGCGCCGCAGCCGCGCGATACACGAAGACATGCATGGGCAGACTACGCCAACCCGCTCAACCACAGCAATCACTTGGAAACTTGTCCCGGAGCTGCTGGTACATGGTCCGGAACGGGTTGCCCCGCGTCCCGCAAAGCGCGATCCAGAGCAGCGCGGATCTCGCTGACCGGAACTGCGCCATCAATCTTTTCGCCGTTGATGAACATGGTCGGGGTCGCCGAAACACCGATCGCGTCCCCTTCCTTCATCGATGCCTTCACTGCGCTCTCGTCCTGAGCCTTGAGGCAGGACTGGAGCTTCACCGTATCCAGATTGTGCTTCTGTCCCTGCAGCATAGTGACCTTGTCGAGTGCGTCGAAGCGCGCTCCGGAAGTTTTTTCGCTGCTGACCTCGCGCTGGTTGGCATGGATGTAGTCGGCAAAGTCCCAGTAGGCGTCGTTGTTCTGCGCCGCCAGACAGTTCGCGTCTACCGCCGCGTGCGTCGCCCACGGGTGAATTTCCACCAGCGGATAATCCTTGTACACAAACGTGACCCGGTCCCCATATTCCTTCAGCAATTCGGGAAACAGACTCTGGTGCATGCGCGAGCAGAAGGGACACTCAAAATCGTCGAAATTTACCAACACCACCTTCGCTGACTTTGCCCCGCGGCTGGGCCGCCCCGCGGTGTCAATCTTGTTCATCACGTCGGCAAAGGGGTCTTTGGTCAGATCGAACTTGACCATGCGCAACATCGTGTTGCGGTCCTTGGAAACCAGGAACTTGTAATCCAACTTCTTGCCCTGCCCACCCTCGATGCTTACGCTCACCGTGTCGTAGGTGGGCCAGTCGGTGCTGGGCGTTATCGCCCCAACCACAATGTGAACTTCCGCCGGGATGTTGTAATAGGATCGTACCTGCCGCTCAATCTTTCGCGCCAGGTCGGGAGGAGCAGACTGGGCTACACAGCCCAGACAAATCAGGATGAGAACGAGAAACAAACGTCGAATTAGGATCACCAAAAACCGCCTCAGCATTGCAGGTTAGCCTATTGATTATCTCACAGCAACGACGGCGCGCCGGAAGTTGGGACGCCTCTCATCCCACGATTTTCGGCCCGGAATCGCTCGGTGCGCGGCTCGGTAATGCTCGGAGACCGGGACTGCTAACTCGCGCGCCGATGTAAATTTTCTGCTGGAAGTAAAGAGTTCATAGACCCGGAGCGAAAGCCTTCCAGATCCAGGGCCACAAACTTGAAGCCCAGAGCCTTAAAGATGCGGGTGAATTCTGCGGCCATGGCGGGATTCAATGCTCCTTCCAATTCCTCGCGGGCAATTTCGATGCGGACGATCTCCCCGTGGTGTCGAACCCTGAACTGCCGGAAGCCGAGAGCGCGAATGGCGTCCTCTCCCAGTTCGACGACCGCAAGCGCCTCGCGCGTGACCGGGCGGCCATACTCGATCCGTGAAGACAGGCAGGCCGACGCCGGCTTGTCCCATATTCGGAGCCCGGCGTTCCGGGCTAAGTCGCGAATCTCCTGCTTCGTAAGTCCCGCCGCGAGCAACGGAGTGGCTACGCGATGCTGCTGTGCGGCCTTCTGACCAGGCCGGAGGTCGCCCCGGTCGTCCACATTCACTCCGTACGCGATCGTATCGAAGCCGCGCGCCGCACGAAGCTCTTCCATCGTCGTGAACAGTTCATCTTTGCAGTGGAAGCAGCGCTGCCCGTCATTTCGGGCGTATTCCGGGCGTTCCAGTTCAGAGGTCGAGATCACTTCGAGTGGAATACCTTGTTCCCGGGCAAAGGCAACGCCATCGTGAAGCTGAGTCCGGGCCAGGCTGGGCGAATCGGCGATTACCGCCAGCATGTTCTCACCCAAAGCCTGGCGTGCTGCCCACGCCAGATAGGCGGAGTCCACGCCGCCGGAGTAAGCCACCAAGACGCGCCGCAACCGGCGCAGCTCAGATTGAAGAAAAATGTTCTTGGCCGCGAGCGCTGACGCGTCCAAGTCTGGCATTCCGGACTCTGCCGCCGGTGTTGACTGCATAACTATATGTTAACAGGCGCAAAGAACAATCGTGGGATCCAGAAAATCACCGCGAATCCTTCTCCGGCAAATCTCGCCAGACAAGAATCTGATCTGATGTACCTGGCCCACGACGCCAGAGAGCAACTGGCTGGTAACTACAGATAGAACGAGATCAGGTGACAAAGGAACGTCGCCGTGATAAGGAATCTGTGGCGAGGTCATCGAAGAAAAACCGTTGGAAGTTAATTATTTTCGGCAACCTCCTTACACCTTTGCTCTGACATCTGGCATTTCGCAAGATTAAGTCATGAATTGTCCCCAGTGCGGTGACGTATGCCGCTGCCTCCCGGAGCCCCCTCCCGCTGGCTCCACGCGGTGGATGCCTGACGCTGCGATCCGCGATGCGTCGGCGACGTCGCTTGCTTCCCTGACAACCGCCGTCGAAGCTTCGCCCCTTGTTAATTCCGACCTCCGGGCTGGAGAGGCAGACACAGGCCTACAAGACGCGCGCCCAGAGAGCGAAGCGCCAGCCGGCGAGGGCCCAGCTTGGCGTGAGGAACTTTCGGCGCGCCTCGATCGCTACCGAGCCCGCCGAAAGCCGCGTCCGCCGCGCTATCCGTCGTTGCGCCTGCGATTTGATCCACCCTCGCACTCTGCTGCCGCCGGTTCTACCTCGCGGCCGGCGCCGGAGTTTGAAACAGCGTCCAATCAAGCGCTCGCCCTCGATGGATTGGCCGATGTGTCATCCATTCCGGCGCATGACGAGGCGCCGCGTTCGGAACCGTCTTCAGCGCTCACCGCCCAGGGAGCAATGCCCGTTCCGAGCCAGCCGCCAAGGCACTCGGATGTGAAGATCGCAACAGCGAGAGTCAGCACTGCGAAAGTCGCCACTGCAAAAATTATTGAGTTTCCGCGCTTCGCTTCTCCCACGCCACCTGCGGATGAGCTGGCTGAGGCGGTCATTGACCGCCCCCGGATTCTAGAAGCCCCTGAGCTGGCGCCGCCGCCTCCCGCTCTCGGCGGAATTACGATCGAGGCCACTCAGCAAGCTGAGGTCGAGAAGCGTCCCGGAATCGATATCCCGCTGCAAAGCGCACCTCTGGCTCGGCGCATCGTAGCTGCAGCGGTCGATGGATTGTTTGTTGCGGCAGCTTCGGCCGTGTTCGGCTTCGTCTTCTGGAAAGTTGCCGCCATCCGTCCGCCCCGGATTCAGATCCTGGGACTTGCGGCTGGTGTCCCTTGCTTGCTCTGGGCCGCCTACCAGTACCTGCTGCTGGTCTATTCCGCCAGCACCCCCGGACTGCGCATGGCCGGACTGGAATTGGCGTGCTTCGACGGCACGCGGACAAATCGCAGCCTGCGCCGTTGGCGCGTCCTCGCCTCCTATCTCTCGGCGATTTCCCTGGCCATGGGATATGCCTGGGTCTTCCTCGACGAAGATGCCCTGTGCTGGCACGACCGCATCACCCACACTTTTCTTGCCCCCAAGCACCGTGAAGCTGTAAGCGCCAACAAATCTTACGCATAGCGCCAAACTCGGCATCCGGGGCCCACCCAGCCGACCACCCTGTGCTATCTTCAATAGGTTTAGCTTAATTGGCAGTTCAGGCACTCATCTGAAGAATGGCTACATCCGTTGAAGGATCAAAACCGGCAGTAAAGGTCTTCGTCGCCACCACGGTGATGTTGACCTTCATTTCCTTCTGGCGAGCCTCCGCCATAGTTCTCTCCGATCTGGCATCGTCTGCTTACTACGCCGGCGGCGACGCCGAGAAGGTCATTGGCAAGAGCGCACCCTGGTTCATCCTTGCGGTCATGCTGTTCAGCTACGCCGTGCGGGCGCTCTACATCGAATCCAGCAGTATGTTCGTCCGCGGCGGCGTTTACCGCGTCGTCAAGGAGGCTATGGGTGGAACTCTGGCCAAGTTTTCCGTCTCCGCCCTGCTCTTTGACTACGTGCTAACTGGCCCCATCAGCGCGGTATCGGCAGGCCAATACTTCGCGGGCTTTATCAAAGACATTGGACTGTACTTCCACCGTTCGCTGAACTTCTCGGACGATCACTTCGCCGCGGGATTGGCCGTCATCATCGTGACCTACTTCTGGTGGAAAAATACCCAGGGCATGCACGAATCCAGCCAGAAGGCATTGCAGATCATGGCCATTACCACGGTGATGGTGGTGATTCTGATCATTTGGTGCACCATCACGGTCCTGCGCGCGCCAGTGGTGCAATTGCCGCCGAACCCGCTCCATCCTGGCGTAATTCCGATCAACAAAGAATCGCTCGGCTGGCTCTACGGGACTTGGTTCAGCCACATTACGTGGATTCTTCTTTTCGTTGGCTTCGGGCACTCTGTGCTGGCCATGAGTGGAGAAGAAACTCTGGCCCAAGTCAATCGCGAAATTGAGCATCCTAAGCTCAAGAACCTGGAGAAGACCGGGCTGGTGATCTTCATCTACAGCCTGCTGTTTACAGGGCTAGTGTCGTTCTTCGCGGTGATGATCATCCCAGACAAAGTC
>WNFC01001347.1_pt1 | contig 25658 bp, 27 predicted proteins | sample 5400541 | NCBI WGS metagenome assembly WNFC01 (sample SAMN13153342, study PRJNA577476) | soil metagenome | isolation source: 120 cm saprolite under Douglas fir tree site 2 hole 2 replicate 1 | place: USA:California | collected 2015-04-18 | reverse complement strand
CATCGTGAAGATCACGGATTTCGGCATCGCCCACACGGTCGGTTCGGTGCCGGTCACGGCCACGGGGGAGCTGGTCGGCACGCCGGGTTACCTGGCGCCTGAGCGAGTGTCAGGGCAGCAGGCCACGTCGGCCAGCGACATTTACGCGCTGGGGATGGTGGCGTACGAATGCCTAGCCGGCGCGCCACCCTTCACGGGCACGGCCCTGGAAGTGGCACTGGCCCACCGGGATCGTCCGCTCCCGGCCCTGCCCCCGTCGATAACAGCCGACGTGAGCGCTTTCGTGATGCGACTGACCGCGAAAGATCCTGCCTGCCGGCCGGGCAGCGCCGCCGAGGTCACGGTCTGGGCGGCCCTGCTGCGCGATGGGTTCGGCCGGGCCGCATCCCCCATCAGCCTTCCGCCCGGACCGTCCGCGGGCGCGGGTCGGTCCCGCCCACGCGCGACTCTAGTAGCCTTTGCCTGCGGCTGGGACCGCCGTGGCGAGCCCGGCGGTGACTAGCTGCCGGGCCGCCCTCTCATCGCCGCCGGTGAAGTCCAGGAAGCTCGCCGACAGCCACGCTCCGACGGTGGCCTGGACTAGCAGCGGATGCAGCGGGTGCCCAAGCCAGACCCCGTGCAGCCCGTCGCGTACCTTGCCCGGCCGGATCATCCGGGCTACGCGCTGGCCTGCGGAGACGACACCATCAAGGCGCGAGTTCTGCTCAAGGCGGGAAATCAGCTGCATGTCGCACCGGGCTTCCCGCGGCCGGCATGACTAAACGGCATGACTAAACGTGACCGGACCGAACTGTGGTGCGCGCCCGGCCACCGTTACCGCTCACCGGGGTTTGCGCGGCCCGGTGGCGGGCAGCGAAGGAGCCCACGAGGGGGTGGAGATGATCAATTCCGTTGATCCGCTGGCTGTCCCGGATCCGCTGACCGGTGATGACGGGGCCGGATCCTGGTCAGGCGCCGCGGTCGCCGGGGCCTTCGCCGACGCGGTCGAGTCGGGGTGGCTGAACCTGCCGCTGCCCGGCGGCGGCCGGACGCGCGAGCGCTGGGCGGTCCTCGCCGAACTGGCCGGGGCAGACCTCTGTCTGGCCCGGCTCGCCGAGGGACACGCCGATGCCCTGGCGATCCTCGCCGAACTCGGCGCCGGACCGCCGCCGGCCGGGAGCCGCTGGGGAGTCTGGGCCGCGCAGCCTCCCGGCCCCGGGCTGACGGCGAGCAAGAGCGGCGGCGACTGGCTGCTAGACGGCACGAAGCAGTACTGCTCGGGGGCGCGTTCCTGCACGGATGCGCTGGTGACCGCGACGGCGCCTGACGGCAACCGCTTGTTCGCGGTCAGCGCGCGCGATCTTTCCCCCGTCCCGGGGACCTGGCCCGCGACCGGCATGGCCGCCAGCGACACGCTGGACGTCGACTTCACCGGCATCCCGGGGGAGCCGGTCGGCGGGCCGGGCCGCTACATCGATCGGCCGGGCTTCGCGCACGGCGGCGCCGGGGTCGCCGCGTGCTGGTACGGCGGGGCGCGGGGCGTGGGCAAGACGCTCCTCGCCGCCGCGGCCGAGCGCGACCTCGGCCCGCACGCCCTGGCCCACCTCGGCGCGGTCGACATCGCCCTGCGCACCGCGAAGGCGGCGCTGGACGCGGCCGCGGACGAGATCGACGCCGATCCGGACGACCGCGAGAACGGAGGCCGCCTGCGTGCCCTCCGGGTGCGCGCGCTGGTCGAGGCTACGGCCACCGAGGTCATGCACCGGGTAGGCCGCGCGCTCGGGGCCGGGCCGCTGAGCCACGACGCGGCGCACTCGCGCCGGGTCGCGGACCTCACCGTGTACCTGCGACAGCATCACGCTGAGCGTGACCTGGCCGAACTCGGCGCGCTCGTGGCCAGCAGCGGTACCACGTGGTGAACCAGCCCCGTGGTTAATCAGCAGAGCGTGAGCCGGCTCACGCCGAACCGCATCGACCGGCCGGGCACGCCGGAGGATGCCTGGGACTCATGGCTCGAGCTGCGGCACCTGCCGGCCACCGACCCGGGAGCCTGGCCCAGCGTCGTCGTGATCGCCGCCCATCCCGACGACGAGGTGCTCGGCGCCGGGGGGACGATGGCCATCCTGGCCGCCGCCGGAGCGCGGCTGCGCCTGATCGCCGTCACCGACGGCAAGGCGTCGCACCCGGGCGCCGATCCTGAGGTGATCGCGCGGACGCGGATCGCGGAGTCAGCGGACGCGCTTCAGGTGCTGGGCGTTCCCGACATTGAAGTGACAAGGCTGCGGTTCCCCGACACCGGACTCGCCGCCCGCGAGAACGAACTGGCCGTCGTCCTGCGCGAACAGTGCGCCGGATTCCGGGTCTGCCTCGCGCCGTGGGAAGCGGACGCCCACGCTGATCACGAGGCCGCGGGACGCGCGGCGCGGCGAGCCGCCGGGCACGCTGGCCTGGACCTGCTGAGCTACCCGATCTGGATGTGGCACTGGGCGAAACCCGGTGACCGACGGGTGCCGTGGCACCGGGCCTGCCGGATCCCGCTCTCTGCCGAGGCCGCGGCCAGGAAGCGATCGGCCATCGAGGCGTTCACCAGCCAGCTCACCGACCGCGAGGCCGCCGCGGGACCGGTGCTTCCGCCGGCCATCGTGGCGCACTTCACCCGGCGGCACGAGGTGCTGCTGCGATGACGAACCCGGTCACGCTGGGAGCCGGTTACTTCGACGCCATGTACGCCGCCGCGAGCGATCCCTGGGGATTCGAGGAACGCTGGTATGAGCAGCGCAAATACGCGGTCACCCTGGCGCAGCTCCCGGCCGCGCGGTACCGCAGCGCCTTCGAGCCCGGGTGCTCCATCGGCGTGCTCACCCACCTGCTCGCCCGGCGCTGCGACGCGCTCTTGTCGTGCGACGTCGCCGCGGGCGCCGTCAGCGCCGCCGCCCAGCGCACCAGGGACCTGTGCCCCGTCCGCGTCGAGCGGCGCGATATCCCCGGGCAATGGCCGTCTGGCCGCTTCGACCTCATCGTGTTCTCCGAGATCTTGTACTACTTCGGGGACCGGGACCTGGAGCAGGTCCTGGATTGCGCAGTCGCCGCCCTGGAGCCGCAAGGGACGTTGCTCGCCGTGCACTGGCGGCACCCGGTGGCCGACTATCCCCGGTCCGGCGACGACGTCCACCGTGTCCTCGCGGCCCGCCCCGGCCTGGCCCGGCTGGTCCGCCATGAGGAGCCCGACTTCCTGGCGGAGGTGTACATCCGCACCGACGGCGCGCCGGCGTCGGTGGCCCAGGCGACGGGCCTGGTGTGACCGGGTCGGCAGCCATCGAGGCGGCTGGTGTGGTCGTGCCCGCCCACAACGAGGAAGCGCTGCTGCCCGCCTGCCTGGCGGCGCTGCGGCGGGCCGCCCGCGCCGTCAGCACGCCGGTACATGTACTCGTGGTCGCCGATACCTGCACCGACAAGACGGCTGCCACCGCGCAGGCCTGCGGAGCCCGCGTGATCAGCATTAGTGCTCGCAACGTCGGCGCCGCGCGGGCGGCCGGCATGACCGAACTGCTGCGGCTGACGGCGCCCTCCGACCCGGCCCGGGTCTGGCTGGCCACCACCGACGCCGACACCACCGTGCCGCCCGGCTGGCTGCGGCGCCAGCTCAGGTACGCCGACCGGGGCTGGGATGTCGTTCTGGGGACCGTCGAAGTCGCCGACTGGGACGGGCATCCGCCGCATGTGCCGGCCGCGTTCGATGCCCTCTACGAGTTCGGCGCGGGGCCGCACCCGCACGTGCACGGCGCGAACCTCGGCCTCCGGGCTTCGGCCTACCTGGCCGCCGGCGGATTCAGGCCGCTGCGTACGGCCGAAGATCACGCCCTGCTCGCCGCCGCGACCGAGGCAGGCTGTCCGGTCGTGCAGGCCAGCGACATCACCGTGCAGACATCGGCCCGCCGCCAGGCGCGCGCGCCGCGGGGGTTCAGTCACCTACTGCGGACGCTGGCCCCGCGCCGGGGTGTCAGCGACCCGGTCGAGTAGCGGTCCTTACCGCGTCAGTCGCGCGGCCTGAAGGGCCAGGTAGCGGCGCTCAGGCACGCTGGTCGCGCGCCGCGCCGCCTGGAAGTAACCGGCGGCCGCCTCGTCGGTGTCGCCGGCCAGTTCGTGCAGGTGCGCCCGGGCAGCGAGCAGCCGGTGATGCCCCGCCATCCGCTTGTCGGCCGCCAGCGCCGCGAGGACTTCCAGGCCGGCCTCCGGTCCGTGCACCATGGCCACGGCCACGGCGCGGTTGAGCGTGGTGAACGGGTTAGATCCGGCCGGGGCGGTGAGTTCCAGCAGGTCGTAGAGGCCGCCTCGCTGAGCCTCGGGACACGCCACTGGACGTGCCCCGGCTGCGGCACCCGGCACGACCGGGACTGCAACGCCGCCAAGAACATCCTTGCCGCCGGGCTGGCGGCAGGCGCCGACAACGGTGCCGATGCCTGCGGAGGCGGTGTAAGACGGGCCGGGGCAACCCGGGCGCGGTCGCCGGTGAAACAGGAACCCCAACCCGTGAGGGCTGGAATCCCTGTCCTTTAGGGCGGGGAGGAATGTCAAAGGTCTGGCTTGGCCTCGTGCATGATCGGCCAGAGCTCCACCGGATCGACGTCCGCCCAGGGCATGTCCGCCGCGATCTGCTGCGCGCGCTCTTCGCTCTCGCAGTCGAGCAGGTAGACGCTGGCGATGTACTCCTTGGTCTCCAGGTAGGGCCCGTCGGTCACGGCCGGCTGCCCGTTCTGCCTGCGTACCAGCTTGGCCTTGACCATATCGGCCAGCCCGTAAGCGCCGATCAGCTCGCCGGTCTCCTGGTACTTGCGGTTGAACGCGTCCTGCCTGGCGATGGCCTCCGGCCACTCGTCGGCCGGGATCGAGGCCCACTTCTCCTGGTTGCCGTAGATGAGCATCAAGTACTTCACCGGTGTTCCTCCACGTTTCGTGCGCCCCGTCGGCGCGCTCTCACCACGAAGTCGGAGCGGCCGGCCTGTTCTCGACCTCGCACGGATCATAATCCGCGCGCCATGATGTTCTCGTGATGGCAGGAGCGGGATGAGCAGTGACGAGCCGGGCGGGGTGGCCTTTCCCGTCTCGGCGGACGGCCGCCGGAGTACCTCGGCGCTGGGCAAGGCCGTCGTCGCCGATGCGCTGGCCCGGGTCGACCCCGCCGGGGCGCTCGAGGCCGGGCGGGAAGCCAACTGGCGCGCGGGCTATCTGGCGCATTTCCGCAGGCTGATCGAGGCGGGGCTGACCTCGAGGCAGGCCGCGGTGTCGGTGGCCCGTGACGGGCTGGCGTCGCTGCAGCGCAGGATGCGCGTCGTCGGCCCGGGCGGCGAGGAGACCGGGCTCGATGCGGTGGTCTCGGCACCTGCGCGGAGCTCGATTGCCACGGTCACGGTGGCAGGCGAAGGGACGGCGGAAACCGAGCTGTCGGTGCCCTACCGCGGCGAGCGGCTGACCCGAAATGCCTTGCTCCGCAGACTGGAGGCGTGGGTCACCGAAGGCGTCATCGAGCCGTCATGCGCGGACGCCGTCCGGACGGTCGCCGCGCGTCCCGAGTGGCTCGCCCTGTCCGGCCGCACGGTCGTGGTGCTCGGGGCGGGCGCCGAAGTGGGGCCGCTGCCGGTGCTGCTGAACTGGGGTGTCCGGGTGATCGGGGTTGACCTGCCGCGTCCGGTCATCTGGGAGCGGGTGCTGGAAACAGCGCGGCGCAGCGGGGGCACCCTGATCGTCCCGGTCGCTCACGACAAGCCAGGCGAGGACGCGCTGGAGCCTGAGGGCGGCGAGGACCTCGCGCAGCGCGCGGGCTTGGATCTGGCCGGTGACGTCCCTGCGGTCGCCGACTGGCTGGCCGCCCTCGACGGCCCGCTGGTGCTGGGCAACTACGTCTACGCCGACGGCGCGGCCAACGTCCGCGTCTCCAGCGCCGTCGACGCGCTGACAGTGCGCCTGCTGGCCGAGCGCCGCGACGTCGCGCTCGCGTTCCTCGCGACGCCCACCGACGTGTTCGCCGTCCCGGCCGACGCGGTCGCCCAGGCGGTCCGCGCCTACGCGGCCCGGTCCCGGGCGGCGAAGCTCGGCGAATGGCCGCTGCGGACGCTGTCCGGCGGTCGGCTGCTGCGCTGCGGCTACCCGCCCGGTGCCGATCCCGGCATCTGCGAAGGCCTCGTGCCGCAGCAGGGGCCGAACTACGCCCTCGCCAAGCGCCTGCAGCGCTGGCGCGCCACGGTCGCCCGTGACGGCGGGACGACTGTGTCGCTGAACGTCGCCCCGCCGACGCGCACGCGGTCGGTCATGAAGAACCGGGTCCTGGCGGCCGCGTACGCCGGCGCACACCGGTTCGGCGTCGAGGTCTTCGAGCCCGCTACCACCAAGACGCTGATGGCAGCCCTGCTCGTCCATGACCTGCACACCAGCGGCGGCGGTCCGGCGCAGGCGCATCCCTGGCAAGACGAGGCCCGCGCGGCCGCGCACGGCGGACTGTGGCGCATCGCCTACGCCCCCCGCAGCGCGCTCGGGCTCGCGGCGCTGCTCGGCTACCGCGCGGCCAGAAACGGGACGCAGGAGAGCGGTCCGGTATCCCCGTCGTTACCCGATCAGTGGCAGGCGGGTGTCGGCGTGCTCCGCGCGGCCTGAGGCGGCCAGGACCCAGGCGAGGTCATCGGCCAGGTCGGCGGGGCGGCGGCCCAGGGTGCGCCGCGCCAGTAGGTCGTCGAGAATCGATGCGGTCAGCGCGAGCCCCCCGGGTGAGGCGATGGGGTCCCGGCCCAGCGCCAGGGTCAGGTCCAGGCCGTGGACCACGGCCTCGACGATCCGGCTGGCCACGAACTCGTCCACCTGCATGGGCGCGAAGTATCCGGGCCCGACCAGGTCGGCGGGCACCGCGCGGCACTCCTCGATGGTCTTGCCGAACGTCCCGGCCAGGACGTCGGGCATGTCCGCGGGCGTCTTTCCCTGCACCGTGGTGTAGGCGTAGGAGTAGACGGCGGGGCCTGTCTCGGAGCGCGGGTTGATGAAGAAGCTGGTCCGGTCGCGGGCCGGCTGCTGGTCGCCGCAGCCCTCGATCAGCATCCGGGTCAGGCCGATCGAGATGTCAAAGTGCCCGGCCAGCTCGAACACCGTCCAGTGCGGCAGGTCCGGGTCAACCGGGACCAGTTGCGTGGTGGTGGCCCATTCCCGGTCCGTCAGGCCGCGGAAGACCGCCTCGATCCGCGAGAGCTCCCCGGCGAGCGTGTCGATCGTGGTTTCGTACGAGCCCATGTCCAGATCACCTCTTCGTGTGCTGTCCAGCATCACCCGCCGCTAGCACACCACGACGAATTCCAAGAATGTGGCAACCTACCCAGATATATAGCCATTACGTTGTCACATTCATGGGTCGGATGAGGGCGCGCAGGTGCGATGAGTTTCGCTGCGGGCCGCGGTCTTACCTGCAGAGCCCGGACTACGGCAGGCTGGGACATGAAGGAGGCCGACCATGAACAAGGAATTCACCGCCACCCTGCAGCAGAGTCAGGAGAAGGGCGGCTGGACCTACCTGATCTGGCCGGAGTCGGTGGAGTTCTTCGGCACCAGGGGCCTGGTCAAGGTGCGGGGGACCATTGACGGCCATCCGTTCCGGAGCTCGTTCATGGCGCTCGGCGACGGCACCCACAAGCTCCCGGTCAAGGCCGACATCCGCAAGGTCATCGGCAAGGAAGCCGGCGACAGCGTGACGGTCCGCCTGCAGGAGCGCATCGGCGGCCCCGCCCGGCGCGGCTAACCGCAGGCGCGCCGCGCGGCTCAGGCCGGGACGGACAGCGACAGCCCGAACTGCGCCTCGGCATCCGTCCACCACGAACGCATCGTGAATCCCGCGGCGGCCAGCTCAGCCGACACGCCCGCCCGGCGGAACTTGGCCGACACCTCGGTGCGCATCTCCTCGTCCTCGGCGAAGTCCACGGTGATCCCGATGGCCGGCAGGCGGACCGTCTGCGCGGTCAGCGAGCGCAGCCGCATCTCGATCCACTCGGCGTCGGCGTCCCACACCGCGACGTGCTCGAACGCGTCCAGGTCGAAGTCGGCGCCGAGTTCGGCGTTCAGCACCGCGAGCACGTTCTTGTTGAAGTCGGCGGTGATCCCCGACGCATCGTCGTACGCGGCGACCAGCGTGGCCGGGTCCTTGACCAGGTCGGTGCCGAGCAGGAAGAAGTCACCCGGCCGCAGCCGGGCGCGGACCCGGGTCAGGAAGGCCGCCCGCTGCTCCGGCTCCAGGTTCCCGATCGTGCTGCCGAGGAAGGCGACCAGCCGGGGCGCGGGCGCGTCGCCGTCTGCGGGAAATCCGAGGCGCTCCTCGAAGTCGGACACCACCGCCCGCACGTCGAGCCCCGGGTACTCGGCGGACAGCGCCTTGCCCGCGGCGACCAGGGCCGGCTCGCTGACGTCCACCGGAACATAACAGCGCAGCGTGCCCGCGGCCTGCAGCGCGTCGAGCAGCAGCCTGGTCTTGTCCGAGGACCCCGAGCCGAGCTCGATCAGGGTCTGCGCCCGAGTCTGCCCGGCGATCCCGGGCGCGGTGGCGCGCAGGATCTCTCGTTCGGCGCGGGTCGGGTAGTACTCGGACAGTTCGGTGATCTTGTCGAACAGCGCGCTGCCCTGCGCGTCGTAGAACCACTTGGGCGGCAGCGACTTCGGTTCCGAGGTAAGCCCGCTGAGCGCATCCGCGCGCAGGGCTTCCTTGAGGAAACCAGGCGGCAGCCGTCGGTCGAGGGAGGTCATCGGAGCGCGATCCTTCCGTCCAGGGTGTTGTGGTTCTGGTTGGCGTGACTATCCGGCGCGGCTAGCTGAGCCACGCTGACCTGCTGCGGCGTCGCGGTGACGACCGAGTCGTTGGGTACCTCGGTCCAGCCCGGCTCGTCGTCTCCCGGCTCCGAGGCGACCACGACGGCGGGCCCGGAGACGGCGGGCCCGGAGCGGTACCACACGGTGTCGCCCGCCGCCGTGGCCGCGATCACCTGCCCGTCGGTCAGCAGGAAATTGAACCGGCCGGTCAGGCCGGCCGTGCGCAGCACGCCGACCGTGTCCGCGAGCGCATCCGCCGGGGCCAGGCCGCGCTGCAGCCGGTGCCGGACCAGCGCCCACAGCAGGGCCGAATCCACCCGCGCCTCCAACCCCAGCAGCGAATCGGCGGGCAGGGTCGCGGCCAGCCCGGCGGCGGACCGTGGCCACCCGTCCAGCACCCCGTTGTGGCTGAACAGCCACGGTCCTGACGCGAACGGCGCGACCGAGGCGGTGCCCAGGTCGGTGCCCGCCGTCGCGCAGCGCACCGCGGCGAGCAGCGCGCCCGCCGTGGTCACCCGGGCGACGTCGGCGAAGGACTCGTCCCCCCAGATGGGAACCGAACGCCGGTACCTGGCCGGGTCCGGGTCGCCCGGCGCGTACCAGCCGACCCCGAACCCATCCGCGTTCACCGTCCCGTACCGCTGCCGGCGTGGCGCCCAGGCCTGCGTGTACAGGCCGTGCGGCGGATCGATGAGCACCGAACGCAGCGTCACGGGCGGCCCGAGGTAGGCCAGGTGCCGGCACATCAGGCGGTCTCCGTGCGAGCACTGCGGGCGGTCCTGAATCCCGAGAAGATCTGCCGCCTGATCGGGTAGTCCCAGTTGCGGAAGGTGCCCCGGCAGGCCACCGGGCTCACCGCGAACGACCCGCCGCGCAGCACCTTGCACTCCGGGCCGAAGAACACCTCCGAGTACTCCCGGTACGGCCAGGCCTTAAAGCCCGGGTACGGCAGGAAGTCCGAGCTCGTCCACTCCCAGACGTCCCCGATCAGCTGCCTGGCCCCGCAGGGCGCCGCCCCCTCGGGGTAGGAGCCAGCGGGCGCGGGGCGCAGGAAGGCCTGGCCGAGGTTGGCGAGCGACGCCTCGGGGTCAGTGTTCCCCCACGGGTACCTGCGGGTCAGGCCGGTAGCGGGATCGAACCTGGCCGCCTTCTCCCACTCGGCCTCGGTCGGCAGCCTGCGGCCCGCCCAGCGGGCGTACGCGTCGGCCTCGTACCAGCACACGTGCAGCACGGGCTCTTCCGGCAGCACAGGCTCCGGCCTGCCGAACACGCGGCGGGTCCACTGCCCGCCGTCCCGGCGCCAGTACAGCGGCGCCGTCAGCCCGGCCTTCTGCCGGTGCTCCCAGCCGGCCCGCGCCCACCAGCGCGGGTCGTCGTACCCGCCGTCGGCGATGAACTCGGCGTAGGCGCCGCAGGTCACCGGGGTGGTGTCGAGGAAGAAGGGCGCCACGTCCACGGTGTGCGCGGGCCGCTCGTTGTCCAGCGCCCAGGGCTCGGTGGAAGTGCCCATGGTGAACGGGCCGCCGGACACGAGCACCTCGGCCGGCAGCCGGAACGCGTCGGCGGACGCCGGCCCGGGGGAGGGCGCGGTCAGCACCGGCGCCCCGGCCCGGATCTGGTGGGTGATCAGCATCGTCTCGTCGTGCTGCACCTCGTGCTGGGCGATCATCCCGAACGCGAACCCGTCGCCGAGCAGCCGCGTCCCGGTGAAGGGGGCACGGTCGAGCAGGTCAAGGACTCGGCCGCGCACCTCATGGCCGTAGGCCCGCGCCTCGGCCGGCGGCAGCAGCGGCAGCGTCGGGCGTTCGGCGCGCGGGTGCTCGAACGCGTCATACAGCGGGTCGATCTCCGGGTGCAGCGGCTCGCGGCCGCCGACCTCGCGCAGCAGCCAGAGCTCTTCCTGGTTGGCGATGTGCGCGAGGTCCCAGACCAGCGGGGACATCAGCGGCGAGTGCTGTCTAACCAGGTCGGCCTCGTCCACGCTGTCGGTAAGCAGCGAGGTCCGCTGCCGCGCGCCGGTCAGTTCCCGCGCGATGACCCCGCGCAGGGTTTCCGGGTCGAGCTGTGACTCCGTCATATGACTCCATCTAGTTGGCTAGTTGGTCGTCGGCGGGACATTGGTCTTTCAGCACGTAGCGCTCGGTGAAGTCGGCGACCGCCTGCCTTATCGGGGCGGGCGCGCCCGACCTGGCCAGCGCCGCGTCGGCGGCCTCGAAGCACTGCTTGCTGGCCTGGCTGATGAGCGGGTCGGCCGGACCAGACCTGGCCGCCCGCAGCCACGGCTCCTGGGTGCCTCCAGACCCGTCCCAGACCGGCTCGGCGGCGGCCAGCGCGGCGTCGGCGGCGCGCTCGTCACCGGCCAGGGCGGTGACGACGGCTGCGGGCACGATCCAGCCGTCGCCGGGCTGCGCGTCGATCATGCGCAGCTCCATGTGCCCGCGCGGGCGGACCGGCGGGAACAGCGTGGACAGGTGGTAGTCCAGGTCCTGGGCGGTCGGCGCCCGCAGCGAGCCCGAACCGCCGTCACGCAGCCAGTCGCGAAAGGTCACCCCGGGCGGCGCGGTCCAGTCCTGCGACTCGGGTTCGCGCACGCACATGAGCTCGGCGTCCAGCGCGTAGGCGGCCCACGAATCGCGCGGATCGCCGTCGGCCGCCGGAGGGGTGGGCGCCCGGGTCCGGCCCGGGTCCATGTTCGCCCACACCTGCTGCCGTGCCGAACGCCAGCCGGTCGGCTTCCCGTCCCGCAGCGGTGAGTTGGCGAACGCGGCCACCAGCACCGGCCCGATCGCGTGCAGCAGCCGCCAGCGCTCACGGTATCCGGACGGGCCCGCGCTGTCGTCGCCGGCGTCCACGCACACCTGGACAGACGCGGTGCCGCACATCATCTGGCGGCCCCACGGGCCCTCACGGTCGAAGAATTTCTCCATCGCGGCGTACCGCGGAAGATCGAGCAAACGCCGGGGCGGACGCAGCGGGTCGAGGCCGTAGCCGCAAAGCTCGAGGCCGGCCGCCGCGGCCGCGTCACGCAACGCGGCCAGGTCACGCCCGGTCACCTCAAGAAGCTCACCGAGCGTGTCGGCGGGCGCCGAGCTGAGCTCAAGCTGCCCGCCAGGCTCTACCGTGAGCGAGGCACCAGAAGGAAGAGAAGGAAATTGATACCGAACGGACTGAGGTGCTTGTCCTGAGTAGCCCTCGTCGTCCGAGTGGCCGAAGCCAGCTAGGGTGGCGGCTACCTGTTCCGCCTGCACCGGCAGCGCGGGATCGCGCCGATCGCGCACTAGCCACTCGAGTTCGACGCCCACACGTTCCGGCGGCCCCGTCTTGAAGCAGATACCGTGGACCTGCGCTTCCGCCTCGGCCTCGGTAAAGCGCGCCCCCTTGGTCACGGTTTCAACACTACCTGACCGACCTCCCCGGACCGCGCAAAGCCCTCGGCCCCCGGCGGGTTTTGGGTTCGCGGTCCGGCATCTGCCTCCGGCGCCGCCCGCTATTCCTCTTCACAGGCAAGTTTCAGGTTCGGCTGGTACCTTGCGCACACCGCGCGCGAGCGCTGGTGACGTTCAGTCGCCAAACCCATGACACGCCGTAATCGCCAACATGGCCATTGGCGCGTTACTGCTCTGGCAGGATGGAACTCGATGAAGGTGCCGTCCGTGAGGATTCCGCTGCTATTGCGGGGTAAGGCTGGGGAGCCGCCCGGCATCGTGGCCGTCGCGCGCGTGGACCGCACGACGAAGAACATCACCAAGCGCCTGAACCCGGGCGAGATCGCCATCATCGACCATTCGGACCTTGACCGGGTCAGCGCCGAGGATCTTATCCGGCGCAAGGTCGCGGCCGTCGTGAACGTCTCGGTCAGCATCACCGGGCGTTATCCCAACCTCGGCCCCCAATTGCTGCTCGATGCGGGCATCCCGGTCGTCGACGGGGTCGGGCAGGACGTGCTCGTCCGGGTCACCGACGGTGCGGTGGTCCGGCTCGACCAGGAGACCCTCTACCTCGGCGATACGGTCGTCGCCAAGGGCACGCCGCTGACCGAGGACCTGGTCCAGGCGGCGATGACCGAGGCCAGGGCCATGGTCGGGGTCCAGATCGAGTCGTTCGCCGCGAACACCCTTGAGTTCCTCAGGCGCGAGCACGAACTGCTCACGCACGGCATCCCGGCGCCCGACATGGAAACGGACATGAACGGCCGGCATGTCCTGGTCGTGGTGCGCGGCTATCACTACCGGGAGGACCTCGCCGCCCTCCGGCCCTACATCCGCGAGTACAAGCCGGTGATGGTGGCCGTAGACGGCGGCGCGGACGCGCTGATCGAGGCCGGCTACCAGCCCGACGCCATCTTCGGTGACATGGACTCGGTGTCCGACGAGGCGCTGTGCTGCGGGGCGGAACTCGTGGTGCACGCCTACCCGGATGGCCGCGCGCCCGGGCTGGCCCGGGTCCGTGAGCTCGGCCTGGACGCCATCACCATCCCCGCCCCAGGGACGAGCGAGGACGTCGCCCTGCTCGTCGCCGACGCCAAGGGGGCCAGCCTGATCGCGGTGGTAGGCACGCACCATACGCTCGAAGAGTTCCTCGACAAGGGCAGGCCGGGGATGTCGAGCACGTTCATCACGCACCTGCGGGTCGCGGGGAAGCTGGTCAACGCCCGGGGGGTCCACCAGCTGTACCACAGCCGGATCTCCGGCTGGTCGCTGCTCGTGCTGGTGCTCGCCGCGGCGGTGACCGTGTTCGTCGCCGTGGTGTTCTCGCCCGCTAGCCCCATCCTGGCCAGGTACGTCGACGCGACCTGGCGTTCCTTTACCTACTGGCTGACCGGAAAACTCTAGTGATTGATTTTCGCTACCACCTGGTCTCCATCGTGGCGGTGTTCCTCGCGCTGGCGATCGGGATCGTCCTTGGCTCCACCGAGCTGCAAGGACCCACGTATAACATCCTGAACCGGACAACCGCGAAGCTGCAGACCGAATATGACCAGGCGCGCAGTCAGCTGATCACGGCCCAGGCGCAGGCCAGCGAGGGCGAGGCGTACGCCCAGACGGTCGAGCCCGCGGTGCTGCGCGACCTGCTGCCCGGCCAGCGGCTGCTGATCGTCACCGAGCCGGGCGCCCAGCCCTCGGTCGTCAGCGGGATCAGCACCGCCGCCATCGACGCGGGGGCCACCGTCACCGGGCAGATCAACCTGCAGCCGAAGTTCTTCGACACCAGCGGCACGACGCAGGACAGCCTGAATCAGACCACCTCGGATGTGGCGCAGACGACCGGCATCACGCTGGACACCAGCGCGACCTACCAGCAGCAGGCCACGCAGGTGATCGCGAGCGAGATCCTGACCAAGTCACTGAAGTCGTCCGCCATCCAGTCGGCCGGCAGCAATCAGGGCACCAACGCCGGGACGATGCTCCAGGCCTACGCCGCGTCCCAGTTCCTGAGCACCACCGGGCAGCCGGCCACGCCGGCGACGCTCGCCATCGTCGTGACACCGCAGAACGCGCCGTCTGACGGCAGCGCGGACCTGCTTGACCAGGTGCTCGTCCCCCTGGTCCAGGAGCTGGCGGCCAAGTGTTCGGCCACCGTGGTCGCGGGCTCGTCGTCCGGCTCGGGCGCGGGCAGCCCGATCGCGGTCCTGCGATCGAACAACGTGTCCAACCAGGTGTCCACGGTCGATGACGCCGACCTGGTGTCCGGGCAGACCGTGGCCATCCAGGCGCTCGCCATCCTGCTCGGCGGCGGCAAGGCGGGCAGCTACGGGTTCACGGCCAACGGCGCGACCGCCGTCGCCCCGAGTCCCGGGCCCACCCCGACCGCGTCCCCGAGCGCGACGTCCACGTCGTCGACGAAGAAGAAGGTCAAGTAATGAGCGAGCCGAAGGGGCGCGGCGCCGCCTGGACTGAGGAGCGAGGAACGAGCGACGAAGGAAGGCGGCGCAGTGAAGGGGGAATGGGGAGGTGGGTGGGGCCCCGGAGGCGAGCGGGATACACAGCAGGCGCGACCGCGGCGGGCGCGGCCAGGCTCGCGTACTCCGCAATGAACCGGCGTCCGCCGGGCGGCCCCAAAACGTGGTCCCGCACCAACCACCGGGGCGAACCGGTCACCCTGCTCGAGGGACCCGCCGTCGCGGCGGGCGCCATTGCCGGCGTGCTGGCCCAGGCCGGCCTGGCGTCGATGACCGGGGCAGCGGGCCGGCGCCGGGCTAGTTGGCGCTGGACGGCGGCCCTCGCCATCGGCGGAGCGGGCGCGGCGGCGTTCGGGGCCTATGACGACCTGGCCGGCTCGGGGGACAGGCGCGGGTTCCGCGGCCACCTCGGCGCGCTGCGGCACGGTGAGGTGACCACGGGGGCGGTGAAGCTGGGCGGCATCGGCGCCACCGGGATCGTCAGCGCCGCGCTGGCCGGAGGGTCGCCTGCCGACGTCGTCCTCAACGCCGGCCTGGTCGCTGGCGGCGCGAACCTGCTCAACCTGTTCGATCTGCGGCCAGGCCGGGCCATCAAGGTCGCCGTCGCTTCAGGCGCCCTGATCGGCGCGGCCGGGCAGGAAGGCGTCGCGGCGCCTCTAGCGGCAGCGCTGGCACTGCTGCCCGAGGACCTGAGCGAGCGGGCCATGCTCGGCGACGCCGGCGCGAACGCCCTCGGCGCGATGCTCGGGGCTTCGGCCGCCGGCCTGTCCCGGCCGGCCCGGATCTCGCTGCTCGCCGTGATCGCCGGGCTGACCGCGGCGAGCGAGAAGGTCAGCTTCACCAAGGTGATCGAGCGCACCCCGGCGCTGCACTGGCTGGACATGCTCGGCCGCAGGCCCCGGCGCCAGGTCCCCGCCCTGGTGATCCCGGCGCAGCGGCGGGACACGATCCGGTTCGCCGGGGCTGGCACTAACACCCGTTCGGCGGAAAATCCCGACCTGACGCCGGAAGAGTGACCGCGCCCGTGGCCGAGCGGGGGCGTGCTCGGCGACGGGGCGGGGGGATCGGCCGGGCGGCGGTGCTGATCGGCGCGATCACGATGCTGGCGCGGGTGATCGGGTTCGGCCGCCAGGTCGTGTTCGCGCACACGGTCCAGGCTTCGTGCCTGGGCACCGCGTACACCACGGCGAACATGGTGCCGAACATCATCTATGACATCGTGATGGGCGGCGCCCTCACCGCGGTCGTCGTGCCCGTGTTGGCCGGTCCCGCGCTGGCCGGCCCGGCCCAGGCCGATCCGGGCGCCGCGGACCGGGAGCAGGCGCGGCAGACCTCCGCCGCGCTGCTCAGCTGGACCGTGCTGCTGCTCGTCCCGGTCAGCGCCGTGGTCGCGGTCATCGCGCGGCCACTGGTGTCACTGCTGCTCGGCGCGACCCCCGGATGCCCGCGGGCCAGCATGGTCGCCATCGGCGCGCGGATGCTGGTGGTGTTCGCGCCGCAGATCCTGCTCTACGGCCTGGCCGTGGTGCTGTACGGCATCCTGCAGGCGCACCGCAGGTTCGCCGCGCCCGCGCTGGCGCCGGTGCTCTCCAGCCTGGTCGTCATCGGCGCCTACTTCTTGTTCGGCGTGGTCGGCAACGGCTACCAGGACATGACCCGGCCGGTGCCCACCGTGGCCTGGGTCGTCCTGGCCGCCGGGACCACCGCCGGGGTAGCGGCGCTGGTCGCGACCCCGCTTATCCCGACCGCCCGGCTGCGGCTGCGGCTTCGGCCCGTGCTGCGGTTCCCGGCCGGGATCGGCGCGCGGGTCCGTGCGCTGGCCGCCGCCGGCGTCGCGACGCTGATCGCGCAGGACGCCTCGGTGGCGGTGGTGATCGTGCTGGCCAACTCCCGCGGTGGCAGCGGCGCGCTGGTGCTCTACAGCTTCGCGTGGGCGGTCTTCTTCGTGCCCTACGCGGTGCTGGCCGTACCGATCGCGACCAGCGCCTTCCCCGAGCTATCCGCGCGTTCCGGCAGCTTCGACGCCACGAGTGCCACGTCCACCCGCGCGGTCACGGTGGCGTCCTGGCTGGGAGTGGCCGGCATGGCGGGCACGTGCATCCCGCTGGCGCGCGTGTTCCAGTCCCACGTCGGCCAGGCGGCGGACGCCAGGCAGCTGGCGATCGCGCTGGCCGCGTTCGCGCCGGGACTCGCCGGGTACGGCCTGACGGCGAACCTGTCCCGGGTGCTTTACGCCGACGGGCGGAGCCGGGCTTCGGCCCTGGCGGTCAGCGGCGGCTGGCTGCTGGTCATCGTGGCGGACCTGCTGATTGTGCCGTTCGCGCCGCGATCGGCGGTGGTGCCGTGGCTCGGGGCGGGCACCACCATCGGGCTGACCGGCTCCGGCGTCGCGCTGCTCATCCTGGTCCGCCGGTTCCGCGGGCCGGCTGCGCTGCGCGGGTGGGCGCGCGCCGCGCTCGCCGGGCTGGCCGGCGCACTGGCCGGGGCCGCGGCCGGGCTGGGCGTGGCCGTCGGCGTCCGGGTGAGCGGCTTCCTGCCCAACGTGGCCGTCACGCTGCTGGCCAGCGCGGCCGTACTGGTGGCTTTCCTCGCGGTGGTTGCATTTGCTGACGGAGGCGACCTGCGTGCGCTGCTGCGCTCTGCTCGCCCGGGGGGACGACCCCCTGGAACCCCCCGCGACTGGGGGGATGCCATCCCCCCAGACCCCCCTGGCCCCCCGCGAGTCCGGGCATGAAGGTCGCGTTCGTGCTTGGCACCAGCACTGGCGGCACCGCCCGGCACGTCCGGATGCTCGCGGCCGGCTGCGCGGCGCGCGGAGTTCTGGTCGAGGTGTTCGGCCCGGCGCAGATCGACCGTGACTTCGCCTTCAGCGCTATGGCCCAGGTCGGGTTCACTCCGGTTGATATTGCGGACCGGCCGCGGGTGGTCCGTGACCTGCGGGCGATCATGCGGCTGCGCCGCCTGACCGGCGCCTGGCGGCCCGACGTGGTGCATGCGCACGGCCTGCGAGCCGGGGCGCTCACCGCGATCGCGTTGGCGTTCGTCCGGCCGACCGTCTATGACCCCCGGCCCGCGATGGTCGTCACCGTGCATAACGCGCCCCCCGCGGGCGGCGTTACCGGCCGGATCTACCGCGTGCTCGAGCGAATCGTCGCGCGCAACGCGGACTCGGTGCTGTGCGTGTCCCCGGACCTGGAAGACCGGATGCGCGCCGCAGGCGCCCGCCGGGTCGGCCGTGCCCTGGTCCCCGCATTCCCCTCAGGCAACGTTTCCGCGGAAACGCACGCCGCCCCGGGCGCCGATCCGAGCCGTCCCGTCGTGCTCGCCGTCGGCAGGCTGACCACCCAGAAGGGGTTCAGCACCCTGCTCGAGGCTGCCGCCCGCTGGCAGGATATGCGGCCCGAGCCGCTCCTGGTCATCGTCGGCGAAGGCCCGCTTGAGGCCGAACTGAAGGCGCAGGCGGCCCGCCTCCAGCTCGACGCACGGTTCGCTGGCCAGCGCGGCGACGTGCCCGAACTGCTGGCCTCGGCCGCCGTCTTCGTGCTGCCGAGCGTGTGGGAGGGCCAGCCACTCATCCTGCAAGAAGCGCTGCGCGCGGGCGTGCCGATCGTGGCCACCGCCGTCGGCGGCACGCCGGTACTCACCGGTCAAGACGCCGCCGTGCTCGTCCCGCCCGGCGATGCGCCGCGGCTGGCCGACGCGGTGCGCGCGGTGCTTACCGACGAAGTCCTGGCCGCCCGCCTGCGCAAGGCGGCCGCGAACCGCGCGCGCGCCCTGCCGACAGAAGGCGACGCTGTGACCGCGGCCCTGGCCGAATACGACTACGTCAACCGGGCCGGGCGTCTCCGACCCGGCCGTACCAGACGCTGATTCCGCCCGACCGGGCGTCGGGCGGCGGACGGCCCTTAGCGGGACCGGCCGGGGATATCTACCTCCGCCCAGGCCGTTTCCCACAGCGTGCTGACGATCACCCGGATCCGCCGGGCTCCGCCCGGCCGGGCGTTACGACGTGATCCAGTCGCGGGCGACGCGTTCGGCCAGTTCTTCAAGCAGGGGGCCGGCCTGCTCGCGGCAGCGGGCCAGGTCGGGCTCGATGTCGGCGAGCGCGTAGGCGGCTGCGATGCCCACAGAGCGGAGCTGGTCTGCGGTCAGCGAGCACACGCCGGCCACCGCTACTACCGGCAGGTCCGGCGCCACCGCGGCGACCGCGCGGGCGACCCCGGCCGGGGCCTTGCCGTGCAGCGTCTGGGTGTCCAGCGCGCCCTCCCCGGTGACGACCAGCCGCGCGCCGGACAGGTGACCGGCGAACGAGAGCAGGTCCAGCATCAGCTCGATGCCCGGCTGCACGGTGGCGCCGAGGAACCCCAGCGCGGCGAAGCCGAGGCCGCCGGCCGCGCCCGCGCCTTGCTCGTCCCGTTTATGGAAGCCGAGCGACTGCTCGGCCACGTCCGCCCAGTGTGCGAGGCCGTTCTCGAGGCACGTCACGTCTTCCGCCGAGGCGCCCTTCTGCGGCGCGTAGACTGCGGCGGCGCCGCGCTGCCCGAGCAGCGGGTTGTCCACGTCGGTGGCCGCGATCACCTCGGTGCCGGACAGGTCCCTGAGCCTGGACAGGTCGATCCGGTGCAGCCTGGCCAGCGCCGCCCCGCCCGGCGGGAGCTCGATTCCTGACTCGTCGAGGAGCCTGCCACCCAGCGCGGCGACCAGGCCCGCGCCGCCGTCGGTGCAGGCCACGCCGCCCAGGCCGAGCACGATCCTTTTCGCGCGCATCCTGACCGCCGCGAGGATGAGTTCCCCGACGCCACGGCTGGTCGCGGTGAGCGGGGCGGGCACGCCGCCCGGCAGCCGGGTCAGCCCGCAGGCCTGCGCCGACTCGATGATGGCGGTTCCCTCGCGCAGGGCGAACGCGGCCGTCACGGGCTTGCCGGTCGGCCCGCGGACCCCGATCTCGACACGGCGGTACCCGGCGGCCTCCGCCGCGTCGACGGTGCCGTCCCCGCCGTCTGCGACCGGGACCTGGGCGGTCTCCAGTCCTGGGCACGCACGGTCAAGCCCGGCGGCCACGTGCGCGGCCACCTGAGCAGCGGTGAGCGTTCCCTTGAACTTGTCCGGGGCGATCACCACGTGGCTCATTGATCCATGAGATCACGTCGACGTGCGTTCTCGTCACCTGATAAGGTCAGGCCGTTCCATCCCAGCGGCGCCGGACGGTCGCGAGGCCGTCGTCGGTCAGCGATCCGTACAGCCGCAGCCGGGCCACACCGCCGTCGGGGAAGATATTCAGCCGTACGTGCGTGGCCGGCGCGCCCTCGACGCGGAACCTGTGCGGGGTGTCGGGCAGCAGCCGGACGGGCGGCAGCAGATCGCGCCACGCGGATCTATCGGTGAGCGACGCGCCGGTAGTGGCGTCCAGCGTCTGCAGCGAGGCGGACTCGGGCTGGTTCCCCCGGTACCAGGACGTGTCGATCTCCGCGAGGTCGATGACGCCCTGCCCGGCCAGCCGGATGACCAGCCACTCGTACCCGGGCTTCCTGCGCCTGCGGGTCTCCCAGCCCTCGCCCATCACGCGCGACAAGCCGGGGGAGATGACGTTGCGCGGTGACGAGTAGTAATACTCGTCGCTGTGGGTGGCCACGTCCGCGCCGTTCTCCAGCGCCGCGAGGTCGAAGGTCAGGCCCTCGAGCAGGGCCGGATCCGGCACCACCTCACCGTACACATGCAGCCGGGCCACGCCGCCGTCGGGGAAGATGTTCAGCCGGATATGGGTGAACCTGCGGCTGGAGTGGACCTTGAACGCGTGCCGGGCGCTGCCGGTCAGCAGGACGCGCGGCACGATCTCCTGCCAGCCGCTGGAGTCGGCGAGTTCCTCGGACGAGGGATACCCGGTCACCGAGCAGGCGTCCGCCGAACATGCCTGCGGGAAATTGCCGGTAAAGAACGCGGTGTCGACCACGATAGAGCGCACCACCCCTGGGAAGCCGAGCCGGACAACCACCCAGTCGTGGGCCGTGCGCTCCGGTTGCGTCCCGCCGGGCCCGCGACGCCGCACGGTCTCCCACCCGTCGTACACCTGGCCCTTGGCGCCGTACGTGTTCGGCACGAAGACCGGCTCGGACGGCTTGATCAGGTTCTCCTTGGCGGCGAAGAACTCATCGCTGGCCGCTACGACCGAGCCGCGCGGCCGGAGCAAGTCGGGCAGAAGTTGCTCGTCCATATACAGTTCATCCCCGTTTTAGCAGCCGCCCAACTGGCGATTCACCCGCACCTTCAAGCAGCGGGGTACCACGCAGCCACGTCTGCCTCACGCGTCCGGTGAGGGTCCGCCCGGCGTACGGCGTGACCTGGTGCCGGTGATGCAGCCGGGCCGCGTCCACGACGTACGTCTCGTCGGGGTGGAAGGCCACCAGGTCGGCGTCGCAGCCGACGGCCAGCCGCCCCTTGCCCGGCAGCCCCGCGAGCGCAGCGGGGGCCGACGCCATCCACCGGACCACGTCGTCCAGCGTCCGCCCGCGCCGCCGCGCGACGGTCCACACCGCGGACAGGCCGAGCTGGAGCGAGGCGATACCGCCCCACGCGGCGCCGAAGTCCCCCGAGCCGAACAACTTGAGCTCGGGCGGGCAGGGCGAATGATCGGACACCACGCAGTCGATCACTCCCGCCTCGAGCCCGCGCCACAGCGCCTCCCGGTTGACCGAGTCCCTGATCGGCGGGCAGGACTTGAACTCGGTGGCGCCGTCCGGCACCTGTTCGGCCGCGAAGTACAGGTAGTGCGGGCACGTCTCGGCGGTCAGCCGGATGCCGGCCGCCTTCGCACCGGCGATCATGGCCACGCATTCGGCCGCGGACAGGTGCACGATGTGGGCCCGGGCCCCGGTGGCAGCCGCGGCCGAGATCACCTTCTCGATCGCACGGCGCTCCGCGACCGGCGGCCTGGATGCCACGAACGCGCCGAAATCCCGGCCGGACGCCGCCTTGATCTCCGTCGCGTCCTCGGCGTGCGCGATCAGCAGCGCGTCCACCGCGGCCAGCGAGCCGAGCACCGACCGCAGTTGTACCGGCTCGAGCGGCGGGAACTCAGGCACCCCGGAGTCGAGCAGGAAGCACTTGAATCCGACCACCCCGGCCTCGTGCAAGGGCCGCAGCGAGGCCTCGTTGCCGGGCACCGCCCCGCCCCAGAATGCCACGTCGACCCAGCACTTCCCGGCCGCCGCCGCGCGCTTTTCCTCCAGCGCCGTCACCGAGGTGGTGGGCGGCAGCGAGATGAGCGGCATGTCGCAGATCGTGGTCACCCCGCCGGCCGCGGCCGCGCGGGTGGCGGTGGCGAAGCCTTCCCACTCGGTCCGGCCGGGCTCGTTGACGTGCACGTGAGTGTCGATCAGCCCCGGTAGCAGAGCGAGGTCACCGAGGTCGACGTCACGATCGGCGTCCAGGCGCGCGTCGTAACCGTCGATGGCCGCGATGGCCGGACCGCTGACCGCGACCGTCGCCGCCCGCGTCCCGTCAGGCAGCACCGTTCGCCGGGACCGGACGACCAGGTCATACCTCACGTCATCTCCAGCCGAAGCTGGTCGAGCTGTCCGTGTGTACGCACAGCCGCCAGTCTCTCACCGGACCGGCCTTGCGGGCTTTGCGCCATGGAGCCAGATACACGGCGTATCTGGCCAATCTGTGACAGAAGCTCAGCCAGCCGGCCGGCCGGGGCCGGCTAAGGCGCGCGTCATCCACGTGCCCGCTTGCCGGCGGGGTTACCATCGGTTCCTGGCCATTGAGCGCCGTGTTTCGCGGCGAAATAGCCGTGCCGTGAAGGCCAGGATCACATGGCGCAATTATCAATTTACCGCCGCAAGTATTGATTGCAGAAGTAATTGGCGATGATTCCGCGGTCTGGTCGTCGTCAGAACCGCGAAACATTGTGACAGTCCGCCTGCGGAAGGAGTTGCCGATGAGCGGTGTGCGGGTGTTGGTGGGGACGCGCAAGGGCGCGTTCGTGCTGAGTTCGGACGGCAAGCGTGATCGGTGGGAGGTCAGCGGGCCGCATTTCGCTGGCTGGGAGATCTATCACGTCAAGGGATCCCCTGTTGACCAGGACCGGCTGTACGCCTCGCAGTGCAGCGGCTGGTTCGGCCAGGTGATCCAACGTTCTGATGATGGCGGCGTGACCTGGGAGCCGGTCGGCAACGAATTCACCTACCAGGGTGAACCCGGCACGCACCAGTGGTACGACGGCACGCCGCACCCGTGGGAGTTCGCCCGGGTCTGGCATCTGGAACCGTCGCTGGATGACCCGGACACGGTCTACGCGGGAGTGGAGGACGCCGGGTTGTTCCGGTCCACCGACGGCGGGCGGCAGTGGCAGGAACTGCCCGGGCTGCGCGAGCACAAGTCCGGGCCATCGTGGCAACCGGGGGCGGGCGGGATGTGCCTCCACACGATCATCCTGGATCCGTCCCGGCCCGGGCGGATCTTCGCGGCTATCTCGGCCGCGGGCGCGTTCCGGTCCGATGACGAGGGCCAGACCTGGCGGCCGGTGAACCGCGGCCTGCGCTCCGAAGGGATCCCGGATTCCGAGGCCGAGGTCGGTCACTGCGTGCACCGCCTGGCGATGCATCCTTCCCGCCCGTCCGTGCTGTACATGCAAAAGCACTGGGACGTGATGCGCAGCGACGACGCCGGAGAGTCCTGGCGGGAGGTCAGCGGCGACCTGCCCACCGACTTCGGTTTCCCCATCGACGTGCACGCACACGAGCCGGAGACCGTCTACGTGGTTCCGATCACCAGCGACTCGCACCATTTCCCGCCAGAGGGGAAACTGCGCGTCTACCGCAGCCGCACCGGCGGGGACGAGTGGGAGCCGCTTACCAAGGGCCTACCGCAGGAGAACTGTTACGTCAACGTCCTCCGCGACGCGATGGCCGTCGATTCGCTCGACTCCTGCGGGATCTACTTTGGCACCACCGGCGGGCAGGTGTACGCCTCGGCCGACGCCGGAGACAGCTGGGAGCCGATCGTCCGCGATCTGCCCGCCGTGCTGTCCGTGGAGGTCCAAACCCTCACATGATCGGGGGATTGCATGACCGGGACACCGTCATGATCCGGGTGGTGCTGCCCGCACACCTGCGGACGCTCGCCCGCGTCCACGGCGAGGTGGAACTCCAGGTCGCAGGCCAGGTCACCCAGTGCTCGGTGCTCGACGCGCTGGAGGCCAGGTACCCGATGCTGCGCGGCACCATCCGCGATCAGCGGACCAGGAAACGGCGGGCCTTCATCAGGTTCTTCGCCTGCGAGCAGGACCTGTCCCACGAGCAGCCAGACGCCCCGCTGCCCGAAGCCGTCGTGGTCGGCGCCGAACCGTACCTGATCGTGGGCGCGATGGCCGGCGGCTAGGCCGATCAGCTTCCCCGGTAGGTGGAATAGGCGTACGGGCTGAGCAGCAGCGGTACGTGGTAGTGCTCGTCCGGTTCGGTCATCTCGAAGGTGATCGTGACCTCCGGGTAGAACGACGCGGATCCGCGTGCCCTGAAGTACGCTCCGCTGGCGAAGGTGATGCGGTAGACGCCGGGCTCGAACTGCGCGGCGTCCCGGTCGCCGGTCAGGCGGAGCCGCCCGTCGGGGCCGGTCTGGCCCGCACCGGCCGGCACCCAGCCGTTCTCGCGGCCGCGTTCGAGCCGGACCTGGACGCCCGCTGCGGGCCGCCCGCTGGTCGCGTCGAGAACGTGCGTGGATAGCGTCACAGGCCCAGCAGTTTCGTCATCCGCAGCCGGGTTATCTTCAGCAGCTCGGCACGCACCACGGCCCGTTCGGCCTCGTCATTGTTCGTGAGCCTGGCCCGCAACTGGGTGAGCATTTCCTGGCCGGAAAGACCACTGGCGCAGATCAGGAAGATGTGGCCGAAACGCTTCTCGTAGGCCAGGTTGCCGTCCGCCAGCGCCTGCCGCACCTGGCCGGTGGCCGCCGCGGCACCGGACTGCTCCGCCGCCGACATCGCGGTGCGGGCGGCGCGATCGCCGATCCGCGGATGCCCGTTCATGCTCTCGACGATATCGTCCCAGCTCAAAGCGTCGAACGCGGCGTCGATCGCGGTCAGCAGCGCGGCCGGGTCCCGGTAAGGACGGCCGGCGGCGACCGCCTTGGCGAACGTACCGGACGCGCAGCACGCCAGGACGTCACGCTCGGCGGCCTGCGCCGATGCCGCGTTGAAGGAACTGAGGGTCGCCGGCGCGGACGCCCGCGGGCTCATGTTCGCCATGCGAGCATCCAATCAGGCCCCGTGGCCTTCGACGCGCGGCGCATCGCGAACGGATCATGACTGGCCCGCGACTAGCCACTGCCGCGGGTTGTCGACGGTCATCTGGCGGATCACTTCGGGAGGTACGCCTTTCCTCTCCAGCGCGGGCAGCACGACCGCCGAGACGAACGTCAGAACGTGCGGGTTGGCCGCTCGGTGCCGCGCCTGGTCGTTGTCGGTCAGCAGCCCGGCCCAGACCGGATCGTCATGCGAGAGCAGGACACGGTCACCGTATCCGCGCTTGACCAGTTCGGCGATCATGTCGATCCGGTCGGAAACACTCTGTCCGCCATACTCAGATAGCGCGCCGTTGGGCAGCCGGTCCATCGCGATCCGGTAGCCCCGGTTAGCCAGCCCGGCCAGGTAGTCTGCGTTGTCGCTGTCATCGCTGTGGCCGATGGCCACCCGCCTCGGGTCGACCCCGAAGGACTCGAGCACATCGGCCTGCTGCTCGCCCGTGCGATGGCGGGCGGCCGTGTGCGTGATGATCGGCGCCGATGTGGCGATGCTCGCCCGCGCGGCCGCCGCTAGGAGCTTGCATTCATCCGATCGACAAAATGTTGTCTATGCGGCTGCTGGCTGTGTCTCGATGCCGAGGTGCCGGAACAGGGTTTGCATGCCGATGCGCAGGGCCTCGTAGTCGCGGTCGGCGGTGGTCCAGATCTT
>WNFC01001345.1_pt1 | contig 25659 bp, 25 predicted proteins | sample 5400541 | NCBI WGS metagenome assembly WNFC01 (sample SAMN13153342, study PRJNA577476) | soil metagenome | isolation source: 120 cm saprolite under Douglas fir tree site 2 hole 2 replicate 1 | place: USA:California | collected 2015-04-18 | reverse complement strand
ACCCGGCTTGAAGGTCGAGGATTCGCGATAGCTCTCGCCGCCCGCCAGCTGGACATCGAACATGTGGATCTTGTCGTAGCTCGCCACGATGCCGCCGGAGGAGTCGATCAGGTAGGAGCGATTGCGGATCTGCTCCTCGCCCGGCACCCGAACATGGATGGAGCCCAGCAGGAACCAGGCGCCGGTCTCGCGCGCGCTCGCGCAGGCCGCAGCCAGCATTGCGTGGGTCTCTTCGGTCTGGGCTTTTTCGAGGGTTTCGGCGCGGTTGGCGCCGATCAGGCCGGTGTTTTCCGGCGTCATGACAAAGTCGGCGCCGGCTCCGCGGGCGAGCCGCGCCTGCTCGCGCACGAAGGCCACGTTCTCGGCCATCTCGTTGCTGACGTTGGTCTGGATCAGACCGGCTTTGAACGTCGTGGCCATCGTGGACGCTCCTTCAGCCCGGCTGGGCGAGCATCGCGTCGAGCTTGCCCGCCTGCTCGAGGGCTGCAAGCTCGTCGGAACCGCCAATATACTGACCGTTGATGAAGATCTGCGGCACCGTGGAGCGTTTGGCGCGTTCGCGCATCTCGGCCCGCATCTTCTCGTCCATCATCACATCGACTTCTTCGTAGGCTGCGCCCTTTTTCTCGAGCAGGCTTTTGGCCCGCGCGCAGTAGCCGCAGAACGGCGTGGTATACATCTCGATCTTGGCCATGATGAACCTCTTTGACGGACTATACTGCCGGGCGGACGACCCGCGCCAGCGTCAGCACGTCGACGTGCTCAGCCCCGCCGCGCTGCAAAACGCGGGCGCAGGCCTCGACCGTCGCGCCGGTGGTCAGCACGTCGTCGATCAGCAGGACGGTCTTGCCTGCCACCGCCGCCGCCCAGCGCGGATGGATGTCGAAAGCCTGCCGGACATTGCCGCGCCGCTCCTGGGCGCGTAGCCCGCTCTGCGAGCCGGTCCAGCGCCGCCGGCGCAGCAGGTCGGGGGCCAGCCGAGGTCGGACGCCCGCGGCGGCCTCGCGCACGGCGACACGCGCCAGCAGCTGCGCCTGATTGTAGCGGCGTGTGAACAGCCGGCGCCAATGGAGCGGCACCGGCGCCACCAGGTCGGCCTCGGCCAGAAGCTCGGCGCCGGCCCGCGCCATCCACCTGCCGCAGGCGCGGGCAATGTCGGTCCGATCGCCATGCTTGAACGGCAGGAGCAGACGACGGCTCCGCGCGTCGTAGATCAGCGCGGCACGGGCACGGCGATAGTTTGGCAGCCGGGCGAGGCATCCGCCGCACAGCGTGCCGCGACCCAGGTCCTCGGCAAAGGGAGAAGCGCAGCGCGCGCAATAGGGCGGTGCCACAAAAGCGAAACCCTGCCAGCACGCGGCACATAACGCGCCCGGCGTCTCGACGATCTCGTTGCATCCCAGGCAAAGCGGCGGCAGCACCGAATCGAGCAGCAAGCGACCCGCCTTCGCACAGGCATGGCTCAATCGAGCGGCGCTCAATCGGGTGGGCAACATGGCCCGATGGGACCGTCAAAATACGCCGACAGCATGGCGGCTCCCCTACCGGCCACCGCGCTTTGGCCCTACATACGGGCGGTGACGGGCCCTGACCCTCTGCTGGTTTTCGACCGCGCCGTGCTGCGCCGGCGGCGCGAGCGTGCGGCGCGCGATTGGGACCGTCAGGCCTTCCTCAAGCGCGAGATCGCCGACCGCCTCGTCGAGCGCCTGGACGACGTGCGCCGTACTTTTCCACTGGCTCTCGACTTGGGCTCGCACGGCGACGAAATCGCCTCGGCGCTGGGCCAACGCCAGACCGTGGGCTGCCTGGTGCGCGCCGACCTGGGCGAAGGCTTTGCCCGCCGCGCACGCGGGCCCGCTGTGGTGGCCGACGAGGAGTTCCTGCCGTTCGCGCCGCAGAGCTTCGACCTGGTCGTGAGCGCGATGGACCTGCATTGGGTGAACGACCTGCCCGGCACCCTGATCCAGATCGGCCGCATCCTGAAGCCGGACGGGCTCCTGCTGGGCGCCATGCTGGGCGGCGCCACCTTGTGGCAATTGCGCCAGGCGCTGGCGGCGGCGGAAAGCGAGGTCGAAGGTGGCCTCAGCCCGCGCGTTTCGCCGTTCGCCGATCTGCGCGATGCCGCCGGTCTCCTGCAGCGCGCAGGCTTTGCCTTGCCGGTGGCCGACAGCGAGACGATCGAGGTCGAATACGAGAGTGCGCTCGCCCTGATGCGCGACTTGGGCGCCATGGGCGAAAGCAACCTCGTCGTCGAACGCCGTCGTGGACTGGCGCGCCGCGCCACGCTGCTGCGCGCGGCGGAAATCTATTGCGAGCGCTTCGCGCTGCCGTCCAGGCGGGTTGCGGCGAGCTTCGAGGTGCTGTTCCTGCACGGCTGGGCGCCGCATGCCTCGCAGCCCAAGCCGCTCAAACCGGGCAGCGCCGCCCGGCGGCTGGCCGACGCCCTGGGCACCACCGAGCAGAGTGCTGGCGAGAAGGTGGGGCGGAGCTAGATCGTGCCAATCGTGAAATTGCTGTTCGGCGACGTGCTGACGGAGAGCTTCGGCTTTTTCTTCAGCCATCTTCGCCTCTTCTTCCACCTCGTCACCATCCCGTGGGTCATCTCGATCGCCATCCGCATCGTCGGCTCGATGCTCGCCCAGGATTCGCTGGTCGCGGTGCTGGCGGAGAAGGCGGTCGATGTCATCCCGACCGTGATGTTCATGGTCGCCTGGCAGAGAGTCGTTCTGCTGGGCCCCCATCGCGGCGACCGGCTCCCGGGTCTCGGCTGGTCGTCGCGCGAATCGGCCTATCTCGCGCATCTCATCAAGATCGCCGGCATCACCTTCCTGTTGATCGCCGCCTTCATCTTCACCGTGGGTTCCCTGGACCCCGCTACGCTCGGCGTGGACACTCCGCTTGATCCCGACCTCGCGCGCCGCCAGACGATGGCGGCGCCGTTGGGCGCCGGGTTCATCGTATCGATGCTGCTGGCACTGCGTGTCAGCTATGGTCTTGCCGCCACCGCGGTCGACGTGCCGTTCTCGCCGCGCCTCTCCTGGACCCACAGCCGCGGCAACGCCTGGACCATCATCGGCGCCCTCTTCCTCACCTTCTTTGTCGGTGCCGTCGCCACCACGGTGACGACCCTGGTGGTGTTCGGCCTGATGCGCGCCGTGCTGGGCGCCCAGGAGGCCGCTGCGGTCGTTACCTGGACGGCAGCAATCCTGGTTTCCTACGGTGGTGCCGGCCTTGCGGCGACCGTCCAGGCCGTCATCTTCCGCCGGCTGCTCGACTGGCGCGAAGGCGCGCCGCTGCCGGCACTTTCCCCGTCATAGAAGGTCGCGCAACAGCCCGACCAGCGGCAGATCGGCCGGCGGCATGGGATAGCGCCCGAGCTCGGCCGGCAGGACCCATTTCAGCGCCTGGCCTTCGCGCGGCCGTGGCAGGCCGTTCCACTTGCGGCAGGCGAAGACCGGCATCAGCAGGTGGAACTTTTCGTAGCCGTGGCTTGCGAACGCGATCGGCGCCAGGCAGCTCGTCGCCGTCTCGATGCCAAGTTCCTCGTGCAGCTCGCGCACCAGCGCCTGTTCCGGGGTCTCGCCGGGATCGACCTTGCCGCCGGGAAACTCCCACAGCCCGGCCATCGACTTGCCGGCGGGCCGCTGGGCGATCAGCACGCGGCCGTCGACATCGACCAGCGCCACCGCGGCGACCAGCACGAGCGGCCGGTCACCCAGCGGCGGCGGGCCCCCCGGGCACTCCTGGTCGAACGCGGCACTCAAGAACGATAGCTGCCGTTGATGTCGATGTAGCCGTGCGTCAGATCGCAGGTCCAGACAGTGGCGCGGCCGCGGCCGATGCCGAGATCGATGTCGATCACGATGTCGGTGCCCTTGAGGTGCTTGACCACCGGCGTCTCGTCATAGGTGGGCAGGACCTGGCCGCCGTCGGTGATGCGCACGCCGCCCATCGAGATCCGCAGCTTGTCGCGGTCGGCACGCTCACCCGACTTGCCGACCGCCATGACGATGCGGCCCCAGTTGGCGTCCTCGCCGGCGATCGCGGTCTTGACCAGCGGCGAATTGGCGACCGACAGCCCGATCTTGCGCGCCGCACCGTTCGACGAGGCGCCGCCGACATTGATGGTCACGAACTTGCTGGCGCCCTCGCCGTCGCGGGCCAGGAGCTGCGCCAGGTCGATCAGCACCTCGTCGAGCGCGCGCTTGAAATCGACCAGGACGGGATCGTCCGCCTCCTCGATCGGCGCGTGGCGGGCCACCCCCGTGGCGACCATCAGCAGCGTGTCGCTGGTCGAGGTGTCGCCGTCGACGGTGACGCAGTTCAACGACTTGTCGGCGGTGTCGGCCAACAGCTTCTGCAGCACGCCGCTCGGCACCTTGGCGTCGGTGAAGACGAAGGCCAACATGGTCGCCATGTCGGGCGCGATCATGCCCGAGCCTTTGAGGAAACCGTTGATGGTCACCGTCCGCTCGCCGATCTTGGCCTGGCGCGTGGCGAGCTTGGGGAAGGTGTCGGTGGTCATGATCGCGCCGGCGGCGGCCGCCCAGCCGTCCTCGCGTCCCGACTTGATGAGCGCGGGCACGACCGCGGCGATCTTTTCCCAGTCGAGCGGCTGGCCGATGACGCCCGTCGAGGCCATGAATACCTCGTTGCGTGGGCAGCCCAGCGCCTGGGCGATGGCGCGTGTACTCTCCTCGACCGCCTTGTCGCCGGCCTTGCCGGTGAAGGCGTTGGCGTTGCCGGCATTGACGACGATGGCGCGCACCTTGCCGCGCGCCAAGTTCTTGCGGCACCAGTCGACCGGCGCCGAGGACGTCTTGGACCGCGTCAGCACGCCCGCGATGGTGGCGCCCGCCGGCACGACCGCCAACATGATGTCGTCGCGGTCCTTGTAACGCACGCCGGATCGCGCCGCCCCGAGCTTGACGCCGGCGACACGCGGCAGCGTCGGCGTCGTTTTAGGCGCGAGCGGCGATTGGGCGGGCTTGACGACCATAGGACTCCCCTTGCGGGCAGCCGAGATGAATCCGGCCGCTCCGAACGGGGGAGCCTACACCAGAAATGCCCAAAAACGGGAGTTTTACTTAGGCGCGGCCGGCGGCGTCGTGGGCGCCGCGGCCGGCGGACGGCCAGGCGCTGCGGGCGCCGCCGGCGCGGCCGGCTTGGCGGGGGCCGCCTCGACCTTGCTGCCATCCATGTTGAACTTCTCGATCTTGGCGCCGGACCGGAGCTGGTCGAGCTGCGCCGTCACGGCCTCGCGGGCCATTTCTTCGCGCAGCTGGTCGGCCAGCTCCTCGAACGCCGGCGGCGGCGCCTTGCGGCGGTCCTCGACCTTGATGACGTGGTAGCCGAACTGCGTCTTGACCGGCGTCTCGGTCAGCTCGTCCTTCTTCAGCGCGAAGGCCGCATCGGCGAATTCCTTCACCATGTCGGACTTCTTGAACCAGCCGAGATCGCCGCCCTCCGCGCCGGAGGCCTTGTCGGTCGACTTGTCCTTGGCGAGCTTGTCGAAGGCCACGCCTTTCTTGAGGTCGGCGATGATCGCCTTGGCCTCATCCTCGGTCGAAACCAGGATGTGCCGCGCGTGCACTTCCTCCTCGGAGGGCATCGACTTCAGGCGCTCCTCGTAACGCTGCTGGAGCTTCTCCGGCGTCACCTTGCGGGCGACCTCGCGCTGGATCCAGAAATCCTGCAGCACCTGGTCTTCGACGAAGGCCATGCGCTTCTTGAAGGCGGGATCGTCGGTGACCTTGCCCTTCTTGCCCTCCTGGACCACGAGCTTGCTGTCGACGATGCGATCGAGCAGCGCGGGGAACACCGCCTGCAGCGGCATGTTGCGATATTGTTGCGGCAGCGCCTGCTGGGCGATCTCGAGCTCCGACAACCGGATGGACTGGCCGTTGACCGTGGCGACCACCGGATCCTTGAGCGGTTGAGCGGCCGGCGCTGCCACCGTCGCCGGCGGCTTGGCCGGAGGCTTCTGCGCCGGCGCTGGGGCGCCTTGCGCCGCGGGCGCCTGGGCGGCGGGCGGCGGCGCGGCCTGAGGCGCCGCGGGCTGCTGGGCGGCGACGGGCCCTGCCATCGCGGCGGCTGCGCAGAACAGGGCGATCGAGCGCAGGGGGTGCAAGCGATGACTCATGACAGGCTCCAGAAACTTGGCTTGAGGAGGAATTGGGAACGAAAAGCAGCGCAATCGGTTTACACAGGCCCGCTCGGGCCAAGCAAGCTTTGCCTCCCCGGCAAAAGTCGGGATGGCAGTGGATTGCGGCACTTTTTCGTGAGCACGGTGGCGACGATGCGGCCCCCGCGCCCAGCCGGCTTGATGACGGCGGTCATGGCGTTTGGCCGCGCGTTGACACTTGCGGATGCGCTCTCTATCTCTGGCTGGGACGGCGGGCCGGAGTGCCCGCCTAAGTCGTTACAATATCGAGGTTTTCATGCTGGGGGCGCTCGCCCGAGGCCTGTTCGGCACAGCCAATGATCGCGTCGTCAAAGGCTTCGACAAGCCGGTGGCGAAGATCAATGCCCTCGAGCCGGAGCTCGCCAAGCTGTCCGACGAGCAGCTGCACGCCAAGACAACCGAGTTCCGCGAGCGCCTGGCCAAGGGCGAGACCGTGGACGACCTGCTGGTCGAAGCCTTCGCGACGGTGCGCGAGGCGGCCAAGCGCACGCTCGGCCAACGCCATTTCGACGTCCAGCTCAAGGGCGGCATGGTGCTTCACCAGGGCAAGATCGCCGAGATGAAGACCGGCGAAGGCAAGACGCTGGTCGCCACCCTGCCGGTCTATCTCAACGCCCTCGAAGGCAAGGGCGTGCACGTCGTGACGGTGAACGACTATCTCGCCAAGCGCGACTCCGAGTGGATGGGCCAGATCTACAAGTTTCTCGGCCTCAGCGTCGGCGTGATCGTGCACGAGCTGACCGACGAGGAGCGCAAGGCGGCCTACGCCTGCGACGTCACCTACGGCACCAACAACGAGCTGGGCTTCGACTACCTGCGCGACAACATGAAGTACCGGCTGGACGCCATGGCCCAGCGGCCCTTCAACTACGCGATCGTCGACGAGGTCGATTCAATCCTGATCGACGAGGCGCGCACGCCGCTCATCATCTCCGGCCCGGCCGAGGATTCCTCGGAACTCTACCGCCGCGCCGACACCGTGATCCCGCGCCTCAAGGCCGACCATTTCGAGAAGGACGAGAAGAACCGCACGGTCGTCCTGACCGACGCCGGCGTCGAGGCGGTGGAGGATATCCTGCGCGGCGACGGCCTGCTGCCCGAGGGCATCAGCCTCTACGCCCCGAACCAGGTCTCGGTGCTGCATCACGTGACGCAGGCGCTGCGGGCCCACAAGCTGTTCGCCCGCGACGTCGATTATATCGTGAAGGACGGCCAGGTCGTCATCATCGACGAGTTCACCGGCCGCATGATGGCCGGCCGGCGCTACTCCGAGGGCCTGCACCAGGCGCTCGAGGCCAAGGAGAATGTCGAGATCCAGCGCGAGAACCAGACGCTGGCCTCGATCACCTTCCAGAACCTGTTCCGCATGTATCCCAAGCTGGCCGGCATGACCGGCACGGCGATGACGGAGGCGGGTGAGTTCGGAGAAATCTACAGGCTCGAGGTCGTCGAGATCCCGACCAACGTGGCCGTGGCCCGCAAGGACGCCGACGACGAGATTTACCGCACGCTTTCCGACAAGACGCGCGCCATCGTCAAGCTGATCGAGGACTGCCGCGCCCGCCAGCAGCCGATGCTGGTCGGCACGGTGTCGATCGAAAAGTCGGAGGCGCTGTCGGAGGAGCTGAAGAAAGCCAAGATCCCGCACAACGTGCTGAATGCGCGCTTCCACGACCAGGAAGCGCAGATCGTGGCCCAGGCCGGCCGGCCCGGCGCCATTACCATCGCCACCAACATGGCCGGCCGCGGCACCGACATCCAGCTGGGCGGCAACGCCGACATGCTGCTGCGCCAGGCCGAAGCCGAGATCATGACCACGCTGCCCGACGATGCCGCGCGCAAGGCCGAGCTCGGGCGCAGGGCGGCGGAGATCAAGGCCGAGGTCGAGCGCAATCGCGAGATCGTGCTCAAGGCGGGCGGTCTCTACGTGGTCGGCACCGAGCGCCACGAGAGCCGGCGCATCGACAACCAGCTGCGCGGCCGCTCGGGTCGCCAGGGCGATCCGGGCGCGTCGAAGTTCTTCCTGTCGCTGGAAGACGACCTGATGCGCATCTTCGGCAACAACAAGGTGCTCGACTGGGTCCAGAAGAAGGGCATGGCCGACGACGAGGCGCTGACCCACCGCTGGCTCAACAAGGCGCTGGAGACGGCGCAGGGCAAGGTCGAGGCGCGTAACTTCGAGATCCGCAAGAACCTGCTGCGCTTCGACGACGTTATGAACAGCCAGCGCAAGGAGATCTACAAGGAGCGCGTCGAGCTGATGGCGACCGAGGACGTCTCGGACACCGTGGCCGGCATGCGCAGCGACGTCGTCGATGTCCTGGTGACGCGGACGATCCCCCAGGATGTCTACGCCGAGCAATGGAAGACGGCCGAGCTCAAGGACGAGGTGCAGCGCCTGTTCGGCCTCGACCTGCCGGTCGACGCCTGGGCCAAGGAAGAGGGCATCGCCGACGAGGAGATAAAGTCGCGGCTGAACGATGCCGTCGAGCGGCTGTTCGCCCAACGGGCGGCGCAGCATGGCACGGACGTCTGGCGCCAGGTCGAGAAGAGCGTGCTGATGCAGCTCTTCGACCAGAGCTGGAAGGATCACCTGCTCCACCTCGACCATCTACGCCAGGGCATCGGACTCCGGGCCTACGGCCAGAAGGATCCGCTGAACGAGTACAAGCGCGAGGCGTTCAATCTCTTCAACGACCTGCTGAGCGGCCTGCGCGAGCAGGTCGTCAGCCTGCTGGCCACGCTGCAGCTGCGCATGGAACCGGCGCCGATGCCCGAGATGCCGGCGCAGATGCACGAGGTCCACGAGGATCCGGCGCTCGCCACCCGGCTCAGCGACGACCCCGCCTTCGACCTGGCCGATCCCGACGGCGGCGGCGTCGCCACGCTGCCGCGCCCACGCACCGCCAAGGCCGCGCTCGATCCCAACAATCCCTCGACCTGGGGCAAGGTCGCGCGCAATGCGCCCTGCCCCTGCGGCTCGGGCAAGAAGTTCAAGCACTGCCACGGGCGGGTTTGAAATCGTTGTTTTTCAAGGACTAGGGATCGCGGAGCTGAAGCTCGCAGCAAATGCCGGATTCGCCCGATTAGATGCCATCGCGGCGGCAACTTGCGGGAGCGGTGGGGCGTTGGTTGTTCATCTGCCTTTGCAACAAGGGAGCTGAACCATGCTGAAACATATCGTCCTGGCGGCGTTCCTCACCTGCGGTGCGACCGGCGCCTATGCGCAGAACCAGGCGAACGCGCCGCCGCGCAGCGCCACGACGCCCGCGCCGGCCGCTCCGGCCGCTCCGGCTACGGTCTCGACCGGCGACTTCAACGCAAGCGGCGAGATGGCGGGCAGCGCTATCATCGGCGCCAAAGTGCATGACGATGCCGGCAGCACGATCGGCAAGATCGACGAACTCTATCTTGACGACAACGGCGCCATCAAGGTGGTCGTCGTGACGGTTGGCGGCGTGATGGGCGTCGGCGGCAAGGACGTCGCGGTGAAGTGGAGCGACATCAAGTTCCAACGCGACGGTAAATCAGTGCTGCTGACCACGAGCCTCAGCAAGGACGCGCTGCAGGCAATGTCGGACTACAAGGATCAACGTCGCCAGCCGGAAAGCGCCGCAGCGACGGCCCCTAGGTCGGTCCCGCCGACGAACGCGCCGGCCACTAACCGCTGATCGCGTCAGCACAAGCGAATGAGCGCCCCGAGAAGGGCGCTCATTTCGTTTGAGGCATCCGCTCCGGGTCGATCAAGCCGACGCGACAGGCGTGGTAACCAAACCGTCAATTCTCCAAGCCGCTCATAGTCCGATAAGCTCGGCCTGTTGGACAAGACCGCGCCGGAGCAGCCATCCAACCAACGCCGGCGGGAATTGAGGGAGGAAAAAATGAGTCGTTTTACTTTGATGGCAGGCGCACTGGGCGCGGCACTGGTGACAAGCTCGGCGGTCCTGGCCCAGTGGCGCCGAATCCGAACAACCCGAACGACACCGTAGCGGACACGTTCACGCCGCCGCCTTACGGCGAGACGATCAATCTCGAGACCGCCAAGAAGGTCGCCGCAGGTGCTGCCGCCGAGGCAGCGAAGCGGAAATGGGACGGCTTCTGCGTCGCCGTCGTCGGGCCATCCGGCGACCTGGCCTATTTCGAGAAAATGGACAATTGCCAGTATGCGTCGATCGCGATTTCCCAGCACAAGGCACGCACGGCGGCGCGCTATCGCCGCCCGACGCTGGCTTTTGAAAAGCTGATCGGCAAGGGTCCGTACTTCAACTATCTGACGACGCTCGACGACGTGATCGCCTCGCGCGGCGGCAATCCTCTGATGGTTGGCGGCAAGGTTATCGGCGCCATTGGCGTGAGCGGCGGCGCCGGAGCACAGGACGATCTGTTGTCCCAGGCAGGCCGTCGCCGCCCTGAAGTAGGACTGCTGCTACGATGGGCGCAGCGGGATTGACCGGACATGATGTAATATTATAACGATGCTTCTCCGAAAGTGGATCGTAGGGGGAAGCCATGCGGCGGCATGTCGGCAGTCTGGCGTTGGTCTCGGGCCTGGTCGTAGCGGTAGCGCCGGCCGCCGGGCAAACGCCGCCGCCGCCGCCGGTCATCGATCCGTTGCTCGGCATCACCGTCACGGCGACCCGGCTGGACGAAGCGCGCAGTTCCATCCAGCCGAGCCTCGGCGCCACGACCTACGACTTCAGCCAGCGCACCATCTCGAACGTCCCGCAAGGCGAGAACGCGCCCCTGAATCAGGTGCTATTGCGCGCGCCCGGGGTGGTGCAGGACAGTTTCGGCCAGATCCATGTGCGCGGCGAGCACGGCAACGTGCAGTACCGGCTCGACGGTGTGCAGTTGCCGCCAGGCCTGTCGCTGTTCAACAACATCCTGGCAACGCGCTACGCCGACCAGATGTCGCTGCTCACCGGCGCGTTGCCCGCCCAGTACGGCCTGCAAACCTCGGGCATCGTCGACATCACCGTGAAATCCGGCACGACCAATCCCGGCGCCGAGATTTCCGTCACCGGCGGCTCGCGCGACTATTCGCAGCCCGCCTTCTCCTACGGCGGCCGCACCGGCGCGATCGACTATTTCGCGGCAGGCCAGTACATCCACAACGGTCTCGGCATCGAGAACCCGACCTCGTCGTTTTCGCCGATTCACGACGACACTGACCAATGGTATGGGCTGGCCAAGATCACCAGCATCGTCGATGAGAACACGCGGCTCGCCTTCATCGGCGGCGGTGCAAGCTCGCGCTTCCAGATCCCCCAAGTCCCCTTCCAGATGCCGAACTTCACCGTCAACGGCCAAACGGACTTTAACAGCGCGGTTCTCGACCAGCGCCAGTGGGAAAAGAGCTACTTCGCCATCGCCTCGCTGCAAAAGAGCTACCAGGACGTCAACTTCCAGCTCTCGGGCTTCGCCCGCTATTCGAAGCTCTCCTACCAGCCCGATACGTTCGGGGACCTGGCGTTCAACGGCATCGCGCCATGGACCCAGCGGACAAGCTTCGCCACCGGCGTACAAGGCGACGGAAGTTGGAAGGTCGCCAGCAGCCACACGCTGCGTGGCGGCTTCCTGATGCAGCGTGAGCACGCCACCAGCATCACCAACGGCAATACCCTGCCGCTGGTCCTCAGCGATCCCACTGACCCGACCAGCGGTCTGGTTCCGTCCGACCAGCCCATCGGCTTCACCACCGGCTCCGACCTCATCGGCTGGACCTATAGCGTCTACCTGCAGGACGAATGGCGGATCGTGCCGACCGTCACGATGAATTTCGGCCTGCGTTTCGACGCCATCAACGCCAACACCCAGGAGAACCAGTTCAGCCCGCGCATCAACGTCGTGTGGCAGCCCACTCCGACCTTCGCCGTGCGCGCCGGCTATTCGCGCTATTTCACGCCGCCGCCGCTCCTCCAGGTGGGCACCAACTCGGTCGCAGCGCTGGCCGGCACGGTCGCCGCGCCCGAAGTGACGACGGCCGATCCGGCGAGGGCCGAGCGGGCCGACTATTTCGACGTCGGCGTCACCGCCAAGCCGCTGCGCGGCCTGACCGTTGGTCTCAGCGCCTACTACAAGATCTCCCAGAACCTGCTCGACGAGGGCCAGTTTGGTGCACCCATCGAGCTCACCTCGTTCAACTATGCCAATGCCATCGGCAAAGGCGTCGAATTTAACGCCAGCTACGATGACGGTCCCTGGTCGGTTTATTTCAACGGCACCTATTCGGCTCAGATCGCCACCAACATCACCTCTGCGCAGTTCAACTTCGCCGCTACCACGCTTGCCTACATCGCCAACAACTACATTTTCACCGACCATAACCAGGGCTTTACGATGTCGACCGGCGCCGCCTACACCTTCAACGCCGACAAGGACTGGGCGACCAAGGTCTCGACCGACATGCTGTTCGGCAGCGGACTGCGCACCACAGTCGTCACGCCCAACGACCTGTCGCTGCCCAACTACGCCGTCGTCAACGCCTCGCTGGTGCAGAAGATCCCTATCGGCCTCGGCAAGGGCACGCAGATGCGCTTCGACGTGATCAACCTGTTCGACAACAGCTACCAGATCCGCAACGGCACGGGCGTCGGCGTCGGCGCCCCGCAGTTCGGCCAGCGCCGCACCTTCCTGCTCGGGCTCACGCAAAAATTCTGACCGGTTCGCCCGGACGGCGGGCCAGCCGGGCGTCTTCGTCGCGGCAATGTCGGCCTAGCGGGCCACGACCTCGAGCGCGCCGTGATCGTCGCAATGGCTGCCATGAGAATGGTGCAAGTGGCCGTCGACCAGGTAGTCGACATGGTCGCCGTGCGGCACGGCCTCGTGGCCACAGCCCGGGCCGTGCTTGTGGCCCCGCTCATGGCCGCCGCAATTGTAGTCCGGCGTGCAGGTGTCGGGATTGCCGGCGCTCACCTCGACCACATGTGGAGGCTGCGGCGGCCATGTTCGGCGTCGGCGTGGGGCGCTCTGCAGTTCGGTCAGCGGCGGACATTCCTGGTGACTTTGACGCAAAAATTCTGAGCCGGCATCCCGACCCGAAGTCGGGCGATATTCTTGCTACACTCTTCAGAGATGGCTCATGTCGAAAACGCCTTCCTTTGCGCCGTCGTCATGTTGGCGCTTTGGACTTTGGTCGGATCGCCGATTGCGCTGCGGCTCGCGGAGCCGCCGACTTGCTGGCTGTGGGCGCCTGCGCTGGGCTGGGCGGTCTACAACGTCATCGTCCTGCCGCTCGTGGGCTGGATCGGCATGGGCCGAGCCACGGTGCTCGTGGTGACGGCCGTCTTCGCCGTCGTTGGTCTCGTGGCCTGCTTCCTGCGGCGGCCTGCGATGCCGCAACGTCGGTCGCTCCTGGCGATCGCAGCCGTCGTGACGGCCGCGTCTCTCCTGGCTCTCGCTCCGGCAGCCGCGGTGCTTCCCAAGGAGGCACCCGAGGGCATGACGCTGGCCGCCTCCATCTTCGATCACGCCAAGATCGCGATGGTCGACGAGATGATTCGCTCCGGCGTTCCGCTGAAGAACCCGTTCTTCAGCGAGAGCGGCGTGCCGGACGGTGTCGCTTACTATTATCTTTGGCATTTCAGCGCAGCCGTCGTTGCCGTCATGACGGGGGCGAGCGGCTGGGAGGCCGAAGCGGCGCTCACCTGGTTCACCGCCTTCGCGTCCCTTCTGACGATGATCGGCCTCGCCGCGAGGCTCGGCGGCAAGATGGCGGCGGGGCTCGTCGTGATCGTGCTGGCGGCGACCGCCTCGGTCCGCGCCTTGCTGGAATGGACCGGAGCGGACGTTACCCCCGCGCTCATTGGCAGGGCGTCGGGCTTGGGCGGTTGGCTGTTCCAGATGGCCTGGGCGCCGCAGCACCTCGCATCGGCCACGTGCGTGGTGCTCGCCTGTCTTCTGCTGGTCGAGCTGGCCCATCGCGATGGCTGGTTCGCGCCGCTGATCCTTGGTCTCGTTGCAGCTGCCGGCTTCGAGTGCTCGGTCTGGGTCGGCGGCGTCAGCTTCGTGCTCGGCGCCGCGATGATCGCGCTGTACCTGCTTTGGACGCTTGCTCCGGAGCGCCGGCCGGCCTTTCTGCTGCGGGCTCTCGCCGCGGCGGCTTTGGCGCTCGCGATCAGCTTTCCTTTCATGCGCGACCAGATCGCCTTCGCCGCGGCACGTGGCGGCGGTCCGCCGATCGTGATTGCGCCCGTTGCCGTCCTGGGGGTTGCCTTTCCCGAATCCTTGCGTCGCGTTCTGGATGTCCCCGCCTATTGGCTGGTTTATCTGCCCGTGGAGTTTGCCGCCTTCTATCCCGCGGGCCTGGTGGCCCTGTTTTTCCTGCTCAAGGATCGCAGCCTCGACGCACCGAGCCGACAGACGATCCGGCCGCTCGCCCTTCTGGCGGCGGCAAGCCTCGGCGCGGCCTGGTTGCTGCGCAGCGTCGTTGCCGACAACAACGATCTCGGGTGGCGCGCGATCCTGCCGGGCCTCCTGCTTCTGATCGTCTTCGCCGCGGCGGCGATCTCGCGCTGGCCCCGTCGCGGGGCACGCCTCTGCGGCATCCTCGCGGCCGTGGGTGTCCTATTGACGCTGCCGGACACGCTGCAACTCCTGCAGGAGGACTTCTTCGGATCGCGCACCCCGTCCGAACGGCTGTTCGCGACGACACCGTCGATGTGGCAGGCGGTGCGACGGCACGCGGCACCAAACGAGCGGATCGCCAACAATCCGCGGTTCCTCGCCGACATGACGCCGTGGCCCGCGAACATTTCCTGGGCACTGCTGGGCGACCGGCGCTCATGCTATGCCGGCAACGAGCTCGCCATCCCCTTCGCGCCGATTCCGGCCAGCGCGCGCGCCGCGACCGAGGCACGCTTCGTTCGCGTCTTCGCCGGCGAGCCGACCGCCGACGATGTCAGCGCGCTGGCGGATCGCTACGGCTGCGACGTGGTCGTGGTCACGGCGGAGGACGGCGCCTGGCGGCGCGATCCTTTCGCCTCGAGCGAACTCTATCATCTGGTGGAAACGCAGCCGGATCGCTGGCGAATCTACCGACGGACGAACCCTCAGATGCCGGCGAACCAGTTGAAGCCGCGATCTTCCCAGTAACCGCCGGGGTAGGTGTTGGTCACCTCGATGGCGGTAATCCATTTCGGATTCTTGAAGCCGAGCTTGGTCGCCGTGCGCAGGCGCAGCGGGAATCCGAACGGATCCGCGATCGGCTGTCGCGCATATCTCGTCGCCAGGATCGTCTGCGGATGGAGCGCTGTCGCCATGTCGATGCTGCCGCTGTAGTCGTCGGCGCAACGGAAGGCGACATACTTCGCCTTGAGGTCTGCGCCGACCCGCTCCAGGAAGTGCCGCAGATTCACGCCGGACCATTGCCCGATATAGTCCCAGCCCTCGACGCAAATATGCCGGATGATCCATTCCTGCTCCGGCAGCCCTTGGAATCGCTGCACGGTCCACGGCTGCTTGTCGGCAATCCGGCCGGCGAGCTCCAGCTTCCATGTCGCGCCGTCGACCCGGTCGACATCCTCGACGCCATAATAGGCGTTGAAACGCGGTGGCTTCACGACCTGGGCTTCGCTGTAGGTCGGCGCCAGGTGGTTCGGCCGAAACATGAGCTCCTGGACGCGATCGTTGAAGGAGGACACCGCGCGAAGCGCCGCCTGCACCGTGTCCTGGTTGGTCACATCGCATCCGGTCAGCATGGCAAGCGCCCCAAGACTGAGCGAACCGCGCAGGAATTTGCGGCGGTCGGCGAGAAGCGCCTTGTTGTCCTCGAGAACGCTTTGATCGATTGCCGTCTTGGGCCGGAATTGCGACGGTGATGGGCTGCGGACAGACATGCGTCCTCCGATCAATGCGCGGTTTCCGGGGGCGCTGCGTCAGAGGGCGTCGGATCGACACGCGGGCCGCCCGTGATCATCGCGCCAATGGTCTTCGGCACGATCAGCGCCAAAGCGACATGAATGACGATGAAGGCGACGATTGCCGCCATGCCGATGAAGTGGACCAGCCGTGAACCCTGAAAGCCGTTGAACAACGCAGACAGCTCGGAGAGTTGTATCGGCTTCCACACCGCCCAGCCCGACAGCACCTGCACGATGATCACCAGGATGATGCCGGCATAGAGCAGCCGTTGCACGGCATTGTACCGCGTAATGTCCTGATGCGAGAGGCGGAACCGCAGCGCCTCGCCGATCTCGGCAAGCACTTCGCGCGGACGAATCGGAAAGAGCTTGCGGCGGAAGCGGCCCGTGAAGAGTCCGTATCCGATGTAGATCAGCCCGTTCGCCATCAGCAGCCACATGGCGAAGAAATGCCATTGCAACGCGCCCTGCGCCTCGCCGCCGACCGTCATCCACTCGGGAAAATGCAGCCAGCCGAACAGGACCTCGTCGTTGTAAATCTTCCATCCGCTGCCGATCATGATGATCATCGCAAGCGCGTTGACCCAGTGCATGATGCGCACAGGGAGCGGATGCAGCCGCTTGCCGCGTTCGGATGACGTGGTCATTGAGTCCGGACCTTTCCACGATAGTCTTCGTTCGCCGAGGCTGTTTCTTACCGCCCTCACAGCCTTGTGAAGACAAAGTCAGTTCGGCCGGAGACAAGTATGCTCTAGTCCGATCATCGACATGCAGGATCGCGAACAACTATGGGCGGCCGACATGCGGGCGGCGCAGGCCGGCTCGGGCGAAGCCTATATCCGGCTGCTCGACTCGCTGTCGACGTCGTTCCGGCAATTCGCTGCGCTCGACCTGCGGCGCTTTGGCCTTCAATCGTCCGACGTCGAAGACGTCCTGCAGGACATCCTTTTAGCCATTCACCTCAAGCGGCATACCTGGCGCACCGACCATCCCTTTGCGCCGTGGCTGCGCGCGATTATCCGGCACAAGCTTGTCGATTTCGTCCGCCGTCGCCGGCGCCGCGGCGAACTGCCGCTGGACGATTTCCCCGACATCCGTCCCGTGGCGCCGGTCGAGCCGAGCTTTTCCACGCCGCTCCGTCACTTGCTGGGCGATCTGCCGCGACGGCAACGGGAGGTGGTGGAAGAACTGGGGTTAGGCGGCGCCAGCGTGGCCGACACGGCGATGAAGCTCAAGATATCCCGGGGCGCGGTGTATGTCGCCTTCCATCGCGGCCTCGCGGCGCTCAGCGCCAAGTTCGAGCGGGACCGCTCATGAACACCCAGCAGCTCATTCACACACTGGCATCGGACCTCCAGGCGGGTGCGGGCCCGAAGCGCGCGCGCCTGAGATGGCCCCGTCTTGCCGCCCTGACGGGGCTGGCGTCGTTGGCGAGCCTTGCCGCGATTTTGCTGTTGCTCTCGTCCAGCCCGCATCTTTCACACGGCCCGGGCGCCACCATCGTCTTTTCGGCGTTGGCGGGCGCCGCCCTGGCGGCCGGTGCCTTTTGGGCAACGCTCAAGCTCAGCTATCCGGAAGGTCGGCTGGGCTTGTGGTGGCTGTTTTTGCCGCTCGGGATCCTGATGGTCGGGCTCGGCCTGGAAATGTCCGACACGCCGAGTTCCAGTTGGGCGACCCGGCTGTGGGGCGACTCGCCCGCGGCATGTTTCCTATGCGTAACAGCCTTGTCCCTGCCGATACTCGCCGCAGCGCTGGTCGCTCTGCGCGATGGCGCACCGACCCACCCGCGGCTCTGCGGCGCCATGGCCGGCCTTCTCGCCGGCGGCATCGCTGCCGCGCTCTATACGCTGCATTGCCCGGAGAACTCGCTTTTGTACGTGGCGTCCTGGCACGTTCCGGCTGTTCTGACCGTAACAGTCTTCGGCGCGCTTGCGGCAGGTCGCTGGCTGCGATGGTAGCGCGCCAGAATTTTTGTCGAAGACCGTAAGATTTCGCGATTTCGAGCGAATGCTTCCAAGGGGCCGGCAGATCGCGCGTCTGCGCCGCGACCCGGATTGGCCGCCCAACCGTTTGGCAGGGGCAAATCGATGGCTGTGTTGTTCGCTGTCTTGTTCTTGGTCCTGCAAAGCGTGTGGCTGCCCGCGCTCGCTCAAACACCGCCGCCCGCCAACCCAAAAGCCGTCGAGCAGCGCAAACTGTCGCCGGAAGAAACAATGGCCCGGCGCTTCCCGCAGCCCGTCCGGGTCGGCGACCTCATCGGCCTGCCGGTGCTCGACGAGCAGGACTCGACGATCGGCTATATCCGCGAGGTCGTGCGCACCCCGGCGGGAAAGATCCAGCTGGTCGTCCCCTACGGGCATTGGTTCGGCTGGGTGAGCGCTGGCGGGCCTTTCGACTGGAACCGACGGCTGGTGGGCGTGCCCATCGAAACGGTGGCGATCCTCGGCCGTCAGGTCGATGCGCTCGATATGTCGCGCGAGGCGTTCGACAAGGCGCCGACTTATGAGACGGGGCAGAACACCGCGCTCGGACCCGACGAAATGATCAAAATTGCGCTTGGACGGCGATGAAAGAGCGCGCGACAGGGAACCGATTTCAAAGTTTTGGATTGCTTACCGGGACGCATTTTCATGGATCATGAGACACCCTCGCCGTTGAAGACGCGGACCCTCGTGGCACAGGGTCTCGGCTTGGCCGAGCCCGTCACCCGGGCGCTCGTTTCTCCGATCCACATGTCGACGACATATCTGCGCGACGCGGACAACGGCTACAGCGGCGGGCGCATTTACGGCGCGACCGACAATCCCTCGGTGCAACAGGCCGAAAGCCTGATGGCCGCCCTCGAAGGCGCCGAAGATGCGTTTCTGTTCGGCTCGGGAATGGCCGCCGCGAGCGCGGTTTTCCAGGCGCTCGATAGGCCGACGCACATCATCGCGTCGCGCGTCATGTATTGGGGCCTCCGCACCTGGCTGGGCGATATCGGCCACGGCCATTCCGTCAGCTTCGTCGAAACCTCCGATCTGGACGCGGTTCGCGCGGCGGTGCGCCCCGGCGAGACCGGATTGTTCTGGATCGAGACCCCCAGCAATCCGCTTTGGACAATCACCGATATCGCCGCGATCGCCGACATCGCCCATTCGGTCGGCGCCGTGCTGTGCGTGGACTCGACAGTGTCCACGCCGATCTTCACCCGGCCGATCGCTTTCGGGGCCGATATCGTCGTGCACTCCGCCACCAAATACCTCAATGGCCACTCTGACGTGATGGCGGGCGTCCTGGCGACGGCCGAACGAAGCGGCATCTGGGATCGTATCCGCAAGGTCCGGGCGCAAATCGGCGCCACGCTCGGTCCCTTCGAAGCGTGGTTGTTGATGCGTGGCATCCGAACACTGCATGTCAGGGTGAAGGCGCAATCCGAAACGGCGACGATGCTGGCGTCCCGCCTGGTCGGTCATCCGGCACTGAGCGCCGTTCTCTATCCCGGCCTCAGGAGCCATGCGGGCCATCACGTTGCGATCCGCCAGATGATCGGTGGTTTCGGCGGCATGATGTCGATCCGTGTGAAGGGCGGCGAACCGGCGGCCGTCGCCGCCGCGGCCCAGGTCAAGCTCTGGAAGCGCGCGACATCGCTCGGCGGCGTTGAAAGCCTGGTCGAGCATCGCGCGTCGATCGAGGGCGCCGGAACGCCCTGTCCGTCGGACCTGCTTCGCCTCTCTGTGGGTCTCGAGGATATCGACGACCTGTTCCTCGATCTTGTCCAGGCGCTGGGACCGTAGGGAGAAGCGGTATGGGTAGCGTTGCCGTCGGCATCATGTGCAAGACACCCGCTCCGGGAAGATCGAAGACACGGCTATCGCCGCCGCTCTGCCCCGAAGAGTGTGCGGGACTATCGGCATGCTTCATTCGCGATCTTTCGCAGACGGTTGCCCGGCTGGCTGAAGACCGCGATGTGACGGGCTACGCGGTCTATACGCCTATCGGATCGGAGAAAGCCTTGCAGCCATTGCTGCCGGCCGGCTTCAAGTTGATGCCGCAAGTGGAGGGCGATTTCGGCGTTCGGCTTTTTCACGGTGCCCGGGATCTGCTGAACGCCAACCACGATGGCGTCCTCCTGGTCAATTCCGACAGTCCGACGTTGCCGCTGCCGATCCTGCAGATGGCGGTCGATGCCGTTCGGCAGGCCGACAACGTCGTTCTGAGCCCGGCGGTCGACGGTGGCTATACGCTGATCGGCCTGTCGAAGCCGCATCGTCGGCTGTTCGAGGACATTCGCTGGAGTACCAGCACGGTGTACCGGCGAACCTTGGATCGCGCGCGCGAGATCGGGCTGCCCGTAGTCGATGTGCCCCCGTGGTACGATATCGACGATGCAGCTTCGCTGCAGATGCTCGAGGATGAACTGTCAGGTCGGGCGCCTGCCTTCTCGAGCATTCCCGGCGCCGACGCACCAGCGACGCGGCTTTTCCTGCGCCAACGTCAAATGTCTCTGGCCGATCCAGCGGCATGAATCGGAGATGTCATCGATGCTGCTGCCGACCGGAAATCGACGTGTTGCGGTTGTAGTTCCCTGTCTCAACGAGTCCGAGCCGATCGGCGGCGTCGTTCGCGAGATCCTGAGCGAGGGCGTGGACGACGTCATTGTCGTGGATAACGGCTCGGCCGACGGCACCGCACGAGAGGCCGCGGCGGCGGGGGCAAGAGTGGTCAGCGAGCCGAGACGCGGCTACGGGCGCGCCTGCGCCGCCGGTGTGGCGTCGCTTCCACCCGAAACCGAAATCGTTTGCTTCCTCGATGGCGACGGCAGCGACGTACCTGCCTTTCTGCCGGCAGTCGTGGCGCCCGTGGCGGCCGGCACCGCCGATTTCGTGATGGGCTCCCGGCTTCGCGGCGTGCGCGAACCGGGCAGCATGACGCCGCAACAGATCGTCGCCGGTTGGCTCTCGGGCGCCCTGCTGCGCCTCACTTATGGCGTGCGCTTTACGGACATGTCGCCCTTTCGCGCCATTCGCCTCGATCGCCTGCGCGCGCTCGGCATGAGCGAGCAGACTTTCGGCTGGAACTTGGAAATGCAGATGCGCGTGGCCGCGGCCGGCTGGCGGATCCTTGAGATTCCGGTCGACCATCGGCGACGTCGCGGCGGTATTTCCAAGGTATCGGGCGACTTCATCGCTGGTCTGAAGGCTGCCTGGACGATCGCGACGACCTTCCTGCGTCTGGCAATCTCGTTGCGGGCCAAACCGCCGCGGATGGCCGCCGGGGAGTTTCGGAAATGAGGACCCTGGTGACCGGCGGCGCCGGTTTCATCGGTCAACACGTCGTTCGCGAGCTCCTGTCACGAGGCCACGACGTTCGCGTATTGGACTCGCTGCGAGCGGACGTCCATGCGGATCGGCAATGGACTCCGCCCGCCGACGTCGACTTGCAGGTTGGCGATGTGCGTACCACGACCGCCGTGGATCGCGCCCTCGCCGGTGTCGACGCCGTGCTTCACCTCGCCGCAAAAGTCGGGCTGGGCGTGGATGTCGGCGACTTGCCGGACTACGCATCGTCCAACGATGTCGGTACGGCCGAACTGCTGGCCGGGATGGCGCGCGCCGGCGTGTCGCGCCTTACCCTCGCGAGTTCGATGGTGGTCTATGGCGAGGGCGTCGGACACTGCGCCCAGCACGGCGCGATGAGTCCGGCGCCGAGGAAGGAAAGCGATCTGGCGGCCGGCCGGTTCGAGCCACCCTGTCCGGTGTGCAGCCAGCCGTTGACGACCGACCTCGTGAGCGAAAGCGCGCCACTCGATCCGCGCAATGCCTACGCCAGCAGCAAGGTCGCGCAGGAGTTCTACTGCAGCAACTGGGCGCGCGCGACCGGGGGCTCGGTGGCCGCGATGCGCTATCACAACGTCTATGGCCCGGGCATGCCGCGCGATACTCCCTATGCCGGCGTCGCGGCGATCTTCATTTCGGCTCTGCGCCGTGGTGCGGCCCCGTCGGTCTTCGAGGACGGCCGGCAACGGCGCGATTTCGTGCATGTCCGGGATGTCGCCGCGGCAACCGTCGTGGCGTGCGAAAAGCATGGTTCGGGGGTTCGCGCCTTCAATGTCGGTTCGGGCACGCCGCGAACGGTCGGCGAGATGGCAAGGGCGTTGGCCGCGACCATGAAGGGACCCGACCCCGTCGTGACCGGGCAATATCGCCTGGGCGACGTTCGGCATATCACAGCGGATACCTCACGCCTGCGCGAGGAACTCCGGTGGCGTCCGCGCGTGGATTTTGCGACGGGGATGGCCGAGCTGGCACGGGCCAGCAAGAATTATGACCCAGAACCGACATGATTCGGGAGCGCCGGACGTGCTAAAGGCTCGGTCATGCTCGATACCTCGCTCCCCCATGTCGTGCCGCTGGAAGGCGGCTCCAATTTCCGCGACCTCGGCGGCTACCGCACCGCGGAGGGCCAGGTCGTGCGCCGTGGCGCGGTGTTCCGCTCGGCCCATCTCGGCAACCTGACCGACGAGGACCGCAGCGCGTTGGGCCGCCTGGGCGTGCGCACCATCGTCGACCTGCGCGGCGTCAACGAAGCGGCCGAGACACCGCACCGCGTGGATGGCATGGAATGCCGCATCGTCGGTGCCCATATCGAGCCCGCCGTGGGTGAGCGGATCAGGGGTGCCGTCGCCGACGGCAGCGCCAACCCGCATCTCATGATGCAGATCCTGACCGACCACTATCGCGACTATCCGCGCCGCTGCGCGCCGGCCTTTCGTACCCTGTTCGCGACCTTGAGCGACGGCACGCACCGGCCGCTGGTGTTCCACTGCACCGCCGGCAAGGACCGCACGGGCTTCGCCTCGGCGCTGCTGCTCAGCCTGCTCGACGTACCGTGGGAGACAGTCATGGAAGACTATCTCCGCACCAATGACCTGTGGACCGGCCATGTCGGCCGCTATCCCGAGCTCGACATCGACACCCGCGCCGCCATCGTCGAGGCGCGCACGCCCTATCTCGAGGCGGCGTTCGAGGTCGTGCGGGCCGACTTCGGCGGACCCGAGGCCTTCGCCGAGCGGGCGCTCGGGCTCGATGCCGCCGCGCGCGAGCGGCTCAAGGCAGATTTGCTGGAGCGATAGGTTCCGCGCTACGCCTGTCGCCATGGGCGACATGCGCTACGACACTCCCGAGCCGTTCAAGGTCGATATTCCCGAACGGGCACTGATCGATCTCGACGAGCGCCTGCGCCGGTGGCGGGCGCCCATCGCCATTGCCGACAACGGCTCGTGGGCCTCCGGCACCGATCCCGGGTTCTTGGCCGAGCTGGTCGACTACTGGCGTCATGGCTACGACTGGCAGCGCTGCCAGGAGGCGATCAACCGCTGGCCGAACTACCTGGTCGATATCGGCCCGCAACGGCTGCACTTCATCCGCGAGCCTGGCACCGAGGTTGAGGGCGCGCCGCGGCCGCTGCCGCTGGTCATCACGCATGGCTGGCCAGGCTCGATCGTCGAGTTCCTGCACGTCATCGATGCGCTCGCCCATCCCGAGGCTCACGGCGGCGATCCGCTCGACGCTTTCGATGTCATCGCCCCCTCCTTGCCCGGCTATGGCTTCTCCGGCCCGCCGATCCGCGAGGATGGCAGCACGGGTCCGATCGGTCCCCGCGCCATTGCCGGCCTGTGGCACAGGCTGGTGCACGAGACGCTCAACTACCGCCGGCCCTACGGCGTGCAGGGCGGTGACTGGGGCGCCGTGGTTTCATCGTGGGCCGCCTTCGACCATCCCGTGAAAGACGAGAAGGACGAGTGGAAGTCGGGCGTGCTGGGCCTGCATCTCAACATGATCGGGCTGAGACCCGGCATCGATCTCGGCAAGACGAAGTTCAGCGCCGCGGAGCAGGCTTGGCTCAGCAAAGTCCAGGCCGAGCGCGATGAGAAGACCGCCTATCAGCGCATCCAGGCGACCCGGCCGCAGACGCTGGGTGTCGCGCTCACCGATTCGCCGGTCGGACTGGCCGCCTGGATCGTCGAAAAGTTTCAGGCCTGGAGCGACTGCGGCGGCAACCCGCTCAGCCGCTTCTCGATGGACCTGCTGCTCGACAACATCATGGTGTATTGGCTGACCGGCACCGCGGGGACGGCGACCTGGCTTTATCGCGGCGTCACGCAGCAGCAGAACCGTGCCCTGCCCGAGGGCCAGCGCGTCGAGACGCCGACCGGCTTCGCCGCCTTCCCGGCAGATCTCGCTCCGCCGCCGCCCAAGGAATGGATCGAGCGCTCCTTCAACTTGCGCCACCACACGCTCATGCCCAAGGGTGGTCACTTCGCCGCTCTCGAGGAACCCGAGCTGCTGGTCGAAGACGTCCGCGCCTTCTTTCGGCCGCTGCGTTTCGGCGCAGCGAACGATTAAACCGACTGATACCTGCTTCCTAATAAATTCCATAGTACTTGCATTAGGAAGTAAATAGATTATATCTCCGCGATGCCAAAATCTTCGCTTGCGGCAATCCTGCGACTCCTGCGTGCCCAGTCCTTCGTGGAAGCAAGGGTCGATCCTGGGCTGGGCTCGGTGCACGGCTTGGCGCTGCGCGAGCTCCTGCTTCTGATGCAGCTCGACCAGGCGCCGCTTGGCCGGCTGCGCCGCGTCGATCTGGCCGGCCGGCTGAACGTCAGCCAATCGACCGTCACACGGATGGCCTTGCCGTTGGAGAAATTGGGCTTCGTCCGGCGGGAGGCGGATCCTCGCGACGCCCGGGTCGGCTATGTCGTGCTGACAAAGGCCGGCCGTCAGCGCGTGGCCGAGGCGCGACTCACGCTCGAACGAATGGCAGCCGGCCTTTTCCGCGATCGCTGGAGCGACGAGGAGATCGCCGCCCTCGCCAGCCTGCTTGGCCGTTTCACCGCCGCGCTCCCCGGCGACCTCACCTGAGGTCGTCAGGCCAGCGTCGCGGTCGCCTGGGCCGCGATCGTGCCCTTGGGAGTCACCGTCCACAGCTCGGCGCCCTTGCCGTCGGCCGTCGGCCGGCCGATCACGTCGAACGGCGCGGTGTCGAACAACGGCGCTCGGGCGCGCACGGCGAAGGTCTTGATCTTCCGGCCCGGCATGGAATCGCGCAGCAGGTCGAACAGGCATTGCTGGGCGAAAGGCCCGTGCACCACCAGGCCGGGATAGCCCTCGGTCTCGATGCAGTAGGTGCGGTCGTAGTGGATGCGGTGCGGGTTGAAGGTGATCGCCGAGTAGCGGAACAGCATCACCGGATCGGGCTTGATGGTGCGCCGCCACGGCACGTCGGCGGGCGCGGCCTCGCGCACCGGCACGCCGCTCTTGGCGCCGGGCTTGGGATCCTCGCGGAACACCGTGCTGGCCGCCTCGGTGAGCGCCAGCCCGCGCGGCGTGAAGATGCGGCGCGTCTGGGTGGTGACGACCAGGGTGCCGGTGCTGCCGTCGCGCTGCTGGATGTCGGTGAATTCGATCTCGCGCCGGAGCTTGTCGCCCACGCGGATGTCGCCGTCGAAGGTAAAGGTCGATCCGGCATACATGCGCCGCGGCATTGGGATCTTGGGCAGCACGCCGCCTTCGAAGGCGGCGCCGTCCCGGCCGAGCGACTGGCGCCGCGCATAGGAATGCAGGAAGCAGA